>Ga0310786_10001349_pt1 | contig 39393 bp, 29 predicted proteins | sample AusTroGonzalo_MG_FD_203881 | JGI IMG/M metagenome (GOLD analysis project Ga0310786, IMG submission 203881) | Bovine rumen microbial communities from tropical cattle in Woodstock, Queensland, Australia - Gonzalo_03 (v2) (version 2) | ecosystem: Host-associated > Mammals > Digestive system >... | reverse complement strand
TTCATAGCGAATCCTCAAAACAAGGGAAATATTCAACAATGCTATACGAATATACCTTTTATTTTGCCAATCCGTTGCATTTTCTTTTAAATTTTTACGCAATGAAGAAGATTTTTTCAATTACCGCTATTATCCTCGTTCTAATCGCTGTTTTTGCGTATTTCCACGTAAATCAACGGTTGAGCGCCGTTTCACTCAACGAAAAAACTGTCATTTTGGAGATTCCTAAAGGCAGTTCCCCTACAAAAGTTTTACAAATCCTACAGGAAAAAGAGATCTGGGAAGACGATTTTGCCTTCACCTTGTGGTGTAAATTGAACAAACCGTCCCTCAAGGCGGGTTGGTACGAAGTTCCCGCCCACCAGACACTCGATGAGCTCGGTTCGCTCTTCCAAAGTGGCAAAAGTGCCGTCCGCAAGGTGACCATCCCCGAAGGTCGTGCCACCTGGGAAATCCCGGCCTACCTCCAGAAGAGCTTCCCGAACCTCGACACCGCTCGTTGGAACAGCCTCGTCCAAGACTCGAAGTTCGCCCACTCTCTTGGCATCGAAGGGAACACGCTTGAAGGTTACCTGCTGCCGGACACGTATCCATTCGCCATCAACTCCGATGAAGAGTCCATACTGCGACAGATGGTTGCCGCGAACCTCAAAGTCCGCGACGAGATGAAAGACCGCAAAGGTTCCATGTGGGAACAGCTTGGCAGCTGGCATCGTGTGCTCACACTGGCAAGTGTCGTCGAAGAAGAGACCGGCATTCCCGAAGAACGCCCGCTCATTGCAGGCGTCTTCCACAACAGGCTCCGTCTTGGCATGCCACTCGGGGCGGACCCGACAGTGCGGTTCATTTTCAAGAACCTGACAGGCCCCATCTACAAGAGCCAGTTGAACAGCAATAACCCGTACAACACCCGCAGGTTCCCGGGACTCATGCCGGGCCCGATTTCGAATCCGGGTCGCAAAGCTATCGAAGCTGCGCTATTCCCCGAAAAGACCGAAGCTCTTTACTTTGTTGCAAAAGACGACGGTTCGCACACGCACTTTTTCAGCAGCACGCTCGCCGATCACAACAAGTATAAGGACATCGCCGCAAAAAATCGTGGCGAGAAAAAGTAGTTAGGAGTTGGCAGAGCTTAGACCGCTTCGCTTTTAGATCTTAGAGCGGCTACGCCGTAGTAGGTCGCCCTTCGGCAACACTTCGATAAACTCAGTGCACCGCTCTGTGCATCGGCTCAGGAACATAATTCTATTGGTGCCAGCGCTGAGCAAAGTCGAAGCAAGTCTGTCGAACCAAAGTCCTAAGCTCTAAAACAGATTGTAATCCCCGATACGTATAAAGTAGCGGTAATCCTTAAAGCGTTTTAAATCGCCGAAAGTATCCGTATCTACAATGCGGTTCATCCCGGCATAAATCGTAAACGAGCGGTATTTATAGCGAAGCGCAGGTTCAAAAACAAACTTGTCCACGCTCAACTTGGCACTCGGTTTATCTTCAAAATCGTGGACATACGCCATCGAGAGCCATACTCCAAAGCCATTGCGTTGCACACCGCCATTCACACGGAGCAGCGCATACCCATGCGTTGCAAGTTCCGGATCAAGATAGTCTTCCGACCAAGGCGTAGCCGCCACATGCAAGCGGTAACGGTCTTCCATGGCGATATTGTCAAAATTCTTTGGGAACTTGAAATGGCCATCACGGTAAGCATCAAAGCCCATCGCAGCACCAACAGTCACCGAAGCATAACGCGCTGGAGAGCAGGAGTACTTCCCGTCTAGCGTGTAAATTCCATAAATCGGCCCTCTCTGGTGGAACCCGAAGCCGATCAAATTCAATCCAACCGATGCATTTGCAGTAAAGCCTTTTGATGCAAACCAAGGATTTCCATCGCCACTCAACAGAGAATAACGAACGCTTTGCATCATGGGATTCGTCTCATAATTGTCGCTCGTGTTGACAAAATCATCGTCAAAGAAATCGTGTACCGGCACAGCAACCGGAGCCAATTCAAATTCACGGCTGCCGAACAGGAACTTGACCTCTATCGATTGCATTTCATCGAGCGCATACTTAGCCATCAAGAAAAGATCATTGCGCTTTTCATATTCAAAGCGGTTTTGCGCAGGGACGTTATCATTCTCGAACGCTTTTAAAAACCGGAGTTTCATCAAGTCATAACCAAAGTCAAACGTCCAACGGCGACTGATCAAGTTCGTCACTTCGAGACGCGGGCGGAAGCCGTACGACGATGTGCCATAGAATCCCGCAAGCTTCAAATTAATTTCCATCTGGTTCACGTAATTGAGCGAGACTTCGCCATAGGCATTTGCACCGATTACATTGGAACCAAACCCGCCTACAGCCATGTCTATTGTCGGGTGAACACCCACATCGATCAAAAGGCCGCCATCGGATTGCATATTGAACGAAACAGTATCGTACGGGACCTTCGATGCAATGGCATACGCAAAATTTTTCGGTGCGGCAAAACCAGTATCTTTGGGATTCCAGTAAGACAGCACCGACGAATGGAACTCAGCCGAAAGGCTGTCGAATACCGGATTAAATTCAAACCAGGCTTCGGATTTTTGCTTGTTTGCATACTCCCTGCGACCATCGACAAGCGGAATAATTTCACGCAAGCGATGTTCCACTGCCGCAAAACCCATTTGAATCATTGTTTTGCGGGAAGTATCTCGAATGGAATGCGCCCTTATAAAAACGCCTTGATCTACCAACTGCGACAAAACATTTTTCTTGAGCGTTCGTGTTTCTGCATTTCCGTCAAGTTCATAACGGATAGGATCCGTGACAACAATTAGCGAAGCTTCTTGCGGAACTTTAGACAAAGGAAGCGCCAAGTACGGGCAAAGTTCTCCTGAATTTTCATTACCCGCAATCGGAAGCGAGCTTACAATATCTGCATACGACGGATTTTCAATCACGCTATCGCATGTAAGGAGTGTAAAGGGGATACGGAAGGAACCACGCTGGCGGTAAAGAGATTCCTCAAATCGAAGGCGCGAAAGCGAACGCTCAATGGAAGCCGAATCAGGGACAAGCGCATGCATACTGCGATGAATACGGCCCGCGGAATCCGCATAAAGCGAGAATCTTTGGCGAATCGAAGGAATCCCTTCTATCGAAATCGGAAGAGTAAACGCGTCATGTTCCGTTTTTGCATTAATCGAATTGACCCCTAAATAATCGGCAATATCGGCATCGAGCATCAGCCGCTGTATATCGTCAATCGAAACGCCAAGCGACCACAAAGCCCCCATCCAGGCGCCCCACGATGTTGCCACAATGGAATCCACAGGAATCTTGTATTCTTCAAGAGCATACAAAGCTCCCAAATGGAACCACGGCGAACGTTCGCCACCGCCAAGATAAAGCACAGATTTTCTCTTCTTGGCCTGAAGCGAATCCGGTTCCAATTTCATGGCGCTCAAAAGCGACTCATCAACGGAATGAGCCGCCTGTACAGGCGCCACATAGGCGGTGGCAGAAACCGCCACCGACAAAAGGAGCACTTTTTTAAGCCAACCGAGCGGGATTGGAAACATACCGACCTGCCTCTTCAGCGGTCACATAATTAGAGCGCACAAGTTCAACTAGACAATCGTCCATCAAGAGCATGCCTTCCGAAGCAGAAGCCGCCATCACAGACGAAAGCTTGAAATGGTCACCACTGCGTATGTGAGCAGCCACGTTCTGCGTGTTAAAAAGAATTTCCCAAGCAGGAACCGCTCCACCGCCTTCCGCAGCCGCAGGCAAAAGTCTCTGCACAACAACAGCCTTGAGAGCAGCGGCAAGCATCGTCCGCACAAGGTCCCGATTTTCAGACGTTGCAGCAGAAAGGAGAGCATCGACAACGCCAACAGCGTTACCCGCCGTCACGTTCATGACGACCAAGGCGCCCGCTTCCGCGGCCCGCAAGACATGAATCAAAGTCGAACTGGATCCATCAAAATCGCCCATCCAGAACAAATCCGTTCCGCCCCGAAGCCCCTGTTCAAGCTTTTCGGGAATGGAACCAATCGTATTTACAAGTTTGAGACTCTCGCCTATATTCACCGGCAGTTCATGACCTTCGTCCAAATCACAGAATCGCAAAATTCCAGACGAACACATCGCCGAAACATACGATGTCGCCGTGACTGTTTTGCCAGAGCATGCTGGACCAGCAAAAACAACGAGCCCGGAACTGAGCCCAAGCAAATTATCAAGCGCGGCAGGTACCCCCAGAGATGCAAAATCCGGGCACTCCGCCATCAGCGGGCGGAAAATCGCAGCATTACCCATTGCTTCACGGAAATACTTCACGCGCCACTTAGTGTTTACCCAAGGGCCACCGACAAACGTCCCCGATTCTCCTTCAATCGAACCCAAAAATTCGAGCAAAGAGCCGAACGGGAGCGCAGACGAATCTGGAACAGCGCAAACACGCCCCGCAAAACGGACCGCCGAAGGCGCCCCTTCCGTTACAATCAGGTCGCTAGCCCCGATATTCAATGCATATTCCAAAAGAGATTCAATTTCTGAAGCCATGATGAACCTCGCTATTAAGCCTTACGGTAAGACGCAAAACGACGGCTATCGCTTGCACGTTTCCAAGCTTCGACGCCCTCTATGTAACCAGAATCTACGCACATCTGCAAAGATTCATCCAAAGTAATTCCCTGATCTTTCTGGTTGCTAATGGCAGAAAGAATCTGCGACACATCGCCCTTGCGAATCATTCCTGCAATTGTCGAAGTCACCTTCATGGCTTCGGTTGCAAGTACAAGCCCTTGATTCTGCACGACAGGAATCAAATGCTGCACGATTACGCCCTTGAGCTGGTCTGCAAGCGAGCACGCAAACGCGGTGCGATTTTCGCGAGGAACAGACATGAGGAGTCGAGAAAGCAAAGCATTAATGTTATTTCCGCTCGCAACGGCAAATACAAGTGCCCCGGCATTCGAAGCCTGCATCAAAAGCGAGAGTTCTTCCATCGATTCCAAATGATCGTACAAGATAACATCAGCACCCGTGCGGATGGCAAGTTCAATACCCGCAACACCGGAACGCACATGCAGCCCGACTTCGCGTTGGGCAATGGAGCCGTTCGGATTCTGGAGCAAACGTTCAATCGGTTTTTCGACCGTCTGGATAAACACTTGTCTGTTGGCGGCAATGCATTCACCAAAAGCAGTCATCGTTGTAGAACGCCCACTCGACGAAGGCCCTGCAATCAGCACAAGGCCACTATTGAGCGTAGCCATTTGCATGCAGAATTCAGGCAAATAAAGATTTTCGAGCGCCAACGATTCCATCGGAATAATGCGGATGGAAATACTCGGAATCACATCGTTCCACGTCACCGAAATGCGGGCGCGCCCGACACCGGGGAGTGCAAAGGTCTTGCTCAAATTGCGGCCAACAACGATTTTGGAACCATCTGCAAAGCCCGATGTCGCTTCGGTCAAGCGTTCCATCAAATGTGTTTTATCGAGCACTTTTTCAGATGCCACAAAAAGCTTTCCCGACTGGCGCATGGTAATCTGGCGGCCAGCATACAGATAAACATCTGTCACGTTAAACTTGCGAGCGTAAGCGATAACTTTCGCAAGAGGCGTAATCGGATGTAAAACATCGGGAGCCGCGACTGCAGCACCTTCACCCGTAGCAACAGCAAACTGAGACGGAAGCTCTGCCGATGCCGTTTCTTCGACGGGAGTTTCGCTTTCCGCCGGAACCTGTACATTCGCCATGCTCGTAGATTCAAGCCCTTGGACCTTTTCGATAACGACGGTCGAAGAAGAGGCTTCACCATAAAGGCTGCTGTTGCCTTCAATTTTTATAGCAGGTTCTTCGGCAGGCTGCGGCGCTGCAGAACTGACCGCCGGAGCAGGCATCGATGCAGGAGCAGGAGCTTTTGCCGCTTGAGACGGCTGCGGAGGCGAGGGTCTCGATGCAGAAGCCATGGCCTGCGCGGGTTTAGCTGCGGATGCAGCACCGGCGGCAGGCTTCGCGTTTTTCGCCTCAAGATTCTGCACAAAGGCAAGCACCTTTGCATACATACTTTCTTTCAATAAACCGGCACGAACGAGGACCTGACCGATATCCATCGAGTCGGTAATTTCGCCCCAATGTGCCTTGACCTGGTCCTCGGAAACAACTTTGTTGTGAACAAGAACCTTAGCCATGTATTGGTTTCTCATAGGAAATCCCTCCGACTAAACCACCAACTTGCAATCGCGAGGAACACGCCTATGTAACCCACTGCATAAACGGAATTCCAAAAAACATACATATCCGGGAGCGCAACACCATGCACAACATAGTTTGTCACATTGAACCTGTAAAGGCCGGGGAATACCGCATGGATCACGACCGCCGCCTTTTCAAGAATGGCAGAAGACGTTCCCTGGAGTTCGCCCATACGGCTTGCAAATTTTACCTGTTCCAAAAGTTGATCGCTCAAGTGGCCGGCAAAATACACCCCCAGCGTAAAGAGCGCCGAAAGCACCGTGCTGCTGAAGCTGCTGAACAAAAGGGCGACAGCAATCACGACAGCCATTTCACAAAATATCAAATAAATTGCAGTTAAAAGACTGAGCGTAGGGCTAGAACTTGTCAGGAGCAAAATGCAATAATAGATTCCCGTGAGCAAGCACAAGTGGACCGCGACAACCGCCAAAAGCCCAAAATACTTGCCAACGATAAACGCCGCACGGCTAATCGGCTTGGACAGAAGAGTAAGTACCGTACGCCGCTGGATTTCTTTTTGCACAAGGCTAATGCCCACGAAAATGGATATCAAGAGCCCCGATAGGCTCATCACCGAAAGCGTCGTGGACTTGATGACATAAGCGCGATCGAACACCGACCACTCGCCAAGTACAATACTGAAAAGCGTAAGCGCAATAGCCAAAAAACCAATGTTGTAGAGAATCTTGTCGCGAATAGATTCGCGGAACGTATTGAGTGCTATAATACTAATATGCTTAAGCGTCTGCACGTGCAATTTCCTCCGTCAAAATATCTTCGAGACTCGGACGCTTGTGGTCCATTTTTTCAACGGCGACACCGTTAGAAAGGCAATAACCGAGCAAGCGGTCGCGAGCCACATCGTCAGCACAAATGTATTCCTGCGGATGCCCCGTCTGCGAAACGCCACGCGGCAAGTCTGTCGCAAGAATCGCCTGGCGCGTGCGAACATGGTATTCCACACCGCATGATTCCGTAATTTCATCAACAGTCCCTTCACGCACAATATGCCCATCGACAATCATCGCCACGCGGTGACTGATAGATTCCACGTCAGAGAGCAAATGGCTCGAATAGAAAATCGTCACTCCATCGCGGTTGAGCTGCTGGATAGCCTCACGCACATCGCGACGACCCATTGGATCGAGGCCACTCATCGGCTCGTCAAGAATCAAAAGTTTCGGCTTTGCAAGAATCGCCTGCGCAATGCCCACGCGCTGCATCATGCCCTTGGAGTACGAACGCAAACGTCGGTCGATCCAGTCCTTGTTCGCATGCAAAAGTTCAAGCGCCCAGCCAATGCGGGATTCAAGTTCCGCTCCCTTGAGGCCCACGAGCTTGCCGTAAAAACGCAGAAGTTCGCGCCCCGAGAGGTAATCATAAAAATACGGCTGTTCCGGAGAATAACCAACATACTGACGGCTCTTCACATCGCGCGGGCTGATGCCGTTCACGAGAACCTTGCCCGAATCATAATTCAAAAGCCCCGTCAAGACCTTAATCGTAGTGGACTTGCCCGCCCCGTTAGGTCCGATAAAACCATAAACCTGCCCCGCCTCAACCTTGAAACTCACGTCCTTGAGCGCAAGCTTTGGTTTCATGGTGAAGCCACTGCGGTATGTCTTGTGCAGGTGTTCAATTTCAATCATAAAATCACTCATACACGTAATCACTTTTCAGAAGGATTTTCGTTGGCACTGTTACCGGATTCATCAGCAACATCTTCAGAATCGTCAAGACCAGCCGCTTTGTAGGATTCCTCAATTTCACGACGGCGACGCTCCGCCCTCTCTTTTTTGTTGATGAAAAAATAAATAACCGCACCCACCAGGTACACTATGATGCCCGAATAAAAAATCGGATTGATGGACGAGCCTTCGAGACCGGGAAAAAGATTCAAAATGATTTCATGGCCAAAAAGCGCAAGCAGAACTAAAACAAAGCCTAACGCACGGAGAACATAAGTGACAATCACGAGTTTCTTCATCTAAAACCTCAAAAACGATGCCGCACAACGCGCGCGGCATTCACATTTTGAATATATCTATTTATAGATGAAAAAGGCGAGCAAGAGCTCGAATATCACTCAATTTTCGGAAAATTAGTGAGAAAAACGACATTTATGCAATGTCAAAGCAAAAAGAAGGTCACCCTGAACAAGCGTGATAGGGGCAATGCCGTTCAGAGTGACCAGGGGAAAAAGAGCCTATTTTACCTTTACGCAGCGGACGGATGCTGCTATAGACTTGTTATAGTGTTCATACGTTACTTTGTCCTGCACGCGAACCATGACCGCACGGGAATCATCGAATGCATCGGCCGTCCAGAAGCTTGCGCTCACGTTTTCGTCTGCAAACTTTCCGTCGTAGTAGCGGAAGCCATCCTTGCCAATGTTCAACACCTTGAAATCGGCCTTTTCAAAGTCAGCCTGCTTCGGGAGTTCCCAGCCAGTGGGACATGCATCATTTGCAGACTTCCAATCGTAAAGACGGCCATACTTTTTGCAGTTATCGAGACTGTTGCCATAGCAATAGCTGGAATCAAAATTCAAGAGGTTTGCATTTTCGGCCATCCAAACGCGTCCACCCGTTTCGACAGTAGCATACGTTTGACCTTGGCACTTGAGCGTCTTGGCTACTTCATCATATTGGCAGTTATCCTTCTTTTCGCATGCTGTAAAAAGCATTGCTACAGCAAGGACGAGAGTGACAACCGCAATAAAATTGAGCTTCATATATTCAATCTCCTTAAGATTGTTTTTAGATGATTTTTTCAAGAGCTCTTTTTTTCGGGCACAAATGTAGATGGAATTAGCCGTTTTGACTAATACTTTCTTTCAATTAGATTGATAATTAATTTTGATAGATTATGGATTTTCTATAAAAATCAGCGAAGTATTACGAAGCTTTGTAAAAGCGAACGAGAGCAGGCGCAGCTTTTTTACCCTTTCACATGAATTGCCGCAGCAAATTCTTTGAGCAGAGCAGGATCATCCACCTTTTCCCAAAGAGTTCCGGTCACGATGATATTTGCGCCCGCGGCAACACGGATGGCCGCGGTTTGCGGATCCTTGATGCCACCACCAGTGATGATGGTCATTTCGGTAGCCTTGCGCGTATAGGCAATATGTTCGACCGGCACAGGCTCTTCGGCACCACTGCCAGCTTCGAGGTAAACGTAACGCATGCCCATGAGTTCTGCAGCAATAGAGTTCACCATGCTGAGCTTGGGCTTGTTGGCAGGTACAGGCATCGTGCCGCTAATGTATTCCACGGTTGTGCGCTTGCCGCTATTGATGAGCTGGTAGGCCGTCGGAATTGCTTCCATGTTGAGCGCACGCACCAACGCGCCACCGCGGACCTGTTCATCGATGAGATAGTTTGGATTGCGACCACTCACAAGCGTCATGAAGAGCATGGCATCAAAACCAGGCACCACCTGCGAAGCTCCACCCGGGAAAAGCACCACCGGCAAATCGACATTCGCTTTAAGTGCTGCCACCTGCTTGGGAAGTGTAAAATTGCCCAGATAAGAACCGCCAACCAAAAGCAAGTCGGCACCATTTTCGGCAGCCATCGCACCGGCCTTGACAAATGCAGCTTCGTCCGAAGTATCCGGATCCAGCAGCACGGCAAACAAGGCCCCACGCTTTTCGATTTCAGCATTCAAACGGAGTTCAGTCTTCCCAAGTTTCATAAAATAATCCTTTTCGAGCACTCATGGTGCATGACAAGATAAAGATACAATAATTAAAAAGAAGGCGAGCCTTAACCCGCCTTCCGTCCCTCATTTTCCTCCTAAACACTCAGAGGGATCAAATTCAATTCTTGACGCAGCGGACAAACAAAGACCTGTATTCCGCTGAATACCCCATAACAGAATGATCAAGGAAAATTGACGGAATATTTATAGGGCCACCTGGACGGTTCCTATACATTTCGGTATTCACAGGAATCGCAATATAATCGCTTTTCACAATTTCCATCACCTGTTCGGCATCACCATCAGTTTTTGGCCTTACAACATTGTACAAACCCAAACCCAACGGTTCTTCAATCGACGGCGTCGCCGTCAAGAAATCACCTTCATTAACCGTTATATTCCATAGACGATCAACATTCTGAAGTAAGGTTTCCCAATCATCAAACGTAGGAATCCGCCACCCTTCCGGACACACCCCTTGTACAACCGAAGCACTATCGAAAATCAGCGATTGGTAATCAAGAATGTACTCATCCCTAGACATACTTCTTTCACACCTTTCTTCAACACTCAACGAATCCTGAATTTCTTCCATAGTGGAGAAAAATTCTTCGCACTGTTCGACAGAAGCAAAATTGCTTTTGAAAAATTTACCAACCATTCTTGTCGCGACTTCCCAATCATACAGACGACCATATATATCGCAGTAAAAATCGTCATCATCAAAACAAGATGTCTTTTCCAATTCAACACCATTATACTTCAAATTTTCCGCCATCCACGTCTGAGGCCCGTTTTCAAAATTGATGGTGACCGTTTTGTAAACTCTTCCGTCTCTAGAATCCGTTACCGTCCCAAATTCATGATCAACAACTTTATTTGATATATGCCAATTTTCTGAACGGCACACGATACGATAACCACGTTCATTTACATCAACAACAGAACCCTCTTGCGACGCGGTACACCTGCCAGCACCAAGAACCGCAGACAAAATACCTGCAAAGTACTTCTCCCGCAACAACATCGATTGATACTCCATCGCCACTCGTTCTCCAGCCCGATCAAAGAAACCTTGCGGAACACTCAGCATTTTTTTCAAGAAATCCACCTGACGGACAATATCTTTAACGATCACGCTTTTTTGATAATCGCTTATACTAGCATAAGGCCCTTCTTCTCCAAGATGAAGATCAAACGAGACTCCAAACAAACTACCTAAAACACTCATTACTACAGACTCCATCGCCATGCAGTCATCATCACGTTCAGGAAATTTATATATTCTCAGAGCATCAAGGAATTCGCGCCTCACCTGTTTTTTCGCTTCTTCAAAAGGCACACCTGATTTTAAAAGGGTACTCAACCGATAGTTTTCTATAAATGAAAATAAATCCAACGTGATAGAGTGCGTGTCCCTGACATCGACAATTGCACTAAGAGCTCGGCTAGCGAAATAGGAATCTAGTTTTACAACTTCATCCTTATTCATCACAACAACCATCTCCGCATACGGAGATTTCAGCGTTACGTCTCGAAATCTAAACTCGCCATCATCATTATCAACGGTATCCGTAAACGAAACTCCAGTCATAGCAAATGACACCGAATCTAATTCATAAAGCGACACTACAGAACCTTTCGAAAAACCTTTCAAAGGAATACGGATTTGCGTTGTATCTGAATTTACTCCGTTCATTCGAACTTTACCCGCCACCGTAATATTTTCAAGCAAAGAAGTTTCTTCAGTGGAACCACCATCATGCGCCAACAGAGACCGATCAGCATCTTCGGAGCAGCCCGTATACATCAACAGAAGAACAAACGCCATAAACAAACAGAACGCCGCTCTAATAAAATCACCCACCAACGAATTTCGTCTTGAAGATTTCATGATATCCTCCTAATCCTTATCAGCACTCTTGTTAGTCATCGGGAAGAACTGCATATTCAAACGATACACTTCATCCGTATCATCTTCCCTTGTCGCGATGGCAATAATTTTCTTGCGAAATGCCGCGATTTCTTGAACTATTTCTTCATATGCTTTGCGTGTGATACCCAGCGTAACGCCTGAAAAATGGCGCTTATTTTGCGGCACGCCTTCGATTGTTTCCAGCGCGAATTCGCCCATTTGGCGGTGCAGACTGCGAATTGCCACGGGAGTCACGTCCATGGGGCCCGTAGTCACAGATTTTTCAGTCTGTACGTAATTTCCGTTTTTGTCCTTTTGAAGCAAATTGGCCTTGACCAAAAAGCCTAGCGATTCGCTGACTTCTGCAGCAGAAATTTTAGGGCGGCAAGCACGAGCAATTGCCAGGGGCTTAGCCCCCGGCATTGAAGGAGCAAGCTCGCGCAGCACCGGATTTTTCCAGGTATCGAAATAACGGAAAGCATCGCCTTCGATGATTCTTACTTTATGCATCTCCGCAATGGCAAGCATCCTATTGAACACAAACTTTTTTTCATCATCCGTTTTTGCATAATCGAGCTTTACCATTTCGCGAAAATATTCTTGTTCATAACCTACAAGACCCATCGCCACAGCAACTTGGTCCGATGCGCTCTCACTTAAATTCGAGCGACCCTCGCTTACATATTTCAGGAACACCGGCGAAGAAAATCCCGCCGTTCGTGTAAACTCTTGCCAAGTGAACGCAGACTTGGCCTTCTTTTCGGCATAATAGTCAGCAATATACTGACGATAGTTAGTGTACTCAAGTACATCCTTCATCTTTTCCTCCGAACACACGACCTCCTGACCGCAAAGTCAAAAGCCGTTCCTGCAATTAAATATAAATCAAAATTTTCAAAAAGTCAACATATCAAGGATAAAAATTTATTGATTTTTATTGAATTTTCTACTTTTTTACAAATTGTATAAAAAATTGAATATTTTTTAGGATACACATAAATTAGCAAACGAATGAAAATTTCTTAAAAAAGAAGGCGGGCCGAAACCCGCCTCCCCTTTCCTCCAATTGATTGATTCCTCCCTATAAAATCGCCCTTAGTTAACCCGGAAGAATCAATTTCATTGAGCAAAGTTCAACACAGACTGGATGACATTGTCATCGAATGTGACGCCAGCCGCACAATCCGAGATGGCGATGAACATTGACAACATCATTACAGCTATTGCAATTTTTCTGATATTCATAACACGCCTCCCTTTGGTTTTATTTTTTGATGCAGCGGACTGCACCTTTCAAGTATGGACTGTAAACGTCTGGATTATACGCATTACGCTGACCATTCATTTTCCCAAACGAGCCATGCGTCTGATCCGATTCAAAAGCCAAGTTCCCATAATCATAAATAAAGAACTCGATTTTATACGGAGGCATGTCCGCCACGATAAAAACGTTATTGAATACAACAGCATTATATTCACCATTAACGTCAATATCGCCTACGCTACTCAATCCAAAGCCTGTTGCCGTTTCATCATACAGAGCCGGCACAACCTTATTAAAGCTAACTCCATACAAAGAACCCATATTTTTCAACAGGAGCTGCCAATCATTCAACGTCGGAATTCTCCAGCCATCAGGACATACGCCCTGACGATCATTGATTTCATCCTGAGTGAACGGGATAACATACGAGCCATGGAATTCATAGTTGCGCGAACTATCCTTACTCAAAACGTCCTCAGCCATATCATCACTACCAACGTTCATCGCCGCCATCCATGTATAAGCATGCCCAAACAGGCGACAGCCTCCATCATAATTCCGATAACAAGACAGTCCTTTAGACAAATTAGCCTTTAATGCACTATCAACAATCGACGATGCCGTATCGGCAAAATCAAGGTTCTCGGCCATCCAAGTCTGCGAGACTTCACCCCAATTATACGAAACCGTCTTATAAATTTTACCATCACGGCCATCTTCCATAGATCCGGTTTGGTAGTCAATTTTCTTAAACCCTAAGACCCACCTTCCAGAACGGCACACAACTGCATAAGGCATCTCTTCTGCGGAAGAATAGATATCTTCAACCATAATAACAGCTTCCTCATTTTCCCGAGCCTCAGTGCACCGTCCCAAACCGCTCTTTCGAGCCATAGAAGCAACATCATACTCAATCATCTTTATCGTGTTCAACAAATACTGACTATACTCGCTGTCCAAAACAGAGATTACCCTTGAAGACATGTAATACAGAGGTACATAGTTACGGAAATCAGCCGCAATTTTTTCCGCATTAGGCACATTCGTTACCATTTGCGCCACAAAGGCCAATTCCGAGTTTTCATCATAAATTTCATCAAAGGAACCCAAGTCCTCATAGACGCCCAAATCTTCAAGCACATCGCGTTCAGCATGCTTGTTGGCATCGTCGAAAGACTCTCCCGCTGCATAATACGACCGTAAAAGCGGAACTTTTATCGTCGTCAACAAGTTAACATTAATACCACCTTCTTTTCGTAAATCGACAACCGCTTTTAACAAATCTTTCCAACCCACATTTTTCCCAAGTGAATCATTTACCATCGGTTCTCGCGATTCAATCAGCACATACGGGCACTTCAAAGAAATATCATCAAACGCAAATCGACCACTATCGTCACCAACGGTATCCACAAAGAATCGTCCAGTCGTATCAAGAGTGAAAGGATCCATTTCATAAATGGTAACAACTGTACCCTTTCTCGCACGCAGAACATTATTATAATTCCGAGGCAGAGTTGCAGTTCCCTGACCGGCATCTTGAACATTCATTATTTTCGGATAGACCTCACTAACACGGCCCGCCAAAGCGTAAATGCGAGTTTCCTCGGTAACCCCACCGGCAACGTGGTCATCCGAACACGCGTTGAGTATAAAGGCCAGCACAGCAGCCAACATGCTAACAAGCCGTCCACAAACGTAAAAGTTATTCATGAAATCCTCCTACCCCTTTCTATTTAAACTTCTGTTTGTTATCGGGAAAAGTTGCATGTTCAGGCGATATACATCGTCTATTTCCGTTTCTCTTGTCGCAATTGCGGCAATCCGTTTACGGCATGCATCGATTTCTTGAACAATTTCTTCAAACGCTTTATGAGTCAAGCCAAGCGTAAGGCCCGAGAAATGGCGCTCGTTCTGAGCGATTCCTTCAATAGCATCCAGCGCAAATTCACCCATCTGGCGATGCATTCCGCGCACAGCCATAGGAGTCACGTCCAAAGGACCCGTTGTCACAAATTTATCAGTCTGAGTGTAACGGCCTTCGTCATCTTTTTTCAACAGCCCCGCCTTTACCAAGAAATTCAGCGTTTCGCTGACCTCGGCGGCCGTTATTGACGGGCGGCAAGCGCGGGCAAGCGCAAGCGGCTTTGCTCCCGGCATGGAAGGAGCGAGTTCACGAAGCACCGGATTTTTCCAGCTTTCAAAATAACGGAAGGAATCGCCTTCTAGGATTTTGGCCTTATGGGCATCTGCAATCGCAAGCATTCTGCCAAAAACGACTTTCTTTTCGGCATCCGTCTTTGCATTGTCGAACTTGACCATTTCGCAAAAATAATCACATTCGTAATCAACAAGATTCATGGCACGGGCTACACGGCCCGCAGCAGCATCACTCAAGTTCAAACGGCCTTCACTAGCATACTTGAGATGAACCGGCGAAGAAAATCCCGCCGCACGCGTAAAATCTTGCCAAGTGAACGCAGACTTGGCCTTTCGATCAGCGTAATAATCTGCGATATACTGGCGATAACTCGTGTATTCTAGTATATCTTTCATCGATTCCTCCTAGCGAACAACATTCCCGCAAAACAGCCAATGTCATCCAACATTTTTAAATATAAGCTTTAATTTTTAAAAAGTCAATAGTTTTTATCATAAATTTTTTGCGTTTTTTGCAAAATTTGAGCACTTTTAAAATTTTTATCAAAATTTTTGTATTTCAGATAATACAAACAAGGTTTCAGCAGGCTAATTACGGGGCAAAAAAAAGAAGGCGGGCCGCAGCCCGTCCTCTGTCCCTCTTTTCCTCCTAAACACTCTGAGGGATCAAATTCAATTCTTGATGCAGCGAACGGCACCAGGCTCATATGGGGCAGCCCGATTACTCTGAAGCCATTCCGTAAGCTGGTCCGGATTGTTGTACTTGTAAACAAGGACATGCCATACATCCGGGAATTTCAAACTGAATCCACTTTTGTATCGCCACATATTAAAAAACTCAGCCACATAATAGGATGCATCAGCCATGATAAAATAATTATAAAGACCAAAATGTTGCACAATCACATGATCAACTTCTACTCCAAGAATCTTTGCAAAACTATTCATGCCAAAACCTGTCGCCGTTTCATCATAAAGCACTGGAACAACATAGCCATAATCAACGCCATATTGTTCACCCAGATTTTGTAACAAAGTCATCCAATCTTCCAACGTCGGAATACGCCACCCATCCGGGCAAACACCTTGATATGAATTTTGATTTGCAGGAGTAATGAAATCCGTATAATTCCATGTCCACGTTCTCGTAGGGACATTTACCGAATCATTCCCTCTATTCAATAACACATCACAAGAATCTGCAACATCCATTACGGAACCCCATTCAGGATAATTCGGATCAACAGCATACGCATTCACGTATGCATCTAAGCAGTTTTTACTTACAAGTATCGAATCTTGTTGGGGCCCCACTGAATACGTCTTTATATCATCGGTACCAATATTCATTGCAGCTTTCCATAAATACTCATGCCCATAAATGCCGCAAGTAGAATCATTCATATCTTTACGATAGCAATCTACGCCCCCTAATAAATTCACCCTTAACGAACTATCAATACTTAAAGAAGTCGTATCAGTAAAATCAAGGTTTTCCGCCATCCATGTCTGCGAAGTTCCACCAAAATTATACGTTACAGTCTTATAAGTTTTTCCATCGCGATTATCCGTCATAGAGCCCTTAATATGCTCAATCATTTTAAAGCCCACAGTCCATTTTCCAGAACGGCACACGACTGAAACCGGATTGCGATTCAAAAGGCCTTTAACTTCAGCAGCTTCATTTTCACGAGATTCAGTACAACGTCCTAAACTATCTAGACGCGCCAAATAACCGATTTCATAACCAACCATTTTCATAGAATTCAAATAATACCGTTCCATCGCTGCACCCTTCATTAAAAAATACTTAGGCGATGCAAACGCTAGCGTAACACCTATAGTCTCAAGATCATATTGTATTTCATCTTTACTCATCGGAGCTAGTTTATTTACATAATACAATTCTGAATTTTCTTCAGGCATCTCTTCAAAGGAGCCCAAATCCTCATATATTCCAAAGCTTTCTAGAATTTCACGTTCTGCCATCTTACTTGCTTGAGCATAAGAATTCCCTTCCGCAAAATATTTCTGCAAAAGCGGTACTTTCGCCGTGGTCAAGATACTTACATTCACATTTTTTATGGTTTGCAAATTAACAACAGCACTATACTCTTTATACTTAGTAACACGAACAATAGGATTATAGAAGTCATCAGATGGTTCCGTTCGAGGAGAATCGTACGGCACCTTATTTTCAATCAACACATACGGGCTACCCAACGAAATATTTTCGAACGCAAAATGGCCACTATCATTATCTACCGTATCGACAAAAACGCGCCCCGTCGTATCGAGAGTCAAAGAATCAAGCTCGTGAACAATCACAATTGATCCCTTATCCACAAATACCGAACTATTATACGTTGAAGAATCAGCGTTATCGGCAGACACCATAAGTTTGGGATACACATCGCCCACGCGGCCAGCCAAAGCATAGTAACCCTGTTCTTCGGCGGCACCGCCATGAGCACCATTTATCGGAGAATTGTCTTCAGAGCATCCCGAATACATCATGAGAAGGGCAAACGCCATTGTCAAGCAGAATGCCGCACTACCAAAATCACGCAAAAGCGTTTCTCGATTTAAATTTTTCATAGTTTCCTCCTAGTCCTTTTTATTTAAACTTTTGTTCGTCATCGGGAAGAACTGAACGTTCAAGCGATAGACTTCGTCTGTCGCAGATTCACGAGTTGCAATCGCGATGATTTCTTTGCGGAACTCGGCAATTTTCTGCACGATTTCTTGATATGCCTCACGGGTGACGCCCAGCGTAAGGCCAGAGAAATGACGTTCGTCCAGCGGAACACCCTCAATTGCATTGAGCGCAAACTCGCCCATTTGGCGATGCAACCCACGGACCGCAAGCGGCGTTACATCCATCGGGCCGGTAGTCACGACCTTATCCGTCTGTTCATAATTGCCGTTTTTGTCTTTTTTCAGCAATTCGGCCTTGACCAAAAAATTCAGCGTATCGGCCACTTCGGCGGCACTGATTTTTTCGCGACAGGCATGAGCAAGAGCGAGAGGTTTTGCGCCGGGCATGGCTGGAGCAAGTTCACGAAGCACCGGATTTTTCCAGTCTTCGAAAAAGCGGAACGATTCGCCTTCTAGGATTTTCATCTTGCGCGATTCCGCAATCGAGAGCATTTTGCTAAACGCAGAGCGCTTCTCGTCATCGGTCCTTGCATGGCAAAACTTGACCATTTCGACAAAAAACTTGCATTCGTAATCAGCAAGATGCATGGAACGCGCCGTGCGCTCCGCCGCCTCTTCGCTCAGGTTGAAGCGCCCTTCGCTCACATATTTAAGGTAAACAGGCGACGAGAATCCCGCCGCTGTAGCAAATTCCTGCCACGAGAACGCAGACTTCGCCTTTCGATCGGCGTAATAATCTGCGATATACTGGCGGTAGTCTTTATATTCAAGTATATCTTTCATTTTTCCTCCTAACAAACGGCCACTTATTTGACGTGCCGTTTGTCGATACTCCAAATATAACTTCGTTTTCTGTAAAAATCAACAGTTTCACAATATAAAAGTTCATTTTTACGTAAAATTTTAAAGATTTTTATAAAATGTTGAAATTTCCAACTTTTCTACAATATAATTTTAATTATTTAAAACATGATGGGGAACGCCGCAAGAAAGCAGCATGACCATGCCGGGAAAGAACCAGAACCGTAGAATAAATGCACCGCGACAGCACGAAAAACGCAAGACTACTAGGGTTTCAGCGTTATTTACTAGCTTTACAACATGAATTTTTTCACAAAAGTCGACATTCCGGCAACAGGCACCAACATTGATTACACTTCGAGACTTGTATTTTTCGGGTCTTGTTTCGCGGATAATATTTCGGCACAGTTTGCATCGCGAAAATTCAAGGTTTTAGCAAATCCATTCGGGACAGTGTACAATCCTCTCTCAATTGCAAAACAGATTAAAGCCATTGCGGATGTAAAAGTTTTTGGAGAAGACGACGTTTTTCAGGATATGCGTTCGGGAATCGGCGCGGCCAGCAGCGCTAAAGGGGAATGCGCCGCGACTTGGTTCAGCTGGGATGCACATGGTTCGCTTTCGGGGAAAACACAGGATGAATGCATCGCCAAACTGAACGCGGCCTCACTCGAAGCGCGAGAGTTTTTGCAAAAAGCAGACGTAGTGTTTATTACGCTTGGGACCGCGTTTGTGTATTTCTTGAAATCGATTCGCGAAAACAGGGAAAAATCAAGCGAGACCGCGCACGGACAAGTGGTTTCAAATTGTCATCGTCAAGACCCGAGACTATTTGAACGCAGGATGATTTCGGTGGATGAAGCCGCAGCGGCGATTCAAGAAATCATGCAAGGATTATGCAAGATAAAAAACGATCGGATCCTTCGCTCCGCTCAGGATGACGCGAGAGCCGAGAATCGCGGGTTGCATATTGTGTTTACGGTTTCGCCGTTACGGCACATGAGCGATGGTGCGCACGGGAACAACCTCTCCAAAGCGACATTGCAACTTGCTATTGATAAAGCTGTTCATGAGATTGCTTCGCCTTCGGCTCGCAATGACGTAAGAATAAATCCGGCACCCATCATCAGCTACTTCCCGAGTTACGAAATCGTGATGGACGAACTGCGTGACTACCGCTTTTACGAAAGCGACATGATTCATTTGTCCAAGACCGCCGAAGAATACATCTTCGAGCGCATGGCAGAAGCTTATTGCGACGAGAAAACGCGCAACGACATCAAGCAAGTCGAAAAATTCTTGAAAAGCGCGAACCATCGCATTCAAGATGCAAACTCACCCGCCACAGCGGCGTTTCTGCAAAAGTTGCATGCAGAAGCAGAAAGACTCGAAAGCCAAATTGCGGGACTTGAGTTAAACGTGTAAAAGGAGATTCCCCGTCGGAGCGGGGAATGACACGCAAGGTCAGACAGCACGAACGCTTGCGTTCGTATCGAATAATCGCAGCAACCATGCGCGAAGTGCAATGACAATTCGATAAATAATGGATTCTTCCGCCCTTGGCGTCAGAATGACGAATTCAATAAAAAAAGAAGGCGGGGCGAACCCCGTCTTCTGTCCCTCTTTTCCTCCTAAACACTCAAATCGAGGGATTAATTTTTAATGCAACGGACATGGAGATCAATCTTTTCAGACCACAAAGCCCGTTGTTGCACCATCCATTTTCCACCATTCGCAATCGCAACCATTGATGCCCAAGGATCCTTATAACCGTTATCAGGCTTAACGGCATAATATGTCCATGCTCCCTTCGACTTGGTATCAACAACATCGCCAAAATCAGTGAACAGCAGATAGTCCCCAATCCAATACGTTTCGATGCCTAGAGTTTCAACAATAAAAGACATCAGTTCATCCCAATCTTTACCCGTCGGGACTCGCCAGCCTTCCGGACATATTCCTTGATATGTGCCTGTGGCAGCTTCAATAGAATCAATAGCAGCGGCAATCCTTTCATAATTGAAGTAATTCTTCATTTTTATCAAAGTATCACAAACATTTTCAACACCGCCACCAGCAACGCATTCATCATAAGAGAGCATTACAATAGAAGTATCCAAATCCAGCACTTCGGACAACGTATAATTTCCATTTGCGGAATTATAATTCAAATTTTCCGCCATCCAAGTCCGTGCGCCATTTTCCATTTCGAAAGTGACCGTCTTGTATGTCTTACCATCGCGGGCATCAGTCATCGTTCCTGTTACGGATTCTACAGTCTTAAGCGTAGCGACCCATTTCCCAGAAGAACAAGTGAAATTGTATATATATCCCTCAATTTCGACAACTTGGCCTTCATTTGCATCGGTGCACTTTTCCATTCTTTTCATTAGAACGGCAAAGTTCGTCACCAATTCCACTTTTCGAGTCAATACTATTGATGTATCCCGCTTATCAATCTTTTCTAAATTATCCAGCACCGAAAGCGCCCAAAGTGTAAAGCGGTCTCTTATAGTTTCATTCAAACTATCTAGATTCCCATCCTTTGCAAGTATTCTTGTAATATGCTTGACGCTGGATTTATCCGAAAAATCAATAAAATAATCTACAATATCCAAAGCCATTACATAGATTGAATCATTTTCATACTCACCCTTGTCAAATACAAAAGGAATATCATACAAGCCGAACGCATCCAAAATATCGCGACCCGCTTGCTGTTTCGCCTCTGCAAAGGTTTTCCCAGATTTTACCAATTCAAGCAAACGTCCAGTTTCAAAATAAGTCAACGCGTTGACACTAATGTTATTTGTCACACGCAAATCAACAATAACGCTCAAGGGATTTTCATGATAAGCTACAAGAAATTCATCTGCATATTCGTTAATAGAATAAATATACGGATAAACTTCAAGCATTACATACGGACTGCTAAGTGAAACGCTATCGAAGCGGAATTCTCCAGCCCCATTGACAAACGACCCGACAAATGTTTTACCGGTCGTATCCAAAGTTACCGAATCCAGTTCGTACATTTTCGCAAAAGCTTTACTGTAATTTAGAGTAGCATTCGCATTATATTCATTTCCGGCAGAATCAATCATCGCAACAAGTGAGGCTTTACCCGCAACCGAAATATTCTCAAGCGAAGATTGGAATCCCGTCTCTTCAACGGTTCCACCAGCAACGGAACCATTATTTTCCGAGCACGCTGCGAACACAAGGGCGAGCAGCATCGCCATTTTGCAGATAAATTTTCTGCTAAATTTTAAGTTTTTCATTGTTTCCTCCAACATTATTTTTTTAAATCCTGTTTTTGAGTCAGCGGAAAAAGCTGCATATTCAGACGATAGACCTCTTCTATTGCAGCATTTTTTCGCGCAATGGCTACAATCCTTTTACGGCAATCGGCAATTTCTTGCACGATTTCATCGTAACCTTCTTTTGTGATGCCGAACGTGACACCAGAGAAATTCCGCTTTTCTTGAGCCACGCCATCAATCGTCTCAAGCGCGAGTTCACCCATTTGGCGGTGCATCATGCGAACAGCCAACGGAGTCACTTCCATGCGGCCCGTCGTCAAGGACTTATTTGTTTGTACATAGTTGCCTTCGTCATCCTTTTCAAGGAACCCGCCCTTGACCAAAAAATTCAGCACATCGCTGACTTCGGCGGCAGTAATTTCTGGGCGGCAGGCATGAGCAAGCGCAAGCGGTTTTGCACCAGGCATTGACGGAGCTAGTTCACGGATAACGGGATTTTTCCAGCTTTCAAAAAAGCGGAACGAATCGCCTTCCAAGATTTTTGCCTTGTGCGCATCCGCAATAGCAAGCATTTTATTAAAGGCAGCTTTCTTTTCGTCATCCGTTTTCGCATGATCGAATCGGACCATTTCCGCAAAATATTCGCGTTCGTAATCTGCCAAACGCATGGCATCTGCAACGCGGACAGTCGCTGCCTCACTCAAATTAAAGCGGCCTTCGCTCACGTATTTCAGATAAACACGCGAAGAAAAACCGGCTTCGTTCGCGAACTCTTGCCAAGTAAACGCGGATTTCGCCTTTTTTTCGGCGTAATAATCCGCAATATACTGGCGATAGCTCGTATATTCCAAGATTTCTTTCATTTTTCCTCCTAACAAAACGGCCTCTATTTTTGTTGTGGCCGAGTATCAAAAACGAATTTCGGTTTTTTGACCGTTTCGTTCTTAAAAATAAATATACACCCCAAAATTAAAAAAAGCAATAGTTTTGCAACACAAAATATTGATTTTTTATAAAAATTAATGAGTTTTATAAATTTCTTTTAAAAATAAGCGTATTATTACAACACAAACGTATTGTAGAAAAGGCGACCCTGGCACAGTGGCCGGGGTGACATGTAAAAACGAGATTTTACTGGGTCCTTCGTCGCGGTGCGACTCAGGATGAGGTTTGGAGCGTTTATCCTTGGCCTTGCGCTTCGCGCATGCGGCGACGGGCGCGGGAGCCGGGGCGGTTACGGCGATGGCGACGTTGTTCGCCATTCGACGCATGCGGCTGATTCTGGGCTGCATTCTGGCGAGCCAGCGCATTTCCGACATTCTCGTTTTGTGCGTGGGCATTTTGCGCTATCGCATTATGTTGCGGCTTGCCGTGACCATGCTTTTGATGGCGCGGTGATTCATTCGCACGAACCTGAGCATTTTCAGCATCCGTGCTTTGTGCAGTCCCATCCATCGGCGCATTATTAGAATTTTGCTTTCCGTGGCCCTTGCGGTTGCCGCGATTGTTACGAGTTTCTGCAGCGCGAGCCTGCGCTTCTTCGCGGGACATGCGACCACGAGAATTGCGCATCATGCTTTCGGCAGTTTCCTTTTGTGGAGGCGGCAATTTATCATAAATACTTTGATCGCCTTCAGGAATTTTCACACGCGTAAGCTTCTCGATTCCACGCAAATCAGATTCTTCGTCCGGTGAACAGAACGAAATGGCGACACCTTCCTTACCTGCGCGAGCGGTACGGCCAATGCGATGTACGAACGTTTCATGTTCATTCGGCAAATCATAATTGAACACATGGCTTACATCATCCACATCAATGCCGCGTGCGGCAATATCTGTAGCGACAAGCACGCGAATTTGTTCGCACTTGAAATTTCCGAGAGCTTCTTGACGGCGGTTCTGGCTCTTGTTACCATGAATCGCAGCACACTTAACGCCCGCCTTTTCAAGAACACGTACAATCTTATCGGCACCGTGCTTTGTACGGCAGAACACAAGCACTTTCTTCATCTCGGGATGTTCCGCCAAAAGTTCCTTGAGGAGCGCTCCCTTGCGGCGCTTGTCAATGCGGTACAGTTCTTGACGGATGCGTTCAATCGGAGTGCTCTGCGGAGCAACTTCAACCTGCACCGGATTCGGACGCAAAATCGTCGAAGCGAGTTTTAAAATTTCATCCGGCATCGTTGCGCTAAAGAACAAATTCTGTCGATCCGGCGGAAGCATCGCGACAACCTTGCGGATATCATGGATAAAGCCCATGTCCAGCATGCGGTCCGCCTCATCCAAAACAAAAAATTCCAATTTCTTTAGCGATACAGCCTTTTGTCCAATCAAATCAAGTAATCGTCCTGGAGTCGCCACAAGCACATCGACTCCGCGAATTAAGTTGCGCTTTTGCGAAGCATCGCCCACACCGCCAAAAATGCACGTTGTCGAAATTGCCGTAAATTGCGCATACTGCTTAAAGCAATCTTCCACCTGAATCGCAAGTTCGCGCGTCGGCAAAAGAATCAAAGCACGGCACGTTTTTGGCGAACGGAATTTCCCGGACTCAAGCAAGCGCTGCAAAATCGGGAGCGCAAATGCAGCCGTTTTTCCTGTACCAGTTTGCGCTATGCCCAAAAGGTCTTTGCCTTCGAGAAGGCTTGGAATCGAGCGTTCCTGAATCGGGGTCGGAGTTTCGTAACCAACAGCGCGAACGGCTCGCAGCAACGGATTTGCCAAGGGAAGATCTTCAAATTTCATACGGGGCAAAGATAGAAAAAAGAGCGTACGCCACTACTGATTCGCCTAGTGTTTGCGGCGATCCATTCCAGAATGAGAAGCGTAAAACGCCTTCTTGTCTTCGTACATGCGGGCATCGATTACGTTAATAAACGTATCGACACTCTCCGTTTTCGCGTGGAGTTTATGGGACCCAACAGAAACAGACAGCATATAAGGTTTAGCGCCGTCCTTATTAAATTCGCCGAAACTTGTCCGGATCTTGGCGATACATTTTTTTACATCACCATCATCTTGCGTATTAAGTAATACAATAAATTCATCACCGGCATAGCGGATAACGCTTCCGCCGTTGTTCACCGCCGATTTAAGAATTTGCGCAGAAGTTACCAATGCATCGTCGCCTACGGCATGTCCAAATTCATCATTAATATGCTTGAACCCGTTCAAGTCAATCATGATTCCTGTAATATTCACCTTGGGATTGTTGACATACTTCTTCAATAAGTAGAGCATATAAGAGCGATTGAACAATCCCGTCAGTTGGTCATGATAAATCATCTCGTTTTGCAAACTCGCCAAGACTCCCGCAATCGAAACCGCGATACTTGTGGGGATAACAGAAATTCCGTAGAAAAGTGATTGGACGATACCGCCAATGAGAATCGGTACAATATAAACCCAAATCGGGAAAAACTTGAGCGCCCCGCCCTTTGCCTTGCTTTTAAAATAAACAACCAAACTGTAGACAACCAGCGAATAATCAATCATCAAATACAAGAAATATAAATGCGTCCTGGAATAAAGATTATTCTCGTCAATAGAGAATACGATTGGAGTAAAGCAATTTATTACAAGTAAAGCAAGGCCGATTACAACAACAGAATTCACCACAATTCTCGAACGATTCGGCATTCCTCCGTTCAAATGGAACGTCAAGAAACGCACCCAGAAAAAGACCGCCAGCATGTTTGCGGCAAAAAGCCATGTACTCGTAAAATAGACCGTAAACTTGGGAAGCAGGCCCGAAACGCCCTTCATGGTATAAGAAATCGGGTCAGCAATACAGCTCGTCAAGGCAAGGAACATCATCTTTAGCAGGCTCCTGTCTGCCTGGTTCCTCGTTTGGAAACGCCACAGATTGCAAACGATCAAAACAGCAATCAAAACAATTCCGATTGCGTTGGTCACATATATGCTTTCTAGATTAAAAAGCGGCTCCATACCTCAAACCTTTATTCAATTATACATTTTATTTCGGTTTTTCAAGTATCAAAGTCGCAAATAAGGGGTATTAGCGGGGTATAGAAGCCTTTGCGTCGCGTTCTTTGTGTTTCCAATAATCAAGTTTTTCGGGATCCAAGCCAATATGCCTTGCGATAAAGGCCGGATTACGCCCTCTTCGACGTTGACGTTCATAATCGCGGAGCGCCCTGAAAGCAACGTTTCCTAGAATAACGCACGCGGGCAAGTTGATTAAAGCCATACCGCCCATCGTAATATCAGCCAACGCCCAGCAAGCATCCATTGGAGCCACTGCACCAAAAAGCACTACAAGGCAGCAGGCAACGTGAATGAGCGCCATCGCCATCTTGCCAGGCAATTTTTTATTATTGATGTATGCAATCGCGTTGTGCACGTAGTAGAGATTTCCGAGGAGCGTCGTGAACGCAAATAAAATCATAGCAATCGTGATGAACAACGGCCCAGCAAAGCCAAACGTCGTCGAAATGGCTTGTTGCACGTAAAGCGCTCCTGCATTCTCGGCAGTTCTCGGGACACCAGAAACAAGACACATCAAGGCTGTCGCCGTGCAAAGGAAAAGCGTATCGATATACACGGAGAGCACCTGCGCAAGCCCTTGCTTTACCGGATGCGAAACGTGAGCCGCAGCAGCAGCGTTCGGAGCAGAACCCACACCGGCCTCGTTGGAATAGAGTCCTCGCTTGATACCATACATCAAACAAGACCCCGCAATTCCACCGCCAATCGATTGAAAATCAAACGCATCTTGCATAATCGCTACAATGACCGACGGAATCATGTCATAATTCATCACCAAAATAATATACGTGACAAATACATAAAAAAGGCCCATGACAGGAACAAGAAAACTCGTCGTTTTCACAATGCGCTTACCACCACCGAACAGGCAAAAGCCCACCAGCACAGCAAGGATAACGCCGATAATCCAGGGAGTCAACGACGGATTATAGAAGCTATACGTTTCGAACGTCGATTGCAAGTTGAACGAGCAAAGTAAATTAAATCCAAATGCGTATGTCAAAATAAGGAATACGGCAAAGACAATACCAAGTCCCCGGCTATGCAACGCGCTTTCAATGTAATACGCCGGACCACCGTAACATTCATTTGTTCGATGATCACGACGTTTATAAATCTGCGCAAGTGTACTTTCAACAAACGCCGAAGAAGCTCCGAGAATGGCAAGCACCCACATCCAGAAGGCCGCTCCCGGACCACCTAAGCAAATTGCCGTCGAGACGCCAATGATGTTTCCCGTTCCCACACGCGAGGCCGTCGAAACGAACATTGCTTCCAATGAAGAAACGCTATCCGCACTGCTCGGTTTTTCAACAAGTGAACGAATCGCTTCTACAAAAAGTCGAATCTGCACAAACCGTGTACGGATACTGAAATAGATTCCCGCCGCAGCAAGAACGACAACCAGAATGGGGTAATAAAGGACGCTGTCAACCGTATTTAAGAACTCGACCATTACAAAGCCACCTTACAAAACGTGCACATAGGAGACAATCTAGAAAGAACAGGCTATTCCAAATATTTGATCGTTATTGAAAAGTGTTCCTTGCAACGGAAATCGTCATTATCCCAATGTTCCGGTCCGCCAGCAGCCACATTGACCGCCTTTTCTGCAATCTTTGCTGTAACAGGGTCAACAAATTTCGACTCAACCCAAACACAGCTGAGAATGTTATCGCATTCCATCCTTGTGAGTGTATAACGGTTCTTGTCATTCTGTTCGTTCGGAATTCCTTCTTCTTCAATGACGCCCTTGCACGCATACAACCCATCGTGAATGAACGCCGCTGCATTGTATTTTTGAGCATTGTCATCGTCCATATCGATATAAGCGGGCAACTGCAACTTGAAAAATTCGGGTGCCGACGCGCCATTTGTCTTAAACCCCGCTTCAAAGAATACATCCATTTTTGCTTTGCGCCACTTCTTTTTGTTGTTCATATTGGCAAAACGTTCTATATCCAGCTGGAAATGGGCATCTTTCTTCAGCGTAATTTCTTTTTTTATTTCACCAGAAGTTACTATTTCGGCGACAACAAAATCAAACGGCTTGACGATAGAAACATTCTTGACGTTAATGCAGTTTGTTTTGGTTTCGGCTTCATCGACATGTTTAGAAATTGCGGACTTTATCGACTCAACAACCGACTTGATGAAATTAAATAAACCCATTATGCCCCCTTAAGGATAATTGAGATGTAATAGGTAATAATATAAATAAAGGAAAATAAAAAAGAATAATGAAACGTTTTTTTTATTCCATAAAAAAGGCGCCCCCGCACAATGGCAAGGAGCACCTTTTCTTTATGAATCCTATCGCCTCTTCGAGGCTTCAGGATGACACGCGAGGTTGGTTATGCACCAAGTTTAGCGCGGATCCAGTTGTTGGCGTTAGCAATAGCGTCAGCAATCTTTTCCGGTTCGCGAGTACCAGCCTGAGCGCGGTCCGGACGTCCACCGCCCTTACCGTTGCAAGCTGCAGCGAGGTCACGAACCATGTCGCCAGCCTTGATGCCCTTAGCCTGGACATTCTTGCCGACCATCACGGCGATGCTTCCGTTGCCTTCGCCCTTGTTCGCAATAACGGCAACGCTATCGACATCGAGTTTGTTCTGAACGCCGTCGAGCAAGTTCTTGTACTTTTCATCCGGCAAAGCGAGTTCGCGAACGTAAAGGTTCACGCCCATCACGTTGATGCCGCCGTTCAAGAGTTCAGCTGCAGCAAGCGTTGCAAGTTCGAGCTTCACGGACTGGAGGCTCTTTTCCAAGTTCTGCGTCTTAGCGAAGGACTGCTGGATTCTGTCGAGAACTTCGGCGTCCTTGCAGCGGAGCTGTTCGCGGAGAGCCGTAAGAATCTGCGTACCAGCGCGGAGGAGGCTCAAGGCGCCACGGCCAGAAACGGCTTCGATACGGCGCACACCAGCGGACACGCTGGATTCAGAGATAATCTTCACGAGGCCGATATTACCGGTGTTCTGCACATGCAAGCCACCGCAAAGTTCCTTGGAGAATTCTTCGTTCGTGCAGCCCATCTTGACCACGCGAACTTCGTCGCCATACTTTTCGCCGAACAAAGCCATAGCACCGCTAGCCTTAGCTTCGTCCACGCCCATCACCTGGGTATTGACCGGCAGGCATTCCATCACCTTGGCGTTCACGATGTCTTCGACCTTCTGGATTTCTTCAGCGGTCATGGCGTTGAAGTGGCTAAAGTCAAAGCGGAGGAGTTCGTTAGAAACGAAGCTACCCTGCTGCTGCACATGAGCGCCAAGCACCTGACGGAGAGCGGCCTGGAGCAAGTGAGTAGCGGAGTGGTTCTTGCGGATGTCGTTGCGGCGGTCGTTATCGACGGTGGCCATGAACACGGCGCCCATCGTTTCTTCGTTAGCAGTTCCCTTGACGACCTTACCGCGGCAGAGAGCGGTATCGTTCACCTTCACGGTGTCGAACACCTGAATTTCGAGATCAGCGGAAACGAGCGTTCCCTTGTCGCCAACCTGGCCACCCATTTCGGCATAGAACGGAGAGGTTTCAAGCACGATGCTCAAAACGCCCTTGTCTTCGCGCCAGCGAACAACCTTCGTTTCGCAGGCGGAGAGTTCGTAACCGACAAACTTTGTGCTAGCTTCGCTGTACTGCGTCCAGCCTTCGGTGCCCATGGTGTTGATGCCCTGCTTCATGTTAGCACGGGCGCGGGCCTTCTGTTCTTCCATGCACTTGTTGTAGCCTTCTTCGTCAATCGTAAGGCCCTTTTCTTCGGCGAGGATGCCAGTGAGGTCCGGCGGGAATCCGTAGGTATCGTAAAGGAGGAACACCTTGTCACCCGGAATCTTGTCGCCCTTCTTGAGTTCAGCAGAAATAGCGGCAAAGCGTTCGAGACCGGCGTCGAGCGTGCGGATAAAGCTTTCTTCTTCGCTCTTGATTACGCTTGCGACAAATTCCTTGCGTTCGCGGATTTCCGGGAACGCATCGCCCATCGTGTCGGCGAGCACCTGAACGAGCTGGCAAATGAACGGCTTCTTCTGGCCGAGGAGGCGGGCAAAGCGGCTAGCACGGCGCAGAATGCGGCGGAGCACGTAGCCACGGCCTTCATTGCTCGGGAGAGCGCCATCGGCAATAGCGAAAGAAATAGCGCGGATGTGGTCGGCAATCACGCGGTGCGGGGTGCCGGCTTCGCCATCGTTGTACGGAACGCCGGAGAGTTCAGCGATCTTCGAGATGATCGGGGTGAACACGTCGGTGTCGTAGTTGCTGGTCTTGCCCTGCAAAATAGCGCAGATACGTTCGAAACCCATACCGGTATCGACGTTCTTGGCCTTCAGCGGAATCAAGGAGCCGTCGCTCACGCGTTCATACTGCATGAACACGTTATTCCAAATTTCAATGTAGCGGTCGTTTTCGCCGTTCACGCCCTTAATCGGGTCCTTGAACGTTTCAGCCTGCGTAGCGAGGTCGCCGCGGTCGTAATGAATTTCGGAGCACGGGCCGCACGGACCGGTGTCGCCCATTTCCCAGAAGTTGGAGTGAGCGTCGAAGCGCATGATGCGGTCATCCGGAAGACCAGACACGTCCTTCCAAATCTGCCAAGCTTCGTCATCGTCCTGATAAACCGTTGCGAAGAGGCGTTCCTTCGGGAGCTTCCAAACTTCGGTGAGGAGTTCCCATGCCCAAGCGATGGCTTCTTTCTTGTAGTAATCGCCAAAGCTCCAGTTACCGAGCATTTCGAAGAAAGTGTGGTGGTAGTTGTCGCGGCCGACCACGTCAAGGTCGTTGTGCTTACCGGACACACGGAGGCACTTCTGGCTGTTGCATGCACGCTTCCAACCCTTCGGATTGTCGCCCAAGAAGATAGCCTTGAACTGGTTCATGCCCGCGTTGGTGAACATGAGCGTCGGGTCGTCATGCGGAACCACCGGCGAAGAACGCACAAAGAGGTGGTCCTTGGATTCAAAGAACTTGATGAAAGATTCGCGCACCTGCGCAGAAGTCATTTTTTCGGCCATAGTTTTACCTTTGATTTTTTACGGCACCAAAGATAGAAAAAGTAGGAAGTAGGAAGTAGACAGTAGGAAGTGATTAGTGGTCAGGAAAGGGGGAAAGCCTTCCCCTCGCTTCTGCCCTAGGGCATACGCTACCCCTTCTAACGGGGACACCCCGTAACGCCCCGGCATCGCAATAAAAAAAGCCAATCCCGGAACTGAGTCCGGGATGACAAACCGAGATGAATGGCCGGGGAGACATTAAAGAACGTCATCCTGAACGAACGTGAAGACTACCCGAAAGGCGAGAGTCGCGCCCAAGCAAGCTTGGGCATGACCGAGCCAAAGGGGAGGGGCGTAGCCCCATCCAGTCACAATTCCAATCAAGAATTGACTGGATGCTTCGTCCCTATGGTCCTCAGCATGACGATGCAGGCTTCACTACAGGATGACGAGTCAAATACAAAACTTAATGGATTCCCGCCTTCGCGGGAATGACAATGCTGACATCGCTCCAAGATGACATTTCTAGTAACTAATGACTAACAACCAATCACTAACAACTAATAAATCTTCTTCATGTCGGTCAGCTGGCCTTCTTTTTCGTGGAAGAGTTTGAGCGAGCCGCCTTGAACTTTCTGGAAAATCTTCGTGAGTTTTTCAACAACAGCTTGTTCTTCAAAACCGGCTTCATTGTAAGCGGTTTCGCCAATCACAATGCCGACATTCAACAATTCCGGAGCCTTGCGACGCAAGTAATTCAAGAGTTCCTCGTCGCTATTAACAATATCTGTCGCCGTGAGCTTTTCAAATTCAGCCGGATCGCGCGTACTCACATGCAACGGGTACAAATCGTCAGCAACAACCTGTTTAGAGTTCAAATAAAGTACATTGCCTACATACAGACTAATCGTATCATTCAGCACTTGACGCACTTCGAGCAGCACATCACTCGTTACCGCAGCTTCTTGAATGTCGAGTTTTGAAGGGGCGCAAGCCATAAATGCAAGCGAAATTGCAGCCAAAGCCGTTAGGAAAAGTTTTTTCATGATAATCCTTTTTTATTTGGTTATTGGTCATTAGTCAATGGTCATTGGTCAATAGAAATATGCAAAAACCAACAACCAATAACTAACAACTAATGACTAATAACTAAAAACCAATATACAATTATTCATTTTAGAAGAAAAGTAAACAATGATAAATGGTTTTTGGGTCAATGGTCAGTAGTCAATAGTCAGTAGTCATTAGTTAATAGTCAATAGAAATAGCCAATAACCAACAACTAATAACTAATGACCAACAACTAACAACCAATGACTAAATAACAAAAAGCCCCTCGGATTATCTCCGAGAGGCCTCCTTTACACACCAAATCTTTTAGTTGGCTTCGTAGTCCATGATGAGGCGGCAAACTCCGTTTTCGACGACGACGTTATCGCGACGAAGCATCACGCGTTCCATTTCCCAGTCACCTCTTGCCCAATGCTGCGGGTCCAGATCTTCGCCATCGAAGTTATCCTGCCAGAGCATCGTGAAACCCTTGGTAGCAGCATCGTAGGAGTAGACGCGGACATAGTCAATCTGCTGTTCAATCGGAAGACCAATACCATTGTTCCACTTGCCAGTCCATGCGGCACTCTTAGAGGCCCAAAGATTGAAGCGGAGAGACTGCTCCTTGGTCAAGAACGCCACCTGGTCAGCATCCGCATGGGTACCACGGCTGCCTCCAATAACATCGCGACGGACTTCGACGCTATCGATTTCCCAAGACACATATTCCGGCGTCCAGACGATGGCGTAAAGGTGGAAATCCTGCGTAGCATCGAATCCGAAATCGTGAAGCGGCTTGCTTTCGGAAGAGGTATTCGACTTGATAGACGGAGTTCCTTCGCGAGTGATGATGTTGGACTGCCACTTGTCTGCGGCCTTGCCCAAAACTTCGATATCAATTTCGTTCCAAGGTTCTTCATCCTTGATCCAAGAGTTATCGTAGTAAACGAACATGGAACTCACGGTACCAGAAAGAGCAGCCATCTTCATACGAGCTTCGAAACGGCCATACTGAAACTGATCAAGACCCGTAAGTTCAGCACCGTAGAACGTGTAAGACTTGGCGGGGTCAATGGCGACCAGCGGCGGCACAGCGTAGGTGAACTGAGCAGCACCAGCAGAACTGGAAGACGGGCCTACCGGCGGAACGTCAACCGAGCTAGAAGATAAACCAACCGGAGGAACGATTGCATCGGAGCTCGAAGAAACGCCCGGAAGAGTTTCCACAGAACTCGAAGACACTTCACCAACCGGAGTTACGGAACTAGAAGATTCACCTGGCGGAACAACAACTCCTGCACTGGATGACACACCAGCCATACCAGGAGCAACTGGGAAAACAGCATCGTTAGATTCGGAGCATGCAGTTACGAGTGCTACAGCAACCATCGGAATAAAAAACTTTTTCATTGTTGACCTCTTGTTTTTCTTGTTCATAAGATAGTTTTTGCACTATCGATAAGCACGCACTACGAGAGTAAATTTAGAGTCAACTGTATCACCCGTATTTTACATATTTTAGCACAAATTTTACATAAAAAACCGCCTTTTTCAATTTTTGTCAATCATTGGCCTTGTAAGTTTATCGTAAGCGATTTTTCGGCTCAAATTCCCCTATTTCATACCTTGCAGGCCCGTTTTTAAATATGTATATTGCGCTTTACATAGAAAAAGACAGAAAAAAAAGGAAAAATCGTTACAATTCTTTTTTTCAACTTGAAAAGTTAGGTATTTTTTCAGTTGCACTAATAGTTTTGTACGAGCAAAAGAGGCTATATGCAGGAAGCATGGACAGGCTTTAAAGGCGGTCGCTGGCAGGAAGAAATTAACGTCCGCGACTTTATCCAGAAAAACTACACTCCCTATGACGGCGACAAGTCGTTTTTGCAGGGACCGACTGAAGCAACAAACAAGCTCTGGGCAGAACTCCAAGAATTACAGAAAAGAGAAATTGCAAAGGGTGGCGTCCTCGACATGGACACAGACGTTGTCTCCACTCTCACAAGTCATCAGGCTGGCTACATTGCCGAAGAAACTAAGGATCTCGAAAAGATCGTAGGTCTCCAGACCGACAAGCCGCTCAAGCGCGCTTTCATGCCGTTCGGCGGCATCAAGATGGCTGAAGAATCTTGCAAGAACTACGGTTACACACCGAGCGAAGAACTTCACCGCATCTTCACGGAATTCCACAAGACGCACAACCAGGGCGTTTTCGACGCTTACACACCGGCTATGCGTATGGCTCGCAAGGCCCACATCATTACAGGTCTTCCGGATACATACGGCCGTGGACGTATCGTCGGTGACTACCGCCGTGTCGCCCTTTACGGTGTCGACTACCTCATCGCCCAGAAGAAGGCCGACAAGGCTTTAACGGACGATACGGATATGCGCGAACACGTGATCCGCCAGCGCGAAGAACTTGCCGAACAGATCAAGGCTCTCGAAGGCATGAAGGTCATGGCGAAGATTTACGGCTACGACATTTCTAAGCCGGCAACAAACGCTCGCGAAGCCGTGCAGTGGCTCTACTTCGGCTACCTCGCTGCCATCAAGACGCAGAACGGTGCCGCCATGAGCGTAGGCCGCGTTTCTACCTTCCTCGATATTTACATGACCCGCGACTTGCAGAACGGCGTCATCACCGAAACCGAAGCACAGGAAATCATTGACCATTTCGTGATGAAGCTCCGCATGGTCAAGTTTGCCCGTATCACAAGCTATAACGAACTCTTCAGTGGTGACCCGGTGTGGGCCACGCTCGAAGTTGCTGGCCTCGGCCAGGATGGTCGCCATCAGGTGACCAAGAACGACTACCGTTTCTTGCACACGCTCGTGAACATGGGCCCGTCTCCGGAACCGAACCTCACGATTCTCTATAGCCCGCGCCTCCCGGCAAGCTTCAAGAGATTCGCTGCTGAAATTTCCGTGAAGACCAGCGCTATCCAGTACGAAAACGACGACACGATGCGTCCGATTTGGGGCGACGACTACAGCATTTGCTGCTGCGTTTCTGCCACCCAGACCGGTAAGGAAATGCAGTTCTTCGGTGCTCGCGCAAACCTCGCCAAGACCCTCCTCTACGCCATCAACGGTGGTAAGGACGAATGCCTCGTGAAGGGCGAACAGGTCGGCCCGGAATATCCGCCTATTTCTAGCGAATACCTCGACTACGATGAAGTCATTCACAAGTTCGGCCTCTACATGGATTGGCTTGCCCACTTGTACGTGAACACTTTGAACTTGATTCACTACATGCACGACAAGTACTACTACGAAGCTGCCGAAATGGCTCTCATCGACACCAATGTCCGTCGCACATTTGCTACGGGTATCGCAGGCTTCAGCCACGTTGTCGATAGCCTTTCTGCAATCAAGTACGCCAAGGTGAAAGTCATCCGCGACCCGGCTACCGGCCTCGCACAAGACTTCCAGATTGAAGGCGACTTCCCGCGTTATGGAAACGACGACGACCGTGCAGACGATATCGCCGTTTGGCTCCTCAAGACGTTCATGGCCAAAATCAAGCAGACGCCGACCTACCGCGACTCTGAACCGACCACTTCTATCCTTACCATTACAAGTAACGTTGTTTACGGTAAGGCTACGGGTTCCCTCCCGGATGGTCGTAAGCAGGGCGAACCGTTCTCTCCTGGCGCAAGCCCGAGCTACGGTGCAGAAAAGAACGGCCTCTTGGCATCGCTCAACTCTGTCGCCAAGATTCCGTACGAATACGCTCTCGACGGCATCAGCAATACGCAGACCATCAACCCGGACGCTCTCGGTCATGATGACGAAGAACGCACCAACAAGCTCGTGCAGGTTCTCGACGGTTACTTCGGCCAGAGCAGCCACCACTTGAACGTGAACGTGTTCGGCGTTGAAAAGCTCAAGGACGCTATGGAACATCCGGAGAAGGAAGAATACCAGAACTTCACAATCCGCGTTTCTGGCTACGCCGTGCGCTTCATCAAGCTCACTCGCGAACAGCAACTCGACGTGATTGCCCGCCAAGCACACGGCGTGCTTTAATCGACTTACAAGTCACGCCTAAGGGCGTCGCTTGGCAAAGCGCAAAAGCGAATTTAAGCGAAAAGGTTCCCGAAAGGGAACCTTTTTTGTTGCGTGTGATTGCTACGGGAAATTGTTGCGCGAAACGCCCGTAAAATCACGCCAAAATGAAATTTTCGTTCTTTTGGCGGCGCGCGTAAACGGATTCTAGAAATTGAATCACGGAAATTTTGTCACGGACTAGCCCGCGCTTGTGACTCAAGCAAAAACGAGTTGCAGGGAGCGATTTCAAAAGTTTAATTTGCTGTTCAAGGATTTGCACATTGTACACGTCAGGCGCCCCATGGCCCACCATTGGATACGTGGCATCGCCCAAGAAAACGTAATCATCCACAACGAGCGCTAACGAGCCTTTTGCATGGCTATTGGGTATCGGCAAAATTTCGATATGCACGCCATCGTCAAACGAAAGCGGAGTTGTCACAGTAATCTTTTCGCGACCTGCAATTTCATCCACCACTTTTGACGCATGCGAACCAACGTAAAGCGAATCAAAGTCAAGCGAGACTTCACCACTGCAATGACGCACGGCATTCAGCAAATGGTCGCGATGGAAATGCGAAATGACAATGTTCTTTTGAAGCCTATGTGTGGCAAGTTCGGCACGTTCATCGTTTTCGAGAAAACCGCGAGTTTCACTTGCAGAAGTGCGCGGCAAAGCATTTATAAAATCAACAGCCTCATCACAGGCACCAACATCGAAAATCCACCAAGCGCGATTACCCTGCACAGCAACAACATCCGCGCTCAACGGCTCATACGACATTTGCAAATACCGGATTCTATCTGTCAGTTTTACGATTTTCGCCATCGAAAGCCAAAGATAGAATTTTTATTTACGCTTTTTACTGAGTCTCTTTTACTTTGACGCACGTGAATACGGAGCATCGACAATACGTGCTATAGTATCTCCATCGGCCAAGCTTTCTTTGGTCGTATAAGAAATACACGGCCACAGCTTTAAATCTGAATCTTGCGCACTTCTGCAATAGGCATCGGCAACGCCCGTGACATACACTTCACTTATTTGGACTTTTTTCTCACCTCTTTTGCACATACTGCAAACGACAACCGAATACGATTGCTCTCTATAAATCGAATCCAGCGTAGCCACATATTCTTTAACATCATCGTTCATCGGCACTATTTCCGGCGTCATCTTCAAGTCTTGTATAGTAATTTGGCCATCTTTAAAGAGCCCATTTCCATCAGTAGAAATATATAAGTTGTTCCTATTATTTCGTACAACACGACCTTCAAAAAGACGCTTGAAATTAAACGTGTATCCAGAAATTCTCGAGCCTTCATTTTCAGAAAACTGCCATTCTTCATCAACAGAAACAAGCATATACTTGTCCGCGTACTTGCTAGGCATAATGGTTTTCAATATCCCATTTGCGCACTGTTTTCGATTTGATTCCAATTCAGAAAGATCAACTTGCACACCTTCCTTTTTAAACCAAATTTCATCTTCATCGAAACTAAGAACGCGTACATCATACATTTCGCTCAAGAGATTTTTCATCTCATTAAAAGTTTCACTACCAGTTTCAATGACGGCTACATTCGACGAAGCCACCCGCGACGAATTCAAATATTTTTGAGCATTTTCACTCAACACAATCGGATACATATCAGATTCGTACACTCTCGCTCCAATAGAATTATCATCAGTCGAACCTGTCGAAGATGCAAGCGCATCAGGACTGCTAGAACACGCAGCAAGCAAATAAGCAGCAACCAAAATCAACAAATAATTTTTCATAACGTTCGTCTCCAAAATATTTTCTACACCATAAAATCTAAAAGGAATATCAAACAAAAAAAAGATATTTTCTTTGATAAAATTACGGTTTTATCAATCATACGCAACGCATTTTCGTTGTTTTGTATTATATAGAACACTCTTTCGTTTTTTACAGAACATCACGAAAAAAAAACGTACAAAACAAAAACGCAATTTTTTATTTTTACATCATGACTCTCGGAAGAATCAATAAGCTCGAAACATTCGGATCGGTCGACGGACCGGGCATTCGATTCGTCGTTTTCACTCAGGGCTGCCCCATGCGATGCAAGTTTTGCCACAACCCAGAAACTTGGGACTTTGGCGACAAGAGCGCAAACGGCACCCCGAACGGTTCATTCGAGATTTCCGCAGAAGACTTGCTGAAGAAGGCCATCCGCTACAAGCCCTACTGGGGAAGCAACGGCGGCATCACCGTGAGCGGCGGCGAACCGCTTGCGCAAATCGACTTTATGATCGAATTCTTCGAAGCAGCAAAAGCCGCGGGCGTTCACACGTGTGTCGATACATGCGGAATCACGTTCCGACGCACCGGCGACGCATTCGCGAAAATCGAACGCCTCATGAAAGCAACAGACCTTCTGCTCGTGGACATCAAGCACATCGACCCTGTCGAGCACAAGAACCTCACGGGACACGGGAACGACAACATCATCGAATTCTTCCGCTACTTGGACGAAATCAAAAAGCCCATTTGGATCCGCCATGTGCTCGTTCCGGGCATCAGCGATAATGACGAAGCGCTCACACGCACCCGCGATTTCATCCGCACACTAAGCAACGTCAAGCGCGTCGAAGTCCTCCCCTATCACGCATTTGCACTGAGCAAGTACAAGGAACTCGAAATCGACTACGCGCTCAAAGACACGCAATCGCCCACCGCCGAGCGCGTCCAAAACGCGAACGAAATTCTCGAAACCGCAAAATACACCGGCTGGAAAGAATAAGGAAGGGCATGGATCCTATCGCCTCTACGAGGGTCAGGATGACGAAAGGCGAGGACGTCTCCCTAAAAAGGTGATGCCGGAATGAATCCGGCATGACAGTGTAATAGGAAATGTCACTGGATCCTTCCCCTCTTCGAGGCTCCAGGATGACAAAAGGCGAGGACGTCTCCCCAAAAAGGTGATGCCGGAATGAATCCGGGGTGACAAAGAAAAAGACGAGGCACGAACCTCGTCTTTTTTAGTAAAGGCTTAAAAGCGAGCAAAACGAGAAAGCGCTGAAAACTAGTTTACCAGCATTTTCGAGTTGCAGCCGCGGACGCCAAGGGCGTCAAAAGCGAGCAAGACCAGGCGCAGCGCGGCACAGTTCAACTCGTTTTATCAAGATTTCGCTCAAAACCGAGCGAGACAAAGAACGCTTCGGCGTAGCGTATTGTTATACGTGAGCCAAAGCGTGATGCAGTATCGCGAAGTGTTTTCAGCGAAAGATTATCCCTTGATGGCGTCGCCCAT
>Ga0310786_10001348_pt1 | contig 39399 bp, 25 predicted proteins | sample AusTroGonzalo_MG_FD_203881 | JGI IMG/M metagenome (GOLD analysis project Ga0310786, IMG submission 203881) | Bovine rumen microbial communities from tropical cattle in Woodstock, Queensland, Australia - Gonzalo_03 (v2) (version 2) | ecosystem: Host-associated > Mammals > Digestive system >... | reverse complement strand
ACTTGCCGTCTTCGCGCTTGAGGCCTTCGAGCAAACGGATCTGGGTTTCGTGTTCGATCGGCTGGTGCGTCGGGCCGTCTTCGCCCACGCGGAAGCTGTCATGCGTGTACATGAACTTGACCGGGAGCTTCATGAGGGCTGCCATACGGATAGCCGGCTTCATGAAGTCGCTGAACACGAAGAATGTAGCACAAATCGGATAGAGGCCGCCGTGCAGTGCGATACCGCAGCAGATGGCGCCCATAGTCAATTCGGCAACGCCCACCTGAACGAAAGCGCCCTTGAAGTCGCCTGCGCGGAAGATGCCGGTCTTGTTGAGGAAGGCCTGGGTGTTGTCGGAATTAGAAAGGTCAGCAGAGCTGCAGATGCAGTTCTTCACGTTTTCGGCGAGGTAGCCGAGCACGGTACCGGAGGTCACGCGGGTAGCGACACCTTCCTTGAGTTCGAGGCCAGAAAGGTCGATCTTCGGAGCCTTGCCCGAGAGCCATTCCTTGAGAGTGGCAGCCTTTTCGGGGTTCTTGGCATCCCAAGCAGCCTTGGCCTTCTTCCATTCGGCAACCTGCTTGCGGAGTTCTTCCTTGCGGGCTTCGAAGCCTGCCTTCACGTCGTCAAAAATCTTGAATGCATCGGCCGGATCGCCGCCGAGGTTCTTCACGGTTGCATCAGTAGAAGCGCCTGCTGCGTTCAGCGGCTGACCGTGGGTAGAAACAGCACCTTCGAAGGACTTGCCGTCTTCGGCGATGGCGCCCTTGGCCATGGTGGTGTGACCGATGATGATGGTCGGCTTTTCAGTTTCAGCCCAAGCGGCCTTGAAAGCCTTGCGGAGTTCAGCGATATTGTGACCGTCGGCCACGTCAATCACGCGGAAGCCCCATGCTTCGTACTGACCAGCCAAGTCGTGGCTCATCACGTCTTCAACCTTGCAAGAGAGCTGCACCTGGTTGGCATCGTAGAAGAAAATGAGGTTCGAAAGCTTGAGGTGACCGGCAATACGGCCCACGCCGTAAGCGATTTCTTCTTCGAGGCCGCCGTCAGACACGAGGCATACGACCTTGTGCTGCAAAATGTCGCCAAAGCGTTCGACCATGAAGCGTTCGGCAATAGCGTTACCGAGAGCTACAGCATGACCGATTCCGAGCGGGCCCGAGGAGTTTTCGATGCCGAGGGCGACTTCAACTTCGGGGTGACCCGGAGTGCGAGAGCCGAGCTGGCGGAAATTCTTGAGGTCTTCCATCGAGAGGCTGCCGAGCATGGCAAGTTCACCGTACAGGAGCGCGGACATGTGACCCGGGTCCATAAAGAAGCGGTCGCGGGCTTCCCAGTAGGGGTTTTCGGGGTCAAAACGGAGAAATTCCGAATACAGGAGCGTAATGGCGTCTGCTGCGCCCATGGCTCCACCCGGGTGACCGGACTTTGCCTTCTGCACCATGGCAGCGGAAAGGATTCGAATGTTGTCAGCCGCTTTTGTAACCAACGCGTCTTGCACTTTTTTAACCTCTCTTTAGAATTAAGCGCCCCAAATTTAGTTTTTTTACAATTTTCTCTCAAGGTTATGGGACGCTTTTCACACTAAAACAATCTTATTTCTTTCTTTTTACGCCGGTTTTGACCAATCGATACTCAGTATGGCCATCTTTGAACTTGAAGTCGATACGCCAGATATAGACGCCCGTCCCCACATGACGGCCATCGTCAGATCGGTTATTCCAGTGTAAAAAGCCCGTTTTTGCGTGATTTCGGCCATTTCCGCGTATTTTTTGGCTCATTTCGCCATCATCACCGAATTTACGCTTGAACGCCGTCACCACGTTCGAGTAGCTATCGAAAATAGTCACGGTAGCCTTGTAAGGCATAATACTTGCAACCCTGATCACCGATAGCGTATCCGGAACACGGCTCCAGTCTTCGTCGCCAGGAGCAATCCACTTTTCCTTGTTCTTGATACCGCTCACCGCAGGCGCAGGAGCAACCTCGTAAAGGTATACGTTACCATTGCTACCGTCAATAGTTATCCCACCACGGCCCATCGGATTGTCATACTTGTCGACAAAGGTCGCCTTGGGATTGGTACGAATGCAATTGTATGTCATGAGATTGTGGTCAGCCAGTACAAATGTCCAGACAAGGCCCGTCGAATCCTTTTCGAGCAGTTTCGAAATGTTCAACGGATAGTCCAAGGTATCCTTGCAATCTTCCGAATAGGCGAACAAATTCTTCCACGCTTTTTCGTCCCCGGTATTATCGACCGGCTCCGACAACGTGATTTCCAAAGTATCCGGAGGAACTTCATTCGTGCATTCCATGAATTCATCAATAGAAATGGTTCCAGGACGCTTGACCGCCTTCACAGGCACCGCACCAATACGGTCCTTGATTTCCATTTTTTGCGAGAAGCCACCCTTAGGCCTTGTCATCTTAAGATACGGTGCATCTTCCGCATCGGCTGCGGTTGCGCCATAATCGAACGAATCTTCAAGACGGGCTTCGACCCAAGAGCGACCGCTCTGCAGTTTGAAGCGTTTCTTGGACACGCTTTGCCACGTGCCACCAGCCTTATTCCAATACAGGGTATCAATAGCAGCAACGCCATCCTTTTGCTTTGACACATAGTGAATTCGAATGGAATCCGCTTCACCATCCTTGTCGGCATCGTAAATTTCGGCGGTATCAGCCGGAATATAGTTCGAGTATACCACCAAGGAATCTCGTTTCCAGCCGAGTTTGTCCTTCTTGATTCCGGCCTTAATCACCACGCGGTTATAAGAAGCGTTCATGTTGAACAAGGCATCGAGTTTCGAGCTTTCCAAATCGTCCTTGTCGTACGCAAAGTAGAACGTACCGCTATATTCGAAGGTCGAGGTGTAGTCGCCTGTTTCCACGGCCTTCACCCACAGCGAGTCATACTTATTAGTAAACAAGAGGACATTCAAAGTATCCTTTTTATGGATAGACTTGCTAACAGATGTCAAGCGGAGTTTGAATTGGACAGAATCACCCGATTCGAGAGAATCAAGATCCTTTTTGCCAGATGCATTCAGGAACCTGTAGCTAAATTCGACGGTATCGCCCACAATGACCGTATCGCGAGCATACGTTCCATAAAGCGGGTCCTTATACTCGGCAACAAGCGTATCACTGCCACTGCAAGAAATCGAACCATCGTCTCTCTTTGCAGAGTATTCGTTCTTCGAAATAGCCTTGGCCGTTTCATAGTAGCCGGAACGTTTTTCGACAAGCTTGATATTGTTTTCGATATCACCCGACACAAGGCAAGAAAGTGAAGCAGTCACCGTGTCCTTGCCTTCAGTAAAGTCTTCCGTCACAAGCGACAAGCGTATCTTACTCGTTTCGCGCGAAATCGGATCGCCAGAAACATTGCCGTTTTTGATAGCAATGGAATCTTCAACATCGCGCACAAGAATTCGTCTGTTACAGACCGGCATATAAGAATTCTGCGTCTTGAGCCAACGACCCGTGGCACCAAGTTCATCTATCGCGCGGACATAGTATTCAATAATACCGTTTTCAAAGGCCTTCGCCGGAACGTAGGCAGTCCAGTAACCCTGAGATTCTGACATTCTGCGTTCATCAAAGAGGACCGCCACGGAATCCTTGTAATAGAGTATCGCACTATTGATACCGTTGTCGTCGGTAATCTTAAAGCGGATAGAGCCCTTACCGCCCGTAGTATCGATACAAGCTATAGAATCCAATTTAACGAAAGGCACATCGTTCTTAATCGGAATAGTATGAGGTTCCTTAGCAGGACTCATGACAGCAGGAGTTTTTCCAGTAAGACCAGCGGTATCCGTAGCCGTCACGTAGAAATCAATACCGGGGTATTTCACCATACTATCCGGAAGTACAAAATTCCACAAGGAATCATTTTCTTGAGTCATCGTATATGTGGTATACGAATCATTTCTCAAGCTCACATTTCGCATATAGAGTTTAACGTCTCTAAGACCCTTATCGGATTTAACGTAAACTCCAATAGTAAAGCTCTGGTATTGCGGCTGATTCACGCCCACCATTTTCCATGTAGCCGGAGTCAAATCGACAATAGGCGGCTGAGCGCTTTCATCCCAATAGGCCGTATCGGCGGCATCCTTGTTTAAGAACTTTGTCTTGACAACCACCGTATGAGTGTCACCGTTCCAAACGGCATCGGGGCTCTGGTAGCAAAGAACATAACGGGCTTGCACCGCACTCTGAATGGCTGCATAAATATTTGAAAGTTCCGTCGCCGACGGTGCCACCGCAAAAGTACCGCCCGTACCTTCAGCCATTCCCTTCAAAGGTTCTTTGGTTGCACCCGAACCGATACCCACAGAATAAATCGTCGTATTCTGCCCAATGGCCTTTTTAACGATAGAATCAGTCGTAAAGGATCCTTGTCCAGAACCATCAGAGAATATAATGACAGTCGTTGAACCTGATTCGTTAACCAACTGTTCCAAAGCCGCATGAGCACCATTGGTAATGGCGGTTCCGCCACCCGAATGAATCTTTTCGGCGGCTGCATACAGAAGACTCTTTTCGGAAGTCATCGGCTGAATGATTCTGGCAGATGTTTCAAAACCAATAAGCGTTGTTCGGTCAGAAGGTCCCATGGCGTCAATGAATGCACGAACCGCAGTCTTGACGTCCGCAATATCAGAACTTGACATGGAACCACTTTCATCGACTACAAGCGCCACAGATATGCTACTCACATTTTGAACCGTCGTCACTTGCACCGGCAAGGATTTCTTATCCTGGAACAGCACAAAGTCCGATGCTTCAAGACCTGCAATCGGTTTTCTGCTATTTTCGTCTACCACAGACACATGAGCGCAGATGGCCGGATGGTTACTCAAGTCAAGGTCTGTAATCGTAAGCCCCGGTTCCGCAGTCATGTCGAATATGTAATTCGCCCTCACATGACAATAACTCGATTGCGGTTCGGCCCTAGTCTGATTCTTGGACAGATCTCCGATTTTCACCTTACCTTCGACCTTTACCCAAGAATCAAAGACATACCCACCATAAGGAGTCGCATACAAGGTCGTATCGGTACCCGGTGCCACATAAACATAACCCGACGGAGAAGCTCGTCCACGAGTCGATTCAACATACATGACATACGGGGAAATCATCTGCACCGTAAAATCTTTAGTGCGAGACGACTTCTTGGTCGTATCCTTTATAGCATAATAATAGGTCTTGCCAGGCATTCCTTGAAGGAGTACATAATTGGAACCCGTGAGACCATAAGTCTTTACAGAAGAACCAAAGAGTGAATCTATTCCGTAAGAAATGCACATGCCAATAATAGAATCGACTTTCAACAAGTAGTGATTCGTATCCGAAGGTGTCCAGCGGAAGCGAACCGTAGACGTATCGTTATCGGCATAATGATGCAACTGGACATTGTAGTTTTTCTTTGTCGCAGTCAATTCATATACACTACCACGTTTGAAGGTCGCCTTAAGTGTCGCGGTATCGGCCGGAATCGCCATCGTCATGTTGGCATACGGGTCATCAATGCTTGCCGTACCCGATTCCACAATCCACTTGTCAAAGCGGAATCCATTTTTCGCAGTAGCGGTAATAGGATAAGCGGTTCCCACCCAAGCAGGCGAATAACCCGTCGGAGAAGCGGTTCCGTTAGAATCCGCCACCAACGTCAGGCTAGCCTTTGTTTGCGAGTAACTAATCCAGAACGGCAACGGCTGCAGCGTATCGCGACTATTGTAATTCTTAACGGTATAGCACACAGATTGACCCGCCGTAAGCCCTAACTGGTCTAGCTTACCCTTAGTTGAAGTCGTTCTCAATTTATAAGTATTAAATGTACACGTAGTATCATAATCCACCGTCATCGACAAATCAAGGCTACGTATAGAAATCGCGTATTGGCCTGTAGTCGGGGCAACGAATTTAAACCTCACGCCATAAGACGGGCTTCTAGAATAATAATTCTCAACCAGCGTATACTTAGTTGAAACATCTGTAATCGGATACACGGTGCCCACTACAAAATGAGCCTTAACCGTACAATTGCCATCAGGTATGATAGAAGTTGCAGCCTTCGTCGAATCGATAATCTTACAAGAGCCCGACGCCACGCTCCATTTGCTAAAGCGATGGTCCACATCGGTCGTATAAGCCCTTATAGGAACGGTATCGCCTGCAATATGAGTCGAATCATACATACGGGAACCTGATGCACCCATATACGCATATCCCGTACCCGAAGTATCTGTGTACAAGTTGGCTGTTTTTACAGCCTTAACCCAAACGCTATCGCCCCTATAAGAAGCCGTATTCGAAACAAATTGGAAATACCGTCTCTGATTTGCATCAAGCGTCACCAAAATTCTGCAGGATCCACCCACAGAGCATGATGTCGAATTATAATTATAGAATGTTGAATCGGCATTATAATTGTATATTGTCGCCGCATTATTCGTATTCATGACAATCGCATACATTCCAGAATCTCTGGTATTCAAAACCGTGCGAACACCATAAATATTTCTTCTAGTATTCGAGCCGTTGTCTTTAAACGTATACCCTCTGAAAGAAGAAGTCAGCTGATAAAGCGGCAATGTCGAAGTAACCGGCTTGATAACCACGGACCCCGTTCCCTTAAGAATAAACGAAGTATTAAGTTCAGAACTATCTACAAATGCACCCTTGCCAGACACAACAGTCCACTTGACAAAATGCGCCCCCGAATCCAAAGACGTCGACAAAGCCAACTGATCGCCAACAGCAAGCGTATCCACTCTTGTTTGACTATCAATTTTGACGGTTCCCCCACGAAGGGCCACGACAGAAACAGGATCATCCCAATATTCGGTCGCATAAGGAATCGTACTTTCAAAAACTTCCTCGTTTGCGGCTGCCGCTACAACATTAAAAGAGACCTCGTTACTTGTATTGCTATACGTTCTCTTTGCCGAACTGAACGTAGAATCCGCTCCATAATATCTGTATGTACCTCTAAAGCCCTGCGGTTCAAACTTCAAAACAAAGATTCCCGACGTAGGAGCCTCGTAATGGAACCTTAAACCGCCACTCGGCGAAGCTTCGTAAAAGTCATTCTGGGTTACATAGGTCTTACGCTTATCGGTAATTTCAATCAAGTTTGCCGCCTTACAGCGCAACTTAATCTTCGTGTCTTCCAAAATCGTGTCTTTAATACTATATGCCGTCGAATCGCTAAACTTATGCGAACCGCTCACGAAAGTCCAACCATTGGGGCGATACCCCTTTCTGGCAAACGCCTCGACAAAAGCCACCTGTCCTTTAAGGACCGGCATCGAGCCCACCTTTGTCGAGCAGCGCGAAGATTCGCTTTGAATTGTAAGCCATATTGAAGGAATGGTGTCGTAGCTCATGCTGAACGACATCGTAGAATCCCTAGTATAGTCGTTAGTCACAAGATAGAAGACTGAATCACCAGCATTGAGCAAAACGGTGTCTATAAGAGAAGTCGAGACACTTTTACTAAAGTCGTAACTCGAGAATGCACCAGTCTGATAACGTTTCAGGTAACTCCATTCGGTACTATCCTTGGTATACTTGATAACAAAACCACCCGATTTGGGAGCTACAAAAGAGAACCTTACACCATTAGAAGGCGTTCCCGAATAAAAATGATCATACAGATTGTATTTTTTCGCCGTTTTTGTAATCGGATACACTTCGCCGGCCTTAAATACCGCACGAACCTTACAATTGCTGCTGATGACAACACCCGTTTGGGCCGCAGTCGGATTTACGATGGAACATGTTCCCGAGACCTTTTCCCACTTTTCAAAACGGGAATTATTTCTTGAAAAGGCATGCAGTGGAACCGTATCGTTTATCACATAGGTAGAATCATAGTTCCGAGAACCGGTACCCACATAAACATAGCCAGGGCCAAGCGTATCAGAGTTCACCTTTAACGTGGGAGCCATGCGGACAGAAACGGTATCATCAAAATAGCTCTGAGAGCTCTGATACATCGCAAAATAATACTTTTCGCCGGCGGTCAACGAAAGCGTAGTACGACCCTGCGAAGAATGGCTATAAGAAGACTTTCTCGTAGCAAAAGTCGCATCGGTACCGTAATAATAGGCATAACGAGAATATTTTGCATTCGAAATCAAGGTGTACAAGCCTGTCGCGGTGGGTTCATACGACATCTTGATGGCAAAAGTATTTTCTCCAATCAAGCTACTATTGGATTGGTAAGTATAGGGAACAAATGTACTCGAAAGAGGATAAACCGTTTCTGACAAAGCGACTTCCTGCACACTCGCCTTGATATTGTATTTGTAAGAGCTATAAGAAGTGCTGCTTGCACGAACCATGAGATAATACGTTTTGTCTTTCTCACAATTAAACGTATAGCTCACAGTTCCAGAGCTATAGTCATAATCAATATAGCTCTGAAAGGTTGCGTCGGTACCGTAATAATACAGGTACCTAGTAAAAGAGGAACTTTCGTACGAAGTGGATACCGTGCAGAAGCCACTCTTTGCCGGCGTATAGCTATGACGGACATATGTCGCATACTGTGCGTCGTAATAATTGTCTTCGGCACTGTATACTTCTGGAGTTTCCGTTATCGGAAAAACCGTTCCATGCTCAACGGCTGCATGGGCCAGGATTGTAAAAAAAACAACAAGAACACTTGAAATTCGTGTCATTTCGTCCTCTACCTAACAGATGAATAGTACAAATATATTAAAAATCGGTTTATCGTATTTCTTTGCTACAAAAAAATTCTAATTTGAGTACCACTTATTTGATGAGGGAATAAACAAGATGTTCTTATCTACCAAAAATGTACTCAAAATAGCATTGCTGTCTCTCGGTATTCAATATGCCTACTCCATGGAACTTCGCCCCTTGGCTCAGTTTGATTTTCCGACCAAGGTAACAATCAAGAAAGAAGTCGGCGACGTCAAAGAAGAAAAGAAATGGGATACCGACCCTGTATACATTGGCGGTGCCGAATTGCTGTTTGGCGCTGAATTTGCCCCAATTCGCTACGGTTTTGGCCTTGGATACAAGAGCGCCCAAAAAGACGGCGGCACCATCGTTGTCCCGGCAGCACTCCCTATTTGGGGAAACATTTCGTTTGGCGCCTATGGTAAGGATTGGGTCGCCGTTCCCTATGCCGTCGTAAGACTCGGTTCTCTCGCCCCGCTTACCGGTAACGGAAACTGGTGGGAACTCCCGCTCAACTTCTTTGCAAACGGCGGTGTGGGCGTCATGTTGCCCTACAACATCGGCCTCGAAGTCAACTATAGCTATTCTTCGATGCTCAAGTCGTTCAAGAGCATGGATACCGAATTCCGCGTTTCCTCGGCTCGTGTCGGCCTGCAGCTCTCTGTCGGTTTCGAACTGACCCACGAAAGAACCTATAAGGAAGACAAGGTTAAAGAAATTAAGGAAGAAAGCCAGATTTCGGAACCTGTAGAAGAAACCAGCGAACCGGAATCCACCGGCTTTGACTACTCCGGCGGAGCCTACGATACAACTGAACCGGATTCCTCTTCGACCACAAGCGAAACAACCGATTTTGGTTACGGCTACAACGCCTCCGAAGAAACGCCTGCTGAATCTACCGAAGACCCTGCAAGCGCTCCTGTAGCAGAAGAAGCTCCGGCCGAAGCTAGCGCCGAAGAGCCGGCTGCAGAAGAAGCCGCCACAGAACCCGAAGCAGAACCTGCTGCTGAACCAGAACCCGAACCGGAAGCAGAACCCGCTCCGGAACCGGAAGCCAAGCCCGCAGCAAAGAAGACTACAAAGAAGGCTTCCAAGAAGTCCAAAAAGTCGACAAAGAAGTCCTCCAAGAAGTCTTCTAAAAAGAGCAAAAAGAAGAAGTAACGCTCACACGAAAATGAAATCTGAATAAATTCAGAACGAACTAGGCGCCCACGGGCGCCTTCATTATTTATATTTATAAAATGAAAGCTTTCATCAATGGACTTTTAAAGAATCTCGCCCACCCGGGAACCATTATCGGTCTTGTTGTCTCTATCGCGATACCGTTCCTGATTTACCTGGGCCCCAATATCGGACATAAAGATACCATCAAGAATTTGGATCTTTACCTGCCGCTCCCGCTTTTTGTAATACAATTAATTGCAGGCATCGTCATTTTCGCCCTTTTGCACAAGGATTTTCGCGATTGGCTCAAGGGAATTCTGCCCGAAAAGAAGATTTCGATTTTGATGATTGCCTTTACCGCCGCGATTACGATTTTCGCCGGCACCCAGATTGAAGCCCGCCACCGCGTTCAAAGCGACGAAAGCGTGTTCATGTCGGTCGCCCAGAACATGTATTACAACCAGGAATCGGGCACTTGCAACCAGGGATTCTTCGAAGACGGCAAGCTGACTTGCGTCGGCAAGTCGAACAGTTTCAAGACCAAGGGTCTCGCCTTCCTTTACCTGCTCGGTATGCCGCTCCTGGGTAACGACCTGCACTGGATTTTCCACATGGAGCTCCTGATGCTCCCGCTCGCGGTGCTCCTGATGTTCCTTGCGATTGTCGCCTGGACGCGAATGCCCTTGCTCGCCTTCTTTGCCGCCCTTTTGACAGCGCTCCAGCCCACGGTGCTTTTCCAGTTCCGCGCCATGTCGGTGGAACCGCTCTACATTTTCCTTTCTGCCCTTTCGCTGTTGATTTTCAAGTGGGCTTACGACCGCAACACCCTTAAGCATTGGGCATTGTTGGCACTCGTTCTTGCCTTCTTTGCACAGACCCGCCAAGAAACGGTCTTCTGCCTACTCGCCTTCATTATTTTCGCCCTCCCCAAGCTCTTGGACAGCAAGGGTCCCAAGGCTCCGACGTTCTTTGTCACCCTTTCGCTGTTCTCAGTTCCAGCACTGCTCACCATCAGTTACTTTCAGGGTTTTGGATTCCAGGGAGGCGAATTCGAAGCCCACGGGCATTTCTTTGAAGACCTCGCCCGCAACTGGACCGAAATGACCAAGCCGTTGACCCAAAACGGCGAACTTGAAAACCCCTTCCTCACCTATTTCAACTACCTGTTTGCCATTGGCGCCATTTACCTGGTAGCACGCGCCATCTGGGGCGCCAAGAAAAAAGAATACTTCTACCTCGAAATTCTCGCCTTCTTGCTCTTGTACCACATTCAGACTTATGTGATTCTCGAAAACGTCTCGGGCGATTTCAGCATTCAGATTAACCAGCGTTACAGCCTGGTCATGCTGCCGTCGATGGCATTTGTCGGCGCCCTGCCGGTCGCACACCTGATTCAACTGCTGATTGGTTCGATGAGCAGCAAAAACGACAAGCAGAATGCAATGACCGCAGCTCTGGTCACACTTGTCGCAGGCATCATCTTTACCGGCTGGACCTTCCACTATAAAGAAGACTTCAACAAGAACATCATGTACAACCGCAACCACCTGACCATCGAAGAACACGAGATTCTGGGTTGGCTTGCGGAACAGCCGAAAAAAGAACGCATGTTCATTTACGGTCGTCCCTGGCACTTTATCGGTTACGGCGTATCGTCTATTCATTACGACCGTGCACGCCAAATGAGCGCTCTTGACCTCAAGAAACTCATCGACAAGTATCAAGGCGAAGTCTACTACATTCGCGGGCTCGACTGCTGGGACAGCCAGACTTACCACAAGAAGGCGGTTGAACACCGTATTGCCACCACCTGCGACGTGTTCGAACGCGACATGGACCTGGAAGGCGTCAAGAACATCTTGATTACCAACAACTACTGGGTGCAAATCGCCAAGTTCAACGGCCGCAAGGAATTCAACCCGCAAAACATTATTGCCGTACGCGACTTGGAATTTGTTGAAGCCGCCCAAGGCGACACTCTTGAAGCAAAGCCCGCCCTTCGCTACGGCATCAGCCTGAACGAACAATCGGGCATCACAAGAGACTGGGACTACATCGTGATTGCAAACGGCGACACGATTGCCCACGCCACGTACATTCCTGGAAGCTTTGGCGGACGAATCAGCGAAGACAAATTGCAGCCCGGCTACAACCAAATGGAATTCGTGGTACAGAACCGCGAAAACGGGAAAATCATGGCAGACGTTCCCAGGTTCTATTTCAACAAGGCAAACGGAGCCGTGCAGCTGACGGAAATGCCCTTCGTAAGTCACAAGCAGGCTTGGGGCAAGCTCCGCAAGAACGCCTCGCTCGATGGCAACACTTTCAAGGTCGGCGGCAAGCTCTACAGCGAAGGCTTTGGCACGCACGCCTCTTCCGAAACCGTCTTTAATATCGAAGGCAAGTTCAAGACATTCAAGATGGGCTACGGCCTCGACGAAGAATCGCTCTGCAGCGACGGCGTGCAACTACAAATCATCGCCGACGGCAACGTTATTCACGACAGCGGTCGATTCGCACTTGGCAATTTAAAGACCGCCGAAGTGAGCGTCGAAAACGTCCAGACGCTCATCATCAAGACCAACTCTTTCGAAGACATGGACTGCGACCACGTCGATATCATCAACCCCGCGCTTATCCCTTAGGTAAATCATGCTGTTATCTGTCATTATTCCAGTCTTTAACGAAGAAGAAATCGTTGCAGAAACCTACCGCGTTCTCGAAGAAGAACTCAAGAATATTGAACACGAGCTCATCTTCGTAAACGATGGTTCCAAGGACCGTACCCGCGAAATCGTAGAATCGCTTTTGCCAGGCAACCCGAACAACAAGATTATCAACTTCAGCCGCAATTTCGGCCACCAGGCCGCATTCAGCGCAGGCCTCGATCATTCTACGGGCGATGCCGTGGTGATTATCGACGGCGACTTGCAAGACCCGCCGAGCCTGATTCACGAAATGCTCGAAAAGTGGCGCGAAGGTTACCAGGTTGTTTACGCCCAGCGTAACAAGCGCAAAGGCGAAACAATCTTCAAGCGCTTTACCGCCTTCTGCTTCTACCGCCTGATTGGCAAGCTCACGAGCATCGACATTCCGCCTGACACCGGCGACTTCCGCCTCATGGACCGTTGCGTGGTGAATCAGCTCACGAACCTGCCCGAACGTAGCCGTTTCTTGCGCGGGCTCGTATGCTGGGTCGGCTTCAAGAAGATTGGCGTCAAGTACGACCGCGCCGAACGTACCGCAGGCACTTCCAAGTACCCGCTCAAGAAGATGGTGCGCCTCGCCCTCGACGGCATTACCGGATTCAGTTCCGCACCGCTCAAGATTAGTTTCTACGCTGGATTGTTCGCGACCGTCGTCGGTCTCGGTGTGTTGATTTGGTCGATTCTCGAAAAATTCCTCAGCCCCGCGACAACCGTTCCCGGCTGGGCATCGCTCATGACCGCCATCGTATTCTTCGGTGGCATCCAGCTGATGTCTATTGGCATTATGGGTGAATACATCGGTCGTATTTACGACGAAGTCAAACAGCGTCCGCTCTACATTGAAGACAAAAAAGTAGACAGTAAGAAGTAGACAGTTGGAAGTTAAAATTATGCGTAATAAACTTTTTGTGATGAGTGCCGCTAGCGGCGCAGGCAAGACCACCCTCAAGGATTTGGTCATCAAGGATTTTCCGGATATCAAGTATTCCATTTCGGCCACCACGCGCAAGCCCCGCGAAGGCGAAGTCGACGGCGTTCATTATTTCTTCAAGACTAAAGAAGAATTCGAAAAGCTCATCAAGGAAGATGGTCTGATCGAATGGAACGAAGTCCACGGGAATTACTACGGCACTCCCAAGAGCTTTGTCGAAAAGACGCTCGCCGAAGGCAACCGTGTACTGTTCGATCTCGACGTTTTCGGCAAGGTGAACTTCGACAAGGTCTACCCCGACGCAACAGGCATCCTGATTTTGCCACCGAGCGAAGAAGAACTTGAAAAGCGCCTGCGCGGTCGCGGTACCGATTCAGAAGAAGTGATTCAGCTTCGTCTGCACAACGCCAAGAAAGAAATGGAATTCGCCAAGACGCAGGGCAAGTACGAATACGTCATCATCAACGACGACTTGCAGCGTGCCGCAAACGAACTCCGCGAGATACTTAAGAAAAAATAATCCCGATTTAAATCAGGATTATCAAGTACTTTTTTGATCGCCACACGGATTTGATTTTGCTAACGCAAAATTTTTATACTTGCGCGCTTTAAGCGGTCATTCAGGGCCATACCGACTCCGACATTCGGGATCGGGTCTACCAGAATCAAATCGTACTTGGGGTCATCCAAGTCGTGCATGTAGGCGTACAGCTTGGCTGTCGCCTCTAGCATATTGCCAGATTCAGACAGATTCAACGTTGCCGGAATAACGCCGGGGGTATTGCCGAAGGCAATCCGCACGCAGTGTTCCGGCAACGTAAAGCCGGCAGGGATTTCGCCATAGAGCAACGGAACCTGCGGGCGGTAGTGCGTATCGCACTGCCCCGGCGCAGCCATCGCTTGCCCAGGCTTAGAGGTGGATTCCTTAATTTTTACATCACCGATGACTTTTGCAATCATCTCGGGCGTAATCGCACCCGGTCTAAGCACCGTCGGCTCGCCCACTAAAGAGACAATCGTACTTTCTACGCCCACGTTGCAAGGGCCGCCATCCACAATTCCAGCAAGGCCACGGTCGGCCAGCTGTGCCGCCACATGTTCTGCCGTCGTCGGGCTCACGTGTTTGAACAAATTCGCACTAGGAGCAGCGAGCGGCACGCCCGCCTTCCAAATAATTTCTTGCGCCACCGGGTGCGACGGGAATCTCACCGCCACAGACGGGAGTCCGCTGGTACACAAATCCGGAATGCATTCCTTCTTGGGCAAAATCATGGTCATCGGGCCAGGCCAATAGGCCTTCGCCAACGCATACGCCGCCTCGGGAATATTTTCGGCAATGTCAGCCAACTGCGAAATTTCGCAAATGTGAACAATCAGCGGGTCAAAAGTCGGGCGTTCCTTAATCGCAAAAATCTGCGCTAGGGCCGACGGCAAATAAGCATTACCCGCAAGGCCGTAAACAGTCTCAGTCGGAATCGCGACCACCTGTCCATCGTGGAGCAGGCGCGCGGCATCGTCAATACTTGTCCAAGGAGGAAATTGCATGATAGACCAAAAATAAAAAAATCGCGGGGCATGCCCGCGATCAAAAATTGATAAAAGGAGATCCCGGCTCTACGGCCGGGAAGACATCGAAGGCCTAAGCTTCTGCCGGAGCAGCTGCTACAGCCGGAGCTTCTTCCTTGTCCTTGCGGCCAAAGGCAAACACCTTGTCGCAAGCGGTATTAAAGCGCTGCCAGGTCTTTTCGGAATGTTCGCGAGGCACAGCACCCACTTCCTTCCACAAACGACGCAGATGCTTCACCTTGTTCATGGAGGCACCCACCGTCTGTTCGTTCAAGTCCGTCAGCAAGTCTTCGGCCTGTTCGCAGAGCAACAGCTTCTTCTGCAAGTTGTTCTGGCGAGCCTGTTCCTGAATGTCGAGCTGGTCGCGACGGCGAGTAAAGAAGTCATCGCATGCTTCGCGGAACTTCTTGTACAAGTCCATATCTTCCAAGCCGCAGAATCCAAGTTCGCGCCATTCCTTCTGAAGTTCGCGAACGGCATCAGCGAGCTGGTTGGAACCAGCGCTTTCAGCAAACTGGCGGACCTTTTCGATCATGGCGTTCTTCTTTTCCTTAATCACGTCGAGGCCTTCGGCCAAAGTCGAATCCGCATGAGCAAGGCGTTCGAGAATCTTGTTGTAAACCGTGTTGTAGCGATTGCTGATGGTTTCAATGGCTTCCTTCGGAACCATGCCGATAGCCTTCCATTCAGCTTCCATTGCCTTGAGTTCGTCAAGCGTACCCTGGGCAGCGGCTTCCATAGCTTCGAGCTTTTCGCACAGAGCGTTCTTGGCATCCAGATTCTTCTGCTTCGAAGCGTCCATTTCTTCAAAGTGGGCGCGCTTCTTTTCGAAGAAGCTGTCGCAGGCCGTACGGAAACGAGTCCAGATTTCGTCGGACTTGCTCTTGGGCACAGGACCCACAGCCTTCCAAGATTCCTGCAACTGTTTTAATTTGTTCGAAGTAGCGTTCCAGTCGCTGGATTCCTTGAGGGCTTCGGCTTCCATGCAGAGAGCCACCTTCTTTTCATAGTTGGCTTCGCGATTTTCGTCTTCGGCCTTCAGGTTTTCCTTATGCTGGGCATAGTAGGCAGTCGTTGCAGCCTTAAAGCGTTCGGTAAGGGCAGCCACATTTTCCTTGGGTACCATACCGATAGCCTTCCACTGTTCCTGGATTTCCTGCATAGCCTTGTACTTGTCCTTCCAGAACATTTCTGCGTTCTTGACAAGTTCTTCAATCTTGGCGCAAAGGGCTTCCTTGTCGGCCAAGTTCTTCTGGCGTTCCGCATTCATCTCTTCGATAAAGCCGGCGCAGTTTTCCTTAATCTTTTCGTAGTTCGCCTGGAAGTGGTCGCGATATTCCTGCAGCTTGGCAGCAGAGATAGGTCCGATTTCTTTCCAGCGGTTCGTAATATCCTTGAGCTTAGCAAGAACGGCCTGGCTACCCGTTTCCTTGGTCAAAGCATCCATTTCAAGGAGCAAGTCGTCGCGGTCCTTTTCGTTGTGCCAGTTTTCCCACTGCTGCATTTCCTGGAAACGAGCAGTAGCAGCCTTGTATTCCTGCCACAAGTCGTGATACTTGAACTTGTTTTCGCCCACGATTTCTTTCCACTGCTGGTAGAAGTCGCGAACCTTCTTGTTCAAGTCGCGGAAGTCTTCATTTTCGTCGAGAGCCTTTACCTTTTCGATAATGGCCTTGAGCTTTGTCGAATTTTCTTCGAAACGCTTCTGAGCGTCATCATCGTAAGCGGTAATCTTGCCCGAAAGCGTATTGCGCAATGCATTGTAACTCTGCAACATCGGGTCTTCGCCTTCCAAAAGCGGAAGCTTTTCCCATTCGCGCACAATGGCATGCAAATGTTTCTTGGTCATGTCGTTCACATCGGTATCTGCCAAGGCCTTAAGGCGTTCCAGCAGTTCCGGTCGAACCGATTCGTCAGTTCCTTCAGGAACATCGACCACCACTTCTTTAACCTTGCGCAAATCCTGAGCCTTGAAAGAAGCATTATTATAACGCTTGACCCAAGCGGCTTCCATCAGAGACTTGCCTGCGGCACATTCAGCAAGAATAGCGTCCACGCGTTCAGCATTGTCAGCCACCTTGTTTTCAGAAATCAAGGCTTCAAGTTCATCGAGAGCAGCAGTGAGAGATGCAATCTTTGCCTGCTTTTCAGCTTCGGCCTTTTCAGCAGCAATGCGAGCAGCATCCGCTTCGTCGCAGAACTTCTTGAAGCTTGCATAAACTTCGTCAATAGTCGCCTGCTTGTCGCCCATGCCAAGCTTTGCGGCTTCTTCCATCAAAGATTCAAACTGAGACTTGACAGCCAGAGGATCCTTCTGTGCTGCAAAGAAATGAGCTTGCTGTACAAGAGCTTCGCGCTTGCTTGCCAAGAGTTCGGCCGCCTTTTTACCGTTGTCTTCTGCATCTTTTCTTGCGCGGATTCTTTCGTTTGCAGCCTTACGAACTTCGGGCTGTCTGGAGTTCTTTGCAATATCCTGGAGCAAGGAGTCGGAGGTCACCTTGCGTGCAGCCGTCATTGCAATATCTTCGTCCAAGTCGCGATTAGCGGCAAGGGCCAAGATAGACTGCTTGGTACAAATCTTTACGAGTTCTGCACGAACGAGACCTGCTGTGTTCACACCCTTGAGCAGATCTTCGGCAAAATGCGTATCCTTGATATCTTGCAGATAAGCTAGATCCTCGGCACTCGGTTGGGCCTCGGTTTTAAGCTTTTTGACCACTTCTTCCAAATAACGAGTCTTAGCGGTACGCTTCACTTCTTCGTCGGAATCATTTTCCGAAATCTTTTTCAGAGTAGAAATGATTGTCAACTTCTTTACGGCAGCAATCCTTACAGAAGCATCGGTATCGGACTCGGCAATACGTTCCAGAACATCCTGGTTGTCCGCACCCAATTCAGCGATAGCTTCCAGTCGCTTGTCAGGGTTGGAATTTTGCCACTTCGGTTTAAAGGCGTCAAATAAGCTCATAGAGATCTCCAATAGTAAGCAGCTCCCAAAGGGGAATTGCATACTATAATCTAACAAAAAAAGTTTTTTGAAACAAAAAAGATTGAAAAATAGGCGCTTTTTGCGGTATTAACTATCTTTTAGCCCGTGACAAAACGAATCCCAAAACTTAGCGCTCCCGAAGAGGTACACCAGAAACTTAAATCCAGTTTGTTAACGGATTTTTGCGAAGTGTACATTCCCATGGCGCCCGATGTATACACTTACGGAGTGCCCGCCGGAGTAAGCCTCAGCCGCGGAGACGTTGTATGGGTTCAGTTTGCCACCCGTAAAAAGCCGGCCCTCGCCGTGGTTTCCAAAGTCCACCAGGACCGCCCCAAGTTTGACGTGCGCCCCGCTTACCCGCACCAGTCCGGCTACCGCTTTAACGAGCGCTACATGGAAATGCTCGAATGGACTGCGCGGTATTACATTAGCACACCAATGAAAGCGCTGTTCGTTTTCTGGCCCAGCGACTTTGAAAAATACTTGGCCGCGTTAGCGTTTGAAAAGGGGGAAGCCTCCCCCTCGCTTAAGCCCCAAGGGTCTACCGCTACCCCCTCTAGCGGGGACACCCCGCAACACCCCGATACGCCGGCACTGACGTTAGAACAAACTAACGCATTCAACACTCTCTGCGAAGAACTGGACAAAGACGGATTCCGTGGCGTGTTACTCCACGGCGTCACCGGTTCTGGCAAGACCCGCGTTTACCAAGAGCTCGCCCGAGAAGCCTTGAAGCGCCACAAGAAAGTTTTAATCCTGGTGCCAGAAATCGGACTCACGCCGCAAACCCGCAAGCGCTTCGAAGATTTTCTGCAAGTCCCGATTGTGGTTTTGCACTCGGCACTTTCGGCGCCCAAGAAGCGCGAAGGTTACGTCTCGATTTTGAAGGGCGACGCGCAAGTGGTTCTCGGCACCCGCAGCGCCATTCTTGCGCCGTTCGATTTTGACCTCGTGATTCTCGACGAAGAGCACGACACCTCTTTCAAACAGCAGGATCCGGCACCGCGCTATCACACTCGCGAAATGGCTTTCCATTTGGCGTACAAGTACGGCGCCCTCGTGGTTCTCGGGAGTGCAACGCCTTGCCTCGAAACATTCTATAACGCACAGGCAAAAAATTTAAAGACCATCACGCTCAAGGAACGCGCCACGCAGGCGCCACTCCCCAAAGTGCAAATCGTAGACATGGGCAAGATGCGCCAGCAAAAGGGAATTCTCCTATCACCCACCCTGCGCGAGGCGTTGACCGATTGCATCGAGAAGGGCGACCAAGCGATTATCCTCATGAACCGCCGCGGTTTTTCGAAGATGCGCGTATGTACCGAATGCGGCGAAACGCTTTACTGCAAGCATTGCCACATTCCGCTCGTATACCATAAGCAATACCGCTCGCTCATGTGCCACTACTGCGCCGCCCTTTACCCGGTGAACTCACCGTGTAGCGCCTGCGGCGCCGAAACCTACGAGTTTGTGGGCGGCGCCATCGAGATGCTGGAAGAAGAAATCGCCGAATGGATTCCGAATGCGAAGGTGATTCGCATGGACCGCGACACCACCCAGAACGTAGGCGCCAGCGAAAAGATTCTCGACGCGTTCCGCAATCGCGAATACAATGTTTTAATCGGAACGCAAATGGTAGCCAAGGGCCACGACTTCCCGGGCGTGCAATTAGTCGGGGTCGTTGGTGCCGATAGCGGGCTTGGCATTCCCGATTTCCGCTCCACCGAAAGGCTTTTCCAACTGCTCAGCCAGACTGCAGGGCGCGCGGGTCGTGCCGGCGGCGAAGGCCAAGTGCTGATTCAGACGCTCAAGCCGAGCGAACCCATAATGCAGTTTGCCGTGAACCACGACTTCAACGGATTCGCGAATAAAGAAATGGAAGACCGGCGCGCCGCCTTCTACCCGCCCTTCTGCAAGCTCGTGGAAATCAGCTGCGGCAGCCGCGACGAAGACTTATTGCGCCACACCGTCGAACGGCTCGAAGCCCTTCTCCGTGCAAACAAGAATCTCATGGTGCTCGGCCCAGTCGATGCCTTTGTCCCCGTGGTCCAAAACACCCACTGGGCCAAGCTGTACATCAAGACACAAGACCTCGCCCCCGTCCGCAAAATTCTGCACCCCATCATAAATGCACCCAAGCCCTGGGTGCAAAACATAGAGATTAAGGTGGAAATCGAATAATTTCTGTATTGTACAGACCAAATTCCCCCAAACAAACTCTTTAGCCCGTACCGAAATTGCGATTTTTCAAAAAATTTAGGGCTCGTACAGGCCTTTTCAAATAGCACAATGTTTTTAGCCTGTACAAAACCTCTCAGAAAGCATTTGACAACCGAAAAGAGGGCGCTTCGTACAGACTAAACAGGCATAAACACACCTTTCAACCTGTACCAGCAGCAAAACAACCTTCTTTTTTTTCAGAAAAATGAAGAATGGTACAGGCCTTTTCCACCATCGCACCTCATCTAGCCTGTACCCCTCCCCTAAAAATTCATTTATAACAAACTAAAAACAGCGCTAAAAAGGGAACTTCGGATAGTTTTCGCGCACGTTCTTGCTGGGGTAGGCATTAAAATGCCACCACTCGCTGCCAAGCGGCACCCAGCCCGCCGCCTTCATAATCTTGCGGAGCTTGTTGCGATTATCCACTTGCTCCTGCGTCAAGCGGCCGCTCTTTAAAGCTTCCGTTTCGCCGACTTCGCCCGCGCAGCGTTCAAAGGAATCAAAGTCCGTGCCCATGTCAAGCAAGTTGCCATCGGCATCGGTAATGCTTAAATCCAGCGCCAAGCCAAAGTTATGGAGCCCGCCCGTGGCCGGCGAAGACACGTAGGCTGAATAAGGCGTACCGCGCACAGTCTTTCGCAAAGCCTCCTGCGCATACAGCGGTCGCGAGGCATCAAAAATCACCAGTTCCGAACCCGGCATATCACGCTCCATAATCTTCACGGCCTTGCGAAGCTTGACTGCCGCATCTTTATGCACAAAGGCGCGCTGCACGCCACAATACAAATCGTGCCCCGTCACGTTTTCAAAAGTGGCGTAACGCAAGTCCATGCGCACGCCCTTCAGATGGGTGATTTCGACCATGTTGGAATCAGACGTCGCAAAAGCAATCCACTTCTTGACGGAACTGCAATAACGCAAAGGCTTTTCGGGCTTCGGTGGAACGAACAAAGAATCCGTTTCGTGCGCAAAAACGAACGACGACATGAAAAGAAGTAAAAGACAAACGCAAGCGCTTCGTTTCATATTAAGCCACACAGATTGGACGCGTTCTTCCCGATTATTCTCTCGTCTTTCGTCTGTAGCCCGCCACAGCGGGCGTTCTCTCGTCTATTAAATTCCCAATTGCACTTCGACGCCGAATTGCACATACAGGCCCATGCCCTTAGCAATGAACGGCACCAAGTCGTAGCCATCGGTAATGTCATCGTTATTGTCGCGGGTTACCCAAGAACGTTCGCGGGCATTTTCACTACCCAAGAACTTGAGGGCACTCACATCCAAGTTTGCAAAGATGTTGTCCACTTCTACGTAGAATCTTGCAGTCCTGAAGAAGCTGTTGTTCTTGCCAATCAAGTCCAAGTTCACACGAGCATCGGTACGGAACATATCCGTAAAATCATGGAAGTCCTTCAGGCGGCGAGTTCCATTAGAGCGGTTCTTGGAATCAGAAGGCATAATCTCGTAGTAGTACAGCGGACGGTGCAATGCCGCATGGTGAGTGAGAATGAAAGAAAGAATCGAGTCTTTACGCGGGTAATAGCGGAAGTGCGAAAGAATATCCAAACGGGAATTTGCTTCCCACGGGAGCGACTTACCGCCTTCAAGTTCGTATTCGCCATACACGGAGCTCACGTTCGTCGCCATCGAGAAATGGTGAGAAGTCTTGAGTTCCATCGTAGCAGAAGCACCTGCCACCCAGGCAAAGTCAATCGGGGTCACGTCGTCATACTGCGCAAATGCCTTAGGCATCGGGAGCAGCGGATCCGGGTAGTAACGGCCAAAGCCAGAACCCTGCGCCACGAAGTACTTGGAATTGTAACCCAAGCCAATCTTGCCGGACACGCCCGATTCCAAACGACCCGTCAATTCGCCATCATCGTAGCAAGGTTTCCAGTCGCTACGGTAGGCGGCATTTGCAATCAAGCGCCAATAGGCAGAATCAACACGAGAAAGATTCTGGTCAAAGTCGAACGAGGCCGTAGGCGCCGCTTCACGTTCATGCAAGTCGGTCACCGCACCCACAGAAAGGATCTTCTGCGAAAAATCGCTCTGCCAGTTCATGCGGCCTGCACCCGACCAAACGCCAGCATTAAAGTCATCGGTCAACGAGCCACCATAATCCTGATAGCTACGTTCTACAAAATGGTGTTCATAAAGCAGCGCCCAACTCAACTTGGAACCCAAGATAGAGCCCTTGAAGTTCTTGTCGAGGCCAGCGGTCAAAGTCATGTGCGTCTGTTCATAGCCATCGATATAGGTCGCGGCTTCCTTGGAATCAGCCGTATTGCGGAAACCCTTGGTATCGCGGAGCGTATCGCCCAGCACTTCACGAACCAAACCGGCATGCATCGAAGTTCCAAAGCGGGAATTGTATTCGGCACCCACCACCAAGTACTGCTGCTTACCTTCGATAATGTCAATCGAGTTCACTTCGTTATAAGAGGTCGCGGTATCCTGGTGCACGCTATATTCGTCAGAGCTATACAAGGTGCGCAAAGCCCAAGTATTGCCGTTGGTGTCAGAACCATTAAACTGGGCGTACACGTCAAAGGCGGTCAAGTCGTACGGGTCAGACGTTTTCACGTTGCAGTCGCTGCCCGAGCATTCAGCGCTACGATCCTTGCGGAATTCGCTAAAGAACTTTTCGCCCATGTTCTTGAGCATTTCATCGTCAAGTCTGCGGAAAGAGAACCTGAAGCTATCCCAGAAAAGCCACGGGGAATCAAACACCACTTCTTGCAGGGCAATGCCAGCCGTTCCACGCAAGCCCCATTCGCCCTTGGTCTGTTCGGGAATGTACTGCACAGACGTTGCAAGACCTTGACCAATCGGGCCTTCGCCATAGTGGTCATGAATTTCAATGGCGCTCAAGATATGCGGGTTAATCACCGAGAGGTTACCCGGAAAACCCACATCCAAGTGGCGCATGTTCGGAATGCGGAGTCTTCCCAAGTGGTAAGCCACGTCGCCAGCGCGAGAACCTTCGTAATAAAGAGCGCTACTAAAATCCTTCTGACCCGAAATACCCGGCATCTGGCTCAAGTGTTCCGTCACATCAAAACGCATACCGGCGGCGTCTTCGAGCTTGTCGAGATTCACCTTGCGTTCAAAGTTCCACTGCACCTTGTCGCCACCGCCACCAATCACGGTGCTTGTACCCAGGTTGCGCACATCGGCGGTCGTCTGCATGGTCACCACCATGTCAAACAAGTCCGCAAAGTCCTGCAGTTCCACCTGCACGCTATCGAAGCCCTCTTTCTTAAAGATAAGCACCGCGTTCTTGGAATCGGCAGTCAATTCAAAACGACCGTCCGCATCCGTTTCACCGAGCTTCTTACCCGAGATATAGGTAATCGTCGCATTCTTGACAGGCAAATCGGTTTCAGATTCCAGAACCACCCCCACAATCAAAGTCGGGGTCGCGGCAAACACGGCTACTGCAAAAAGCAGCACGAAAACAAACAGGGAACGAATTCTCATACTTCTTAAATTAGAAAAAACGCCGTCCTAAATTCAATCAACTAAGTTCTATATTTACCGTATGCTTGATATTTACTTGGTACAAATGGAAGTCGCCCCGAACGACAAGGCTAAAAACTTCGCCAAAGTGCGCGAATTGACCGCAAAAATCCATAAAGAGCCTAACGATCCCGTGCCAGGTTTAGTCATTTTACCCGAAATGTTTGCCACGGGCTACCTGCCCCTGCACCCCGAATCGGCCGCCGAAGATTTTTCGGCCAGCGACTCCGGCGAAACCGCCCAGCTTTTATACGAGCTTGCAAACCAAACCGGTTGCTATATCATGGGTGCTGGCATCGCACTTTCGAACAGCAAGTTATTGAATCACAGCAGCGTCTACGCCCCCGGCAACGCAAAAGAATTCGCCCCCTACGACAAGCGCCGTCCCTTCTTTATGGAACAGCCCAAATTCAACGCAGGCGAAAAAGTTAATTTGTTTAAAATTCACAATTGGAACGTCGCAGCAACCATCTGTTTCGACTTGAGATTCCCGGAACTCTACCGCGATGCCACCAAGGCTGGCGCTAGGCTCATCACGGTTCAGGCCGCATGGCCTGTAGAACGAATCGCACACTGGAGAACTCTTTTGCAGGCCCGCGCCATCGAAGACCAAGTGTACATCGCCGCCGTCAATACAGCTGTCTACGGCGGGAACTCAATGATTGTAAGCCCCAAAGGCGAAATCTTGGCAGAGACCGACGACAAAAGCGAAGGCATTGTATATGCACGCATCGAATCGGCTCCGCAAGAAGAATACCGCAAAAAATTCCCTGTTTTAAGGGACATTTTATAATATAAAGTAAACAAATCTATACAAAACAATTTAGAGTAATTTTCATCACATTTTCCCTAATTGTAAAGATTTGATTTAATTCACGGACTATCAACAAGTTAGCTTCAACATACCCAAAAAGCCGAAAAAAAAGGCATTATTTTTGACATTGAAATGTCAGAAATTTATTGTATCTTTATTGACGTAAGGAATCGACAAAGTGTCTTAACGTGTGAGGTAAATTATGTCGAACACAAACAGACTCCAATATGCGAAGGCGTTAATTAAGGCCGGAATCACGCGTGAACTGATTCTCAAAATCACAGCGATTTCGAGCTATCAGTATTCGCAGATTCAAAGAGAACTTGCGGCCTAAGGTTTCGTACTTTGAAAATGGTGTTGGTTATTCAAGCGCAGCCCGCCACCTCGAACGAGGAAAGGCAGGCTGTGCTTTTTAATTGCTTTCGCGACGGCTCGCTTTTACTCGAAGCCAAAGACGGCAAAAAGCCCGCTCGTTTTTACCTCAAGCCCGGTGACATTTTTCCGTGGGACCAATTTTTACCCAAGCTCCTTGTCAACTGGCAACTTTCTGACTATAAAGACATTCCTAGGGAATTCAAGCCCGAAAAGCGCATTCCCGATTTCGTACTCGAAGGCATTCTCAAAGAACCTCTCGAAATACAACTCAAGATTCTCGCCACCCTCAGGGCACAAGGGTATTTCCCGCCGCTAAAAGCAAGATGATTGAAAACATTTCTGACAAGCGTTGGTTCATGGGCAAAGGCCGCCCTATCCATTCTATCGAAGAACTCGACAGCTTACCCATCGGCGGCACAAAAGTTTCGATTCTCCAAGTCCGCTTCGAAAGCGACAAAAACGATGAAAGCGACTACTACTGCGTCATCGAAGACGAATCCAAAATAGGTGCGGTACTCGCCGAATACTTCGGCCCAAAATTTCCAAAAGAAAAATTGCTGCATGCACAGCCCCTGAATGCCGAGCAAAGCAATTCAGCATTCTACTCCAAGGGTGAATTCTTTTTCAAACTCTACCGCCGTTTGCAAGTCGGCGAACACCCCGAAGCAGAAATACTCAAACACCTTAGCCAAAAAGCGGCGCAAGGGTTCCCCAAAATTGCCCCCGAACTCTACGGCACCTTTAGCCTCACAAAATCCGGCCAAACACGTACCATCGGGATTCTCGAAGAACACATTCCCGACGCCCAGAATGCTTGGGATTTAATGGTCCGCACACCAAATGAGAAAACGCAATCCAGCAACCAGAACTTTTTTGCCGACGCGGCATTCGAACTCGGGCGCACGACCGCCCAAATGCACAAGGCGCTCAAAGATCTAGAGGGCACCGCCCCGCAGACCGAAGAAGTCCCTTATGACAAGTTGATTGGGCTGTTGAAGGCGAATGGGAAAAATCATTTAATCGCTCGCGTGGAAAACATCCGGTTGCAGCATGTCCGGAATGACAAGCAGAATACAAGCGCGCTCAAACCGCAGCGCATTCACGGGGATTATCACTTAGGGCAGCTGCTTTATAAAGACGGCAAGTTTATCGTGCTGGACTTTGAAGGCGAACCCACCCGCACTCTGGAATACAGGCGCCGCCTTCGTTCCCCCGCCGCCGACATAGCCGGCATGCTTCGCAGCTTCGCCTATGCCAGCGCCGTCCGCGGCGACAAGGAATTCGAGCAAGTCACGGCCGAAGCCTTTTTACAAGGCTACAGCCGTGAATCCGGCATACCTGTACCGCAATTAAAAGAAGAGGCCTCGCCCTATGTATTGGGCAAGGCCATCTACGAAGCTTGTTACGAACTGGAATTCAGACCCGACTGGTTCTGGATTCCGGAACAGGCGCTAAAGCAGTAAACTGCTTTAGCAACGCTATTCGCTTTGAGTAGGCAGGAACTCTACGTCAATATCGTCATTATTGCATTCTTGACCAGAAACACACAATAATGCGCCCACATGGTCATATTCGAGCACAGACATCTGCGGCTTGATATATTCTTTTTTCTGTTCAACTTTGATATTCATGTTGCACCCCTACTTCTTAATGACCTTTTTACCATAGTATGCGCCACGAGCCGTGGGAGCACCATTCAACTTGCGACCCTTCAAGTCGTAGTCGCGCTTCATCTGGAATTCACCGGTGCGGGTATTCATGCGACCCACAAACGTCGTATGTTCACCATTCTCGTCTTCGTCAATAAATTCAACGTCAATTGTTTCCGGAATTTCCGAAACGATTGCAGATTCACCCCTTGCCAGAGGACGGCCATTTGAAACCGGGCAACTGAGTTGCACGGTTTCATCGTGTTTTCTTAAATAAGCACGCAACGGATTTGCATACGGGACTTTAGCCGGATCACTAGCATCGAAGGCTACTTTACCAAACTTTCCCTTAACAATTTGATCTTCATTGCTACCCGCAAAACCATAAACGAGACCAAGTCCAACATCTTCGTTTTCTTCATCCCATTCCTTAAAGGAATAAGTTCCGATGAAATGCCATTTTTGATCACTCGTTGTTGTCGTTATATCGGCTTGCGTAAGGAATTCAGCCTTTCCATTTTGAGGCATTTTAAATGTCAATCGAGTTCCACTCTGTTGTAGAATAACGGCATAAGGCTTATTGCGTGTCGGAAGAACGCCTTCACCAATGGATCTCATAGTAGCTTTCCAAGCGCAGTTGTTCCCTTTAAGCCTAGGCGAAACACTCTCCAAGCTGTAGAATTCGGCATTAGTCGTTGTACCTGCTGGAACACTAAAGGGTAACACCACCGTACCGGGAACGCCTGCAGTAAAGTCGCGATTAAAATCAACAACATCAACACTTTCTGCATCAGGAAAATTAACCTTTCTCTCACCCTTATATTCCCCGTTTATGAGGGCTCGAGTAGAGCCATTCGTATATGAAATAAACACCACAAGATAATCAGGCATCAGTTTCACACCATCAGCAACAGTAGAATAAGTCTTTCCTGCAGCATCATAAAAAGTAATGCCATCAGAAACTTTCACCGAACCATTATGAGCATTGTATGAACTTACATCGAGAGTATCAGCCCAAGTAATGGTAATATTTCCTGTAGCTCCGGTATAACAACCAGCCTTGATACCTTTTTTAGATGAGCTAGCTGCAGTAGCAGAAATTGAGCCTCCATAGATGCTCACATCACCTGAAGCACAGATTGCGTCGCTTATTTCAGAAGTTACAGTTATTGACCCTCCGTTGATAGTAATATTTTTTGCATGAATACCTCTTCCTGTTTGACCAGTACCACCACCTCCCGTAGCATTAAGAATCAACTTACCAGTCTGCTCTTTCTGACCATAAATAGTGAGATTTTTCATCGCGTTGGCAATGGAAAATGTTTTGACACCCACAGCAAAAGCATCATCACCACTATAATTGACCGTAAGTTCAGCGCCATCAGCTAAGACTAATTCAATGTCGCCACTTGATTCCAAACGCTTTCCTGAAGGAAGAGAGAATTTTCCCTGAATCACATAGCAACCACTACCGAGGTCTTCTGAATTACTTGTTGTAACCGGAGTACAATCTTTTGATTTTTCGACCCCATCGTAATCGATGTAGTTTACACCCCAGCTAGTTGAGGCCATTACCAGGGCAACAGGCAAAACCAGCCCTACCCTCATTTTTGCAATTTTATTCATTTTAAAATGCTCCCCTTTCAGCAAATGCTGAAGAAATATCTGCGTAAATATTACATAACCAAACGATTCCCGTCATAATAAAAACGAAAAAAGCCGGTCCCAAGCATAGGAAAACCGACTTTTATGATAGGAATAAGGCGTTTTTACGCCCAAAACTAAAGAATCAGCATTCCATCGCCGTAGCTGAAGAGTTTCATCTTGTTTTCGACCGCCATCTTGTAGGCTTCGAGGGTGTTTTCGCGGCCATAGAAAGCGGACACCAGCAAAATCAGAGAGCTCTTCGGCCAGTGGAAATTGGTCAGCAAGCCGTCCACAATCTTGTAGCGATAGCCCGGATAGAAAAACGCATGGGTCACACCCTTCTGCGCCTTCACGATACCGTTGGCGTCGGCAATCGTTTCGACGACGCGGGTACTCGTGGTACCTACGGTCACCACTCGACCGCCTTCGCGCTTGGCCTTGTTAATGATGTCGGCGTTTTCCTTGGTGAGTTCGTAATGCTCGCCATGCATCTTATGCTGGGTAAAGTCTTCCACCGAGATATTCTGGAAGGTTCCCGGGCCCACATGCAGCGTGACTTCGGCAACATAAACGCCCTTCGCCTTCAAGGCATCGAGCATTTCTTCGCTAAAGTGCAGGCTTGCCGTCGGAGCGGCCACGGCACCCGAATACTTTGCAAAAATCGTCTGGTAAGCCTTCTTGTCATCCTCGTCATCGGGGCGATCAATGTAAGGCGGCAGCGGCACATGGCCTTCGCGATTCATCACCGCTTCCAGTTCCACAGGCGTCACCGCAAAACGCAGTACGCGAGCACCGTCTTCCTTAATGTCTTCGACAACCGTCTTGACGCCGGCAATATCGAGTTCGCGCCCAATCTTGAAAGCCTTGCCGGGGCGCACCTGCGCCTCGTAGCGGGCAGAGCCATCTTCAGCCGGAATCAAAGCCTGCACCAGAAGCGTTTCGACTTCGCCACCATGCAAGGTATGGCCATAAAGTCGAGCCGGAATCACCTTCGTGTTATTCACGACCAAGCAATCGCCCGGCTTAAAAAGGTCGACAATTTCAGGAGCCTTCAGAATACGGCGTTCACCGCCATCTTTGGGGCAATGCAGAATACGGGTTTTCCCTTTGCCCGCCGTGCGGCTGGCAATCAGTTCCTTCGGGAATTCAAAATTATAGTCAGAAAGATTATGCGATTCCATTTTAGGCATCCATCTCAGCGAGAGCCTTTTTCAACAACTGTTTTACTTCTTCTTTAAGCGAAGCCGGTTTTAAAATGCGAACATCACCCGCAACACCCATCAGCCAGGTCTTGAAATCCGGCGTAATGCGAAGCTTCATGTCCACAATCATATTCTTGTTCTTGTCGTAGCGCTTGGAAATTTCAGGATTGAAATGCGAACGTTCGAACTGCGTCTGCAACCACTTATTGCGGATTTCAAGCGTAATGTCTTCTGGCTTGCCCGAACCCGTATACTTGCCAAAGGCATACTTATAATGCATTGCCGCATCAAAAATAAACTTAGGCATAGCATGGTTCGTTTCTTGCACGCTCTTGATTTGTTCAAAAAGGTAATTCTTGAAAGTCTGATTTCCCTTTTCGTCTTCTTCGCCAGCAATCAAGTACAACGTATCCACGCGCATAATCACCTTGACAGGATTCACTTCCTTGACTTCTTCAGAAACTCCGGAATAATCTGTGGCGTGGCTATACTGAATTTTGATTGCAAAGCCTTCGTGAATGGCCCTAAGCACACGATTCACCATGGTATCTTGCAACTTGTCGTCGCTGAACGGGCCGTAATCAAGCACGTAGTCTGGGTCCGTCGAAATCGCCTCGGGCTTAAAGTCTTCGGGATTCGTGGTCTGCATGGTCTTGATGACTTTATCCAAAAGTTTGACCGTCTTGATTTCAGGAGCAGCATTTGCAGGCAAATTCTTCTTGATTTTTTCAAGTTGCTTTACGACTTCCTGATTGAAATTCGCTTCTTTGTCGGTCTGGATAATATAGAAGGTTTCCCCATTTTCCTTGAACTTTCGGAGGCCGCAATTTTCTTCACTAATCACTTCCAAATGGCGGAAAATGGTGCGCGGACCGCAACCCATCAACTTCGCCAAGCCATTTACCGTCTGCTTAACCTTCAGTTTATTCTTAATTGCATTAATCTTTTCGTAACCGGTAGCCATAGGCTCCTCCTATACAATTCTTAAACGGTTTTCGATGGACGTCGTCTTGACATTTTTAAGGAGCGTTGCCAAAGCAAGTTCTTTTTGCAGCAACGATTGCACACGACCTTCCAACAAAAATTTCCGATTATTGCAAGATACTCTAATGTTCGTGCCTTGTAAAAAGGCACTCGCCGCGATTTCCGATTCTACCTTTTGACAAACTTCTACATTTATCGGATCATAGACTTCTGTCACCAGGCAAATCAAGTCGCGCACGCCAGGGATTTCGGCCAAGCGATTTTCCAAATCTTTCGGGCGTTCATTTTCATAGCAGTACGCTTCAATTTGGACCTTGCCTTCTGACACATTCACCTTGTAATCGAACAAGCGCGTCACAGACGATTCAATCTGTTCGTACACCGTTTTTTCAATTACGGCATCCGTCGTGAGCGAAGACGTTTCCACACGCGTAAAATCAACGCAACCGCGCACTTTGGGAATCGCATTCACGCATTTTACAATCGCGCGCTGAATCGACAGATTTTTCACCAGGCCATTCAGATAAACAATACCCTGCCCCGCTTCGACAGACACTCTTGTACAATGTTCCGGGAACACTTGCGCCAATTTATTCTGCACAATCGCACACAACTTGTCATTCGGCAAGTTCTGCGCCAAAGGCGGAAGCGTAATAAAGACAAGCGTATTGTCTTTTAACATCACCGCAAGTTTATCTTTTTCGCCATCGTTCACCAAGCCAACAGCCACGCCAAACTGGTCTCGAATCGCATGGTAAATAAAATCGCCCAAAAGCGTCTGCGCACTTTGGATAGGCAACAGGCGATACCCTTCGGGAGATTCTTCGTTCACAATGGCCGTTCTCGGCTTTTCAATTTTTTGATCAGGACCACCATCGTAATTGACAATGATAATCATCTTATCAGGCGACTGGAAAACGCTTTTGACAAGGCCCGGCTTGGGCGTTCCCTTAAAGAAAATCCAGTTTCCCGCCTTAATGCGATTATAACCAAAAATTTTGGTGTAATCCTGATTTACAAATTCTCGACTGCAAAAAATGAATTCGTTCGAGAACGCAACAAACATGGTGTTGCATGCATCGCAGCAACACAAAAGCGGAATGTGCGGTTCCATTCCCCCAAAGGTCGAATACGCCTCGCGGGCAAATATGCCGTGTTCCACTACCTTCTGGCAGCGACGGCAAAAAAGCCTTTGAGTATAAAGACGATGAGGGAATTGCGAACGCATTACTTCATGAGCGGGAGTGCCACATCCATGCGGCGGAGCACTTCTTCCTTACCAATGAGTTCGAACATTTCCCAGAGGCCCGGGCCTGCGGTAACGCCAGACACAGCAAGGCGCGGAGCACCCACGAGTTCACCGACCTTGTGGCCGCAACGTTCGGCGAGGTCGTAGAAACCCTTTTCGATAACCGGAGTCTTGAAGTCTTCGATAGAGGCGAGCATGTCGCGCACGAGGGTTGCCACTTCCTTGGAGCCTTCGCCAAAGTGCTTCTTGGCACCCTTTTCGTCGTAGGTGGTCGGAGCAACAAAGAAGTACACAGCCATATCGGCGAGGTCCTGCACAAAGTGGGCGCGGGGCTTGAGCTGCTTCACGATTTCGTCGAGGCGAGCTTCCGGTTCGTTGGAGAGGTCGATGCCCTTCGCAACGAGGCCTTCCTTCATGATACCCTTGAGCATGCCATCGTCGCACAGGTGAATGTGCTGGCCGTTCATCCACTGCAACTTCTTTTCGTCGAAGCTGGCAGACTTCGGGTTGATGCGTTCCAGCGTAAAGCTTTCCACCATTTCCTTAATGGTCATGACTTCGCGGTCATCGCCCGGATTCCAACCGAGCAGGGCGAGGTAGTTCACGAGGGTTTCGGGCAGATAGCCGAGATCGCGGAAATCACCCACGGAGGCAGCACCCTTGCGCTTCGAAAGCTTACCGCCGTTTTTGTCGAGAATCACCGGCAGGTGGCACCATACGGGCGGCTGCCAGCCAAAGGCCTTGTACAAGAGTTCATGCTTCGGCGTAGAGCTAATCCATTCGTCGCCACGGAGCACGTGAGTCGTACCCATCAGGTGGTCGTCCACGACGCTTGCAAAGTGGTAAGTCGGGTAACCGTCGCGCTTGATGAGCACGAGGTCATCCAGAAGTTCGTTCTGGTAGCTGATGTGGCCACGGATCATGTCATCGAATTCGGTGACACCCGTTTCAGGCACCTTAAAGCGAATCACAGCCTTTTCGCCGGCGGCAATGCGGGCTTCGGCTTCTTCGCGGGAAATGTTACGGCAATGACGGTCGTAACCGGTGACCGGCACATGAGACTTTTCTTGTTCGGCGCGGACTTCCTGCAGGCGTTCTTCGGTGCAGAAGCAGTAGTAGGCACAGCCGGCATCCAAAAGCTTCTTGATTTCGCGGTGGTAAATGTCCAAGCGTTCGCTCTGGAAGTACGGACCGCAGTCACCTTCGCAACCCGGACCTTCGTCCCACTGCAGGCCCAACCACTTCAGGTCGCGCATCAAATCATGGAGTGCGGTCTCGTTATAGCGCTTGCGGTCAGTATCTTCAATACGCAGATAGAACGTGCCGCCCATGTGTTTGGCAAAAAAGTAGTTGTAGATAGCGGTACGAGCACCGCCCACATGCAGGTAGCCCGTCGGGCTCGGGGCAAAACGGACACGGACAGGACGGTTAGAATTGCAATTTTCGCACATAATTTCCTCTTTTGTTTATTACGTGTCAAAAAATAGCAATTTATGCCAACAATACCATGTTGAAAAATCAATCTAACCGATTCCATTGATTCCGAATCCATATTCACTCTTTCACCCCTATATGTGATTAAAATCATAGTCATTTTTGCTTTTGTAAAGAAATGTTGACGTTCAGTAGGCTTTGTTTTATATTTTTTACCATGAAGAAGAAAATATTCAAGCAAACCATAATTATCGCCCTCGCGATGGTGTCTTCTACCTTTGCACAGGTAAAACCCATCGAGCAACTTTCCGACTCCTTGAACGTTCCCAAGAATTTTGAAAACTACAATGGTTTTCAGATTGAATCCTGGGGCCCCGTCACATACAAAGGCGAAGGCAAATGCGACGTTCTAGACCTATACCAAAGCAATGTCACGCAAGGCCTAGGCTACTCCACCATCGTCGACTACCATTATAAGCAAGTCAAGCATCTCGAAAAATACACCTGCGAATCTTGGGGACTCGGCTTATCCTTCAAAGTCATTCCTGATACTAACGCATATTCCAGAAAATACAACCTGAGTCCCAACAAGCCCACCGCATTTTCGGCACGTCGCGAAGATGCTATCAAAAAGCTATTCAGTTCCGACTCCGCATTCCTCGAAGTGGAAAGCATAAAGCCCGTATCATTCCAAGACTCCGGCAACTGCCATACAGTCGATTTCCTGTACAATATGGCTAACGAACAAAGCGGATTTCACGGGATAATCGACATCAAGTCCGACGAAGCCATGCTCGACGGAAAACTGATTTGCACCTTCTGGGGACTTGGTGTCAAGTACAAGCGCAGAGATGTCATCGAAAAAGAAATCGTAAAGAAACGTGTTGTAGAAGTTGTCAAAACTCCTCCTCCAAAGCCAGATACAGTATACGTTCCCAAACCGGCTGAACCCACAAAGAAATGCTGCATTCCCTGCTGCTGCGACTAATAGGAGGACAACATGAAAAAATTTATAGCATTATTCGTTTGCGTCTTTGTAGCATTCATGTTCGAAGGCTGTGCTCCTTACGCCGCACAAAATGAACTCCCTTATAATGACACACAGGTAGAAGAACCTGCTCCCAAGCCAAGAGTTAGGCCTAGACCAATAGTGAGAAAGGCAAAGCCTGCACAAAAGCCCAAGCCGGTCGCCAAAAGAGTCACGGATTACGATATTGTCACAGACAACATGTATCCCATTCCAAAGGCTTTAAATGTCGACAACGATTTGACCATCGTTTCCTTGACGCCGGTGTCCTACACAGAAAAAAATCACTGCAACGAAGTCTACTTCTTCAACGCCATCGTAACCCCAGCTTCGGGTTACCACGGCCTAGTAGACATTTCAATGTCTGAAACCAAGGTAGAAGGGGGATATTCCTGCAAATACTTTGGCACCGCGGTGGTTTACCAAGTAAAGCCGAATCCATTTATGAAGATTTTTGTCAAATACGAAGATGTGGTACGCAAGTACGTACCCGAGTAATCTAGATACTATATAAATCTTTTCTATCTTTGGAGGTGTTAACAAAAAGCGCCTCCTTTTTTCATGGGATTATTTATGGAAACCTTAAATTCCATCTTAGATACTATTGACGGCTACGTGTGGGGAATCCCGCTCATTGCGGTCATCTTGTTTGTCGGAATCTTGCTCACAAGCCGCCTCGGCGTGCTTCAGGTGACAAACCTCGGCAACGCTCTGCGTTACATGCTCCACAACGAAAAGCACGGCGAAGGCGAAGTTTCAAGCTTTGCCGCCCTCTGCACCGCTCTTGCCGCAACCGTCGGCACGGGTAACATTGTAGGTGTTGCCACCGCTATCGGTACCGGTGGCCCGGGCGCACTTTTCTGGATGGAAGTCGCCGCCTTCTTTGGCATGGCCACCAAATACGCAGAAGGCCTTTTGGCTGTCAAGTATCGCAAGGTCGACACCGACGGCAAAGTGTTGGGCGGTCCGTTCTACTATATCGAAACCGGCATCAAGGAACGTTTCGGACTCAACTTTAAGTGGCTTGCCGTTCTGTTCGCCGTCTTTGGCGTGCTCGCCGGCCTTCTCGGCATCGGAACCATTACGCAGGTCAACGGCATCACGTCGGCAGTAGCAACCGTGTTCCCCTCCGGCGAATTCGTCAACATCGGCGGAAACTCTGTTTCTGTGTCTACCGCAATTGCAGGCCTTTTCTGCGCAGGCTTTACTGCCCTGGTGATTATCGGCGGTCTCAAGCGCATTGCCAAGGTTTCGCTCTACATTGTGCCGATCATGGCCATCTTCTACATTCTGTTCTGCTTGCTGATTCTCGGCTTCAACTTCTCCAAGATTTCGGGCGCTGTTGAACTAATTATCCGTGCAGCCTTCAACCCGAGCGCTGTAACCGGCGGTGTGGTCGGTACGATTTTCATTGCAATGCAGAAGGGTATTGCCCGCGGCATTTTCAGTAACGAAGCAGGCCTCGGTTCCGCCCCGATTGCCGCCGCAGCTGCAAAGACCAAGGAACCCGTTCGCCAGGGTCTCGTTTGCATGACCGGAACCTTTATCGACACAATCATTATTTGCTCTATGACAGGCCTTGCCATTGTGGTAACAGGCGCATGGACTCCGGAACTCGGTCTTCAGGGCGTAAACATTACTATGGAAGCCTTTACCCGCGGTCTCGAAAACTTGCCCGCTGGCGCAACCGTTGCACCCTTCATTCTGACAACGGCTTTGGTGTTCTTTGCCTTCACGACGATTCTTGGTTGGGCTTACTATTCTGAACGCTGCCTGGAATACCTCGTGGGTCGCGGCAAGAAAGGTCCCATTCTCACCTTCCGCTGGCTGTATGTGGCCGCCGTCTTTATTGGCCCGTACCTCACAGTGAGCGCCGTGTGGACCAGCGCCGACATCTTTAACGGCCTGATGGCATTCCCGAACTTGATCGCGCTGATTCTGCTTTCTGGCATTGTCGCTCGAGAGACCAAGATTTTCTTGGACAAGCTCCACAACGGAAAAGTAGGTGACTAAATTTTAAGGAAAGGAGGGGACAATGAAGACTTTCCTACTCAAACCTATCATTGCAACAATTGCAATCACATTATTCGCTTGTAGCGACGATGGATCCACTTCATCTCCAGAAAACGAGATTTCCGAAGCGGAATCGTCTTCCTCTAACAAGGACTCAAGTGATTCTTCAGAAGATTCCTCTTCCTCGAAGACTTCAAAAGTCAAATCTTCGGATTCGAAAGGCAAGAGTTCTTCTAGCAGGAAGTCGACATCAAGCTCCTCCTCTTCAGCAAAGTCATCTAAATCCTCTAGTTCTACAGCATCATCGTCATCAGAGTTCTCGTACACTATTGAAAACGATGAAATGCTTTTAGACCTAAAGCAGATGAAGGTTACTGACAAGCGCGATGGTCACGTCTACGACGTAGAACTCTTGGCAGACAGTACACTTCACATGATTCAACCCATCAACTTCGAAGTCCCTAAAAAAAGTTGGTGTTTTAACGATTACGCCCCGAATTGCGAAAAATACGGTCGCCTTTACCAATGGGGCGTCAACAGTCCTTCCAACAGATCTTGCAGCACCTATTTACCTCAAATTTGTCCCCAAGGCTGGGAATGGGATGAAAGAGGGACAAAAGGTTTTTATGCAGGATATCGCAGCAAAGACGGCGAATTCATGGGCTTCGGCGAAGTTCAAATGTATTGGGGACTTACCAACCCAAGCACAATGGAATCAAACCATGACTGTGACGAAAACGTTTATGTCAAAGAATACTGCAAAAGAGGTTCATCATATTGCGCGGCCTCCTACTACGGTAACGGTTCCACAACACTCTTCAGAGAAAAAGCGACATACATCAACTGCGCTTACGGGAAACTCAAGATTCCAGACACAGTTTCTTTATCCAAATCCACTTATCAGTTCCCCGATTACGACACCACAAAAATCGCACAAGAATACTCCGGCGAATATGGCGAACTGGTTGACTCGCGCGACGGAACCACTTACAAGACCGTCAAGATTGGCGAACAAACCTGGATGGCAGAAAACTTAAAATTTGCCATCGACAGTAGTTGGTGTCACAGCCGAGATTGCGAGGCAAACGAGCACCTCGGTCGCTACTATGCTTGGTATGGAGCGCACAATATTTCACCCAGCGATTCCGTAGAATGGCCCGTTCAAGGGGCATGCCCCGATGGTTGGCACATTCCGACCCGTGAAGAATGGGAAACATTAATCAACTATGTCCTTGATATCACAGGAGGCCACTCCCTTGCAAAAGCCCTTGTGACGACAGAGCCCTGGGACACTCTAGCTCACGGCGGGTACAACACCTTTGGTTTTTCTGTTAAGCCCTCCGGCGAAGCCTATTGTTCAAACTGGCGCAATATTGACGATGCAATGCGCTTCAGCAAGATTCACTTCGGAGCAAACTTTATGGTTTCTGGCGAAGGAAATTCGCGCGTTTACGTTAACTTCGGTAACGCCGAAAAAAACATAGAACCTAGATTTGATCGTTCAAGCGGCGACACCTTTGTTTACCCCAACATTCGATGCATTTTGGGAGAAGGAAGCAAAGGCATTCATCCAACTGAAGAAGACGAAGGAAACTAAAGCATGAATATGAAAGGACGTTTCGCGGCAGTGCTCCCCGCCGGGGGACTTGGCAAGCGCATGGGCGGAAACATTCCCAAGCAGCTCATGGTTTTGGGCGGCAAGCCCGTTTACCGCTACAGCCTCGAAACATTCCTTTCGATGGATGAAATCGCCGAAGTCGTGATGGCCGTGCCCGCCGATTGGAAGGACCATTTCGAGAAAGAGATTTTCAGCGATAACGCAAGCGAAGAAATCCGAGCCAAGATGAAAATTGTCGTGGGTGGCGCAGAGCGTTGGCAGTCCGTGGAAAACGGCGTGAACGCGCTCACGAGCAACGCCGAATTCGTGCTGGTGCACGATGTGGCGCGTCCGTTCATCAGTAAAGAAATCATCCTTGACGTTTGCAAGACGCTTGTCGAAAAAGGCAGCTGCCTTGTGGCAAAGCCCGCCGTTGACACCATCAAGATTGCAAAAGACGGCTGCGTGCAACAGACCATCGACCGCAATACCGTATGGATGGCACAGACTCCGCAAGCAGCCTCGGTCGCATTACTGAAAAAGCTCTACGGGCGCATCGCCGCAGAGCCTTTAAACTTTACGCCCACCGACGAGGCCAGCATTCTCGAATACTTCGGAGAAAGCGTCTACATCGTGAAGGGAAACAACCTGAACGACAAGCTTACGACTCCCGAAGACTTCGAGATTTTCGCAAGCCGAGCCCGTTAAACTTTTCCGCCGAATTCAAAACCGGCTTCATCGACCGCCTTCTTGAGGGCGGCTTCATCTATATCGTCTTCGTCGTGCCACTCCACGCGAAGTTCCTTTTTCGCGACATCGGCTTCGGCAGAGACAACGCCATCTAAAAGCATGGTGGCTTTTTCAACGCATGCCTTGCAATGGCTGCAGTTCATGCCGACAACCCTGTAAGTCTTAGTCACATGTTCATGGAGCTCGTGATGCTCATGATGATGTTCGTGGTCATGGCAATGGCAGGATTCCCCATGTTCATGGTCGTGATGTTCATGACAATCGCAATCATCATGGTCTTCGCAGTTGCAGTCGTGATCGCCACAACCACATTCCCCGCAGCCGCAATGGCCGCCCTTGCGAGCAAACTTTGCGTAAATCATGAACAGGGCAAGCAACCCAGCGCAAATGTAGTCAAACACACCCAGCGCACCATGGCCATGGCATTCGGCAGAGGCATGGGGCAACATGGACGACAAGAAGGAATCCATGAAGAAGGTGTCGACGACAAAGCCGAAGAACATGGCACCCAAAGCAATGGAGGTGAGGTAGGCAATCAAGGTACGCTTGCCGAAAGCCTTGCCCACCACCAGCATGCTCGCGATACTGGTCGCAGGGCCTGCCATCAACAGCACCAAAGCAGCACCCGGCGTAACACCTTTTTCAACAAGAGCCAAAGCCAGCGGAATAGAACCCGTCGCACAAGTGTACATGGGCATGGCAAGCACCAGCACCACCAACATGCAAAGCAGCGGATATTCATGTAAGAACAAGAAGAAATCATCCGGCACAAAAGCCGCAATCAGGGCGCCCAGCAAAAGGCCAATAATCAGCCACTTGCTCACATCGCCGATCATGTTC
>Ga0310786_10001347_pt1 | contig 39402 bp, 32 predicted proteins | sample AusTroGonzalo_MG_FD_203881 | JGI IMG/M metagenome (GOLD analysis project Ga0310786, IMG submission 203881) | Bovine rumen microbial communities from tropical cattle in Woodstock, Queensland, Australia - Gonzalo_03 (v2) (version 2) | ecosystem: Host-associated > Mammals > Digestive system >... | reverse complement strand
CGTCGTGAGACAGTTCGGTCTCTATCTATCGTGGGCGTAGGAAATTTGAGGAGTGCTGTCCTTAGTACGAGAGGACCGGGATGGACAAACCTCTGGTGTACCAGTTGTTTTGCCAAGGGCACAGCTGGGTAGCTATGTTTGGATTGGATAAACGCTGAAGGCATCTAAGTGTGAAGCCAGCTTCAAGATGAGATTTCCCTCTTTTGGTAAGGGCACTGGAAGACTACCAGTTGATAGGCCGGGCGTGTAAGCATAGTAATATGTTCAGCTTACCGGTACTAACGCCCGAGGACTTGACCACAAGTTATGTTCAATTATCTTAAGAAGAAACACTGTGAAAAGGATCTCGATATCTTCTCCTTTTGGAGATTAGTCGCTTATGTAGTCTTGAAGGTACAAAACCTTCAACCATTCCGGTGGTTATTACTTTGAGGCCACACCTGTTCCCATTCCGAACACAGAAGTTAAGCTCAATGGTGCCGAAGATACTCAGCTGGAGACGGCTCGGAAAAATAGGTTGCTGCCGGATTAAACAGACCGACTTGCGCTAAACGCAGGCCGGTCTTTTTCTTTGCAAAAATCATCTGAAACCTCTTATCACAGATATTGCTATTTTTTGTAATATTAGTGTTATACTTATCTATATGGTATATGAATTACAGGAGGTTCCCATGGCCAAGATACTCATAGTTGATGATGAACAGGCAATCGTTGACTCTATCGTTGATGTATTAAACAGCTTCGGTTTTGAGACTGTATCAGCTACTGACGGAAGAGAAGGATTCAAGATGGCAACAGAACTTGATCCCGATCTCATAGTACTTGACTGGATGATGAAGGACTATAACGGCCTTCAGTTCACTGAGGATTTCAGAAACGCGAATTTTAATACCCCTATCATCTTCCTGACTGCAAGAGGCAATGCTACCGATTATCAGGTAGAAGCACTCAGGATCGGTGCCGACGATTATCTTGCCAAGCCGTTTGAGCCGGGCGTACTCGTTGCACGTATCAAGGCTGCTCTCCGAAGAGCATCTTATCCTTCCAAGGGTGAGAACGGCAAGAGCCAGGGAGATGAGAACCGTCACGTTTACTGCGGCGGCGAGCTCATTATCGATTTTGATGCCATGCAGGCATACCGTTATGACGAATCATGCGATCTTACCAACCGCGAATTCCAGCTTCTCAAGTATCTCGAGAGCAATGCCGGACGTGTATGTAAGAGGAGCGAGCTTCTCAACAAGGTCTGGGAATATGACTATCTCGGAGACGAGAGGACAGTTGACGTAACCGTAAGAAGAACAAGAGAGAAGATCGAGCCTGATCAATCCAAGTTCAAGTATATACTTACGAGAAGAGGATCAGGATATTCCTTCCCTAAGGCTTTCGAATAATGTTCCTGAATATCGCCAATTTAACATCTGCAATACCGGAGGGCCTGAGACAATATCTCTGGCTCATCCTTTTATTATGTTGTGTTTTTCTGGCCGCAGGCATCCTCGCCGGATATTTCGTAGGCAATAATTCCCTTAAGAGGGACTATAACGAGGGACTTGAGGCAGAGCGTCATATGGGCGCGATCCAGAAGTCCATAGCGGAAAATGTCGGACTCGGCATCATCGTATACGGCAAGGACGGCATATTGTACAGCAACAGCACGATAGACGAGTTCCAGGGCTTTATCGAAGACGGAAAGATACCGGGAAATCTCGATCTGTTCCTTGACCGCTATGACAACAAGGACAACCATCTCAAATCCGATTATCTCGTCTCTGTCGAAAACGGAGCGGATCTCGTCAGGTCGAACTACATGACGAATAACAGGATCTTCGAGATAAAGATCCTTAAAAAGACCGTAGAATACGAAGCGGAGACGGATAAGGACGAGCTCCCGCGAAGTGAAGATTTCGACATAGTCATCGTCGAGGACATAACGCAGATAAAAGATGACGAGAGAAGGCAAAAAGACCTTGCCGCGAACGTATCTCATGAGCTTAAGACTCCTCTTACCGTAATAAGGGCGTCCGAGATCTTCGTAAAAAAGCTCGATTCGGATCAGAAACCGTCATATGACGAGATATCCAAGTGGGGGAACAGGATACTTGCAAATGCCATAAGGATGCAGGATATCGTCGAAGACTTCCTTGTCCTGTCGATGAGTACGCAGACAAAGCAGATGAGGATATTCGAGATCTATCCCGTAGTCGAAAAGGCAGTTACCAACTTAAACGACTACCCGAATGCGGACAAGGTCCGCTTCGTCATGCCGAAAAATGATGCCTATCCGCTGGGGTTCGGAAACAGCAGACTCATCATGAGGGTCATCACGAACCTCCTTACGAATGCGGTCAAATACATAGACTATGAGGGCAAGCAAAAACCGCACGAGATCGTGATTAACATTGTTACAACTGCCGATAAGATAGGCATTCAGGTCGATGACAACGGAAGAGGCATCCCTGAAAAAGACATAGATCATCTGTTCGAGAGATTCTACAGGGTCGATAATTCCGGCTCGAGAGACGTGGGCGGATCAGGCCTCGGACTTGCCATTGCAAAGGAGATCGCGGACAATCACGACGGAAATATAAGCATCATCTCAAAGCTCAATTCGGGCTCTTCGTTCACGCTCTTCCTGCCGACGGCAAAGAGCTGTTTTGAGAGGATCTATGAGGATGCGAAGGACGGCGTCATATCGGAGATACCGTATTACAAAGCGGCGACCGATTTCTTCTTCAGGGAAGAGATCGAGGCGGCGAGGTCCAAAAACTACGGGGATATCGTGAAGGCTGTCGACGAGCTGAAGATCAGCGATACGAGCGAGAAGTTCAACGAGACCGACGAGGTCAAGCTCATCGCGCTCCTGGGGGACGGAAGGTTCAAGGATCTGTGCGGAGAACTGACCTATGTGGAAGTTTTCGAAGATGATTATGAGGAAGAATCTGAAGAGCCGGAGGGCGAGCCTGAGCCTGAGATCACGGATACGGAGGCAGAGGATACCGCTGCGGAAGCATATGCCACCGAGGTACTGGAGGCCTATGAGAGGAGCAGGGCGGCTCTTGAGGAGGAAGAGAACAACTTAAGGATCGTCAGGGAGCAGGAGGAACTTGAGCGCCAGAAGAAGAAGGAAGTACAGGAATTCCTTATGCAGCCGGTGGTCCAGCAGAGCGTAAAACAGACAAAAAATCTTGAGAACATTACGAAATTTGACGAACAAAATGTAAACAATTCTGATTTTGTGCATCTGGGTGACAAAGACAAGACCGTAATTCACCCAAATGCCGAGAAAAAACTGTATAATGTATCAAGTGGAAGATTGTTCGAAGGCAAGAAAAAAGGATTTGCTTCGAAAAAGATCAAAAAGAATGAGGAAACTGAGCCGATAAGATCTGCGGTAAGGCAGGTCCTGGACGAAGCAAGTGCGATCGAGGATAAGATCGCCAAAAACAACGAAACAGAAGGAAACAGATAAAGTGTATTCATTTAGAATAAACGGCGGCAGGCCGCTCCGCGGAGAGATCAGCATCAGCGGAAGCAAGAATGCGGTTCTTGGTGTTTTGGCAGCTGCCATGATGCTCGACGGACCATGTGTCCTCGAGAATGTACCGGACATCTCGGATGTCAAGGTTATGGTGGATCTGTGCAGGTCTATAGGCGCGACTATCGAGGAAGAGGCGCCTTATACCCTCAGGATCGACCCTACGACGATCAACACATACAGTGCGATCGGTCCGGAAGTATCAAAGATCAGGGCATCTTACTATCTTCTCGGTGCGCTCCTTGCCAGGGGCGGGAAGGCGCATCTTCGTATGCCGGGCGGATGTAACTTCGGACAAAGGCCGATCGACTACCATCTGAAAGCATTTAAGGCGATGGGTGCCAAGGGTACCAACGCCAGGGACATAGAGAACGGTATCATCAAGCTCGAGGCGAATCCTCTCAGGGGAACGAGAGTCTTCTTTGATATCGCCAGCGTCGGAGCTACCATAAACGTAATGCTCGCTGCGACCAAGGCGGTCGGCAGCACGACGATCATCAATGCGGCAAAAGAGCCGCACATCGTTGATGTCGCGAACTTCCTTAACTCCATGGGCGCCAAGATCAAGGGTGCAGGTACTGACACCATAAGGATCCAGGGAGTTCCGGTCCTTCCGGGCAATTTCTCATATTCGATAATCCCTGACCAGATCGAGGCGGGAACCTATATGATCGCGGCAGCCGTAACAGGCGGAGATGTTACGATCCATAATCTCATCCCTACGCATATGGAACCTCTCTCGGCAAAGATGCGTGAGATGGGCTATACAGTTGAGGAAGATGACGAATCGATAAGGGTATATAAGGAAGAGGATGCGGAGATCGAAGGAACGAACTTCAAGACAGCTCCTTATCCGGGATTCCCGACAGACCTTCAGCCGCAGGCGGTTGTCCTTCTGTGCCTTGCCGGCGGCATGAGCAAGATGCATGAGAATGTATGGGAGACGAGATTCCAGTATGTTGCGGAGCTCCAGAAGATGGGTGCCAATATAAACTGCATCGAGCGCGTCGCACTCGTAAGCGGTATCGATTCCTTTAAGCCCGCGAGCGTAACGGCTACGGACCTGAGAGCCGGAGCGGCGCTCGTATGCGCGGCACTTGCGGCTTCGGGCGTAAGCTATATCGGATACGCGAGCAGGATCGACAGAGGATACGAGAACATAATCGAGAAGCTCACGGCATTGGGTGCCGATATCCAGAGAGTCGACAAACCTGTCTTTGATATTGACGGAGAGGCTTAGGACATGGCATCAACGTTCGAGATGATCCCGCTTTGCAGCGGAAGCAGCGGCAATTCGATACTTGTCAGAGCCAAGGGAATGAACCTTCTTTTTGATCTGGGATTATCCTGCAAGAGGATCGTTGAAGCGCTCGAAAAAGTCGGTACCGATCCGTCATCGGTCGATGCCGTTTTTCTTTCCCATTCGCATTCGGATCACATAAGCGGTGCGGATGTTTTCATCAGAAAATATAATACGGATGTTTACGCGACAAAGGAGACTTTACGGTCGTTTCTTACCGTGTGTAAAAAAGAGCACGCTCCGTGTCTCGATCACGAGATCTCGGAAGAGATCGTTTTCGAGACGGATGAAGGGGATGTGAAGGTGCTGTCATGCAGTACGCCGCATGATACGGCGGGATCCGTATGCTTCAAGGTCTGCGCGGATGACAGGTCGCTGATGATAATGACGGACTTAGGGCACGTCACGGATGACATAAAGTCCATGGCGAAGGGCGTCGACGGGATACTGATAGAATCCAATTACGATTATGAGATGCTTATCACGGGACCTTATGACTATGTCCTGAAAAGGCGTGTCGGAGGACCTTACGGGCACCTCAGTAACGAAGACTGCGCCGAGATGATCAGGGAACTGATCGAGAGCGGCACGAGGCGGTTTATGCTCGGGCACTTGAGCGAGAATAATAACATCCCGGATCTGGCGGTCAGGACGGTCGTCGACTATCTGTCGGGATTCGGATTTGCCATCGAGAGGGATTATGAGCTTGACGTCGCCAAGAGGTATGAACCGTCGGCTCCTTTGGTGGTCTGTCCATGAGAATTAAGATCGTGTGCGCCGGAAAGATAAAGGAAAAGTGGCTGAGTGAGGGCATCGCGGAGTATGTGAAGCGCCTGTCGAAGTACTGCTCTGTCGAATTTATCGAAGTTCCGGACAGCCCCGATTCGATACCTGTCGCGAAGGCGCTCGAGACTGAAGGAAGGCTCATGCTCACGAGAATCGGAGATTCTGATCACGTTTGGGTCATGGATCTTCACGGAAAGCTCATGACTTCGGAAGAGATATCGGATAAACTCATAAAGGGACTTGAAAAGGGAGGAAGCACGTTGACCGTCGTGATAGGCGGAAGTAACGGCCTGTCACCGGATATCATAAAGCGCGCGGACGAACGGATCTGTCTCGGAAATATAACCCTGACTCATCAGATGACGAGGCTTATCCTGCTCGAGCAGATATACAGGGGTTTTAAGATAGCAGGAAACGAAAAGTATCATAAATAAAATAAGAAGCGAGAGAGGAGTGAAAAAGTGAGAAGTTTTATCAGAAAGTACGGCCTCAGGATCACGGGAATCATTCTCGTACTGAGCATGGCGGCATCGTTTGCGGGCTGCAACAAGAAGAACGCCGACGGAGTAAAGTTCGACGAGAACGGCGTGCCTTACATCCTTGAGGATTTCGAGGGGAAGAAGAACATCGCGATCGCAAGAGGCGACACGACAAAGATCGAGGTCATCGGTGAATCGGGTGACAGGGCCCTTAAGATATCCAACAGGACCGACGCGTGGAACGGCGCAAACTTCAAAGGTGACAGTTTTATCGGAAACAAGGTCACGGTCAAGGTAAGTGCCAAGAGTGACAACAAGACGTGCACGCTCTCGCTTCAGTATGATCTGGCGGGAACGACGGCTTACACGACGATCGGCTCGGGCAACACGAGCTCGGGTTATTTCACGAATATCGTAGGAGAGATCGAGATCCCGGAGCATGCCGAAAATGTCTTCTTCTATGTGGAAGCAAGCGGAGTCGAAGACATCGTGATCGACAACTTCAGCGTAACGGTATCGGGAGAATACAGAGACCCGAAGACGATCGCTCCTCTTGAATATGCGGACATCTCTGAATATCCGGAACTCAAGACGCTCTATGCCGACTATTTCAAGGTCGGATGCGCGATCCCGACTACATTCGTAAGCAACAAGAACACGGCTTATATCGATCTCGTAACAAAGGAATTCAATGCAATCACTTTCGAAAACGAGCTTAAGCCTGACAGCATCCTTGATTATGAGACATCCGTAAGTGATCTCAGCAAATATAACGAGAGCCCAGCCGTATCCTTTGATCATCTGAAGGAGACTCTCGACTACTGTAAAGAGAACGGCATCGCAGTAAGAGGACATACACTTGTTTGGTATTCCCAGACACCTGCATGGCTCTATCATGTCGACTATGACATTACAAAGGACTTTGTAAGCAGAGACCTCATGCTCAAGAGAATGGAAAACTACATAAAGAGCGTTTTCGAGTGGGCTGAGACTGAGTATCCGGGCGTGTTCTACGCATGGGATGTAGTAAACGAGGCAGTCGCTGACGGCGGCGGAGTTCTCCGTGACTGCGAGTGGAAGCAGATCATCGGTGACGACTATGTTGAGAAGGCTTTTGAGTACGCAAGAAAGTATGCTCCGACAGGAGTAAAGCTCTTCTATAACGACTATAACAGCTACCAGAACACCAAGCGCGACACGATCATTAAGGTACTTACACCTATCGCAAAGGCAGGCAACATCGACGGTGTCGGAATGCAGGGACATATCTCCACGGCTACGGGCATCGACTACTTCATGGAAGCAATGCGCATGTATGCTGACCTCGGCGTCGTAGTAAACGTAACCGAGCTCGACATCTCAATGCCTTCGAGCAAGAATGCCGACTATGATCAGGGCGCATATTTCAACAAGCTCTTCAAGGCATTCATTGACGGCAAGAAGGAGGGCATCCCTCTCGAGTGCGTCACTGTCTGGGGTCTTTGCGACAACCTCTCATGGAAGTCCGCAGAAAAGCCTCTGCTCTTTGCCGAGGATCTGTCTCCGAAGACGGCATTTAACGGCGTAGTTGCTGCAGCAAAGGGCGAAGATCTCCCTAAGCCTGCTGATTATGTCGAGGTCGTCCGCGACACTACGGCAATCTACGAAGATTATGAAGACGGTTCGTTTATCGGACACCCGAGATTCTCTTCGACAGTAGGCGTCGGTGATGTTGATGTCTATGACGGAAACAAGTCGCTCTTCTGCACGGGCGGCGTCGCAGAGTATGACGGATATTCGATTGACATCTCCGGATTTGTCGGAAAGAAGATCCACTATTCATTCGCGATCAAGTCGGAAGCACCTGAGTCAAAGCTCACGCTCGAGATCGACGGTTCATGGCCGACGGTCGTAAGCGTAGCAACGGGAAGCGACGAGTGGCTCCTGATCGAAGGTACATATGACGTACCTGACGGATATGAGAATCTCGAAGCTTATTTCGAGACAACGACAATGGATTCCTTCAGCATCGACAACGTGCTGATCGAACTTGCCGAATGATAAAGGATTTATAGTTATCAGATTACGGGGGACCGGCCTTATTAAGCCGGTCCTCTTTTTTATACCTGTAAAAAAACGACTGTTTTCTGTGACAAAATCACAGAAAAATGCCCGGATTTTGCAGCCCTGTAAAAAAAGGACGTTTTCCTGTGACAGGATCACAGAAAACAGTCAATATTTTACAGACAGGCAGAGAACCCAAGATATGACAAATGTCATGTTGAAGTAGTTATTCCTGACACTACAGGAATGAGGCGGTTTATCGGAAAATAGGACCATAAGAAACAAGGAGGACATATCAGATGGAAGTCATTAAGGTAAAGAGTCTGGTAAAGAAATATAAGGAGCTCGTAGCACTCGAGCATCTGGATCTGACGGTAAACGAGGGAGAGATATTCGGACTTCTGGGACCTAACGGTTCGGGCAAGTCCACGGCGATCAACTGCATCCTGTCGCTTCTCTCATACGACAAGGGTGAGATCGAGGTCTTCGGTAAGAAGATGACACCGAAGGCTTACGACCTGAAAAGGATGATCGGAGTCGTACCGCAGGAAGTCGCGGTATATGAAGAACTTACGGTCCGCGAAAACATCGATTTCTTCTGCGGCCTTTACATAAAGGATAAGGAAACGAGAAAGAAATATGTTGACGAGGCGATCGATTTTGTAGGCCTCAACGATTTTGTAAAGTTCAGACCGAAGAAGCTTTCAGGAGGTCTTAAGAGAAGACTCAACATCGCCTGCGGAATAGCCCATAAGCCGAAGCTCATATTCTTTGACGAGCCGACGGTGGCAGTAGATCCTCAGAGCAGGAACAAGATCCTGGACGGCATCGAGGAACTGAGGGATCAGGGCGCGACGATCGTCTATACGACACATTACATCGAGGAAGTCGACAGGCTTGCCACGAGACTTGCGATACTTGACAAGGGTCAGGTGATCGCGACGGGAACACCGGAAGAACTTAAGAAGATGATCAAGAAGAACGAATCAATAACGATCGAAGTATCGGGTCTGACAGAAAAGAACATAGCAGAGATCGAGGCCATGGGAAGCGTTTATTCCGTAAGCTACGAGAACGGCATCCTGAAGGCCGAGTCCGGAGAAGGAAAGCACGTCGTAACTGACATCATCGCATTCCTTCAGAAAGAGGAACTCGATATCGGAAACATCTATTCCGAACAGCCGACATTAAATGACGTTTTCCTTGAGATCACGGGTAAAGAATTGAGAGACGAGTAAGAGGACGAAGAACATGCTTAAGTATTTTATGAAAATGGTATTGCGCAATAAGACGAATCTCCTGTGGGGACTGATCTTTCCTATCGCGCTCATGAGTCTTTTTAAGCTGACGTTCAGCAATATCTCCTCGTCGGAAAACACTCTCGATACAAGGAAGATCGCGGTGGTCCTGGACGGAAGCGGATTATATCAGGAAAACTTCAAGACCGTGATGGATGAACTGTCAAAACAGGACAGCGAAGGAGGTCTTGCGGTCGAGGTATCTTATACAGATGAAAAGGAAGCATCTTCGGGGCTCGATAACGGGGATTACGATTTCTACTATGTTGTCGGAGACGAGGATATCACAGTTCACTTAGGCGAGAAATACGGCGTTGCGACCGGCATGATCGCGAGAGAGATCGCAGACACATATAAGTTCAACATGGACATAATAAACGAGTGCCTGAAGACTGATCCTACAAAGATCGGAGAGATCACGGAAAGCCTCGGAAACAGACTCGATTATATCGCCATGGAAAAGGAAGAGGAAGCGGATGTTTACATGTGGTACTACGTATCCACTCTCGTCATGGGAATCCTCTTTGACTATGCACTCGGACTGAGAGTCCTCGCGACGGTACGTGCCGATGTTGCGGGTTCTGCCATGAGAGTCGCGCTGTCATCATCATCGAAGACGAGGATGGTCGTTTACTGCCTTTTCGCGCAGCTTGTTTCATCCCTCGCGAAAACAGCAGTTCACCTTCTGTTCATGCAGTTCGTCATAGGCATCGACATAGCCTCGAAGGCCGGCATCATAGCTGTAGCGATCGTGGCAACGACGGTATTTTCGATCTGCCTGGGCATCCTTCTCGGAATGTTCTTCAAAGGCGACGTTCAGTCGAGAGAGAACAAGACGCTTGGCTTTGTAATGCTCTCAGTATTTATCTCGGGTGAGATGATCGTATCGCTTCCGGGATATATCGAGAAATACGCACCGGTCATTAACAGGATCAATCCGGCAACGATCTTCAACAAGATCTTCTACAGGATCCTTCTTTGCGAAAACAAAGGCGACCTGGCGATGAATCTCTTGATCTTGACCATAGCATCACTGGTCATGCTCACCGCATCGATAATCATCTTAAGGAGGGAGACATATGCATCTTTATAAGACTTTTTTCAGGCTCCTGATCAAATACAAAGCAGTCATACTGTCATATCTCATAATCTTCGGCCTCCTCATGGGCATGCTCACTTTATTCAATTCCGACCAGTCATCCGGAGTCTTTGAGGAAGCAAACTTCACCATCTGTTATGTGGATGAAGACGATTCGGCATTAAGCCGCGGACTCATCAGCTTCCTTAAGGAGAGCAACACGGCAGTTGACGTAAAGGACGTATCGGAGACCAGGGTCGAGGATCTGATGTTCTTCAGAGTCTATATGCACGAGTTCAAGTTCGAGAAGGGCTTCGAAGAGAAAGTCCTGAGCGGCAAGGAGAGCGGTATCGATTACATCTCCGATCTCCCGTCGGGCGCACAGTCCTATGTTCTTGCAAATCAGATCAATAATTATGTCAACACGTTCAGGACATATAACGGAATGGGATTTGATCCCGAGACTTCTGCAGCGAAGACAAGGGACGCTCTGAAGTCGCACGCGGAAGTCGTCGTCAACACCAAGAAGGTGGAAAAGCAGAACGAATCATACATGATCTTATACATGAACCAGAACATCTGGTATATCGTCTTTACGATCATGTGCATGTCTGCAGGCGTCATCATCGTAAATGCGATGGAGGAAAATCTCAGCAGACGTATCGAGGCAGGACCGGTCTCCAGGAGAAAGAGAACGTTCATCAATATGGCAGGTCTCGTGACATTCGGATTTGTCATCTACATCCTGATACTTCTCGCAAATCTCATCGGCGGCATGAACAGCTCGACTGTAAGGGACTTTTTCTGGGTCATCGCGGTCAACGATCTTCTTGCAGTTCTTTCATCCTGCGCACTGGTCGCGTTCCTCACGTCATTCAATTTCTCGAATAAGAGCATCAACATGATCGCGATCATGGTTGGCTTGAGCTTCAGCTTCATCGCCGGCGGATTCGTTCCACAGTTCCTTCTGGGCGACAAGATCATCGCCGTCGCGAAGTTCATCCCTACATACTGGTTCATAGTCGTAAACAACATGACTCACTCACAGGGATATGAGGTATTCGACAAGGTGAAGATGTTCCAGTGCTTCGGCATCCAGATCCTCTTTATCGCAGTCTTCTGCCTCGGAACGGCAGTCGTCTCAAGAGTAAGGACGGAACTTAAGAAATAAGATAATCGGTCAACAGGGTTCTTATTGTGCTAACATATAAGAATGACAGGCAGGATAATTGACAAATCGATAATGTTCCTTGTTTTGATCGCGTTACTCTTCACGAGCGGATTGTCGGTAACGGGAATGGTCGTCGCAGTCCTTCTGATCCTTTTCGCGGGATCTGCGACGGATCTTTTCCGTAAGGACATCTTCCTTCTCGGCTGCGGGGTAACGGCGATCATACTGTTCCTGATCCTTAAGAGAAAAGAGATCGCTTATACTTTCCCGATGATCGCATATTCCTATGCCTCGTCAAAGGAATATCTTTTTCGAAAAGAAAAGAGGGCAGCGGACATCGTCTTCAGCATAGCAGAAGCCGTTATGGTCATCCTGTCGTGCATACCGCTGATACCTGATGTCCCGCTCATCATAGTGACGGTCACGGCGGTCCCGATGGGACTTCGGTATGCTTACCGCGAGGAGAGGCAGAGAACTCTCGTAAGGAGCCTCACCGATGCGAGATCGGATGCTTTCGATACCGAGAAGAGAAGGAAGCAGGACAGGGAAAAGGAAGACGAGAAGATCTATCTTGCAACTCTCGAGGAACGTAACAGGATCGCGAGGGAGATCCACGACAACATAGGTCACATGCTGACGAGATCCCTCGTTCAGATGGAGGCGATCAAGGTCATCAATAAAGATCAGGATATCGCGCCGATGCTCGACTCGGTCGGGGATACGATGAACGAGGCGATGACGGCAGTAAGAAAGAGCGTCCACGAATTGCACAGCGAGTCAATAGATATCTCGATAGGGATCAACGATATCGTTAAGACGCTTCCGGAAAGATTTAACTGCAAGGTCGATACGATGATCGAATCGTCGATACCGAACGAGACGAAGAATGCCGTTCTCGCGATACTCAAGGAAGCGGTAACGAATATCATCAAATATTCGACGGGTGACAAGGTCAGGGTCGAGTTCATTGAGAACAAGACATTCTGGAGACTTCTCGTCGAGGATAACGGAAAGAACAAGGATATGACTTATGACCGTTACTCGGGCAACGAAGGGATCGGACTTGACAATATAATCACAAGATGCGAATCTCTCGGAGGAAGAGCAAATATCTCGGCTGACAGGTCGGGTTTCAGGGTCAGGGTAATGATCCCGAAGAAAGGATAACAGGAAATGAGAGTTATTATCGTTGATGACGATCCGCTGGTCTCCATGTCGCTCAAGATAATCCTGGAGACGGACAAGGTCGGCGATCCGATAGTCGTAGAGGCTACGGGAACGTCGGGCAGGGAAGGTGTCGAATTATATAAAAAGCTTAAGCCGGATGTCCTCCTGATGGATATCAGGATGGAGGACATGAACGGGCTCGAGGCGGGCGAGAAGATCATAAGCGAAGATCCGGATGCGAAGATCCTTCTTCTTACGACATTCCTCGATGACGAATACATAAACAGGGCACTCAAGCTCGGCGTGAAGGGATACGTCCTGAAACAGGACTGCAAGGGACTTCCCGCGACGGTGCGCGCGATCTTTGACGGACAGACGGTGTTCGGCGGAAAGATCGTGGAAAAGCTCCCGGACATCATGAACCGCAAAGAGAAGTTCGATTATGAGGCGCACGGCATCACCGAAAAGGAAAAACAGATGATCGAACTCGTGGCCGACGGACTCTCCAACAAGGAGATCGCGGAGAAGATGTTCCTGAGCGAAGGGACCGTGAGGAACATGATGAGCTCGGTCCTCGACAAGCTCGATCTGCGCGACAGGACGCAGCTGGCCTGCTTTTACTATCAGGAAATAAGGCCCTGACGTGGAAAATGGGCTGAGCTTATATTATAATATTAAGGTTGATCATGCATTTCCCAGGGATCTGCGATAATACGGGGAGGATCAGATGAAAGAATTGGCAAGCCTTAATGTGAAGGATTCCCGCAGGAGACAGCGAAGTCTCAAGACGGACAGGAATTCCAAGCTGACGATACTTCCGCTCCTTACATTCTTCGCCACGTTTTTTCTCATGCTGTTCGCGCTCATGTATAACAACATGGCACCCTTCGGCGAGCATTCCCTTCTCGTAAGCGACCTCAGATCGCAGTATGCCCCTTATCTTGTCAGGTTCAAGACCCATCTTCTTCATCTGGACATACATGACCTGATATCCACTTTTTCTTATGACAACACCCTCGGCGGCGGCAAGAACTTCATGTCGACCTTCGGTTATTATATGGCGAGCCCGCTTAATATCCTGGTCCTCATCTTCCCGGCCAATATGATCAATATCGCGGTGGCTCTCCTTTGCACCTTAAGGCTCTCGCTTGGTGCGTGTTTTATGTGCATCTTCCTTCAGAAGAGATCGACTGACAAGAACAGCAACTGGCCGATGCTCTTTGCCATCACGTATGCATTTACATCCTATTCGGTCATCTTCCTTTTCAACATCCTGTGGTTTGATGCCTACATGCTCCTTCCTCTTTTGCTCTACTTCATCGAGCTCTATATCGGGGAGAACAAAAAGACCGGGATCGCGGTAACACTCATCATACTTTTCATATCGAATTTCTACGCTTCCTATATGGTCGGCGTCTTCAGTTTCTTCTACCTTGTGGGAAGGCTTATCTATATCTCCGTCATCGAAAACGGCATTGACGTCAAGGGCATCGTAAGAAAGAGCCTCAAGTTCATCCTTCTTGCAATCTTAAGCATCCTTGCCTCATGTGCGCTCATAATCCCCGTAGTCCTTGACGTATTAAGGAACAGGGACGTCCTGAAGGAAAAAGCCGAAACGGATTTCATCCAGTTCAAGGGCATCGATATCCTGGATCAGATCTTCTTCGGAAATGTCGGTGAATTCGAGACGCTCGGGAGCAATCTTCCTTATATCTTCGTTAGCCTTACGGTGACGATGCTGATATTGCTCTTCTTTATCTCCAAGGTATTCGAAAAGAAGGAGAAGATCTTCTATGGTGTCATCTTCCTTCTCATGTTCATCTCGTTTAACGTTACTCTGGTCGACAAGATGTGGCAGGCCTTCGATACGCCGAACTGGTTCTGTCACAGATACTCGTTCGTCTTTATCCCTGTCATGCTCGTCCTGACTCTCAAGGTCTTCGAAAAGATCAAGGAGATCCCGAATAAGGATATCCTCAAGACATATGTGATAATGATACTTCTGCTCTTCGTAACGCAGAGCTTCGGAAAGCTCTCGGAAAACGAGTGGTTCTTCATCCTCAACGTCGGTCTTATGACTGCTTACGCTCTCGTTTTCATGGCACTCAAGAGAACGAAGTGGCCTGACCAGCTCAAGAATATGCAGAAGATATCGGCCTTCCTTCTCGCGCTGTTCGTTCTTTTCGAGACGGCGGGAATGGCACCGAGGACTGCCGAAGGACTTACGCCCTTTACCAACGGGCTTCCGGATCTCGAGTATCAGAGGGACATCCTCCAGGCGATGGAGATGGGACAGTATGCGGCAACATATAATGACGGAGCCAGGGTCGGCGCGGAAGAGTGCGCATGGCAGGATGAGGATCTCTGGGTCGATTCGGCTTTTGAGATCGAGACCGTCACGGGATTAAACGGCGTGAGCAGTTTTGATTCCAGCTGCAACAGAAAATATGCAAGATTCATGAAACAGCTCGGCATAATGACGAACTTCAATTATGCCGCCTATAACTATACTTATGCATCCATGCCGACGGATGCTTTCCTGTCTGTCGGAAACGTCATCTCGACGGCGGATTATAAAAACGCCGACCTCGTATCGTCCGACAGCAAGGATTATTTCTACAGAAGCTACAAGAACAGAAACGTCCTTCCGATCGGCTTTGCAGTCGATAAGGGCGCGATGGATTACGAGTTCTACATGCTCGAGAAGATATCCTATAACAAGGATTATTTTGCCTTCCAGAACAAGTGGTACAAGTCCATGTTCCCGGAAAGCTTCACGGGCGATATCTACGAAGGCATCTATCAGGTCAAGGACGAAGACCTGACCGTCTATAACGCATGCAAGATGCCTGTCGACAACGCCGATATCTCATCTTCCGGTTCGGACCGCTACGAAGATCCGCTCGGACTTGAGAACCAGTCAAAATCAGTACAGGACAGGAACACCTATTACCGCCAGAGTACGTCAGCTCCGATCGCGATCACGGTCAGGTACAAGGTCACGAAAACGGGCGAACAGTATTTCTGTCTGTCGTCCAATACACTGCAGAGCGGAAACAAGATCTATATCAATAAGGAACTCATAAATGCAGTCTATCCTGATTCCTATTTCACGACGATCACGAGACTCGGCTACTACGAGGAAGGCCAGGAGATCGTCATGACGATAGCGTGCGAGAGAGCTACATTCGCATATCTTGATATGTATTTTGCAGCGGTCGATCCCGATAATTTCTCTTCCATGTTCGAGACTCTGGATCAAAGCAAGGTAACAGTGGACAGATATGATAACGGCATCGCTTCATTTACTACAGATCTGGGAGAGAAGGATCTCCTCCTTACGACGATCCCTTACGAGAAGGGATGGACATGTTATGTCGACGGCAAGAAGACCGATATTCTGGTCTATCAGGATGCTCTTATCGCAGTCGATCCGGGAACGGGAAATCACAAGGTCGAGCTTCGTTTTGAAGCACCGGGCATCAAGGCGGGAATCGCCGTAAGTGCCGTCGGAATAGTGCTTCTTGCGGCATATATATTCCTTGACTCGAGGAAAGATACAAAGATAAAAACAGAAAGCAAAGAACAATAAAGTTTGGGAGGTTAATCATTATGGATTATCGTAAAACGTATGAGATCTGGAGCACGGATCCGTTCTTTAATGAGAGCACCAGAGAAGAGCTTCTGGGCATCAAAGATGACGAGAAGGAAATAGAGGAGAGATTCTACAGGGATCTCGAGTTCGGAACCGGCGGACTTCGCGGTATCCTGGGCGCAGGTACCAACAGGATGAACATCTATACGGTTGCAAAGGCTTCCGCGGGACTTGCAAAGTACATCGTATCAAACGGCGAAGAAGCAATGAAAAAGGGTGTCGCGGTATCATATGACTCGAGACATTTCTCACCTGAATTCGCAAAAGTTACCGCTTCGGTCCTCGCTGCTTACGGCGTAAAGGTCTACCTTTCCGACGAGCTGCGCCCTGTTCCGATGCTCTCTTATTCGGTAAGATATTTCAAGGCTTTTGCGGGCGTTATGGTAACGGCATCACACAACCCGCCGAAGTATAACGGATATAAGGTATACGGTGAAGACGGCGGACAGGTTCCTCCTGAGGCTGCTTCCGAGATATTGAAGAATATCGAGAGCTTCTCCGACATAAGGACCATCAAGATGATCTCTTATGAGGAAGCAATGAAGACGGGACTTATCGAGATCTTCGGCGAGCAGGTCGATATCGACTATACAAAGATGCTCACAGAACTCGTCATCGACAAGGATGCCATCGCCCGTCAGTCAGACATGAATATCGTCTATACTCCTTTGCACGGATCGGGCAACAAGCCTGTAAGACGCATCCTCAAGGAGATCGGATTTAAGAATATCCATATAGTCGAAGAACAGGAGAAGCCGGACGGAGCTTTCCCTACGGTTAAGACTCCTAACCCTGAAGATCCGAATGCTCTTGCCATGGGTATCGAGCTCGCAAAGAAGACGGATTCATCCATCGTTGTCGGAACGGATCCTGACTCCGACCGTGTAGGTATCGCATGCAGAATCGTCGAGGACGGCGAAGTAAAATATAAGCCTTTCACGGGCAACCAGGTCGGCATCATGCTCCTGGATTATGTCCTCGATTCCAAGAAGGAAGCAGGCACTTTGCCGGAGAATTCCTTCGCGGTTACGACGATCGTTTCAACCAAGCTCGCAGGTCCTATCTGCAGATATTACGGCGTTGAGCTTCAGGAAGTCCTCACAGGCTTCAAGTTCATCGGCGAGAGGATCAAGATCGACGACGAGTTCGGCGATAAGCACTTCCAGTTCGGATTTGAAGAGAGCTACGGTTACCTCTCCGGATTAAACGTAAGAGATAAGGATGCGGTCGTTGCCGCAATGCTCATCTGCGGAATGGCAGCTCAGAGCATCGACAGGGGCGAGACTTTGTTCGACAGGCTCGAGAGGATCTATTCCAAGTTCGGTTACGGATTTGAAGAAGCCGTAAGCTTCACTCTCGAAGGCAAGGAAGGTTCCGAGAAGATCTCCGGAGCTATGGCCTCCATGAGAGAAGAACTCGAGAACTGCAAAGACCTCGAGGAAGCCAAAAAGCTCGTCGGAGGACCTGAGGTCAAGGCGGTAAGGGACTATGCAAAGTCAGTCCGCTACATCTTCACGGAAGACGGCGTAAAGACGGAGCCCATAGATCTTGTCAAGTCCAACGTTCTTCTTTATGAGCTCGGCGGCGACAAGGATCTCGACTGGGCATGTGCACGTCCTTCGGGAACAGAGCCGAAGCTCAAGATCTACTTCGGTATCTATCATTCCGGCAAAGAAGAAGCCCTCGGCCGGCTCGCAACCGTTAAGAAAGAGATGTCTGACTTTGTTCAGTCCAAACTCTGATGTATAAAGCAGTTTTTAACGGCAAAGAAATCACGGTAGAAACCAAAGTCTCCCTGTTCTCTCCAAACGAGGCGGACAGGGGGACGCTTTCTATGCTAAGGCACGTCGGTTTCGTGCCGGGAATGAAGCTTCTCGACCTCGGGTGCGGAGCAGGGATCGTGTCCCTCGCGGCGTGCTGCTTCGGACTGTTGCCCCAAGATATCGTCATGACCGACATAGACCCGGTCGCATCTTCCGTCTCTCTCGAAAACATGGAACGCAACGGCTTCGGAGGCGTTCTCGTCTTAACAGGGGACGCTCTTTCCGAAGTTCCCGGAAACGACTATGACCTGATACTCAGCAACCCTCCGTATCACACCGATTTCAAGGTGGCTAAGACCTTTATCGAAAAAGGATTTAACCGTCTCAAGATCGGAGGCAAGATATATATGGTCACGAAGAGAAAAGACTGGTACAAGAACAAGCTCATATCGGTCTTCGGCGGTGTGAAGATATACGAGGATGACGGTTATTTTGTTTTCGAGGCGGAAAAGAGGAATATGAGCTACGCTTCGAAAAAGCGCCCAAAGGTTTGATTTGAGGCCTTTGTGGTGTATAATCAAGCAATCTTAACAATTTGGAGATTTTAATGAAGGTACTTTTACTCAACGCAGGTTACGCAACAAGATTATATCCTTTGACCGAGAATATGCCGAAGTCGCTTCTTCCTCTCGGGAAAAAGCTGATAATAGATTACATCCTCGATTCGATCGACAGTCTGTCTGACGTAAGCGAGATAATACTCATAAGTAATTCCAAGTTTGCCTCCATGTTTCAGGATTGGGTCGATTCTCTCGACAGAACAGGCAAGGCTCCGATATGCGTTCTTGACGACGGAACGAATTCACCCGACAACATGCGCGGCGCCATAGGCGACATCAAGTTTGCGATCGACGAGAAGAATATCGACGAAGACATCTGCATAATGGCAGGCGACAACATCTTTACCTATGACATCAACGAGATGTACGGTTTTTTCAAGCAGAAGAAATATGATACTCTCGTAGCGATAAACGTACCTGAAAAGAACCAGCTCCAGAAGCTCGCCGTTGCTATCCTGGATGATGACGGAATGATCCTGGACATGACGGAAAAGCCGGAAGAACCCAAGAGCCACTGGGGGATCTATGCGACATATTTCTATAAGAGAGATACGATCAAGCTGATCGATACTTACCTCGAGGAAGGCAACTCCCCCGATGCTCCGGGCAACTTCCCTTCATGGCTCTACAAGAAGTGTCCTGTCTATGCCTACAAGGCAACAGGCGACTGTATCGATATAGGCACTCTCGAAAACTACGAAAAGACGAAGAAGGAATACGAGAATAAATGAGACGCGGCGCATATCTGCTTCTTGTGATGTTCATCATGGGGATCATCTCAGGGTGTACTCCCTCGGAGACCTCTGACACGACATACGTGATCCCTGTATCTTCCGCTTCTTCCGTAACTTCGCAGGTGACTGACCAGACACCTGTGTCTTCCGATATCACTGAAGAGATCATCGAGACTACTCCGGAAGCGACTCCCGAGATCACGCCTGAACCGACACCCGAACCGCAATATATCGAACCCTCCTCCGATGAGCCTGTATGGTATAACGGCTTTGTCGATCCTTATACGGTAAGGGCCGAGATCATAAGCGATCCGGATGACATCCTGGCGCTCGTTAACAAGTATTATGCAGTGCCCGAAGATTATGTTCCTTCGGATCTCGTTACCGCTCCCCATTCTTATGATCAGAAGCTCAGGAGCGAATGTAATGATGCCTGGGTGAAGATGTATGACGACTGTTATGAAGCAACGGGACAGGGGCTTCTCCTCGTTTCCGGCTGGAGGGATCTCTGGACCCAGCAATATCTTTTCGACAGGTCCAAGAACAAGAACGGATATGCATTTGCCTGCATGAAAAATGCGTTGCCTCAAAGGTCGGAACATCATCTCGGACTGGCTCTCGATATAACTCCTGCATATCTCGACAACATAACGGATGATTTTGCATCCACGACTGTCGGAATGTGGGTGAACGAGCATTGCTATGAATACGGTTTTATCCTCCGTTATCAGGCCCAGTATACCGATGAGACAGGATACGGGATCGAAGCCTGGCACTACAGATATGTAGGCGTCGAGGTCGCGACTTACCTCTACGAGAACGATATGTCTCTCGAGGCATATCTCGGTAAGGCACAGGTCCTTCCGGATGACGAATAAAACTCTTGATTAAATGAAGATACGGTGTATAATTACGACGGTATTGATCCAAGGCGGGGTGTGATTCCCCGACCGGCGGTAACAGCCCGCAACTCATGTCAAAGACATGACTGATCAGGTGAAACTCCTGGGCCGACGGTATAGTCCGGATGAAAGGAGTTGTTTTTATTATGTCTGTTGATGCCAAATCCATTAAGAATTCCAGAGAGATCAGAAGTGCCAGAACCAGGCGTATCGCTGTTACCGCGATATTGACTGCTTTGGCTTCGATACTCATGTATCTTGAGTTCCCTCTCGCTTTTTTGGGGATCGCGCCTATCGCGAAGTATGATTTTTCCGAGATCCCGGTACTTGTCGGAGCTTTCGCATTGGGTCCTGTCTACGCAGTCATCATCGAACTTCTCAAGAACCTGATCCACCTTCCGGTAACAGGCACATTCGGTGTCGGAGAACTGTCCAACTTTGTTGTCGGAAGTATCTTCTGTTCCATAGCGGGAATCATCTATAACAGGTTCAAGACGCGTAAGGGTGCTCTTGCTTCCATGCTGATCGCGACCGTAGTCTTTACTCTTCTTGCGATCCCGATCAACTGGTTCATCAATATCCCGTTCTATGAGAAGGTGATGAATGCGTCACTTGAAGGGATCATCGCTTTCTGTTCCGATACGAATAAGCTCATCAAGGACAAGATGACGCTTATCGTCTATACGTTCGTTCCTCTCAATCTTATCAAGGGTTTTGTCGCAAGTTTTGTTACTTTCTGGATCTACAAACCGATCTCGAATCTCATTCACAAGACACGCGAAAAGACAGAGGTCAAATAAGCTTCCGTTCATTCAAATTTCACAGGATTTCTGATGTTATTGAAACCGTGAAATGATATAATTGAATATGTAGAAACTGACAGAGGTGGGTATTACAAATATTCGCCTCTTTCGGTTGTGTAAAACAAGAATCCCGGGGGAGAGTTTTGTCATGGAAGTTTGCGCAGTTGTAATGGCAGCCGGAGAAGGAAAAAGGATGCATTCCAAGCATTCCAAGGTAGTACATCAGGTAGCAGGCAAGCCGATAGTTCAATGGGTGGCCGATGCTCTTTGTGAAGCGGGCTGTACAGAACAGGTATATATCGTCGGAGAAAAGCAGGAAGAAGTCAGGAACGTTTTGGGTGAGACGGTGGCTTACGTATTTCAGGAGCAGCGTCTCGGAACCGGACATGCCGTAATGCAGGCCACGCCTTTCCTCGAAGGAAGGAGCGGATATACCATCGTTCTTCCCGGAGACTCACCTATGGTAAGCGCGAAGACGATAAATGCCGCACTTAAGATCGCTCAGGAGAGTGACGACTATGCGGCAGTACTGATCACCGCGGAAGCGGAAGATCCTACCGGGTACGGAAGGATCATAAGGAATGCCGACGGCGACGTTGCAAAGATCGTAGAGCACAAGGATGCCACAAAGGAAGAACGCGACGTAAAAGAGATCAATTCTTCCATGTATGTATTCAAGACAACGCTTCTTTTATCCGCACTTGGAAGACTCAGTGCAAAGAATGCGCAGAACGAGTATTATCTCACCGACACGATCGAGATCCTCATAGGTGACGGCTACAAGGTAGGAGCTTATGTATGCGACTTTGACGATACGCGCGGTATCAACAACCGCGAGCAGCTTATGGAAGCAAACAAGATCATGAACAGAAGGATCCTTAAAAGACTCATGGATAACGGCGTTCAGATCGTTGATGTTGATTCGACTTGGATCCATTCGGGAGTCGAGATCGGAATGGACACGGTTATCCTTCCGGGCTGTACCCTCATCGGCAATACTTCCATCGGAGAAGACTGCATAATCGGAGAGAATACGAGACTTGACTGCGTTCAGGTCGGAGACGGAACAGTTATCGATTCCTCGATCGCGACCCAGTGTATCATCGGTAAGGATTGCCGAATAGGACCTTTCTCTCATATAAGACCTGATTCGACTTTGAAGGATCATGTTACGATCGGCGCTTATGTCGAGGTAAAAAATTCGACCATCGACGATTACACGAGAGCAAGACACCTTACATATATCGGTGACTCCCAGGTCGGAAAGAACGTTAACTTCGGCTGCGGTACGGTTACCTGTAACTACGACGGTCAGGATAAGGCCGGATGCGTTATCGAAGATAACGTATTTATCGGCGGTAATTCCAATATCGTATCCACGGTCGTTCTCGGCAAGGACAGTTATGTTGCGGCAGGATCGACGATCACGGAAGACGTACCTCCGTTGGGACTTGCCATCGGAAGATCAAAACAGGTCATCAAGGAAGAGTGGGTCGCAAGGAAGAACAGACTCCGCGGCGCAAACTTTATTCAGCTTGACCGCAAGCGTTCAGAGGTGTAATCTTGTTTTTCGGGAAAAAGAAAGCATCATTCTCGGGAGAACATCCCTGGCTTATAGTGGGACTCGGAAATCCGGGTTCCAAGTATACTTATACCTGGCATAACTGCGGATTTCTGACATCCGAGATACTGGCAAAGAGGAATTCCATCTCCGTGACCAAGGTCAAGTTCAAGGGTTACTACGGCAAGGGAAAGATCGCGGGCGAAGACGCGATCATATTGAGACCGACCACTTATATGAACAATTCGGGCGAATCGGTCATCGAAGCGGTGAAGTTCTTTAAGATCGATCCGTCACATCTTATCGTTGTCTATGACGATATCGATATCCCGGCAGGCAAGATCCGCGTGAGACCTTCGGGCAGTGCGGGGACGCATAACGGAATGAAGTCCGTTATATACCATATGAACACGCAGGATTTTCCGAGAGTACGTATCGGATGCGGACCTGTTCCCGAGAAGTGGAACCTGGTCGACTTCGTTTTGTCGGAGATCTTCGATGATAAAAAAGAGATCATGTACGAAGCCTTCAACGAGGGTGCGAAGGCAGTCGAGAAATATATAGAAGAACATAAACAATAAAACAATAAGAAGGTTTTATGGAAGAAAGCATATTGAGCCTCCTGGAACTTATCTCAAGGGATAAGGAGCTCATCGATTCGTTTGATGAGGCAAGAAGGCTCGATAGACATCTGAATATTACGGGTCTTTGCGAGCAGCAGAAAGGATTTATGATCGCTTCGCTCGCACAGATCGAAAAGAAGAAGCCGGTGATAATCGTCTCCGACGTCGCCCGGGCGCGCCTTCTTACAGGTTTTCTGAAGCCGTTCGTCAAGGGTGAGGTCATTACGGTCGCTCCCCGCGAGATGAGTCTCGTAAGTGCGCTCGCGAGCTCCAAGGATCCCGAGATCGAGAGGCTCGGAGCCATATCCAAACTCATCAATAATGACTTCGGCGCAGCCCTCATATGTGCGGGAAGCCTTCTTAACAAGATGCCTCTGAAGCGCGATTTCACGGGGCTTTGTAACACTGTTAAGCTCGGAGACTCACTTGATCCTTATGAATTTTCCAAGCTTCTGGTCGCCTGCGGATATGAACGCGTCGGCCTCGTCGAAGCGCCCGGCGAATTCTCGAGCAGAGGTGACGTAATAGACGTTTTCTCACCGGATCGGCAGCAGCCTTTGAGGATAGGCCTTTTCGATGATGAGGTCGATCAGCTCAAGTATTTTGATCCCGAGACGCAGCGCTCGACTGACCAGATCAGGAAGGCGACTATCATGCCGGCAAGAGAGATCCTCATCCCCGAATCGAAAAGGATGGAGATATCCAAGGCCATTAACAGGGCGGCCAATGAAGATGCCCAGAGGATGAAGGGCAACGCAAAGACGGTCGCCGCGACTAACCTCCTGAAGATGGCCGAAAACGACGCGAATGCGATCCGTGAAGGACACCGTCTCGCAGGCATAGAAAAATGGATAAGCCTCGTTCTTCCGGAATATGACAACATCCTTGATTATGTCGATACGAGAAGGAATGTCATCATAATCGACGAGCTTTTTGAGATCAGGTCGAGGGCCGATTCTTATATTGCCGAATATGCTTCGCGCTGTAAGGCTGCTTTCGAGACCGGAACCTGCGCAAAGATCGCGTTTGAATCTGCCGTACCGATCCCTGACATGATGAAGAAGATAGACAAGACCGGATCGGTACTGTCGATATCATGCCTCAATTCATCGGGAAACGGACTTCCGGGAGGAAAGACGATCGTCTGCCACGGCATGGCGGGAGACTCCTACAGAGGTTCGGAATCACATCTTGCGCAGATACTCAAGGAAAACTCCCTTAACAAGGAACGGGGCGAAGATCATAAAACGATCATCCTGATGGTAACGGGTAAGCAGAGGACCAGTAATCTTACCGGTACCCTCGCGGGATACGGGGCTTCGATAGATGTTATAGAGGAAGATCTTCCTTCAGGTTTTGTGTATCCGAAGACAGGTCTCATGCTCATCGGTGAGCAGGATGTTTTCGGTGCGGAAAAAACGATCAAGAAGAAGAAAAAGGGAAGTCCGATCAACCTCTTCAGCGACCTTGTCCCGGGTGATTATGTCGTTCACGACGCGCACGGCATAGGACGCTACGAAGGTCTTGTCAACATGAAGGTCGGCGATTCAGTCCAGGATTACCTGAAGATCACTTATGCCAAAGGCGAGACGTTATATATAACTGTCGACAACCTCGACGCGATACAGAAATACATCGGTCCGAACGGAAGCAGCCCGAAGCTGTCAAGCCTTCACACTGGCGAATGGACCAAATCCGTTGAACGCGCGAAAACATCCATCAAGAGGGTGGCTTTCGACCTCGTCAAGCTCTATGCGATCAGACGCGCCAATAAGGGATTTGCATGCGGACCCGATGATGTCTGGCAGACCGAATTCGAAGAGAATTTCCCTTATGTCGAGACCGACGATCAGCTTGCTGCGATAAGAGACATCAAGCGTGATATGGAAAGCGAGATCCCGATGGACCGACTCCTTTGCGGCGATGTCGGATTCGGGAAGACCGAGGTTGCTTTCAGAGCGATGTACAAGTGTGTCCAAAACGGACATCAGGCATTCATGCTCTCGCCTACGACACTTCTTGCCCAGCAGCATTATGACAACTTTATAAAGCGTATTGGAAAGGATTCACCGTTAAAGGTCGTGCTTTTGTCAAGGTATGTACCTGCTCCGAAGATGAAGCAGGCGCTCAAGGACATAAAGGACGGCATCGCCGATGTCGTTATCGGAACGCACAGGATCCTCTCCGAGGATGTTAAGCCATGTAAGCTCGGACTTCTTGTTGTAGATGAGGAACAGCGCTTCGGAGTCAACCATAAAGAACAGATAAAGGCGATGAGAAACAACGTCGATGTCCTTACCCTTTCCGCGACTCCGATCCCAAGGACCCTTCATATGTCCATGGCGGGCATCCGTGACATCTCCGTCCTTGATGATGCACCGATGAACAGGCGTCCTGTCCAGACATATGTAATGAGCTATGACAGGGAAGTTATAGTCCAGGCCTGCATGCGTGAGATAGCTCGTCACGGACAGGTCTTCTACCTGTATAACAAGACTGCGGATATCGACAAAAAGGCTGATGAATTATCTGAACTCATGCCGGGCGTGAAGGTCCTTTACGCACACGGAAAGATGAGCGAGAGCAGGATGGAGAGCATTATCACGTCTTTCGTAAACGGCGAGGCTGATATACTTGTATGTACGACAATTATCGAGTCGGGCGTTGACATGCCGAACGTCAATACCATGATCGTTGAAGACGGAGACAGGTTCGGTCTTTCACAGCTCTATCAGATAAAGGGCAGGGTCGGACGGTCGGATAAGCAGGCATACGCCTATATCACATATCAGGAAGACAAAGAGATCAACAGCGATGCCAAAAAGCGTCTCATGGCGATCCGCGAATTTACCGAGCTTGGTTCCGGTATCAAGATCGCTCTCCGTGACCTCGAAGTCCGCGGTGCGGGAAACCTTCTCGGAGCAGAGCAGCACGGCCAGATGGACGTAATAGGATATGAACTTTACTGCCGGCTTTTGGACGAGGAGATCAAGATGTTGAGAGACGGCGGAGACGAAGCTCTGGAGATCAGATCCACGGCTTCTGTCGAGCTCGATTTCGACTCTTATATTCCCGGTGATTACATCGAAGACGAATCATCACGTATGATCGCCTACAGACGTATTTCCGCGATATCGGACGGCAAGGATTACGATGACTTCATGGATGAGATCCTTGACCGTTATGGTGAGCCGCCGCGCGAGATCATCGTTCTCATGACGGTATCACTCATACGTTCTCTCGCAACCCGTCTCGGATTCGAGAAAGTCGTGGTCAAGGAAGACAAAGTTCTCTTCTATTATTCATCCGACAAAAAGATCGACATGAAAGCTATCAGCGTACTTCTTTCCACACCTGAATTTGACGGTAAGATTCTTCTTAATGCAGGCGGAAAACCATACCTTCATTTCATGCCGATCGGCATCAAGTCCAAGGATGTACTCCCAAAATGCAGAGAGCTTCTCACTATCCTTTCTGAGGCTTCCGAAAAAGATAAGAAATGATCAGATATACTGTTGCATCTCTTCAGGAGTAGCCTGCTCCAAAACAACAGTGGGTGTATATCCCGGAATAATGCGTGCAGCTTTAAGGTTCACGATCCTGTTTTCAGGAGTGACATCGAATACGGCATGTTTATAACAAGCTGACGGCTATGAAGTGTAAAAGAAGTCCGTCGGATCACCTTCTTCGAAAGTGAGATTCTCAATGGTCACCTCATAGTATCTGTCGTATTTTAAGTAACAGATCACGATCCTGTCATTCTTCTTGTCATAATCCTCATAGTAGTCGCGGAGCGTGATTCTGTCATCACCGATGATATCACCTGCGCAAACAGGATCGAGAAAGCCGCATTCTATCACGCCGTTGTCATTCCTGTATACAAAATAGTGAGTTTGCCCGCTGTCACTGTAGTAGCATTCACTGATCAGTTCATCTTTACCGTCACCGTCAAGATCCTTAATGTAGATGAGAGGTTTTTCCTCGCAGACATTACCGAACTGCTTTGCGAAAAGGACACCGTCTTCGCTGTAGAAATCCCAACAGGTAAATCCGTAACTGTTATATGTTTTCTCGCAATACCAGTTATCTATTCCCAGCAAAGGGTTACTGCTCAAGACGACGGTTTCTGTTTTCCAGTCATCGAAATCCGGTTCAAAAGGATCATATCTTTCCGATCCGATCTCATAAAAGATAAAATCATCAGGCTTAAGCGGGAAGGATTCGCCGTTGAGACCGTCATAATATTCAAACACTATCAGCTTCTTATCCGGGTCATAGATCACAAGATGATTTGTTACGTACAAACTCTCACCGATGCGGTTCGAGATCTTTTTCTCGTTCAGACTGCTTTCCTCTACCGTTCCGTTGTTGTTGCGAAAGATCAATACACTTAACGATAAGTCAGCGCCGTACTGAACCTGACAGATCAGTTCTTCATTTCCGTCGCCGTCGAAGTCAAGAAGGTAGTATTCGGGAGTTTCGTATTCATAGCCGAACTGATGCCCTATGATCTCACCTTCGGCGTTATGGAAAGTCCAGTCATAATAATCCCAATACATATTGATGCCTTCAACATAGCACCCTTCAAATCCGAGCAAAGGTTCATCAATATCTATCCTGACTGTTTCCTGATCGAATCCTTCTTCCTCTGTCCCGATCAGATCCGGCGTCACGGTCGCGGTACTTACGGATGTTGTCTCCAAAGAGGGTTCTAAAGCCGTTTTTTCCGCCTGATCACCTCCTGTAACTGTGTCACAGGAACATATCGAAAACAAGATCCCGGCAATAAGGACCGAAACTGCCGACCCTCTCAAAAACCTCATCGTATCTCTCCTTCTTTTATAACCTTACAGGAAGATTATATATCCGCCGGGTGAAAAGGGGATATTTCTTTTGAGTTACTCTTTACGGCCAGTATGTGATAAAATATGCAGGCATGCCTCCATAGTTTAATGGATAGAACAGCAGTTTCCGGTACTGCTGGTACGGGTTCGATTCCTGTTGGGGGTGCCAGAATTGATATACGGGGCTGTCCCTGGTCACAGTTGCTTTTACTGCATGACGGGGCAGCCCTTTTCTTATCTGTAACTGCTTGACGGTCTCTGTAAAAAATCGGAGTTTTTCTGTAAATGATTTACAAGAAAAGGTCTTATTTTTACAGTACTGGAAAAAAACAAGCATTTCCTGTAAAAGGGTTACAAAAAACAGCCGTATTTTTACAGGGATATGAAGATTAAGACAGTACGGCAAACAGAGTTGCCGGTTACTGTCCGGGAAGGGAAATAAGGAAGGCTTTTTGCAAGCGGGATATATTGTACGAAGATGTAATTGTTGCTAAGATTTACCAAAAGACAAAAATACTTGCGGAGGGAAAAAATGACAATCATTAAAGGCCATGTTTGTAAGATGTGCGGCGGTCTTCTTAATATCGATCATGATCGTCAGGTCTATGTCTGTCCATTTTGCGGCGTTACTTATGATTACGAATACTTCCGCGAGGACGACGTAATGGAAGTAGCAAGGAGAGCAGTGATGAGGGCCGAGTTCGGATCTGCAAAAGAGGCGTTCCGGTTTGTACTCCAAAAGGATCCTCATAATTTTGAAGCTCTCCGCGGAATCTTCCTTTGCTCCATCAGATGGAAGAGTATGGATCCGATCCTGAATAACGAGAACATCCATTTCTCGGACAAGCAGAGAGATCTTGTCTATGCAATAGACAACTGCCTTCCTGAACACAGGGATTACTTCGAGAAGATCTGCGAAGCAGCAAGGATCAACAAGGCGTACAAAGAAAGCTTGCTTGAGGTGAAGAGTGTTGACGACAGGAAAAAAAGTGAGGAAAGAACACTACGGGAACTGAATGATGACTTAGTGACCGCCGGACACTTTTACATTACTGTTGCCGATCATCTCGGAGGATTTATAGCTCCCAGCGATGAAACCATGTCAACAAAGGTACTTGTGATCTTAATATACCTGTTCGTGAATTTTGTTGTGTCAGGTCTGTTTATTATATTTGCCCTGACATATTTTCTCGGATGGTGGGTACCTATCGTGGCTGCTATAATAATTGCACCCCTGATAGTTCTCTATCAAAAGAGCAAGAAAAAGAGAATAGCGCAGATCGACAGTTCCATTACTTCCTGCCAGTGCAGGATAAGTGATCTGACGACCGAGCTAAGGAAAAAGAAGACACAATCAAATAAGCTTCATCTGAGCTATAAGGAGAATGCACAGGAGATCCTCGATTCCGATCCGCTTAAAAAGAAGGATGAGGAACAAAGCGATGATGAGGAAGTTGATGAGGAATAACATAACAAGTTTAATTTCGGAGGGGAAATATGACAATCATTAAGAGCCATGTTTGTAAGATGTGCGGCGGTCTTCTGGATATCGATCTTGACCGTCAGGTCTATGTCTGTTCTTTTTGCGGAGTAACCTATGATTATGAGTATTTTCGCGAAGACAATGTATTGGAAGTAGCGAGAAAGTCATTGGCCAGAGGCGAGTTCGGAGCAGCAAAGGATGCTTTTGATTTTATACTCAAGAAGAATCCGCATGATTTTGAGGCTCTCCGCGGACTTTTCCTTTGTGTCAACAGATGGAGGACGATGAGCCCGATACTGAAGAGCGAAGGCGTACATTTTTCAGATTCGCTGAAAGAGCTCGTTTATGCAAAAGACAATTGCCTTCCGGAGCATAAGGATTACTTCGAGATGATCTGCGAAGCGGCAAGGCTCAACGGGAAGTATAAGGAAAACAGGCTTGAGGCTCAGAAGATCGACGACAAGAGATCTGTTGAGGTAAAGACGCTTAATTACCTGAAGGACGAATTCATGATCTATGACAGCAAGTTTGTTACTATTGTCCATCAGCTAATGGAAAAGAAAACTGCCAAGGGCGAATCCGTATTCTCGATAATCCTCATATTAAGCGTGACCATAATTGCATTTCTGACATTTCTCTTCGGATGGTGGATACCTGTTGTATTCGCAGCGATCATCATACTTATTACAGTTGTCTATAATGTGAAAAAATACAGTAGACTGAGAGAGATCCAAGGTTCGATCGATCTAAGCGAGAGCAAGATAGAGAAAATGTCGGAAGAGTGCAGGAGCAGGAGAGCAGAGGCAGAAAAGTTCCTGTTCAGATTTAAGATGCAGACAAAAGAGATCATCAATTCCGATCCTCTGAAGAAAAAGAAAGAGGACCGGAACGATGATAAGAAAGATGCGGATATTGACGACGAAGAAGATTATATCGGGGAGTAACAGATGAGAAGACATAAGGACATAAAGATACCTTACGATCCGGAAAGACAGTATCCGGTCATCCGGAGCTCGATATGTACCGGTGAGAAGGTCGCGGGATTCAAGAATATCGCGGACGGTCACTTTATCGACGTGATGCTCATAAGGACAAAAGACGACGAGCAGAAGTTCAAGGACATGTACGGCCTGACCGATGTTAAGCGCGAGTACTGATCAGAGGTAAGCTTCGATCTCCAGTGTCTCGTCCGCGATCTCTTCCGAAAAAGCATTGTCGTGCTCAACGAAGATCAGGGTTATGTCACTGTTTTTGACGAGGCGTTCGATCTCTTTTCTCATATAGATATCCACGTAATTCAGTGGCTCGTCCCAAAGATAGATGTCGGCTTTTTCGCACAGGGACAGGGCGATCATGACGCATTTCTTCTGTCCGAGCGACAGCGTGCTGCAGTCGCTTGTCAGAAGTCCCTGATCAAATCCCATCTTAATCAGGATCGTATTAAAAAGCGTCCTGTCGATTCCGCGAAGCTGCGCGATCGAACCGAGGTCACCCTTGAGCGCGGACGTGTCCTGGGACACATACGAGACCTTGATGTCCCTTGCAAAGTAGATATCGCCGTCGGCGGTTATCCCGGGATCAGTGTGATCGGTATGTCCGCATGCTCCGAGTATATATTTGATGAGAGTACTCTTTCCGCAGCCGTTCTTACCTGTCAGGCGGAGCCTGGTCCCGTTATTTACCGTCATATCGAATTTCTTCGTTATCGGAAGGCCGTCTCTTTTTACCGTCACTTCCTTAAAGATGATCGGTGTCCTGTTGTGATGCGAACTTCCCGAGATCTTAAGTTCCTCTGCCTTTTCGACATCTCTCAGAAGAGATGACTTCTCCTCGAGCTTTCTCTCGTTCCTGTTTTGAAGGTTCTTCGCAAGCGACATCATCTTACGCGACTTTTCCGCCTCGTAAGCTCTTCTGAAGTGGTCCTCCTTTACTTTGGACGAAGCATGGGACCTAAGCTTCGACTTCTCTGCCGACTGCGACCACTGAACATTTTTCCTGATCGCCTGCTCGATACCCGAGATCTCCTTTTTGAGCTGATCGTTCCTGGACCTCTCTCCCTCCAGCTTTTTCTCGTTATTGTCCCACCAGACGGAAAAGACCGACGAAGTAAGCTCGACTCCCGTTTTTGTGATCATGAGCGTATGATCGGTACACCTGTCCAGAAAGTTCCTGTCATGAGAGATCAGGATAAATCCGTCCTTGGAAGAGAGGTACTTCGCGACAGCCTCACGCCCGCTGCTGTCGAGATGATTTGTGGGCTCGTCTATAAGAGGGTACACTTCATCCGACGCAAAAAGATCTGCCAGCATGAGCTTCGTCCTCTCGCCGCCCGATAGACTCTCAAAAGGACGGTACATGATATCCGGATCGACGCCCATGAGGTTCAATTCCTTTCTGATGCGCCAGTCTTCGGAAGTGATCTCGTATTTGGGGAAGGATACCGTCTTAGGAACGCCGGTGACGGTCCCTTCATAGGGGAGCTCGCCTTTTAAGATCCTGAGGAAAGTAGTCTTGCCCCTGCCGTTTCTGCCGCACAGGGCCAGTTTCCAGGACGTGTCGATCCCGATACTTATGTTCTCGAAAAGGTTATAGTCACTGCCGTCGTAACCGAACGTCAGATCCTTTATATTGATCAAAGCCATTTTTGATCCTCCTAAAATTCCGTGCGAAGAATCAACTTGCCCCAAATAAGCCTGTTATCAAAAGACCGCGGACAAAAAAGCCGCGGCCGAACGAGCATATGTTATAAAATTGAACACCCTAAAAGATTCTCCGCGTAATAAAAAATCATCAGCAGATAATCTTCTTCATCGGTGTTCCTCCTTGATCTTTGTCTTTACGCGTTGATGATACTTTAGGTTTTGAACGTTGTCAAGGAAGCCCCCTGAAGAAACCTTACAGCGAGTGTAAGTGGTATCGGGAGCGGGTGCGTATTATGATGTAACCATAAGAACAAGACCGGACATAAGGAGGATACAAAGATGAGTGATACAAGAACGATATACGAACTGAAAAAAGAAGAATTTGAAGAGCTCAGACTGTTCATGCTCTTTGACGAGGAAAACGAATTTTTCGAGAGCATAGATGAGATCACTGACAGCGAAGTAGTAAGAAGATTCGGCAATATGACATTCAGGAGAGAAGACTTTTCCTGCAACATGATACCCACCCCTATCTCAAGCGATATACCTGCCGCTTGATGAAAACTTCATACCCGGAGCCTGAAAACGATATGTCTGCCTTTGTTACATTGCAAGAATTGTGATATTATTCATTCATATTGTTTTTAGGTGAGGGTTATGAACAAAAAAACGATATTGACTGTTTGGATAGTTACGGCAGCTTTACTTCTGAGCTCCTGTTCGATCGAAGAATATTTTCAGAAAAAGATGGCGGAGGAAAATCCCCGCCCTTCCGAGCTTCAGGCCATGATCGATTCCGGCGAGATCACCACGGACGGAGCTTCTGATACGGAAGCTTCTTCAGAAGTGACGGAGGCAACGACCAAGGCCACGACCGAGGCGACAACTGAGGCGACAACCACCGAGGGCACTTCAGAGGGAACGACCGAGGCGACGACCACCGAGGCCACGACGGAAGATACGACCGTAACCACAAAAGAGGAAACGACGACAACGACTACGACGGCTGCTCCTTCTGAGAGCGAGACTTCGCAGACAGAGAAGGCGGCAGAAGCTTCTTATCCGCTGCTTTTGACTCCGAAGGACGGCAAGGTGCTCTTTGAGGACTGCGGAATCTATTTTGAGATCCCCGAGGGATATAAGTATGTTCTCGAAAATGATGAGGGATTTTATGATTTCGCATCATATAACGATATGCTGATGGTTGCCGTCAAAAATGAGGCAAACCCGAATATCATGATCGTCATGAGCTCGTGTGAGGACTTTGACGGGGACGGCGATGACTTTGTCGAGGCGTTCAAGAGCGAATATACCGCCGAGCTTCAAAAACAGGGATTTGAAGTCGCATCCAGATACCAGATCGTTGCTCTTGCGGGACATTCGACTGCGACAGAGACGCTCGAGGTCACGGACGGGACCAACGTATTCTGGATCAGGACCATGTGCTTTGGAGAGGACACTCTCTATCATGTTCTCATGGTGACAGATCAGGACAGTGAACTTGGTGTGATCCTCAAGGCTTTCGGACAGGAAAGATGACCGGGAGGACTTAAGGTGCTACTTAAGCTTCTTTTGGGCTTTGCCGTACTGATCGCACTTTTCATCATTGCGTTATTGATATTTCTTAAGTTCTGCCCTTCCGTCGGGAAGATCCCGGGAAAGAAGGACCGGGAGATCTATGCCCAAAGAAACGACTTGTTCTACGGGAATGTGTTTCACAATGAAGACGACGTATCAACGATGACAAAGGGCAAGTCCTATTCGGGGAAAAGAAAGACGCCGAAGAAGGTCATAGAGCCGTGTGTTCCGGAACTTTTGAGCGATCCGGCTGAGGGTGATCTGACATTTACATGGCTTGGGCATTCGTCCTTTATCCTTCAGATGGGGAAGACCACGGTACTGGTCGATCCTGTATTAAGCGGCAGGAGTTCGCCTGTCGGTTTTGCGGGACCCAAGCGTTTTTCCGGGAGACCTTTTACATTTGATACGATCCCGTATGCGGACATACTGTTCATCTCGCACGACCACTATGATCACCTTGACTATAAGACGATACTTAAGATCAGGGACAAGGTCGGGAAGATCGTTGTCCCTCTGGGCGTGGACGTTATCCTCAAAGGCTGGGGCGTGGATCCCGGCAAGATAATTGCGGTCAGCTGGTGGGAGAATATCAGCATAGGGGATCTTAAACTGACACTTACTCCGTCCAGGCATTTTACGGGAAGAAATCCTCTTAAGGGCAACTGCACCTTGTGGGGAGGACTCTATCTTACGGATGGGCACCACAGCGTGTACTATACCGGTGACGGCGGGTATTATGATGTTTTCGAGAAGGTGAAAAAGAAGCTTGGCCCTCCTGATCTGATGATAGCCGAGTGCGGCCAGTATGATCCGGCATGGGCGCTGATACATATGTTTCCTGAACAGGCTGTCCGCGCGGGGCTTGATGCGGGTGCGTCCAGGGTGATCCCGGTCCACTGGGGGACATTCTGCATCTGTAATACCGACTGGGACGATTCCGTCATCAGATTTACAAAAGAAGCCGGGAAGACGGGGCTTAACGTGTCGACGCCGCGGATCGGGCAGACAGTCGTTTATGAGCGGACAGGTGATCAGACGGATTCGTGGTATGAGGAGTATGCGTGACCACGATTGTTGCATAATGTCAAATTTTGCGCCGTAAAATTGGATAAATTGACTATTAGTCCCTATATGTATAAAATAATTCCAATGTTTTAATGCGGTACTTTGCATTGGGGCAGGATGCATAAAATAGACTTCCCGCGAAGGAGGAAGAAGGGGTCTATTAGCGCCGGGACCTACTGGGTTGACGAGGGTTGGCAGTTATCGAAAGATTCGGCGGATTCTGCCACGGCCTTTTCGGTGGTCGTAAGAGAGAAAGGAAAAAGCAGAATTAAGACTGTAACAGAGGTTCTCTTATCTCCGAAGAATCAGCAGCTCTTGTGCTGCCAATGTTTTGAAGGAGAATAATATGCGAGTAGTAATTCAGGATAACTACGATAAGATGTGCAAGTGGGCAGCCGATTATATCTCAGCCAAGATCAACGCGCATAAGGAAGACAGACCCTTCGTACTGGGACTTCCCACTGGTTCTTCACCGATCGGCGTATATAAGGAACTTATCAGGAAGAACAAGGCGGGCGAGGTATCTTTCGCAAATGTTGTTACATTCAATATGGACGAATACCTGGGACTTCCTCACGAACACGACCAGAGCTACTGGTACTTCATGCACGACAACTTCTTTGACCATCTGGTCGATATGAAGGCGGAAAACATCAACATCCTCAACGGAATGACTGATGATCCGGAAGGCGAGTGCAGACGTTATGAGGAAAAGATCGCTTCTTATGGCGGGATCGACCTGTTCATGGGCGGGATCGGCGTTGACGGTCATCTTGCTTTTAACGAACCTTTCACATCGCTTACTTCAAGAACCGGCGTAAGAGATCTTACGACGGATACGAGGATCGTAAATTCCAGATTTTTCGGAAATGATCCTGAAAAGGTTCCTTCCGAGGCACTTTCAGTAGGTATCGGAACAGTTACTGACTCCAAAGAAGTTCTCGTTCTTATCTCCGGGCATAACAAGGCAAGAGCACTTGCAGCTACAGTCGAGGGAGGCGTAAGCCAGAAGTGGACATGCAGCGCGCTCCAGATGCACAATGCGGCCATCATCGCATGTGACGAGGAAGCCTGCGGCGAGCTTATGGTAGACACCTATAAGTATTTCCTCGACATAGAGAAGAAAGAAAGACTCTGAGGTAATTACATGTATAAGATCACTGATCTTTATGATCTGGAACATACCCTTGCCAAGGATTATCTCTCGGGATTCACATATCCGTGGGAAGCCTTGAAAGGTATTAAAGAGTTCATTTTAAAGCTTGGTCCCACACTCGGTGAGGACTATGAGGAAGTATCGGAGAACGTATGGGTCCACAAGACCGCAACGGTATTTCCTTCAGCTTATCTCGGTGCTCCATGCATCATAGGACCCGAGACGGAAGTACGCCATTGTGCTTTCATTAGAGGCAGCGCCCTCGTAGGTGCGAACTGTGTCGTAGGTAACTCCTGCGAGCTTAAGAACGTTATCCTTTTCGATCACGTTCAGACGCCTCATTATAACTATGTTGGCGACAGCATCCTCGGCTATTATTCACATATGGGCGCAGGATCGATCACTTCCAATGTTAAATCCGATAAAAAACTCGTAGTAGTTCATAACGGAACGGAGAATATCGAGACGGGCATCAAGAAATTCGGAGCCATGCTCGGTGACTATGTTGAAGTGGGCTGCAACAGCGTCTGTAATCCCGGCACTGTTGTCGGCAGGCACAGCAACATCTATCCCACTTCCTGTGTAAGAGGCGTTGTTCCTGAAAACAGCATCTTCAAGGACAACGGCGTTATCGTTCAGAAAGTATGATCAGTTAGGAGACAAAATGGGCAAGTATTTCGGAACAGACGGCTTCAGAGGTGAAGCCAACAAGAACTTGAATTATGAGCATGCCATCAAGATCGGCCGCTTCCTCGGCTGGTATTATGGCGAGAAGCAGGGCAAGAAAGCCAAGGTCGTCATCGGAAAGGACACCAGACGTTCGAGCTACATGTTTGAGTATGCTCTCTGTACGGGCCTCATGGCATCGGGAGCTGACGCATATATCATGCATGTTACGACGACACCTTCGGTATCCTACATCGCACGCGTTGACGATTTCGATTGCGGCATCATGATCTCCGCTTCTCACAACCCGTATTACGACAACGGCATCAAGCTCCTTAACAGCAACGGCGAGAAGATGGATGAAGAGACGATCCTCATGGTCGAGGACTATATCGACGGCAAGATCGAGATCCCTCTTGCAGAGCGTGAACACATCGGCCGGACCGTCGATTACGTGGCAGGCCGTAACAGATACATCGGCTATCTCATTTCCATGTCCAAGTACAGCTTCAAGGACAAGAAGGTCGGACTCGACTGCGCAAACGGAGCAGCATGGTCCATCGCAAAGGGCGTTTTCGATGCCCTCGGCGCGAAAACATTCGTTATCAACAACGAGCCTGACGGATACAACATCAACACGGACTGCGGAAGCACCCACATCGAGCATCTTCAGAAGTTCGTCGTCGAGAAGGGTCTTGACATCGGCTTCGCATATGACGGAGACGCAGACCGCTGTCTTGCAGTTAACGAGAAGGGCAATGTCGTAACGGGCGACCATATCCTCTATATCTACGGAAAGTACATGAAGGAGAGGGGCAAGCTCATCAACAACAAAGTCGTTACCACCGTCATGTCAAACTTCGGTCTTTACAAGGCCCTCGACAAGATCGGCATCGAATATGAGAAGACCAAGGTCGGAGACAAGTATGTTTACGAGAACATGGTCGAGAACGGCAACCGTATCGGCGGTGAGCAGAGCGGACATATCATCTTCTCCAAGTATGCGACGACAGGCGACGGCATCCTCACTTCCCTGAAGCTCATGGAAGTCATGCTCGCCAAGGAAAAGCCGATGAGCGAACTGGCTGCTCCTGTAGTCTTCTATCCGCAGGTTCTGAAGAATGTCCGTGTTAAGAGTAAGCCGGACGCGCAGAACGATCCTGACGTTCAAAAGGCGGTAGCCAAGGTCTCCGAAGAACTCGGCGACAGCGGCCGCATCCTTGTCCGCGAGAGCGGAACGGAGCCTGTTATCCGCGTAATGGTGGAGGCAGACACGGAGGAGCTTTGCGAGAAGTATGTTGACAGTGTCATTGAAGTCATCAAGGCAAAAGGACATCTCGAGTAAAGATAATAAAGCTTAATTCAGGAGACCGTCTCAAAGCGAGGCGGTCTCTTTTTACGGACAAAAAAGGCGGTGTGATATAATCACATAAGGACAAACTTCGCTTTAGCATCGCAGACGGAGGAAATTATGGGCAGAGGAATCAACGACGGCGATCTTATCGATGCCATCGAGTTGGAGATGCGCGGGATCCCGGGATTTATGAGGTTTGGCAAGGCAAAAAGATATGTTGTCTTTTCTCTGGCGCTCTTTTTCCTGGTCCTGGCGATCGTATGTTTCATTTTTGATCCAAGTAATATCTTCGGGAATGACAGCAATCTTGCATTCAGTTTCATGCTTATCAAGATACCGTTCATTTTTGTCTCGCTCCTTCTTTGCGCACTTTTGATGTTATGGATGATGATAGGGGTACACCTGGAGAAAAAAGCATTTGCCAGGGCCTGCATCCTGGCAAGGGATAATGACGAGTGGGAGCGGCATAAGTTCAGGCGCGACCTGGAGAAGACGCTCAAGGATTCCAACTACAAGAACTGAAAGGATATATCGATGGCAAGAGGCATGAAAAGGATCCCGGCGGTTCTTCTGATCATATCCGTGTTATTCGGTGTGACTTCCTGCGGAAAGAAGATCAGCCCCCAAAGATACAGGGACTATGCGCTTAAGGAGATCGATGCGATCGAGTACGACAGCAAAGACTTCGGGAGGCTTCACAGAAGTCAGCTGGAAGCCGGCGCGGTCACTTATGTCACGGATGTTGATGATACCGTTGATGCATATAGTAAAAGGGTTGAGACCATCTCTCCTCTGATGCCCGTGGTCAAGGCTTTGAACATTTCCGGAGAGGATATGACGGGGTATAAGATAGAGGACGCGGCATATGTTGAGATCGAGGACAAGGCAGCGGATGACAGGATCCCGTATCACTCGTTCTCTTCAGTCATGTACGGATTTGAAGATAAGAAGGACGCTCTGGCTGCTTTCGAAGCCTTTTCGAAAAGGATAGAAGAAACAACGGGGATCGATCCGGAAGAACTGGAAGATACGGAGTACAAACTCGACAGCAAAAGCTATAAAGGATCTTTTGTGCTCGTCATTGGCGGAA
>Ga0310786_10001346_pt1 | contig 39405 bp, 13 predicted proteins | sample AusTroGonzalo_MG_FD_203881 | JGI IMG/M metagenome (GOLD analysis project Ga0310786, IMG submission 203881) | Bovine rumen microbial communities from tropical cattle in Woodstock, Queensland, Australia - Gonzalo_03 (v2) (version 2) | ecosystem: Host-associated > Mammals > Digestive system >... | reverse complement strand
GTGGCGCATTTGGCTTCCGGCGAGACGAGCTATACCTTGAAGCTTGAGGACATCGCACCCTTTAATAAGGGTTCGTACTCGATCGTAGCGGTCGACTACTACGGCAACGAGGCGGCGCTGACGCGCATGAGTGCTACGCTCGGTGACTTCACCGCGCCGGTGTGGCATGACAAGAATGTCGCCGTCACCGTTTCTTACAATACTGACGTTCCGGATAATCCCCGGACTGACGTTGCGATTGACTTCAGCTATGCCGATGATGTGGACACCTCGGTCGACGGGCTCACGAACCGCGGTTCTGGCGTGAAGGAATATCGTCTGAGATACTGGACGAGCACGGACGACGTGCAGACGGCGACGGTGGCGGAGACGGGTTTGGAGAACAACCGCTTCGTGCTGACGGGAGTGACTCCGAACAGCAAGTACTCCTATGAGATCGTTGCGGTGGATTATGTCGGCAATGAAAGTGCCAAGTTGAGCGGCAAGGACATCGCTTTCGGCGATTTCATCGCCCCGGTGTGGCATGATGCGAACGAAGTATTCGTTGCGGTGTCTTACGACCTGACCGAATTCGCTCCTGTAACCGATGCGACCTTCACCTGGGGTTATGCGGAGGACATCAACGGCTCGGGTGTTAAGGAGTATGTTCTGAAATACTGGACGAGCACCGCCGACGTGCAGACGGTTACCGTGGCGGATAACGGTGCTGAACATTACTCCTATATTCTGGCGGACGTGGTTCCCGGCAAGAATTACTCTTACGAGATCACCGCGGTCGACTACTACGGCAACGCGAGCACCAAGCTGAGCGGTAAAAACATTACGCTCGGCGACTTCACCGCGCCGGAGTGGCAGGATGCCACTTTGACGGCTGAGGTCACCTACAACACGGCGCTTGCCGACAATGCTTTCACCGACGTCACGTTCAACTGGGGATATGCGCTCGATAAGGACACGACGGTGCCCGGAGTTTTGAATCAGGGCACGGGCGTGAAGGAGTACGTCATCCGGCTGAACGGAACCGACGTGGCGCATTTGGCTCCCGGAGAGACGAGCTATACCTTGAAGCTTGAGGATATCACTCCGGTTAAAAATGGTTCGTACTCGATCGTGGCGGTCGACTACTACGGTAACGAGGCGGCGCTGACGCGTACGGGCGCTGCGCTCGGCGACTTCACCGCGCCGGAGTGGCATGACAAGAATGTCGCCGTCACCGTATCCTACAATGTTGACGATCCGTATAATCCCCGGACTGACGTCGCGATTGACTTCAGCTATGCCGAGGATGTGGACACCACGGTCGACGGTTTGACGAACCGCGGTTCGGGCGTCAAGGAATATCGTCTGAAATACTGGACGAGCGCGGACGACGTGCAGACCGCGACCGTGACGGAGACCGGTTTGGAGCACAACCGCTTCATGCTGACGGGAGTGACCCCGAACAAGAAATACTCCTACGAAATCGTCGCGGTGGATTATGTCGGCAACGAGAGTGCCAAGTTGAGCGACAAGGACATTCCTTTCGGCGACTTCACCGCACCGGTATGGATGAGCGAGGATGTTGTCGTCGCAGTGTCTTACGATTTGACCGGATCCGATCCTGTCACCAATGCGACCTTCACTTGGGGCAAGGCGACGGACGTCGACGGCTCGGGTGTGAAGGAGTACGTTCTGAAGTACTGGACGAGTACCGCCGACGTACAGACCGTGACTGTGGCGGACTCCGGAGCGGAGAATTACTCCTATATTCTGGCGGAGGTGGTTCCCGACAAGAATTACTCTTATGAGATCACCGCGGTCGACTACTGCGGCAACGTGAGCACCAAGCTGAGCGGTAAAAACATTACGCTCGGCGACTTCACCGCGCCGGAGTGGCAGGATGCCACTTTGACGGCCGAGGTCACCTACAACACGGCGCTTGCCGACAATACTTTCACCGACGTCACTTTCAACTGGGGATATGCGCTCGATAAGAACACCTCCGTGCCCGGAGTTTTGAATCCGGGCACGGGTCTGAAGGAGTACGTCATCCGGTTGAACGGAGCCGACGTTGCGAATGTGGCTTCCGGAGAGACGAGCTATACCTTGAAGCTTGAGGGTATCGAGCCGATTGATCAGGGTTCGTACTCGATCGTGGCGGTCGACTACTGCGGCAACGAGGCGGCGCTGACGCGCACGGGTGCTACGCTCGGCGACTTCACCGCGCCGGAGTGGTATGACAAGAATGTCACCGTCACCGTGTCGTACATTGTTGACGACCCGGATAATCCCAGGACTGATATTACGTTTGACTTCAGCCATGCCGATGATGTTGACACCTCGGTCGAGGGTCTCACGAATCGCGGTTCGGGTGTGAAGGAATATCGTCTGAAATACTGGACGAGTCCGGACGACGTGCATACGGTTACTGTGGCGGATACCGGAGCGGAGAACAACCGCTTCGTGCTGACGGGAGTGACTCCGAGCAGCAAGTACTGTTATGAGATCGTTGCGGTGGATTACATCGGCAACGAGAGTGAGAAGCTGAGCGGCAAGGACATCCCCGTCGGCGACTTCACCCCGCCGGTGTGGGAGAACGAGAATGTCGCCATCGTGGTATCTTACGATGTGACCGGAGCCGATCCCGTCACCAATGCGACCTTCACCTGGGGCAAGGCGACGGATGACGGCGGTTCGGGCGTCAAGGAATATCGCCTGAAGTACTGGATGAGCACGGACGACGTGCAGACGGTGACTGTGGCGGATACCGGAGCGGAGAATTACTCCTATATTCTGGCGGACGTGGTTCCCGGCAAGAATTACTCTTACGAGATCACCGCGGTCGACTACTGCGGCAACGTGAGCACCAAGCTGAGCGGTAAAAACATTACGCTCGGCGACTTCGCTGCGCCCAAGTGGCAGGCTGATCCCGAGGCGACGTTTGTTGTCGAATACAACACGGCGGTCCCGGATGATCCCGTCATGAACGTGACCTTCGACTGGGTGTACGCCGCGGACGCCAACACCACGGTGCCGGGGGTCGTGAACTCCGGATCGGGTGTCAAGGAATATATCCTCAACTATTGGACGAGCGAAGATGTCGCCGACGTTCACACTGTCGCTGTGAGCTATACCGGCACGACGACACCTTCGACGGTCTTGGCGTTGCCAGAACGCGAACGCATCTACTCCTACGAGATTGTTGCTGTCGACTACTACGGTAACAAGAGCGTAAGCATCACCGGCGGCAGCATCGGCGACTTCATCGCGCCCGAGTGGCAGGATGATGCCGTGACGGTTGCTGTTGCCTACGACACGGCGGGGGCGGATGCTCCGGCGATGAGCGTCACCTTCAACTGGGGCTACGCCGAGGACGTCACTGAGGACGATGGCATTCCCAGTTCGGGTGTCAAGGGATATGTATTGAATTACCGGTATGGAACCGACGGAGGTACGGAGTCCGACTCCGTTTTGGTGCCGGCGGTCGACGACGCTGAGAATTACAGCCACACGTTGACGCTGACCGGCGGCAACCGTATCTACTCCTACGAGCTGGTTGCGGTCGATTACTACGACAACGCGAGCGAAAGCATCACCGGCGGGAGCATCGGCGACTTCTCCGCTCCGGAATGGCAGGACGACACCGTGACGGTCGATGTGTCTTACGATCTCTCCGATCCTGAAGACCCGATCCTGAGTGCCACCTTCAATTTCGGTTACGCCGAAGATATCGATGCCTCCGAGGATGATTTGGTCAATCCGGGGTCCGGCGTCAAGGAATACAGCCTGACCTATTGGTATGGTACTGACGGCGGCACGGAATCCGAGACCATATTTGTGGAGAACACTGGCGCGACGGGTTATTCTCAGAGCGTGGAACTGAACGGACACAACCGTATCTATGCTTATGAAATTCATGCTGTGGATTACTACGGCAACCGGAGCGACAGTTTGAAGAAGGAAAACGCTGCGATCGGCGACTTCAGCGCTCCGGTGTGGCAGGATACCAACGTCGCCATCACCGTGACCTACGATGTTTCCGGAGCTTCTCCGGTCACCAACGCGCTCTTCAGCTGGGCATCCGCCGAAGACACCGGCAGTTCTGGCGTGAAGGAGTACGTCCTGAAATACTGGACTACCGAAGCCGACATGCGCAGCGTGGTCGCGGAGGCGATTGACGGCAAAACCAGTTATACCTGTGCGCTGTCTGATATCATTCCGAGTCGGTCCTACTCGTATGAGATCGTCGCGGTGGATTACTACGGCAACGTGAGTGCCCGCTTGAGCGGCGACAACGTCACCTTCGGCGACTTCACCAAGCCCGTGTGGCGTGAAAATCCTCTCGCCATCGACGTCTTCTATGATGTTTCCGACGCGGATGTTCCGGTGACCAATGCGACTTTCACTCTGAGTGCCAGTGATGTCGATGTTTCCGCGAACAACATCACCGACCCCGGTTCGGGTGTGAAGGCGTACGTTCTGAAATACTGGACGAGCGCGGACGACGTGCAGACCGTGACCGTGGATAACACCGGCATGGAAAGCATCTCTTACACGCTGACCGACATAAATCCGAGTCTGAACTATTCGTATGAGATTTACGCGGTCGATTTCTACGGCAACGAAAGCACCCGTCTGAACGGCAAGAACGTCACTCTCGGCGACTTTGCCGGACCCGAATGGCGGAACCGGGATGTTGCCATCGACGTCTTCTACAATGTTTTCGGCGACGATCCGGTGACCAATGCCACCTTCAGTTGGGGGTACGCCGAAGATGCCGATAAATCGGCGGGCATTATCACGAACCTCGGTTCCGGGGTGAAGGAGTACGTCCTGAAATATGGAACGAGTGCGAACGATATGCGGACCGTCACGGTCACGAGCACCGGAGCGACGAGCTACTCGTACACGTTGACCGATCTGGCGCGGAATCAGAACTACTCGTATGCAATTTATGCGGTCGATTTCTACGGCAAAATGTCGGAGGTGCTCTCCGGCAGCGGCATTACGATCGGCGACTTCACCAAACCCGTGTGGAAGGATGAGAACGTCTCCATCGCCGTCGCTTACGATGTGACGGGAACCGATCCTGTTACCGATGCGACCTTCACTTGGGGGTACGCCGAGGACGTTGGTGGTTCCGGTGTGAAGGAGTACCGCTTGGATTGCTGGTATGTGGACTCCGATGGTGAGACGAAGCACGTGACGTCCGAGCCTGTTACGGTTGTTAGCACCGGAGCGACGAGCTACTCTTACACGCTGACCGGCATAGCGCAGAGTCAGAACTATTCGTACTCGATCACCGCGGTCGACTATTACGGCAACGAGGCGGTGATCGGTGCGACCGGCATCACGATCGGCGACTTCGCCAAACCCGAATGGCAGGATGACGAGGTCATCATCTCCATCGCCTACGACGTTACCAACGCCGGAGCGCCGCGGACCGATGCGACCTTCTACTGGGATTATGCCGAGGATGTCGACACCTCGACCGACGGCATCACGAATCCCGGTTCCGGCGTTAAGGAGTATGTCCTGAAATACTGGACGAGCACCGCCGACGTACAGAGTGTCACCGTGGCGAAAACAGCGGCGACGAGCTACTCCTGCACGCTGACGGGTATAACGCCGAGCCAGAACTACTCGTACGCAATCTCCGCGGTGGATTATTACGGTAACGAAAGCGTCCGCCTGAGCGGCGAGGGCATCACGCTCGGCGACTTCACCGCGCCGGAATGGCAGGATGAGGAAGTCGACATCGCCGTCGCTTATGATCTCACCGACGCTTCGTCTCCGAAGACGAATGTCACCTTCAACTGGGGTTACGCAGAAGACGTCGACGCCTCTGATGGTGATATCCTCAATCCCGGAGCCGGCGTCAAGGAGTATGTCCTGAAATACCGGACGAGCACTGACGACGCTACGAGCGTTACGGTGGCAGCGGTCGACGGCGCGGTTGATTACGATTATACCGTGACGCTGTCCGAAGGTGAGCGTATCTACTCCTACGAGATCACTGCTCTCGACTACTACAATAACGAGAGTGCCAGCATCTCCGGCAGCGGCATGACGATCGGCGACTTCACCGCGCCGGAATGGCAGGATGAGGAAGTCGACATCGCCGTGTCTTACGATGTGTCCGGAGCTTCGCCGGTCACCAGCGCGACCTTCACTTGGGGATACGCCGAGGATGTCACCGACGACGATATCCTCAATCCCGCTTCGGGCGTCAAGGAGTATGTCCTGAGCTACTGGACGAATGCGGACGATGTGCAGCGCGTCACGGTGGCGAGCACCGACGCGACCAGCTACTCTTACACGCTGGAAAACATTGTTCCGAGCGAGAGCTATTCGTATTCGATCACCGCGGTCGATTACTTCGGCAACGAGACGGCGATCGGTGCCAGCGGCATCGTGCTCGGCGACTTCACCGCGCCGGAATGGCAGGACGAGGAAGTCGACATCGCCGTGTCTTACGATGTGTCCGGAGCTTCGCCGGTCACCAATGCGACCTTCACTTGGGGGTACGCCGAGGATGTGGATACCTCTGTCGATGGTCTCGCCAACCCCGGTTCAGGGGTGAAGGAGTACGTCCTGAAATACTGGACGAGCACGGAGGACGTGAAGAGCGTTACGGTGGCGAGCACCGGAGCGACGAGTTACTCTTACACTGCGTCGGACATCGCCAGAAGCGAGAGTTTGTCGTACTCGATCAGCGCGGTCGATTATTTCGGTCATGTGGCGGAGATTTCCGGCAGCAGCACGACGGTCGGCGATTTCACCGCGCCCGAGTGGCAGGACGAAACGGTCACCGTTACCGAGAACATCGACCGGTACGATGCGTTCAACGTCAAGTTGGATGCGGATTTCTCCTGGACCGCGGCTTCGGATGGCGACGGTTCGGGTGTCAAGGAATATGTGCTCGAGTACAAGCTTTCCACCGCCGATTGGGGCGATGCCTCCGCAGTGAAGTCGGTGACGGTCTCCGATCCGTCGGCGTCTGTCAGCGGAATTGCCTACTCGCTGTATGACTACCGTATTCGTGGCATTGATTACTATGGCAACACCACTTCGTACCTCGAAGGCACCTTCGGTTCGACCGATGATGTGACTCCGCCGACCGGCAGTTTCGACCTCGCCGCGTTTGCGACTGCAGTCATCGGCGAATGGACCGAGATCACCACGTACGATCAGGATCCGAGGGCTTGGGTCGGTTCCGACGACAACATCGCCAGCAAGACGGTCAATGAGCTCACCGGGCTTTCGGTGACCGTCAGCTGGGAGGATAGTTTTGCCGACGACAGCGGTATCGTCTACACGGTGGAATTCGCCAACAGCGCGGATTTCCTCGGGCGGACGTATTCATTCTCGCAGCCGCGTGACACCACCACGGTCCGGCAGTCGCTGACCCTCGACAACAGTCTCGGCAATTCGGTGACGGTGCTGGCGGGTATGGACAAGGTCTACTACAGGATCTCGGTCGCGGACGGAGTCGGTAATGTGAATCCGCTGACCAGCGCGATCCAGAGTTTCGACATGGTGGACAGCGTCACCGGAGAATCGGTTGCTTTCAGCTCCGACGTCAAGGCTCCGGTCGGACTTCGCGTGACCTCCAGCAAAACCGACAACGGCAAATCCCGGGTCAAGTTCTCATGGGTCGACGGAGCCAATCTGTTTGGTGTCCACAGCTATACGCTGAATGTGACGACCGACGGCAAGACTGCCACCTACACTGGTATCACCGATACCGAATACACGTTGACGGATCAGATCGACGGGACTTACACCTGGTCGGTCGTCGCCAACTCCGGCAGCGGCAGTTCGGCATTGTCCGAAGGTTCGTCGTTTGTTCTCGACGCGACCTCGCCGCTCTTCCCGGACGGCGCGTCTGCGTCGGTCACCTCCTCGTCCAAGGATTTCGTCATCACGTGGACCGATGCCGTTGATGCGAACGGGATCCAGGGGTATGTGGTGCGGTACGGATCCGGAACCGACACTTCCAAGTGGGTTACCGCTTCGACGACCACCAGTACCTACACCGGCAGCATCACCGCGGACGGGACATACAACTATGTGATCAACGCGGTTGACAAGTACGGTAACATCTCTCCGGCTGAAGTCGGCGGAGTGTTGTACGGTAAATTCACCGTCAGCTCCTCGAACAGCCATGACAGTGCTGCCAAGGCGTTGCCGGTCGTGGTCACCAGTATGGGCGAATCTCCGTCTATTCACAAGGGGAACGTCGGTTTGAGCGGCTCCGCCGAGTGGTTGAGCTTCACGGTGGACAGCAACAACTCCGATGTTTATATCTACTTCAACAATGTCGGCAGCAGCTATAAATCCGGCAGCGGTATCTCCGTCAAGGGGTACTCCGCCGGAAATCTGCAGAACGCGATGTTCAGCACCACGGTGAACACTCGCGACAACGTAATGCAGATCCGTTGCGCCAAGGCAGGAACCTACTACTTGGCAGTGACACCCAAGAAGAGCAAGTCGATTATGGATTATTCGGTTTCGCTCGTTTCCGACGTTCCGACTGCGGCGATGTTGAAGCAGGGCGACAACACTTGGAACGGATACGACTCCGCAGCCGGCAAGCGCATGTCCGCCGCCTCCTACTCCGGCGAGTTCCGTATCGCGATGCCGACCGGGAACAACAGTAACGTCTCCGGCACGCTGTTGTCGGATTACGTCGGTGCTTCGGATACCGTCGACTACCGGCGTCTGGATGTGACCACCGCCGGCAGCTTCAACTTCAAGCTGGATGGCATCGCTTCGCCGTTGAACTTGACCGTCTACAGCGTCAAGTACAATTACGTCGGTGATGTCGTGTCGGTGAAGGCGGTCAAGACCGTCAAACTGAAGCCCAAATACAACAAGACGACGGGAGCGTGGGTCTCCTCGGTTTCCACCGGCAACTTGATGCTGGAATCCGGCAGCTACTACATCGCGGTCACCGCGCCCAATGCCGGCAAGAACCAGAATTCACGCTATACTGTCTCCGTGAACGGAACCTTGTTCACCAAGGGTAACAACAGCGATGACAACTGGAGCACTCTCGGCGGGGATTACTCGAAGGAGATCGCAGCCGGTGCTGCGACGACTTCGCTGACTCTCTTCGCCGACGAATGGGTCGGTTTCGGCGACAGCGTCGATTATCGCAAGCTTACGATCAATCAGGCGGGACGTTACAATTTCGCGATCAGCGGAGTGAACACCCCGGTCACGATGACGGTCTACTCCAAGAACGACAGCGGCACTTTGAGCAAGGTCAAGTCGGTGTCGGTGAAGAGCGGATCCGGAGCGATCAACGGTCTGATGACCGAAGCCGGGACCTACTACGTAGAAGTCAAGGCGAAGAATACCAATAAAGGTAACAACACCAATTACAAGGTGCAGGTTACCGGTTCCGGGTTCACTAAGACCAATAACGCTGACGACGCCTGGGGGAACCTGCCGGCGGAATATACGATCTCCGGTACGACTTCGTTCTCCGACTGGGTCGGTTTCGGTGACGCGATCGACTACCGCAAGATCACTGTCGCAGCCAACGGCGGGTTGTACACGTTCAGGCTTTCCGGCATGTCGAACAAGGTCAAGCTGTCGGTCTACGCGGCCAACGGGAACAATCTTGATCTGGTCGCGAGCGTGACCGGATCGTCCGACAACAGTTCGGTGCTGCTGCGCGATCTGTGCCTGTCCGCGGGAACCAAGTGCTACCTGGCGGTCGAGGCCCCCGGAGCCGCAAAGGCTCAAAACAGCAACTACAAGCTGGAAATGACCGAGGAGGGCACCTTCGATCACCGCAACAACAACTCTTGGGGGGGGGCGACACTTGCCACCGGCGACGAGTTTGAGTTCAACGGTCTGCTTACCAAGAGCAGCGGCGGGGACGATGTCGATTTCATCAGCCTGAAAAACGGCGATTTCGATACGTTGTCACTGGATATGAAGAGCGGCAAGGCAGAGATTTCGTTCTACGATGCGAACCACAATGCGGTGAAAGCCGCTTCGGTGACCTTCAAGAACGGCAGCACCAAGACCAACGTCGCTTCGGTGAGTGTGGTTGCGGACAATCCGGTTTCGGACAGCATCCGCCTCAGCGACCTCGACGACGCGATCAAGTATTTGCGGATCGACGCGGCTTCGACCGGAGCCGACAGTTATCTGCTGAAACTCGCGTAAGCCGCTTACGGCAGAGTTACCGCCCCGGAAGATTCGATCTTCCGGGGCGTTTTTTGCAAAAAACCGGAAAATTTCTCCCTTTGAGGTTTGAAAAATCCGGTTCGCGGGTGTATATTAGTCTTATACAGCAAGCGAGTGTAGCTCAGTTGGTAGAGCATCACGTTGCCAACGTGATTGTCGCCGGTTCGATTCCGGTCACTCGCTCCATTTTTTGATGTTTAAGTGCGCTCGTAGCTCAGCCGGTAGAGCAAATGACTCTTAATCATTGGGTCCAGGGTTCGAATCCCTGCGAGCGCACCATTTTTTGCTCTCGTTCCGGAATTTATCACGCGGCTGACGCCGCATCGCACTTACCAGCCGAAAACGCCTGAAACTTCGTTTCGCGTTTTTGGCGTGTTCGTGCTTTCCGCTTCGCGGTGATAAATTCCTCCATTTTGCGCCCGCGGTATTCTTGGGAGGGGGTTGCCTCCGCGCTTCGCGCTCCGGCACTTCGTCGCTCGTACTTGCGTACTTCACTCCTCGTCGAATCCCTGCGAGCGCACCATTTTTATGCCTCTTCGACGGTTTATGCCGTAAACTCATATCTCTTTCTCGCAGGAAATCTCCGGAAGCTGGAAGATTTTCAATTTGAAGTATTCACGGTCTCTAAAGCCGTATGCCTGTCTTATCAGCCATCGGATCTTGTTGTTGAATCCCTCCATCTCGGACGTTATCCGAATCAACAAAGAGCGCAAGTGCGTAAGCCTGAAAAACGCCAATCAGGAAGAGGCGATCCGCAAAGCGAAAGAGTTGCTGCCTACCGTCAAGGCGACCAATCTGGAAATCATCGCCTCGCATGTCAAGGTGGCGCTAAAACTCGCGGCGCAGACCAACTCGCTGCCGCTGTCTAACATCTGGGAGACCTGCGCCAACCATCCGCAGCGGGCATTGCCGGCAACCGTCCGGGAGCAGGTATCCTACGAGGTCACACTCGCGGAGTTTCTCCGCTTCCTTGACAACCGGGGCTCGCACGACAACGTGGAGCCGACGTCCGGCTCACGGGGAGGGGACGGCGACATGCCACCACTCCAACTCGCGTCGTGCGGCTCTTCGTCGAATCCCCGCGCATGCGGGATTATGTCGGATTTTATTGAAAAATGTCCGTTTTACCGCGGCGGCAGCGCGGTTTGTTCGGCAAAAGCGTGTTATATTAAACTTGCGAGGATTTTTGAGCAAGACCGGGAGAAAATACATCATGGGCTCGAATGGCGACCGCCGTCCCGCCAAGGGAATCTGGATCGAACTGATCGGCTTCGACAACTCGCTGCCGGATTACGGCGTGCGCGAATACCTGTCGCGGATGCCGGTCAAGCCGGAGTTCGTCTCGCTGCTGCTCTTCGATGCCGAGCTGCTGCACACCCACGCCGGTCTTGAGCACGATTTCCCGCTCGGCGATCTGCAGTGTTCATATTTCGGCCGCCCCTTCAACGAGGAGCGCCGTCGGCAGGACTGGACCGCGTTTCAGTTGCGCGGTCTGGTGGCGGAGCTGAAAAAATACAGTATTGACGTCTTCCCGTCGTTCTTCGATTTCGTGGTCACTCCCGATCGCGCCGTGCGCCACCAGGTGCGTCGCCGGGAGCCCGTGTGGATCGACTCCCATCCGGAACTCCTTACCGTCGACCGTTCCGGCACGCGCCGCGACGGGGAATTCTGCATCTGGAAGCACCTCGCGGACGGTACGCTGTACGAAGACTTCCTCGTCGGGAAACTGCTCGCGTTTCTCAAGGATTACGGCTTCACCGGGTTTCACGGTTCGGACGGTTTCGGGCACCCGCGGCTGGCGCTCTGCAAGGGGGATTTTTCCCCCGACATGACGAGGCAGTTTTCCGAATTTGCTGGTCTTACGCTCCCCGACCTGCCGTTGCCGGAGCTCGCCGACTGGATACTCGAACACGAGCGCGAAGCGTGGAGCCGTTTTCACGCCGAGCGTCACGCGGCGTTCTGGTGCAAGCTCGCCACCGCGTTGCGGCGCGAAGGACTGCGTTGTTACCTCAACAGTTGCTGGACGCGCGATCCCTTCGAGGCGCTTTTCCGCTACGGAGTCGATTACCGCCGGCTCGCGGCGTGCGGCATCGACGGCTTTTTCGCCGAGGCTTCGGCAGCGGTGCGCGAACTCGAGGGCTGGAACGACATCGAACCCGACTCTCTGGACCAGTGCCTCGCCATCATCCAGCGGACCAAGGCGATGCTCCCCGCAACCCCGCTCATCCTGCTCGGGTGCACCAAGGACGGCATGGAGCAGTACGACGCGCTTCGTCACGCGCCGACGTGGATGCGCGCGGAGTCCTATGCGCTGAACAACCTCTTCTGCGGCGGCAGACGCTGCACCGAGGGCGTGCTGATCTGCCTCGGCGACGGGATCGCCCCCGGCGAGTGGCGGACCATCGACGCCGTGCACCGGTTGGCGCTTTCCGGGGAGGGGGCGACGTCGTTGCCGCCGGGAATGCACACGGTGTGGAGCGACCGGGCTTTCGATATGGAGTTTTCCGCTTACGCCGCGAAGTCCATAACGGAGCGTTTCCCCTCCTCAAATACGCTGTTGACGGAGCTGCTTCACGCCGGTGCGGCGTTGGTGTCGCAGCTTACGCTGGAGCTGCTGGCGGAAGCGGAGGGAAAGCTGCCGCTGGCGGTGTTCAATCCGGCGTTTTTCCCCGAAGACGAGTGGGAACTCGTGGAAAAGCGCGCCGGTCTGCTGTTTCTGGCCGGCGTGATGCGGGACGGCGACTTCCGCCTCGAGCTGTGGGAAAACGGTCGGCTGATCTTCCGCGAGGCGGCGGAGCTCACCTCTCCTCAAGATGACGCCGAGCCGACGTCGTGGCTCAAGCCGCTCCCCGAGTGTGGCGTGATCGACCGCGGCATCTACGCCCGGGCGGCGCAGGAGCTCAACGCGCGCGTTGGCATGGTCGTTCCCGACGCCGATCGCGCCGCGCTTCAGACCTGGGGTTGGTTCACATCCGGCAGGACGCTGCGCATTCTGGCGCGGAACCGGCGGGCGACCTACCTCGACGGCGTCCTCCGGGTGCGAGAAAAGGTCGAAGCGGTGCGGATACTCTCGGAAGATCCGAGCCTGCCGGTGAAATTCGTTCCCGCGTCGGACGCCGCCGGGGAAACCTTGCTCACGGCGAAAATACCTCCGCACGGCGCGGTCGTACTGGAAGCGGAATTGAGGTGAATGATGACGACGGCAGCGCGGCTCTTCCCTACACCCAAGGAGTTGGAACAACACGGACGCTCCCGGCGCTTCGACGCGGCGGCGGGGATCGCCCTCCGCACGGTCGGGAGCGGCGACTTCGCCCGCGCCCGCGAGGTTATCGCCGACGAATTGGTCAAGGCTTTTTCGCGGGTCAGGATTTACGACGTTCCGACCGAAAACGCCGCATGGGAACTGCGCCTCGCGCTCGGGTTCCGCCGCCCCGAACCGGAAGCCTACCGTCTCGTCATCGCCGGAAACGTCATCGAAATAACGGGCGCCGCTTGGCGGGGACTCCTCTGCGGCTGGGCGACGCTGCGCCAGCTGCTCGCCCCCGAAAGCGGCGCTCCTTCCACGCTCCGCGACACCGAAATAACCGACTGGCCCGACATCCGCTGCCGCGCCGCCTCGCGCTGGCTGGTGCTGCTCGAAGGCACGGGCATGGCTTACGACTGGGGCAACGGAAGTACCGACACCTTCCGGCGTTACCGCGACAAGATCGACTTCGCCATGCGGCACAAGATCAACTTCGCCTTCTTCGAGGGCTTCAGCTTCGATTTGGATAAGTATCCCGGCTACGCCGCCGATCTGCGGGCGCTCAACCGTTATGCCGCCGACCGCAACGTCCGACTCGAATACGGCATCCACGGCATCGGCGTCGGCGGGCGGCATCCCGAATACCACGACGTGATCCACTGCGGATTCGTCAGGGGATTGGGAGACCTGAACCGCCGCAGCTATCCCGGCGGCGAACCGTACAAGTGCATGGGCTGGAAAGAGGATCACCCCACCCGTTACAACGGCTCCTGCCGCTCCAACGCGGCGCTCAATCGACTCAAGCAGCGGCAGCTCGTCGATTTCGTGTCGCAAGTCCAGCCGCGCGCGCTTTACATCCACCACGAAGACGTGGGGCTCACCCGTCTCGGCAAGGACTGGTTGTTCCGCTGTGACGAGTGCCGCAAACGCTGGCCCGACGACGAGCCGCTGTCGGAAAAAGGAACCATCGGCGCGGTGGTCTACGGCATGAATCTGCTCTGCGAGGCGCTTGCGACCGTCAAAGATCCCGCGAGCGGTTACGATGCCGGGCGCGACTGTTCGCTGGTTTTCGTGCCGCCTGGCTACGGCGGCGGAGAAATGTCCGGCGAGGAGTGGCGCAAGGTTCTGTCGATGTACGAAATGATCTCGCGCCTGTTGGTTCCGGGCGACAACATCTGCATTTGCTGCCGCGAGATGTACGACGCTCCCGGCGGCAAAAGTCTCTGCATCGACGAGATCGCCGAAGTCGTTCATCGTTACGGGCACAAACTCTTTCTCTTTTCGATCAACGGGGCGGATTCTTTCCTCAACGACGCGATCTTCACCCCCGGAGCCTCGTACAACGGCTACTTCCGAGCCGCGGACGCCGTCTTCAACTTCGCGGGGACGATCTTTCAGGAGACGCAGGAAGCCTACAACGCCGAGTGCTGCTGGAACCTGCCGCCGCTGCCGGAAAAGTTCACCGCCGTGCCGGGACCTTACAAGCGGCCGCTCCGCTTCTACGAAACGCCGAAGGAGTTCTTCGCCAGGGACGGCTTCGTCCGCCGCTTCGCCGAAGCCTTCTACGGGCGGGCGGCGGGCAAATGGATGGTGAAGATACTGAAACTGCGTCACGGCAGCGGGGAAGGATCGCTTTACCCGCTCTTGCTTCTGGGCTGTACGATGTTCAAGGAACCCCACGGCGTCTTCGACCGCACCTCGTCGCTGAAGGAAGCGGACTGCCCGAAACAGCTCCGCGACTGGCGGATCATGGAAAAACTCACGCGCCGTGCGCTCGCTTACGCCGAGGCGATGGCGCGCGAAGAAATGCCCGCGGAGCGGAGAGAGACCGTCGCGCGGATGGTCAAATCCTTCGGCTTCGCGCTCCGCATCGCCGAACTGCACGTCGGGATCTTCTCGCCGCACCGCGACCGGAAACTTCTGAAACGCCGCCTCGCGGAATGCCGCCGCTTCGTGCGCTGCAGCTTCGGCAATGACTTTCTCGCCCCCGGCGACGACCCCGAATCGAGAAAGCGCTACATGGACAATCTGGCGAGAGTGCTCGACGACGCCGCAAACTTCCGCTCCGCGGACCGATAGCCCGCGCTTGCGCCCGCGCGCGATCGGGGGTATATTGTGTCGGAAACGGTAAATTCAGCCGTAATTGCACTTGGGGGTATCGTGATGAAAAGAATCGTCGTCGTCATCGTTTTGTCGTTGCTGCCGCTCCTTGCGTCGGCGCTGCCGAATTGGGAGTTCACCGGAAGCAAGGTCGGTCCGTGGAAGAGCACCTTCAACTTGAGTGCCAAGCCGGTCGCGGAAGGGCTGCAATTGAATCTCACGGGGCGGGATTCCAATATCGCCGCCCGGCCGCTCGCGCTCGATCCCGAAAAATACGGCGGACTTGAGATCGTCTACCGGGCGGAGGGGTTTGCCGAACAAACCAGCGGGCAGATCTTCTTTGCAACCAAAGCCGAGCCCAAATACGACCCGCGCAAGCAGATCGACCTGCCCCCGCTCATCTGCGACGGCAACTGGCATACGATCACAGTGAACGTGCGGCAGATCAAAGGCGGCCGGGCGCTTTGGACCGGCGGCGACCGCATCATCGGGCTGCGGCTGGATTTGGCGGATCAGTTCCCGGGGCGCATCACGCTGCGCTCGGTGCGGATGCTGCCGCCCGATGCGGCTGAACTGCCGAACTGGGATCTCACCCGCGGCAAGGTCGGCCCGTGGAAGCGCACCTTCAACCTGACCGCCGCGCCGACCGCGGAGGGGCTGCAACTGGATCTTACGGGGCGGGACTCCAATATCGCCGCCCGGCCGCTCGCGCTCGATCCCGAAAAGTGCGGCGGCCTTGAGATCGTCTACCGGGCGGAGGGGTTTACCGGTCAGACGAGCGGACAAATTTTCTTCTCGACCAAGGCCGAGCCCAAATATAACGGACGCAAGCAGATCGACCTGCCGCCCCTCATCTGCGACGGCAACTGGCATACGCTGGAAGTCGATGCGTGGCGGACTCGCGGCGGCCGGAAGCTCTGGACCGACGGCGGAAGCATCACCGGATTGCGGCTGGATCTGGCGGATCAGTTCCCGGGGCGCATCACGCTGCGCTCGGTGCGGATGCTGCCGTCCCGACCTTCCCGCGCGGCGCGGCACGGTCTGCCGGAGAGCCGCCAAGTCGAGCTCAACGCCGCCGTACACGCCAAAGGGAGCAACAGCTTCATGGGCGGCGAAGCGCCGGTCTTCAGTTCGCCGATGACGGCACCCGCCGGAGGCGGTTTCGACCACGCCGGACACTGCTATCTGCGCCGCGAATTCGAGCTCGACGGGCCCGTCAGGACGGCGCTGCTTCAGACCGTCTGCGACGACGAGATCGCCGAACTTTACGTCAACGGCCGCCGCGTCGAATACACTTGGAGCAACAAGTGGCACCGCTCCGACGCGCTGGAGATCCCCGCTGAGTATTTCACTACCGGCAAGAACCTGATCGCGGTGGACTACATCAACTACGGCGACGTCGGCGGGCTGATGCTGGATCTGCAGGTGATGACGGAAAACGGTTCGTTCGTCCTCGTCACCGCGCAGGATTCGCGCGGCACCGTCGCCGCGCCCGGTCCCGACTGGATGAGACCCGAAACTTCCGTCGATTGGCCGCTGGCGGAGACCCGCCCCGGCGCGCCGCATCCGCCGTGGTGCTCTTATCCGCCCTACCGCTCCATCCGCCCCGGTGACGCCAAACTGGCGGTCGAAGCGACGCGCGGCGAGGGGAGTTCGATCGAAGCGGTGCTGCGCGGCGAGCCCGCGCTCACCGACGACAGCCGCGTCTTTGCCAAGCTATTCAGCGGCGCGAGCCGCCGGGTATTGGTGCATGTGGCGGCGGGGACGCTGCGCGACCTCGGCGCCGTGCGGCAGGAGGACGGTTCCTACCGCGTGCGCTTCGACGACGGCGGAAAATTGCGTTACGGCGCCGCCGTGGACGCGGCGTGGGAGTTCGGGATGAAGGGCCGCGAAGTCACGGGAGACGCCGCAGTGAAATTTCATTTGGACGACCGACCGATGCCGGGGACCCCGGCGGTGCTCCGGCTCGCGCGGACGCCCCGCGGCCCCGTGCCTATGCTCAACGACCAGCCTTTTTACTTCAACATATTGCGTCATGCCCACTCCCAGATCCCGTCCGGCATGGAGGGTCCCGAGTCCCCGTTCAACATCGTCATCGCCAGCGTCGGCGGGTGGCGCGAGGAGTGGTGGATCGGTCCCGGCAAGTACGACTTCACCGTGATCGACCGCGAGCTCAACTTCGCGCTCGCCAACTATCCCGACGCGATGCTGGGACTCGGCATCTGGTGCCAGCCGGGATTCTGGTACGGCCGCGCGTATCCGGAGCGGCTCTCGTGCGACGAGTCGGGCAAGGTCCCCCGCAACACCTCTTCCGTTCCGTCGTTGAGCTTTTCCGACCCCGAGTGGCGCGCGGACGCGAAAGAGGCATTGGACGCCCTCGTGCGCCACTGCGAAAAGTACTTCGGACCCCGGATGGTCCTGTACAATCTGCTCGGCGGCCTCACCAGCGAATGGCAGGGGTGGACTTCGCAGAGCCCGCTCTTTTCCGATTACAGCGAGGGCGAGGCGCGACGCTTCGTCGCGTACGCCGCCCGACAGGGGCGCACGGTCGAGGGAGTTCCCTCTCACGAGGAGCGCATCGCCGCCGCCGAGGGCGGGATCTTCCGTAACCCCGTGCGCGACTGGAAGGCGATCCTCTACGACCGCTATTACAACGCCATGATGGCGGAGTCCGTGACCGAACTCGCCGCCGCAGCCAAGGCGGCGTGCGGAGGCGACAAGCTGGTCGGCACCTACTTCGGATATCTGCAGGAGTATGCCCACATGAGCTACAGCGTGAACTCGGGCGGTCACAACGATCTGCGCGTTCTGCTCGATTCGCCCGCCGTCGACTTTCTGGTCTCGCCTCAAAGCTACCGGCTGCGCATGCTCGGAAGTCCCAACGCGGAGATGAAGCCCTTCGGTTCCATCCGCGAGGCGGGCAAGCTGTCGCTGATCGAAGATGACAGTCGTACCAACATGACCGCCCTCACCAACTGCAACCAGACGTTCAATCTGGAAGACTCCGTCGCGGTCCTCGAACGCAATATCGCGACGTACATGGCGAACGGCATGCCGCTCTGGCAGGTGCCGCTGCGCGGCGGCAGCGAACTGGATCACCCCGCGATCCGTCGGATCTTCCTCCGGGCGGTGAAGGCTGGGCAGTATCTTTACACGCGCCCCGTTGAAGGGGCGCGCGCCGAGATCGCGGCGGTGATCGACGCGGATTCGATATCGTACCTCGCCCCCGTCTACGACCGCATCCGCACTCCCGAGACCAAGGCGTACTGCTATGACGAGAAGGGCAATTTCGTGGACCGCGACCGGACGGGGCTCCCCGTCTCGGGCGAGCTGCTCTCGGATCAGCGCTGGCCGCTCGCCCAGTGCGGCGCGCCCGTGGACTGGCTGCTCCTGGAGGACGTGCCGCTTCTGGCAAACCGGTACAAACTCGTCATCCTCTTGGGCGCCTACGCCGACACGCCGAAGCTCCGCGCGGCGCTGGCCGCGCTCAAGGCCGCCGGGACCAAAGTGCTCGTCGTCTACGGCGCCGGTTTCATCGACCCCGCGCGGGAAGGTTTTTCCGCTTCTTCGATGAACGAACTGTTGGGAATGAAGATCGACATCGCCAGGTCCGGAAGCATCCGGGTCGGCTTCCCGGACGGGCGGACCGCCGGAGCCGACTACATGACTTTGCCGCGTTTCCGCGTCGCCGATCCGGGCGCTACCGTGCTGGCGCATTATGCAAACGACCGAAAAATCGCCGCCGCTGCCTCCAAAGGCAACATGATCTTCTACGGCGGTGCCCTGCTCGACGCGGATTTCGTGCGCGGGATCGCCCGCACCGCGGGGGTGCACATCTACTGCGACACCGAGGACAATCTCGCGGCGGGCAACGGCATCGTCTCGATACACTGCAATCGCCCCGGCGTCAAGACCGTCCGCTTCCCGGAACCGACCGACGTCGTGGACCTGTTCTCGGGCGAAATACTGGGGAGAAGCGTCACCGCGGTCAAGTTCCCGATGCGGGCATACGAGACGCGCGTGATGATCACCGGAAACGCCGACGCGATCCTCGCCGCGCTGAAGGAGTAGAGACGTTTGCACCTGCGCGCGGACGGGGATATATTAAACCATTCCGAAAGCAAGAAACCATGAGGATCGAACATCTGCTGCTGACGGTCGCGCTCGTTTGGAGCGCGGCGGCGTCCGGGGCTCCGGCAAAGACCGAAGGGATCACGACCATGAAAAACACCGAAAACGACAAATTGACCGAGACCGCGACCGTCTCGAATCTGACCGAACTTGCGCTGCCCTACCGGCAGCTCGTCTTCAACGCCGAAAAACCGGGCAAGTTCTCGCTGCTTCTCTTTCTGCACGGCGCGGGCGAGCGCGGAAACGACAACGAGCGTACCAAGATCAACGCTGTGGGTAAGATAACGAATTACGTCCTTGAAAACCACCTCAAGGTCGTCCTGCTGATCCCACAGTGCCCGAAGGAGCAGCGCTGGATCGGCGCTCCGTGGGATGTCATGTCGCACCGAATGGCGCCGGAACCCTCCAAGCCGCTGGCGGCGGCGCTGGCGCTGGTGGACGCCAAGTGCGCGGAGTTCGATGTCGACCCGGCGCAGATCCGGGTCTGCGGTATTTCCATGGGTGGTTACGGTACTTGGGAGACGATCTGCCGCCGCCCGAAATTTTTTGCTGCCGCATTCGCGGTCTGCGGGGGCGGCGACGAGGAGCAGGCTCCCAAGCTCAAGGACATGAACATCGTCGTCTTTCACGGCGCTGCCGATCCCACGGTGCCGGTGGAGCGCTCGCGCAACATGGTCGCCGCGGTGCGGCAGGCGGGCAACGATCAACTGCTCTATGTGGAACTTCCCGGCGTCAGGCACAACTCCTGGGAGATCGCGTTCGGAGACCGCGCCGCTATGGACAAGTTCTTCGCCACGTTGCGGAAATAATTTGGCTACGACCGCCGCGTGCGGCAAAATAATCGGTGGACATGGGAAGCTAAACCGACATAGGTTTTGCTCCGAAAACATGTGCCTCAGGTAATGGATTGTGACTTGGCGTTATTGACGAAAACAAAAAATTTGCCCAGCAGAAAATTCAGGATCGTCACGAATATTAGAATTATCGGTTTGACGATTTTTTCATTGAATCCGCAAACATCGACGAGAAAAATCAGCCCGAAAAAATCCAGACATCCCGTACAGATTACTCGCACCAGAATATATCTGAAAATTTCCCACAAAGCGCTTTTACCTTTGGCTGAACTTTTGAAAACCCAAAATTTATTCAGCAGAAAAGCACTGACTTTTGCCACTGTTAAAGCGATTAGATTGCTGGTCTTATAGTCGAAACAGAGCAACAGCGAATAATAAAGTACCAAATGGATGACCATGACCCCCGCTCCGGACAAGCCGAAGCGGACCGCCTCCCAAAACGAAAATCGATGGAAGATACACAATACTTTTTCAAAAATCCTATGAAAAAGCAGACTCATTTACCGATAACCTCGCGAATATGATCCCGCCCGAACCGGTTTTTCCGCAGGTAATCGACCGCCAGATTGGCAAGCAGACCGATTGCGACGAAGAATACCGACCAAGTCAGTAAAAACATCGAACCGATCCATGCAAGGGTGCTTCTCCGGACAAAAAAACCGACTGCAAACAAAATCGCCGACAGCAAAAATGACCATAAAGACCATTTGCCGAAGAGATACATCGGTCGATCGCTGTAATGCAACAGAAAAGAAGCGCTCATAGAGTCAAATAAGCCACGAAGATACCTTTCCCATCCATATTTGGAATGCCCAAACTCACGTTTGTGATTGACTACGGTGATTTCACCGGAACGAAAACCGTTGCGTGCCGCCAAAACCGGCAGATAACGATGAAATTCCCCGTAAATATTCAACGATTTGGCAGCATCCCGCCGATAGGCTTTGAAACCGCAGTTGAAATCATGCAATTTGACACCAGACATACAGGACGTGACTTTGTTGAAAAGCTTGCTTGGCAAACGTTTTTCCAGAGGATCATTCCGCACTTTTTTCCAACCGGAAACCAAATCGTATCCTTTGTCCAACTCCTCTATGAAGCGTCTGAAATCCGCCGGGTCATCCTGAAAATCAGCATCCATGGTGATTATGATATCACCATTTGCATATTCGAAGCCCGCAGCCAATGCCGCCGCCTTGCCGAAATTGTGCCGAAACACGATCACATGACAGTTTGCATCCCGTGCACAGAGTTCCCTGAGCACCTCTAACGATTTATCGGTGGAACCGTCGTCGACGAACCAGATCTCGAAATCGCTGATCAGTTGATCGTTTTGCAATTCCGACGCATTGGCGGTAATCGCATTGTAAAGTTTTTCAAGAGTTTCTTCTTCATTGAACGACGGAATCACCACAGACAGGGAACGTTGCATACTTTCATTCCTTATTTGGAGTTGACAATGGACTGTTGCGGCATACCCGGTACAGGGCGAAGTTACATTTACTGCTGATCAGTTCCAATGAACGGTTGTCAGCAGCCGGACGCATCGTGTCCGGCGAAAAAAGCACAAAATCAACCGGAAGCCGACTGAAATCGTAATTGCGGCTCAAAGTAACATACATAATGGTAAGATTAATGGCATCTCTGCGCACCGAAAAATCCCCCTTGACGTTGCCGACGCGAACGATCACATGACCCTTCTGATTGAATGCCGAGGCATCCGGTCGACCGGCAAACCACAGTTTATAAATCACCGGATCAGGGTAAAAGAAATATGCGCCCCATACCGATTCGCCTGCGGCATAAAGACCGGATGCCGCGGCAACATTGGCATCCGGCAGAACGGTAAGGATCCTGCCCCGATGCTTTTTTTGACTGACCGGAACAGATGCGATCTCGCGTTTGAAAATATGGCTTATCTTTGACGGAGCGATAACCAGAGGGTTGAATGCAAAACTCGCCCCCAGATTCAATATCATAAACCACCGGATGAACCAGCGGATGTTATTACAGAACATAATGTTGGTAATCCAGACGATCACCGCGATTGCCGCGGCATAACCCAGCATCCGCAATTGTTCAGGCGTAGCGGCTTTCAATTTTACCAATTGCAGATGACGCAGAGGCCCGGAAACGAAGATGCAGGCAGTGAAAAACAATGCTCCGGTTCCGACCAGCAGACTCTGCGGAACGGACAATCCCGGTCCCTTCCGTTTGAGCAGCGCCGCAAGCATCAGAATCTGCGCATAAGCCATGGCGCAGTTGACTCGCTCGTTGTGCGATTTTCCCCAAGCGGTGATACGGGCAAAAAACTCGGGGAATCCTATGATTTGATAAGTAAGAGCAAAGAACATGAATCCCAAAATAGCCCAAAGTTTCCAGTCTCCGGCGTAGAATTTGAAGTTGCAGATGAATAGAACAAAAAACGGCAGCAACAATGAAAAATAGGATATGCGTTCGCAGATATTGAGAACATCGCCGTTTTCATAATATCCGCTGTAAAAATTCCACCATCCGGAACCGAATACATACCACATACCATATCCGCCGCCGGGATGAAACCGTTTGCCCGGATACACGGTGGCTGCAATCGCCGCGATCACTTCTCGGGCATCCCAGTACCACACGCCGAGAATCAACAGCAGGACAACTATCCCGGGAACAAGCATCAGGAGTGCAAAGCCGGAGAACTTGCGGACAAGCTTCCCCTCAATGATATGAGCAATAACGACCAACCCCACCAGCGTGGCGCAGGGAACCAGCCGAGGCGCCATCAAAAGCAAGGCTGTCGCAGCAGAACTCCAGCCGAACAGTAGCGACCACAGCAGAATATAGCCGATCGCTGACCGGGTGATCTGAGCGCCTTTTTCTGGCAACGCCCGTAAAAAGAGCAGGAAAAACGCGGCAGACGCACTTGAATAGCCGCAAATCAGCAACGGCCAAAACGACCAGAATGCCATACAGGGAGCGAAGCCTGCCGTCAGTGCCAGTAGAAAATTATTCCTGCATTGATCCGGAAACAGCAAATTCAAAAACGCGAAAATTCCAGCAATGCTGGCAAAAATCGGAAAGAACCAGTACCAGGACAATCCTTGACGAAGCGGAAGAAACATCAGCCCCCAAGTTTGCGGATGCGCCAGCGATGAAATATGCTTGACGGGGACCCCGGTATAAAAGCGCAACAGGTTATTTCTACCCCCGGGGCTGAAATTTCGGCTGATGACCGGGCAGCCTTCGCGCAGGTTGCCGATGGCAAACGGGGTTCGCAACATCCATTCGTCCGATCGTATCATCCGCTCGCTTCCGAATAACCGGACATCGTTCATTTGGATCAGTCCGTGGGAATTCCACCGCAAATTCCCCAATGAAGATCCGGTCAAACCGCACACGACAACAATGACAAAAAGAATCGTCCAAAGGCAATAAATACGTTTTGCATTGAGCAGACAGTAATTCGTTGCGCGATAGATCGCTCGAAGAATGCGACGCTCAAGCTCCCAATTACGCAAAATAAAATCGCATAACAGGAAAAATACCAAAGCGCACAGCAGCGACCAGCCTAAATATTCCCAGGAAAATGAAAATACAGCGATATTTCGGATGCACTTTTCAGGGATCATGTGGGGATCGTTGCCGGTGATTTCCAGCTCGACCGCGCCGTTTTTTTCTTGCATGATCAAATCACAGACCGGCTTATATGCTTTCATGATCCCATCCGCATCAAGGACGGCTTGATGTCCGCGCCTATAAAAACATATTTTGCGAAGAACGAATTTCCCCGGTCGCGACCCGAAATCTATTCGAGTATCGAGAAGCTCCGCCCGGTCGGGAATTCCAACTTTTACCAACCGTCCTCTTTTACTGCAGAATACAACCCGGCTTTCGCTGTAAGAAGGATGCTCCTTGGTGGTATAATATATATTCATTTGCCGCGGCACATCATCGTCGAAGACCAGCTCGATTCTCGAACCGGAGCTTAAAAACAGGACAAGCCATCCCAAATACAAAATGCAAGTCAATACCGACGAGGTCAGTTTTCTGTGAGCGACCGCCAGAGAACATAAGTGATATGAAAAATTGACAAGACGGCTTTTGAAAGAGTATTCGGTCGACGAGGTTTCGGATAGAGCCTGTCGATTCGCTCCCGCCTTGGAAAAAAACTCAAAATTGTCTTGATTCATTAGCTGTTCCACAAACAAAAATCAAATTATGTTTCAAAAAAATCTTTCGAATGATCCTGAAATCGACGAAAACGGTAAAGCATCACAACAGAGAAAACATCATGTCAAAAAATCTCGAAGGTATTTATATGTGAATAATTCCAACAATAAACAGAGAAAGTTTCTCCCACATGAGATGTGACATCTCCCGGTTCCTGTCAAAAAATTTTTTTAATATACACCATGTACATATGAAATTCAAGCCGGCCATCATTGAGTCATCTATGGATTGCCTTGCCCAGGTTATGCGAATTCTGCAAGAAATACAAAAAAACGCTTCATCGGATGACGGAAATTTCCGTGTGTCTTTGCTTCCTGGAATTTCTATTAAACAAATCGGGAAATAAATCATCGAATTCGTGATCGGCGGATTTGACTTGACGCCGTTTTGTGCTACATTAGTTTATTGGATTGTAATTTTGCTTGTTTAGTGGAGGTTGTGTGATGCGTACAGCATGGGATGTTGCCTTGACCGCGGCTGGTGTGTTGCCGGAAGAAGATATGGCGCCGTCCGCAGTGACGGGGATCACGGTCGCGCCGGGAGCAGACCAGAAGCTGGCTGTGCTGAGCTGGGACGCGGCACCTGCGGACGCGGAAATCGGCGCATATGAAGTTCGGTTGGCGGACGGTCGCACGATCAGTACCAAAAACAATTCCGTTACCCTGAAAAAGCTCTCCGCCGGTCGCCAGACCGTAACCGTGGTGGCGGTGGACAAGGCGAAAAACCGCAGTGAAGGTGTCGCTTTCGGTTTCGACGTCGCCGACATCACCGCGCCGAAAACCGGCAAGGTCATGGCGCGGCAGAGTTCCGCCGACACTGTGGAGCTGAGTATGACCGGATTTTCCGACAACGTCGGGATTGCCGCTTATCGGGTCTATCTCGACGGTCGGCTGATTGGGACGACCACAGCGAGCACTTTCCAGTATCGGAAGGACAATCTCGCCGGGAAACTCGCTTTTTCCGTCACCGCGGTCGATGCCGCCGGGAACGAATCGAAAGCCGGGAAGGCGAATGTCACGATCCAGGACGTGACCGCGCCGAACCAGGTGACGGGTATTGCGGTCGCTCCGGGCGCCAAGGAAAATGGCGCAACTCTCAGTTGGAACGTCCCCGATGACAATGTCGGGGTGGTGGCGTACGAAGTCCGCTTGGGGAACGGTCAGACTGTCAATACCAAAACCAATTCCGTCACTCTGAAAAAGCTTTCCGCCGGTCGCCAGACCGTAACCGTGGTGGCGGTGGACAAGGCGAAAAACCGCAGTGAAGGTGTCGCTTTCGGTTTCGACGTCGCCGACGGCACCGCACCGAAAACCGGCAAGGTCGCAGCTCGGCAGAGCTCTGCCGACACGGTGGAGCTGAGTATGACCGGATTTTCCGACAACGTCGGGATTGCCGCTTACCGCGTCTATCTCGGCGGTCAACTGGTGGGGTCCACTACCGCTAGCACTTTCCAATATCGTAAGGACAATCTCGCCGGGAAGCTGGCTTTTTCCGTCACGGCGGTCGATGCCGCGGGTAACGAATCCAAAGCAGGTAAGGCGAGTGTCGCGATCAAGGACGTGACCGCGCCGACTCAAGTGACTGGAGTGTCTGCCGAGATTTCCGGAAAAAATGCCGTGATCAAATGGAATGCCGCATCCGACAACGTCGGGGTGGTCGCCTATGATATCGTCATCGACGGCAAACATTTTTCGTCCAAAACCAATTCTTATGTTTTCAAAAATGTGGTGCCGGGCGTCAGTTATCAGGTGACCGTCGCGGCGGTGGACAAGGCGAAAAATGTCGGACAGCCTTCGACAGCCTTCACGTTCGGTGCGGCGGCTCCGGTTGCGGATGTGACGCCGCCGAGCAAGGTGACCGGGGTAAATGCCGTTCTATCCGGCACCGATGCGACGGTTTCCTGGCAGGCTGCGACGGACAATGTCGGTGTCGTTTCCTACGAAATCACGGTCAATGGTCGAAAGTACACCAGTACCAATACGTCGCTGACGCTCAAAAAACTTGCGGCGGGGACTTATGACGTCACCGTCCGTGCCGTGGACGCCGCGGGTAATGTCGGAACTGCCTCCGATAATTATTCTTTCGAGTGTGCGTCGAGCGCCGGTCCCGTGGGTTCATCGGGCAGTGTGCGTCTGCATACCGACGGAGTCGTGGTCGAATCGGCTTCGTCCATGAGCGGCAAGTCGGTCGCCTCGAATCAATTTCTGGTCGCCGAAAAAGGTGGCACCCTCACCGATACCGTGGTCAACGGCGGTACGCTGCTGGTTTCCAATGGCGCAACTGCGACCGGTACGATCATCAATTCGGGGCAGGGGTCGGCGGCGAATGCCTCTTTTGTGACGCTGACGATGAAGACCGGGTATCTGACGGTTCTCGACGGAGGTACGACCAGCGATGTGACTTTGAGCGGCGGTGCACTGATCGTCCGAACTTCCGGTTCGGCGCGTAACACGCAGGTTTTTTCCGGTTCCGTAGATGTCAGCTCCGGCGGTGTGGTGCAGGCGACCACCGTAAGTGCCCAGGACTATATCCGAGTGGGAAATCAGGGGAGTGCGTTGGACACTTTTCTTGCGTCCGGAGCACACGCGGTGGTTTACTCCGGCGGTCTGGCGTCTGGCGGCAGGGTTTCCAGCGGGGCTGATCTGACGGTGTCGTCAGGCGGTTCGGTGCAGAATGTGCGCGTGTTTGCCGGCGGTTCGGCATATGTTTCCAACGGTGCGACGGTTTCTGATTTGGAGCTGGTCGGCGATTATGTGAAGCTTCAACTGGGCATCGATTCCACGACTAATGTTCACTTCATTTCTTCCGGAGTTGCTCATTCGGTGGTCAACGGAGTTCTGTCCGACGTCACTGCCCACCGTTATACTTATTTTGAGGTTTCGGAGGGAGGACTGGTCAAAGACGTCCGGCTCGGTATTTTCAATACGAGTTTCGGCGGGGCTGCGGAAATTTTTTCCGGCGGGCGGGTGGAAAGTATAACCAACCGCAATTATGGGCAAATTAATGTCTTTCCCGGAGGCTTCCTCTCCTCGGCGTCCACCGACACCAATGCGGAGATTTATCTCTACGGTGGTGATGCTGCGAATCTTCGGGCGGACAGCGAAGGATATATTTGGATTCATTCCGGCAGTATAGCAAGTAAGGTCGACGTGACCTCCAACGGGGAGCTGACCGTATCCAGCGGCGGCAGTGCCGCCGAGGTCGCGATCTGGACCGGAGGTCATGCCATGGTGGAGGAGCGTAATGCTTTCATGACCGATGTCGACATTCATTCCTCCGGAATTTTGGAGGTGTGCGGCGGTAATGCCAGCGGGATCACCGTGCGGGAAGGGGGGCTTCTGACCTTTTCCAGCGGATTCGTGATCATGGACGGACCGTGGAAAGAGTCTCTTAACGGTCAGGCGGTGGATGTGGTTTTGAGCGGCGGCACCATGGCGGCGCGCTACACCGGTTCCGCACATAATGTCACGGCGCTTCCCGGAGCGGAAATTCAAGTAAGCTCCGGTTCGCTGGTCCATGAGTTGACGCTTGCCTCCGGTGCTTATACGGTGGTCAATTCCGACGGCGTGCTTGCCGATGCCGATATAATATCGGGCGCGCAGCTCGATTTGTGCGGCGGGGCTTCGGCGTCGGATCTCCGGATTGATTCCGGCGTGTACGTTTATCTGCAGTACGCGCCCGGGATGGAGTTGGCGGGGAGTGTCGACGGAACGCCGTTTGCTGTGCAGGATTCGGTACTTTCCGGCTATACTCAAAATACGGGTGTGCTGGATATGGTTTCCGGGGCTGCCGGAAGCGATTTGCATATCTCCGCCACCGGACGGTTGAACATATCCGGCGGCGCCTCGGCGGACGGGGTTGAAATCGCCTCCGGAGGACTTTGTCACATCTACGGCGACGCGATGAATCTGGAGACCTCCGGCGAAGTGCACATAAGCGGCAGTGTTTCCGGTATGGAGATAAACGGAGATTATACCCAGATACACGCCGGCGGAGTCGTGACCGGAGTGACCCTGAATGCGGGCGGTCTGCTGGTCCACAGCGGAGGCGGGGTCAACGACCTGGTCGTTTCCGACGGCGGCACCATGGCGGTGCGTGATACCGGTTCGGCAAGTCTGGTCACGGCGCTCCCCGGAGCGAAAATCCAAGTGAGTTCCGGGGCGTTGGTCCGCGAATTGACGCTGTTCTCCGGGGCGTATACGGTGGTGAACTCCGGCGCGCTTGCCGGTGCCGACATAATATCCGGCGCTCAGCTGGATATTATGGTCGGGGCTTCGGCATCGGAGCTCCGGATAGATTCCGGTGCGAGCGTCTATCTGCAGTATGCCCCCGGAATGGAGTTGGCGGGGAGCGTCGACGGCACGGCGTTTGCTGTGCAAAATTCGGTGCTTTCCGGCTACACTCAAAACAAGGGCGTGCTGGATATCGCTTCCGGGGCAGCCGGATGCGATTTGCATATCTCCGCCGCCGGACGGTTGAATGTATCCGGCGGCGCCTCGGCGGACGGGGTTGAAATCGCTTCCGGAGGGCTTTGTCACATCTACGGCGACGCGATGAACTTGAAGACCTCCGGCGAGGTGCATGTCACCGGCAACGTTGCCGGCATGGAGATAAACGGCGATTATACTCATATACACGCCGGCGGAGTTGCGACGGGAGTGACGCTGAATGCCGGCGGTATGCTGGTTTACAGCGGAGGACGGGTCAATGATCTGGTCATGGCGGGCGATGGTGCGGCGTCGATCAATGCCGGAGCGGAAATTTGCGGACTCCGGGCGGCGGGCGAGTCGTATAAACTGACGCTCAATTCCGGTTCGCTGCTGACGGGAAATATCTCTCTTGAACAGACCCGGATCATGGTCCGCTCCGGTGCGCGGATCGACTTCGACCTCACCGGACTGCGGATGGCGACCGACACGCCGCTGATCGCCGGATTCGAGTATGTTTCGGGTGATCGCGCCGACTATACCATTTCCGTGACGGCGGATCAGGCGCCGGGAACCTACGTTCTGGCAAGTTGTTTTGACACCTTCCGGAGATTCGACAGTGACGCTTGGTTGTTGATCGACGGCGATGATGCCGGAGTGTTGAACCTCGGCACCGCCTCCAGTCTGTTGACTGACGATCGCTGTTATTCGCTGTCGCAGGCGGAGGACGGCGCGTTGCTGCTGGATATCGCCGCCGTCGAATCCGCTGCGTCGGCTCCGGCGGATGATCTTTGCGGCTGGCCGGCGGTTTCCGGTGTGGATTTTGCTGAGTCGGCGGTCGCCACGGATGAAATATTCACATCACTGTCGGATATTGTCGAATCACCGCGGACCGCTTTGTTGACTGTTCGTTGAGTCGGCGGTCGGTTTTGTTACATCGGTATGGAGGGTATGCACCATGCCAACGCGGTGTTGTCGTTGCGCCCTGTCCCCACGCCGTTTTTTGCTTGTGATATTTCCGGCGGCATATCAATTTTGCTATGCGGGTTTGTCTGTTTTTGCCCGATTCGCACAATTCGATCGATTTCAGTAATTTCCGGGAATCTTAAACTTTTATCCGCCGGAATAATCTACGGGGAAAACCGACGGAATCTTTAGTCTCTTGCTTGCAAATTTATTACATCGTGCTATTTTATCCAATTATCGTTTTTAATAATAAACAAAGGTTGCCCAATGTCGAGAACGCGTCGTCTGAAAGACTTTTTGATAGGGTTGTTCAAAAAGATTTGCCGTCTTACCGGAATCACATTTGTCGGCAAGCGGGTCATCCGTCTGTTGAGACAGGCGAAACACAATGGCTGGAAGTGTGCCATACGTGAAATGTTCTCCGGTTCCCCGTCGGCGCCGGTGCCGGCGCCCGACATGTCGAATTGGTCTCCCGCGCAGTGTTATATTGGCAACAACGGCATCCCGCAGAATTCCTATGAATCCCATTTCGAACCGGACGAGGATTTCAGCGATCGGAGCACCGACATCCGGGCTTTGGCATTTTATCTGCCGCAATTTCATACTTTCCCCGAAAACGACCGCTGGTGGGGCAAAGGTTTCACCGAGTGGACCAACACCCGGAAGGCGGTGCCGCAATACCCTTCGCATTATCAGCCGCGCGAACCGCATGACGATATCGGATATTACGATCTGTCCGATTATCACACGCTGGAAAAACAGGCGGCGATGCTGAAAAAGCACGGCATCTACGGGCTTTGCATCTACCATTACTGGTTTTCCGGCAAGCGGCTGATGGAAAAACCGGTGGATCTTCTGCTCGCACATCCGGAAATCGATCTCAAGTTCTGCCTCTGTTGGGCAAATGAAAATTGGACCCGCGCGTGGGATGGTCTTGACAAAGAAGTGCTGATCGCCCAAAAGCATGAAAACGATGATGTCGATTATATCAAGGACCTGAAACCCTATCTCATGGATCCGCGTTATATCCGGGTCGACGGCGAACCGCTGGTGCTGGTCTATCGTCCGGGGATACTCCCCAATGCTGCGAAGACCTTCCGGCGCTGGCGGGAGTGGGCGGCAAAAAACGGCATCGGCAAAATCCGGATCCTCGTGGTGCGCGGCTGTGCCAATCAGCCCGATTCGATGATGGTCGACGGCGCCGATGCCGAAGTCGAGTTTCCCCCCGCCTATACCGCGATGCCGCAGGTGCTGAAGGCGACCGAAGAGGGCATTCAGATCATGCATTATCCCGGATATGTCAACGAGATCATCTCGGGGCGCGGCTGTACCGAAAAGTTCGATCATCCGGTTTATCGCGGCGCGATGCTGGGGTGGGACTGCACTCCCCGGCGCAAGGCGTTCCACTGCTGGTACGGTTTTTCGCCGGAATGGTACTATCGCTGGCTCCGTTACGACATCGACTGGACGCGTCGGAATCATCGTGAAAACGATCGTTTCATTTTTATCAACGCCTGGAACGAATGGGCGGAGGGAACATATCTCGAGCCCGATCAGCTTTTCGGGTACACCAATTTGAATACGACCAGCCGGGCGCTTTTCGATCTGCCGCTGCCGGAAAACGATCCTGCCGAAGCGCTCGCCAATGCCAGGAACATCGTCGCGAGCTCGCCCTATTTCGATCGGGAATGGTATTTGTCGGCATACCCGGATGTCGCGCAGTCCGGAATGGATCCGTTGGAGCATTACGTTCAAAGCGGCTGGAAGGAAGGGCGTTCGCCTTCGGAATACTTCCCCGGAGCGCTGTATCTTTTCTTCCGTCCCGAATTCAAAAAAGGGCAGGTTTGCAGCATTGTCGACTTCCTGCGGCGCGGTTTGACCGAGGAGCATCTCGTTTCGCTGACCCGGCGTTTCGACGAGATCCAGAACCGTTCCCGAGAACTGCTCAAAATCGATCTGCTGATTCCTCCTCCGCTGCCGGAAAATCGGCGGCTTCAGGAAAAAAGTGTCGGGGTGCATCTGCACTGCTTCTATCAGGACATGCTGCCCGAAATCTGCACATATCTTGAGTCGATTCCATGGGGTTTCGATCTTTATGTGTCTCTGCCGGATGGGAGCAAGGCGGATCCTCAAGGTCTGGAAAAAGAATTCAGAAGCCGGCTTCGGAATTTGAAGCGACTGGAAATCCGCATCTGCCCGAATCGCGGGCGGGATATCGCGCCGTTAATTGTGACTTTTGGCAAATCGCTCCAGAAATACGATTATTTTTGCCATATCCACACTAAAAAGAGTCTTCATACCCCGGCGCATGCCGGCTGGGCGAAGTTCATCTACCGGCATCTTTTCGACAGCCGGGAGTGGGTCGAACGGATTTTTGCGTTGCTGGAAGACGGCGCGGATACGGTTTATCCCGCGGATTTTCTGCTGATGCGCGAAGAGCCTTCCGGCTGGGGGAGCGATTTGCAGTTTGCCCAGAACGTGCTCGACCGCTTCGGTCGAAAGCTGGATCTTCGGCGCGAACTGCCCATTATCGAATTCCCGCAGGGAAGCATGTTTTGGGGGAGGGGTCCGGCGCTGTCAAAAATGCTTTCTCTGGGACTCGGGTATGAGGATTTTCCCGCGGAGCCGCTCGGTACCGACGGGTCGATAGCGCATGCTTTGGAGCGTCTCTTCTTTGTTTGGAATATGGACAATCCGGGACGGAACTGTCAGATATTCCTCCCCGAGGAAGAAGAGATGATCGACCGTCGGCGTTATTGGTTCCGGCGCTTGGAAAATCCCGCGAAAGCCGTTGCCGCCGATAGTTGATCCGCCGCAAGTGCGAAGGATTTATCATGTCCGACAGTGAAGATCTCCGGCGGGAAAATCCCGAACTTCGCGAGGAACGCGGGTGGTATCGTTCCGCCGGGTCCTGGCGTTCGCGCGTCGCCGCGATAGGGCGTTCGCTGAGGACCGCCTGGCGGATCTATCGGCAGTACGGCTTTGCCATGTTTTGGCACAAGGTGCACCTGAAAAGTTTTCGTCTGCGGATCCATTTGCTCTCTCCCGAAAAGTATCTTCGGTGCACCGCCCCGTCGAATCGGGAACTTGCCCGTCAGCGGCAGATCGGAATCGAACTGGCGAAAAAAATACATTTTGCGGTCATCGCTCCGCCTTTCGCGGATGCGACCGATTTGCGGCTTCTGCGGTGCGCTCTTGAACGTCAGAGCTTTCCCGGCTGGACTTTGCTGGTGCCGGAGACGGCGGTCCCATCAACATCTGCCCTTCGCGACGGCAGCAGCGGATCGTTCCATGTTCCGGAGGGATGCCATTGTACACATCTGTGGTTTCCCGCCGTCGGGACCATTCCTTATCCTCAGGCGTTATTCGAGTTGGCGGAGTATTTTTCCCGGCATCCCGAGACCGGACTGCTTTATGCGGATGACGCCTGGTATGAGTCCACCCCGGACAAACCGTACTTCATTCACGGCAAACCGGATTTTTCGGAGATCGCTTTATGCGGCGGCAACTATATCGGCTCCTCGTGGTGTGTCACCCGAAAAATTGCCGATGCCGCAGGAATATGCGACGGGTCATCCGCATCGCTTTTCAACGCGGTCGACCACGCCGGAAACATCGCTCATCTGCCCCAAGTGCTCTTTGCCTACCGGGGACGCCGCGCGGACGGCGATCCGCTGGTCGCGCGGCGGATCGACGCTTCGGCGGAGAGGAGCGCGATCGACGATCATCTGCGCAGGCTTGGTCGCTCCGGTCATGCCGAGCAGATAATCGGAATGCCGTTTTTTCGGATCCGTCAGATCCCCGAGGGGAACCCGCTGGTGTCGATTCTGATACCCAACCGGGATCATTCCGCAGTTTTGCGCCGTTGTGTCGATTCCATTCTCAAGCGCAGTACATGGCGTAACCTGGAGATTGTGATTCTGGAAAACGGCAGCCGCGAACCCGAGACGGAACGGCTTTACGGGGAGCTTGTCGGCTCAGGTCGCGTTCGCGTGGTGCGCTGCCCGGTGGAAGAGACATTCAACTACTCCCGGATCAACAATTTCGGTGTCGGACAATGCCGCGGTGAGTATATCGTTTTCATGAACAACGACATTGAAGTCATTACCCCGGAGTGGATCGAGGAAATGCTGATCTTCGCCCAGCGCCCTGAGGTCGGTGCCGTCGGTGCAAAACTCTACTTCCCCGATGACACCATCCAGCATGGCGGGGTGCTGGTCGGTTTTTCCGGCGCGGCGGATCATATGTTCCTCGGCGCCGACCGGGATTCTCCAGGCTATGCCGGGTGGTTGCGGTATGCCCGGGATTGTTCGGCGGTCACTTTTGCCTGCTGCATGGTGCGGCGGACGGTTTGGGAACACTCGGGCGGGTTGGACGAAGCTTTTGCCGTCTCTTTCAACGACGTCGATTTCTGTCTGAAACTTGTCGCATCGGGGTATCATGTGGTATGGACCCCGTTCGCCGAGTTGTACCATCACGAATCGCTCTCTCGCGGTTATGATGTTTCGGAGACGCAATATCGGCGTGTGCAACGGGAAATCGCCCTGCTGCGGCGTAAATGGACGAAAGTTCTTGTCGACGGCGACCCCTTTTACAATGCCAATCTCAGCTTGATCGCCACCGATTGCCGACTGCGTCATCCGCTGGAACAGCGGTTGCTGGCGGTATTTTTTGCGACAGACGATATGCCGCGCGTATGACCGAAAGCTGTCGAGCTGCGGAATTTTCATGTTTACAGCCGATTTGAAAAAAAAACACTGCAATAGTATATTATAATCGATAGGTGAATGGTCGGATTATGGAAGGTCGGCATAATTCTGCGCTTTTCCCGGAATCATAGGGACTGAAAATGAAGGTTTTTTTCCGCATTTGGGAATCATTTGTCGTGGTCTGGCAGCGTCGCGATCTGCTGTATCAGCTGATCAACCGGAATGTGCAGAGCCGTTATCGCGGTTCGATGCTCGGTCTGACGTGGAGTTTTATCCAGCCTTTGATTATGCTTGCCATATACACATTTGTGTTCAGCATCGTTTTCAAGGCGAAATTCGGCAGCATACCCAATGACGACCGCATGGCGTTTGCCGTCATCCTTTTTTCGGGCATGGCGGTTTTTTCGGTTTTCGCCGACAGTTTGAACGGTTCCTGCTATTTGATCACCAGCAACAGCAACTATGTCAAGCGTGTGGTGTTTCCGTTGGAACTGCTGCCGATATCCCATGTCGCCGGGGTGGCGATCAATGCCATACCGAGCTTCATTTTGGTCCTGCTCGGCATGGCGTTTTGCGGTCGACCGTTTTGTTTCTCGTGGACGCTGCTTTTGTTGCCGATAACCATAATCCCGCTGTGGCTGCTTTCGTTGGGAGGGGCGTTTATTTTTGCCTCGCTTGCGGTTTACATCCGCGACCTCGCTTATGTGATCAATCTTTTCACCCAGATATTGTTTTTCATGACGCCGATTTTTTATCCGATCGAGGCGGTGCCGGAAAGATACCGTTGGATATTGCAGACTAACCCGTTGTCGTTGTTGGTGGAAAACACCCGGGCGCTTATGCTTTACGGCAGGATTCCCGATTGGCGCTTTTGTCTGATTCCTTTTTTGACTGCGCTGGTGATTTACCATTTGGGTTATGTCTGGTTTGTAAAATCCAAGAAGGGGTTTGCCGATGTCCTCTGACACCGTTATTCAAGTAAGCAACATCAGGAAGACGTTTGCGATTTACGATAAACCGATCGACCGGCTCAAGCAGATGCTGTTCGGGCGCTTCGGGAAAAAGTATTTTACGGAATTCCACGCGCTCAAGGACATTTCCTTCGAGGTGAAACGCGGCGAATGCGTAGGGATCGTCGGGCGCAACGGAGCCGGCAAATCCACTCTGCTTCAGATCATCACCGGAACTTTGCAGCCGTCTTCCGGGGTGGTCGCGGTCAATGGGCGGGTGGCGGCGCTGCTGGAACTCGGCAGCGGCTTCAATATGGAATTCACCGGTCGCGAAAATGTTTATATGAACGCGTCGATCCTCGGGCTTTCCCGAGATGAGATCAATGCGAAGTATCAGGCGATCATTGACTTTGCCGACATCGGAGATTTTATCGACCAGCCGGTCAAGACCTACTCCACCGGTATGTTGTTGCGCCTCGCTTTTGCCGTCATCGCCCATGTGGATGCGGATATTTTGATCGTCGACGAGGCGTTGGCGGTGGGGGATGCGTTTTTTCAGCAGAAATGTATGCGTTTCATCCGGAAATTCAAGGAGGAGCACACGATCCTTTTTGTGAGCCATGACACCCAGTCGGTGGTCGCCTTGTGTGAACGGGCGATTTATTTGGACAAAGGGAACGTGTGTCAGGATGGTTCCGCGAAAGAAGTCATAGAACATTATCTGCAGAATCTATACAGCGCCAATCAGGATGTGCAGGGGGCTCAGCAGGAAACCGATTCCAATTCGGAAACTTCGGATGATGACGACTTCGAAGACATGCGTCAGCCTTATCTGAGATGCTCGAATTTACGGAATGATATCGAGGTTTTCCGGTTTGTTCCTCCCGAAAACGGGAGCAGCTGCTTCGGAGCCGGCGGTGCGAATATTACGAGTGTCCAGTTCCTCAACAGCGAAGGCAAGCCTTTGTCGTGGATAATCGGCGGTGAAATAGTGAATCTGCGGATCGTTGTCGCGCTGGAGCGGGATTGTTTTTCGCCGATAGTCGGTTTTACCATCAAAAACCGTCTCGGTGAAGATTTGTTTGTTGACAACACCTATTTGAAAATGAGGGATACTCCTTTGGATTGCAGGGCGGGTGAAACGCTTCAGGCGGATTTCGTTTTCCGGATCCCCGTTCTGCCGCCGGGACAATATACGGTATCTCCGGCGATCGCAGTGGGAACGATGGAAAATCATACCCAGCTTCAATGGATTTATGATGCGCTGGTCTTCGAATCTCACGCATCGTCTTCCCTGGGACTGGTCGGGTTGAATATGCGACGCATAGATTTGAAGAAACTCTGAAATGTCCGAAGAAATCGAAAGATGCGCCAATACCGGTTTCGGTGTGGAGTTTCTGGAACATCTGCACCGTTACCGTATTGCCCAAAGTTATTGCCGGGGGAAGGTGGTTTTGGATGCCGCCTGCGGCAGTGGATACGGGACGGCGATTTTGGCAGAGGTCGCCTCCCATGTGTATGGCATCGATATTTCAGAGGATGCGGTCAAGCTCTGCAAAAAGACTTTTCGCAAAAAGAACATCTCCTTTCAGACCGCATCCATCGGCGAACTTCCCTGGCCGGATCATTTTTTCGATGTCATAGTCTCTTTTGAGACCATTGAACATGTTTCGAAGAGCATCCAGAAAAAATTCATTTCGGAAATCCGCCGACTTTTGAAACCCGACGGCACTCTTGTCATCTCTTCTCCGGACAAACAATATTATACCATCGAGCGCAACAAAAAAAATCCTTATCATATCGCCGAGTTTTTCCGAAAGGATTTTTTCAAACTGATCGACAGCAAATTCAAGTATTGCCAAAAGGCCGACCAGAAAATTTTTCTTTGTTCGCTTGTAAAAAACGATAGTCAAAAGGGTGGACTCTCCGTTTTTTCCTCTTCCCAGCAGAAATCCGGACGGGCGGCGATTACCGATCATCCGGTTCCAAACTTCTGGTACAATATTGCAGTTGCATCCAATGTGCCGGTGGCTCCTGTGCCGGATTCGATCAATATCGATATCGAGGGCAAGATATTTTCTCCCGATGGGAAAACCTCTCAGGAAGCTTATATAGAGAAATTATCCGCACATATCAAAGAACTTGATGACGAGCACGAAATCCTGATCAAGGAGCGTCAGGAGCATCTTGACGCGCTCGCCAAATATCAGTCGCATGTCCGGGAACTCGACGATGAACGCAAGTCGCTGGTCAAGGAGCGCAAGGAGCACCTCGCCGCGCTCGCCAAATATCAGACGCACGTCAAAGAACTCGACGCCGAGCGGACGTCGCTGGTCGAGGAGCGCCAGGAACACCTCGCCGCGATAGCCAAATATCAGTCGCATGTCCGGGAACTCGACGATGAACGCAAGTCGCTGGTCAAGGAGCGCAAGGAACACCTCGCCGCGCTCGACAAATGTCAGACGCATATCAAGGAACTTGACGTCGAGCGCGAATCGTTGATCAGGGAGCGCGGGGAGCACCTCGCCGCTATAGCCAAATATCAAACGCATGTCAAGGAACTCGACGCCGAGCGGACGTCGCTGGTCAAAGAGCGTAAATCGCTGGTTGAGGAGCGGCAGGAACACCTCGCCGCGATAGCCAAATATCAAACGCATGTCAAAGAACTGGACGCCGAGCGGACGTCTTTGGTCAAAGAACGCGAGGAGCATCTTGCCGCGCTCGACAAATGTCAGACGCATATCAAGGAGCTGGATGGCGAGCGCGCGTCGCTGATCAAAGAGCGTACGTCTTTGATAAAGGAGCGTCAAGCGCACCTTGACGAGCTCGCCAAATATCAAACGCATGTCAAAGAACTGGACGCCGAGCGGACGTCGCTGGTCAAGGAGCGCGAGTCGCTGATCAAGGAGCGTACGTCTTTGGTCAAAGAACGCGAGGAGCATCTTGCCGCGCTTGACAAATGTCAGTCGCATATCAAGGAGCTGGATGGCGAGCGCGCATCGTTGATAAAAGAGCGTACGTCTTTGATAAAGGAGCGTCAAGCGCACCTTGACGAGCTCGCCAAATATCAAACGCATGTCAAAGAACTGGACGCCGAGCGTACGTCTTTGGTCAAAGAACGTCAGGAGCATCTTGCCGTACTCGACAAATGCCAGACGCATATCAAGGAGCTGGATGGCGAGCGCGCGTCGCTGATCAAAGAGCGTACGTCTTTGATAAAGGAGCGTCAGGCGCACCTTGACGAGCTCGCCAAATATCAGTCGCATGTCAAGAAACTGGACGCCGAGCGTACGTCTTTGGTCAAAGAACGTCAGGAGCATCTTGTCGCGCTTGACAAATGTCAGTCGCATATCAAGGAGCTTGACGGCGAGCGCGAGTCGCTGATCAAAGAGCGTACGTCTTTGATAAAGGAGCGTCAAGCGCACCTTGACGAGCTCGCCAAATATCAAACGCATGTCAAAGAACTGGACGCCGAGCGGACGACGCTGGTCAAGGAGCGAGAGGAGCATCTTGCCGTACTCGACAAATGCCAGACGCATATCAAGGAGCTGGATGGCGAGCGCGCGTCGCTGATCAAAGAGCGTACGTCTTTGATAAAGGAGCGTCAGGCGCACCTTG
>Ga0310786_10001345_pt1 | contig 39413 bp, 71 predicted proteins | sample AusTroGonzalo_MG_FD_203881 | JGI IMG/M metagenome (GOLD analysis project Ga0310786, IMG submission 203881) | Bovine rumen microbial communities from tropical cattle in Woodstock, Queensland, Australia - Gonzalo_03 (v2) (version 2) | ecosystem: Host-associated > Mammals > Digestive system >... | reverse complement strand
GAACAGAAAACAAGTTACATCCAACAATGAAACCTATTGAATTAATATGCAATGCGCTTAAAAATTCAACTGATGAAAAAGATTTAGTACTTGATTTATTCGGTGGTTCAGGTTCAACTTTAATTGCTTGCGAACAATTAAACCGTAAATGCTACACAATGGAATTAGACGAGCATTATTGCGATGTTATAATAACTAGATGGGAAAACTTAACAGGCAAACAAGCAATAAAGTTATAAGGTTAAAAAGGTGAAGTATGGGCAGACCTAAAAAAAACACAAAACATCCGGGCGGCAGACCTACTGTTTTTAATACGGAAACGCTACAAAAACTTGAACACGGATTTAAAATAGGTTTAACAGATGTAGAATGTTGTGCCTATGCGGATATAAAAGTATCAACATTTTACGAATGGCAAAAAAGAAACCCCGATTTTTTGTATAAAAAAGAACAATGGAAACAAAACCCTATTGCAAAGGCAAAACATACTATTTACAAGAACCTTGATGATGCAAAAACGGCTCAATGGTATTTAGAACGTAAATGCAAAGAGGAATTTTCAACTCAAAGCAAGTTAGAATTAGAAAGCAAGGGCATTAATATAGTTGTAGCAGATGATGAGCATAAACAAATGTTAGAGGATTTATAATGCTAAAGTTTTCAAAGGTTTTTGATAAAAACTACAAGGCATTTAAAGACAAATTGCGGTATATTATAAATCAAGGTGGAACATCTAGCACAAAAACATTTAGTATATTGCAGTTATTAGTGGCTATTTGTTTAAAATACAATGTCAAAATAGATATTGTCGGCTTGTCTGTACCTCATTTAAAATCAGGGGTATTGAATGATATGCCTTTTGTATGTGAGCAATTTGGGATAAACTTTTCAGAGCATTACAAAGAGGGCGACAAGGTTTTTAGTTGCGGTAAGGGTACAATAAACTTTTTGGCTTTTGATAAGTTAGGCAAGGCACACGGTGGTAGACGTGATATTTTGTATATGAACGAAGCAAACCATTTGAATTATAATATTGTTGAACAATTAATGGTTAGAACCCGTCAAAGCGTATTTATCGACTATAACCCTACAAATGAATTTTGGGTACATACAAAATTATTAGTAGAAGAACCTGAAAAATGTGAGTTAATACGGTCAACCTACAAAGATAATCCTTTTTTAGAACAATCAATTATTGATATGATTGAGAGCAAAAAAGGAAATAATAACTTTTGGCGTGTTTACGGTTTAGGCGAGTTAGGAGTTGCCGAAGGTTTAGTTTATGATAATTTTGAAGTGTTAGATTTTGATAAAAGCAGATTTGCAAAATATTACAACGGCATTGACTGGGGATTTAGTAATGACCCGTTTGCTTTTGTTCGTGTAGCAGTTGAGCAGGATTGTTTATATATCTGTGATGAAATATATCAAAGGAAGTTATTAAATAAAGATTCAGCACCGTTGGTTAAAGATATTATAGGCAGCGAGTATGTTTATTGTGATAGTGCAGAGCCGAAATCAATTGCGGATTATCAAAATTTAGGCGTAAATGCTATTGCTTGCCAAAAAGGTGCAGGAAGTATTGAAAGCGGTGTAAAACACATACAAAGTTATAAAAAGGTTTATGTGCATCCGAGTTGCCCGAATGTATTAACGGAGTTTAGGAGTTATGAATGGAAACAGGATAGAAACGGAGAATATATGCCCGTGCCGGTTGATGCTTTCAACCACGCTTTAGATGCTATCAGATACGCATTAAATGATGTAATCGGACAAAATACTATATCAGCAATTAAAGGCTTGCGTTTATAAGTCCGTTTTTGTTTATTCTATACTATGTACAGGGAGAAACTGTAAAATGATATATCAAGTACAAGCGGATAGCACAGAAATAAACATTACAAATGTTTCAAATTGGATTACAACTTTTAAAAACGACATATTGCCGAACCGTATAAAGTTAGGGCAATATTATGACGGTGAAAATGTAATAGAAAAGCAGGGAGCAGTAAAAGGCAGACCGAATTACTCAATCAATGTAAATATGGCAAAATACATTATTGATGTGGCAACGGCTTACACATTTGGCGTACCTGTTCAATACACGACAGATAACGAGCAAGAAAAGGCAATATTAGAAAAACTGCAATACATATTGAAAAATTGTAATGACAATGAGATAGATTTTCAGCAGGGTGGAGATATGGCAACTTATGGCTTGTCATATCAATTAGTATTAGCAAAGCAAGGAAGCGAAAAGATTGAGGACAGAATTGCGATTAAGTATTTAAGTCCGTTACAAACCTTTTATGTTATTGACAATACAATACTTGAAACGCCTGTTTGTGCTATTTATATGTACGATTACACAGAGAAAAACCAAAAGAAAACAAGGGTTTATGTTTATGATAATGAAAACTTGTATATATTTAACGGTTCGGGCGGTGTAATACAAAATTTAGAAAGCGTTGAACCCCATAATATGGGTGCTATCCCGATTATTCAATGCTTAAATAATGATGATGCGTTTAGTGATATTCAATGTATAACAGATTTATTAGACAGTTTAAGTCTTGCAATATCTAATACAACAGATGATTTACAGTCTATTGCAAACGCTATATTATGTGCAAGTGGTGGAACGTTATCAAAAGAGAATATAGAGGCAATAAATGAGTTAAAAACTGCTAATTTGCCAGTTGGTGCAAAAATGGAATGGATAATCAAGAATATCAATCCCGAAGCAACAAAGCAACAAATTGACAGGTTATTAACATTCATATTCCAGATTGCACAAGTGCCTGATTTAACAGATGATGCCTTTGGCGGTAATCAGTCAGGCGTAGCAATGCAATATAAACTTTGGGGAATGAACCAACTTTGGATTACAAAAACTACCAAATACGAAAAAGCATTGTATCAACGCTTGAAAATCTTATTACACTTATTGCAGTATCAGTTTGAAAGCAATGTGGATTTATTAGACAATATTGTTATTACGTTTAGCAAAAACTTGCCTACAGATAATTCAAATATGCTTCAAATGGTTCAGGCATTAAAGGATGTTGTATCAACAAAAACATTATTAAAACAGATACCTTTTGTCGAGGATGTGGAAGCAGAGATTGAGGAACTTGATGCACAGGCTGCAAAAAACGCTGATTTATACGGATTTAATAACAATGCAGTAATTGAAGAAAATGAGGGGTAAAGGTATTGACTTTATCCCTTAATTTTTGTAAAATTGATGTGTAAGAACAAAAGGAGTGAATGATGAGTTTAAATTTAATTATGGGTGCTAGAAATGGGGCTAAAACTCCGAGAGAAGAAAATGATTTCTATGCAACACATCCTCAAGCAGTTAGATTATTTTTAGATAAATTAAATCAAGATAATATAAAACTAACACATACTATATTAGAACCCGCTTGTGGAAAAGGACATATGGCGGAAGTATTTAAAGAGTATGGTTATGATGTGGTAGCGGTAGATTTAATTGATAGAGGTTACGGAACAACAGGAGATTTTCTTGAAAACGGCTTACCTATAACTTGTGATACTTTCACTAATCCACCGTTTAGACTTGCCGAAGATTTTGCATACAAAGGACTTGAAAATTTGGAAGAAGGTTTCAAACTAGGTTTATTTCTTAAAACACGATTTTTGGAAAGTAAATCAAGAAAAAGACTTTTTGAAGAATATCCCCCGAAATATGTTTATTTGTATTCTGAAAGACAACAATGTGCATTGAATGGTGATTTTGAAAATCTTAAAGCAAAAACTCAATGCTATTGTTGGGTTATTTGGGAAAAAGATTGGCAAGGTAAAACAGTATTGAGATGGATATAAAGGAGAAATTATGGATAACAACTATTGGGAAAAGAAATATGCAGATATGCACATAAGATTAACAAATAGAATTGCAGAACTAGAAAAAGAAAATATGGAATTAAAAGGAGCATTAGAAACAGTTACAAAAGGACTTATTATAAGACAAGAAAAGTTAAATTTACTAATTAAATAAACTCCGCTTTTTATTTAAGGCATAATTATATTATGGCAGATACACAAGAATATTGGAATAGACGAGCAAGGCAGGATAAAATTAAGGTTATTAAGACTTCCGAGCAGGGTGTTGATAACCTTAAAAAACTGTTAAAAAAGAACCTTGATAGCGTTGAAAAACAAATAAAAGAGTTTTACAAAAAATACGGTGATGAGGGCAAGTATGCAGAGCAATTAAGTTATGCAGAATTTCAGAAATACAAAGCAAGATTACGTTTGAAAGCAAAGCAGAACCCCCAAGACAAGACTTTACAACGGTTGGCAAAGCAAGATATACCAAAATACAGAATTGACCGTTTAAGAGCGTTACAAACCGATTTACAGATACAATTAACAGAGGCAACAAAAGGGCAAGAAGCAGGGATATATAAAACTCTTAAAGATGTGGCGAAAGTATCGCAGGCAACAACTGCATTAAGGTTTAAAAAGACTTTAGATGTGGCTTTTGATAAGATTGCAAGCCGTAAGTTAGAAAAAATATTGTCAAGTGATTGGGTTGGCAATATGAATTGGAGTGAAAGACTTTGGAAAGATAGGGAACTTGTCGGCAAAAAGGTTACGGATATACTGGAAGAGGGAATACCTCAAGGGAAATCTATGCAGGATATGGCAAGAGATTTAAAAGATGCTACTAATTCAAGTTTTAATGATGCGTTTAGGCTTATAAGAACAGAGTCGGCACACGTTGACGGTGAAGTTACATTAGACGGATTTAGACAGGCTCAAAGAGAGTTGGGATATGAATATTATGTTTTAGATGCCTTTTTGGATAGCAGAACATCAAAAGAATGTAGAAAACACGATGAAGAACGGAAAGAGGGTAAAAAATATAAAATCTCAAAAGCCGTGATAGGCAAGAACTATCCACCTTTTCATCCCTCCTGCCGCACGGTTGCGGTGTTGTATGAGGGTATAATAAATGAGGATTTAATAGAGGATTAAGTATTGACTTTTATTCTGTTTAAATATAAAATATTAAGTGTAAGAACAAAAGGAGAATGATATGTATTTAGTTATTAAAAAAGAGTATGCCAATTCTTATGAGGGCAGTAGTATTATGGCAGAAAAGATTTATGGAATGTTTAAGTACAAAGAAAATGCAGAAAAAGAAGTCGAAAATCTTAAAAAAATAATGTGTTATACAGAAATAAAAGAAATAGCAACAGATTTTATTTTGTAGAATTTTAGAGTAAGAACAAAAGGAGTGAATGAATGCAAACAGATAAAATAGAAATTACTTGGAATTTAGTGCCTAGTAACGAAAATCAATTTTATGACGAGAACGAATTTTATTACCGTATAAAAAGCAATGATTTTGATGTATGCAATAAATTTTTTGTTGAAAATAATGTAATGAATAACGAAGTTGCTTTTGGTTATATTTTATGTGATTTGTTAAATAAAAAAGTAAGTGAGGATAGTGAGGAATAATGGAAAAAAGAAAAATAAAAAAATGGGTTCCTGCTCCTTTTGATTTTGAATTAAACGAATGGGCTGACAAAAAAACAAAAGAATATAAAAATCAAAAGACAAAAGAATTAAAAAAATTAACAAACAAAGATATTTTAATTAAAATTTTAATGGAATTAGAAAGAGGAAGATAATAATGGCACGCAAGAAATTACCACCTGAATTAAAAGCAAAGAACCATACTTTTAAACTGTATGATTGGGAAGTGGATAAAGTAAAGGAATATATAAAATGCGTAAGAGCAAATAAGCAGTTTTATTGTGCAGGGAGGTTGAAAGATGAAAGTTAAAGAATTGATAAAAATATTATGTGAAACTGATGACTTTGAAAAAGAAGTATTAGTTTTTAGTAATACAATGGGTGCATCTTACCCGATTGAACGAATAGAATTTGAGAATAATAAAACAATAGAAATCGTAAGTTTTTAAGAACATTTTATAAAACATTTACGCAACTGTTAAGGATTTCTTGGCAGTTGCTTTTTTTTGTCCGTTTTTGTTTGTGCTATATTTACGGTATGTTGTTAGAACAGTAAAACTAACATTCTGTATAGGACAGTAAAACTAAAAGGAGAAAGCGAAATGACAGAAGAAAATCAAGACGTAAAGACATTTACGCAAGCAGACATTGACAAGCTCAATGAGGAACACGCAAACGCATTGAAAGAACTTGAAACACGTTTAAAAGGCGAGCAAGACAGGAAAGTTGATGCAGCGATTAAGAAAACAAAGGCAGAAATTGAGGAAGCAGCAAAAAAAGCAAGTATGACGGAAACCGAAAAATTGAATGCCGAGTTGGAAGAGTACAAGACAAAGTATCAGGAGCAAGCGGATATAAACGCACTTGCAAGCCAAAAAGACGAAACAAGAAAATTGATGCAAGAGGCAGGGGTTGATTTATCTTGTTTGGATTTTTGCTTTGTACCAAAAGATATTGAAGCCACTAAAAGCAAGATACAGGCATTTAAACAGTACACCGACAACGTTAAAAAGACGACATTTGAGAACGGAGTACAAAGTAAAGTACCTGAGGCAGGACAACCGCCTGAAACAGATGCTTTTTTAGACGGCTTCAACAATGGATTACACGCAAACAAATAGGAGATTTAAAAAATGACACAGAATTTAGCAGCAAAATATTCTGCAAAAGTTGATGAAAGATTTAAATTAGGTTCATTGACTGCAGGATTAACAAACCAAGATTATGACTGGGATGGTGTGAACTCAATCTATGTATATGACATAGCAACAGCACCTTTGAACAACTATTCAACAAGTGGTGCAAGCCGTTACGGTACACCGGCAGAATTAGACGATAATATCACTAATTATGCAGTATCACAAGACAAGGCATTCACATTTACTATTGACAGAAAATATGAACAAGACCAAATGGGTGTTAAGGCAGCAGGTGCAGCACTTGCAAGAGAAATTGATGAAGTTGTTACTCCGTACCTTGATAAATTTGTTATCGGTACTTGGGAAGCAGCAGCAGACATCAACTATTCTTATGGTGTTTCTATTACTAAGTCAAATGCTTATGAAAATGTTTTAAAAGGTATTTCTGCACTTGGTAACTCAAAAGTTCCGCAAGCAGGCAGATTTCTTATTTGCGGTTATAAGTTCTTTAGTAAATTAAGACTTGATGATGCGTTCTTATCAGCAAACGAAATTGCTCAGGGTATGAAATTAAACGGTCAAGTAGGTCAGATTGAGGGCTTGCCTGTAATCATAGCACCTGATAACTACTTTGCACAAGATACAAACTTCATTATTGCTCATACTTCAGCAGTTGTAGCACCTGTTAAGTTGGTTGATTATGTAACACACATCAATCCTCCTGGAATTAACGGCACATTAATTGAAGGTCGTATCAGACACGATGCACACGCACTTAAAAACAAAGTTGCTGCAATTTACTTGAACACAGCAGGAGCAAAACCAAGCGGAGCAACTGGAACAGGAGTGTAGCGTATGGCGAAATTCTTAACAAAAGTAGGCTTGTTGCTTGAAACAAACGACAAAGACAAAATAGAATGCTACAAGGCAAAAGGTTTAAAGGAAATAACCGAAGAACCAAAACCGATACAAGATGTAGAAGTTGCAGATGATTTTGTTGTAAAACCTGCTAAAAAGAAAAAGGTTACTAAAAAGGGGGTTTAATGCCCCCTTTCCTTTTTAATGAGGGTTTATGAAAGAATTAATTATTTTTGGGCGTAGTCCGTTTATTAATGAATTAAAACTACAAAACATTGATTATGACAGATTTGATGTTTGTTGTATAAATTACCCGATACCGAATATCAGAGTGCATTATGTAGTAAGTGCGGATGCGTGGGTTAAGCCTGTATTAGCACCGAAAACGGAATGGATAAGCGAGAATACCGGCTGGGAGTTTAAAAAAACCGACAAGATTATACAAAAAGAGGGTTGTTTATCGTGGCGGATATATTCAAGCAGTTTGGCGGTTAATTTTGCTATATTAAGAGGTTATAAAAAGATTTATATTGCAGGCGTGGACTTGATAGAGGATGACAAGCCATTTATACATTATGACGGTGTAGTAAATAACCGAAAAGCAAGTGCAAGCGGTTGCAGAATGGAAAAAGAGTATATTATAGAATTGATGAATACATATAAAGTGGAGTTATTTCAAGTTAATCCAAAAGCAAAATGGTTAAAATATGATAAATGCATTTTTTAATATTGATAACAATTATATAAATCAATGTAAGGCGGTTATGCGGTCAATTAAGGCACATACAAAGTCGGATGTATGTTTTTATATTGTCGGAGTAAATAAACGGCATTTTGGGGGGCTTAATGTTGTCTGTTTGGATGCTCCTGATATTTCAATAATAAAAAGAAACACAAATTATAGGCATATAACTACATCTGCCGTTTACAGATTGTTTGCACCATTTATATTGCCTTGCGATAAGGTTATTTATTTGGATGCCGATACTATTGTTTTAGATAACATCAAAAAATTATGGGAGTTTGAACCTGAATATATTGCAGGAGTTCCAGACCCTATGTATAAATATCAAGCAAGAAAAAACAACTTAAAACACTTGTATATCAATTCAGGTGTTATGGTTATGAACTTAAAGAACTTGCGTAAATTAAACTATATGGAGAGGATAGAAAACACACAAAACGGCGGTTATAATTTGTCATTATTAGACCAAGACATTATAAATATTGCTTTTGGTGATGTAATAGAGCATTTACCGTTGGAATGGAATGTATATAGTAAAATCTATCCCGAAACAACCTATGCTATGATAGAAGCAAGAGAAAATCCGAGCATAATACATTGGTGCGGTAAAGAAAAGCCGTGGAATAGTGATGTATGGCAAGCGGATGAATGGAGAAAATATGACAATTAGTAATTACAGTACAATTAAGGCTTATGTATTAACATTGGGCGGTTTTGAGGATAGTGCAAAGTTAGATTTGCAAATTCAAATGATAATTGATGAGGTTTTGGCGTACTGCTATCGTAAAGATGTACCGCCTTGTATGGAATTACCGCTTGCAGATGTTATTGTAAATGAATTAAATGCAAGAGGATTTAGTGAAAGTGCATTAGGATTTGACGGCAATATTACATCTTATCGTGAGGGCGATATGTCAATAAATTTAGGCTCAGGAACAACGACTATAAACGGCACAACTGCAAAATATGGCGGTAAATTAGAGGGATTTAAGCAAATTATAGGGGCAATAAAATGTTCAGAAACGACAGATGCACAATAAAACGACCGACAAAAACAAATATTAACGGAGAGGTCATTTACTTGCCCGAAACGGTGATTTATTCTGATGTACCTTGTCATTTATCGGTTAAAGCATTAAGCCCTGTAAATCAAAGCGACAGTACCGCCAAAGTGTTATTAGATTATGTGTTGTTTATAGACACAAAGCAAGGTGTTACTATTGAAAAGAATGATGTTATTGAAGTAACGCAGGGCATAAGTGGTAAAACAATAAAATTAAGAGCAGGAGAAAGCCAAAAATACCCTTTGACAATACAAACGCATTGCGAAGTAAACAAGGTGGCATAATGAGTTTATCCTTTAATGACTATGCAAAGAAATTAGAAGAATTAGGTCAAAACGTGCCAAAGATATTTAAGAATGTAGCAAAGCGAGGAGCGGTACATTTTGAGAATACTGCAAAGGAATTAACGGATAAAGAAAATGCAGTTGATACAGGTGCTTACAGACGTAATTGGAACGCAGATGTTATTGAATTAAATGAGGGTGAATACGGCATTGTTTGTATGAACTCAATGGAGTATGCAAGTTTTCTTGAAGATGGTTATGAAATACATAGAAGTCATTTTGTACCATTTGATGTAATGCAAGGTTCACCAAAAACACAAAGTCTTATTGCTTCATTTAAAGCAAAATATCCAAATGCAAAAGGGTTTATAGCAAAGCCAAGAAGATTTAAGGGTTTAAAAATCGGTAGACGTGCAATGGATAATACAGAGGGTTGGTTATTGCTTGAAATTAGAAACGAAATAGAAATTGCAATGGTTCAACAAAAGTATAATGTTTCAAGAAGCCAAGCAAAAGGATATTTAAAGTAATGTCAGATAGTTAAGAGGTTATAATTTTGTTATGGCTATAATAATAGATTTAAAAAATGCAATAAGAGATAATATACACGGTATAGATGCCAATATCAATTTCAATTTTAATGAAATACAAACGGCTGATTATCCGTATATTTTCTTTTACATTCCGTCATACAGATTAGATAAAGCGATAGATGCCGAATACTGGCGTAAACTAACTTTGGTGTGCGTTCTTGAGTATGCGAATAGTGAAGATAACAACCAAACGGCTTTATGGAGTTACGCAGATACTTTAAGCGAAATGGTTAAGGCTATTCCGTTCAAGAATACAAAGTTAAGTGGTAGGAATTTAGAGCAAAAAACGGTTGACGGGGTTTTGCAGTTGACATTTGACTTAGAGTTTTATGTCAAACAGAAAGATACGACCGATTTAATGGAGGAGTTAGATTTGACCTTACAAGAGGCAGGGCGATATATCCATTACAGACGGTGTGGGACTTTCTATACAGGTACAGAACCAATATAAAATAAGGAGATACAAAAATGGTAGCAACACAACCAAAATTTAATGTAGATTTTAAGGAATTAGCAGTATTAGCAATCCAAAGACAAAAAAGGGGTGCAGTAGTTCTAATTCTTGATGATTCTACAAATGCCGATATTTCGGTTATTGAGTACAAGGGCTTTGCGGAAGTTGACAAGGCAGATTGGACAACTGCAAACTACAAGAGAATTAACCTTGCATTTTTAGGCAATCCGAGCAAGGTAATTGTAGTTAAGGTTGATAATTCAAGCGGTGCAACTTTCCAAGATACTTTGGATAGATTAGGCTTGTATAGTAATTATACTTTGGCAATGCCTGAAGCAACAAGTGCAAATATAACAGCAATAAAGAACTACATTAAAAACCAAAGAGAAGCAAACAATTATTCAAGAGCAGTAGTAGCAAATGCAACAAGTCCAGATGCTGATTATATTATTAACTTCAATTCAAGTGGTGCAATCAAAGCAAAAATTGCTGATGAAGCAGAAAACTTTACGGCAGGTGATTGGACTTGCCGTTTAGCAGGTGCTTTAAGCGGTTTGGCTTCAAGCCGTTCATTGACTTATTATGAATTGCCCGAAGTAGTTGAAGCACCTATATCAAGTACACCTGATACAGATGTAGCCGCAGGGAAGTTGATTATTTTACATCAAGACGGTTCATATAAATTTGGCAGAGCGGTTAATTCATTAGTAACATTAACAGACGGGGTAACCGAAGCGTTCCAAAAAATCAGAGTTGTAGATATTATGGACACGATTGCAAATGACATTGTAGCAACTTTCAGATTGTATTATGTAGGTAAATATACTAACAACTTTACTAATAAAAACAGATTTGTTGGTGCAATCAATGCTTATCTGAAACAGTTAGCAGCAGAGGGATTACTTGAAGCAGAAAACGACAACGAAGTTGCAATTTCATACGATAAGCAAAAAGCATACTTGGAAAGCAAGGGTGTTGATACTTCAACAATGACATACATCCAGATATTGAAAGCAAATACCGGCTCTAAAGTATTGTTAGACGGTGTATGTTCACCAACAGATGCAATGGAAGATTTAGATTTAGGAATGTACCTATTCCAAGCATTACAGGCAGAATAATTAAAAGGAGAATAGAAAAATGGCAGACGTAAACGCACAAAATGTTTTAGTAGGTACAGATGCAAAAGTTTTTCTAAACGGTGAAGAATGGGGAACTTTTACAGAACTTACTTTAACAATAACTTATGCTTATGATGATGTTTATATCGGCAGAGATGTGGACAGACAAGCAACAAGCAGAACAGGTGAGGGAACATTGAACGGTCAGGCAACAAATTCAATGACAATTCAAATGTACAACACATTATTAGCTAACCCGAACGCAAGATTTACTATTGAAACAGAGTTGACCAAGATTTCAACAGGTGAAACTGAATCAGGGTCAATCGGTGGCGTAACATTTGAAAGTTTACCGTTACAAAACCTTGTAAAAGGCGAGTTGGTAACAAAAGAATTGAGCTTCCGTTGGATGCCAAGCCAATCATCATTTACACAACTTATTTCCTAGGTAACAAAAGTCCTTTCTCCCCCTTTTTAGGGGGAGTTAAAGGCAAATAAAGAGAAAGGACAGGACTATGGCGAATTTAGACAAACTATTGAGAAAGATTGAGAAAAACAAAGAAACAGAGAACGAAACAAAAACCTACCAGCTAGAAGTTGCAGGAGAAAAGTTTGATGTTCGCACAATGACAAGAAAAGAAAGACGGGATTTTATATATTCACAGGATGCTAATAGTAGTGAATTAAAGGCTGATGATTTGGTTAAAAAGATGAAGCCTTTTATTTATAAGGCGTTAAATTTATCTCAATTAGCAGAAAAAGCCAAAGATGAGGGTTATATAAAATCTTATTATGATGTTGTAGAAGCATTATTTGAACCAATGGAGATATTTGAAATAATTGCTTTTATAATGAAAATAAATAACATAACAGGGGAAGAGCCAAAAGAGGAACTTGAAGATATAAAAAAGTAATAGACGAAAGCGTTGATGCTTTCTTATGTGCTTATATATTTGCAAAAAGTGGAACAGACCCTGAATGGATATTACACAAAACACCAAGAGAAAAGATGTTTTATTTGGCTTCAATAGAACACTTTGAAATTAAAAAGGAAAAATAATTATGGCTACATATAAAGATGTGTTGGTGCTTGTTGATAAAGTATCAGAACCATTAAGGAAAATACAAAATAACACCGAGAAATTAAGAGATAAGTTTGGCAAGTTGCAAAGCGGAATTAAAAAAATCGGTGGAGTTATGGCAACTGTCGGAAGTGCCGTAGGTGTTTTAGGTGGTGCAATATTAAGGGCATCAAACCAATACGCCGAAATGGGCGATAGAATAGACAAAATGAGCCAAAAAATAGGTATGTCAACACAATCGTTTCAGGAATGGGATTATATATTAAGCCAAAATGGTGGTAACATTGAAAACCTGCAAATGGGTTTTAAAACATTAACTAACCAAATATCAATGGCTGGCAAAGGTAGCAAAGAAAGCGTTGCTATGTTTAAGCGACTTGGAGTAAGCATTAAAGACAACAATGGTAATTTAAGAAAACAGGATGATGTATTTAATGATACAATTACAGCTTTGCAAAAAATGGGCGAAACTACAGAACGAGATGCAATAGGTCAAAAATTATTGGGTAGGTCTTTTGTAGAAATGAAACCTTTATTAAATCAAACGGCAGAATCCGTAGATGAATTAAGAAAAAAAGCAAATGATATGGGCTTAATTTTATCAAAAGAAGATGTTGATAATGCAAAAAATTATAAAGATACAATGGACACATTTACAAGGTTCTTCCAAGCGAAATTTGGTACAGTAATGATGAAGTTGATGCCTAGTTTTTCAAAAGCATTGGAAGAAATTATTGCTTTTTCACAAGAAAACCAAGAAGTATTTAATGATATGGGAATGGCTTTTAATTTTATTGTAACAAAGGCTTTGCCTACAGTTTTAAAAGCTGTATTTGGACTTGCTAACGCATTAAGAGGTTTAGGCGGCATAATAGGAAACATTTTAGGTTATATTTTATCGATACCGACAAACATACAAACAGCTTTTATAAATGCTCAAAATATTGTTTTAAGGGTATTTATAGCACTTAAAAGAAGTATCGGGGATGCAATACAGTATATTGTTGAACGGCTTGCAAAAATGCTTCAAACTATCGGGGCAATAGCGGGAAAAATACCCGGATTAAGAGGTTTAGGTGATGCAATTACAGATATTGGCGGCAAAATTACAAATAACTCCGTAAGGCAAACGCAAAATAATACTACAACTAATAATTCCGTAGTAAATAACTATAATTACGGCAATCCCCAAAGAAACGCAATAGGTGGAATGTTACAACCTGCTTATGTAAGATAGACGGTTTTATAAAAGGTTAAAATATAACTATGGCTAAAAGATTATACATACAACTTTATAATGCTAATTCGGGGGAGAGCATAACATTCCCGATAAATCCCGAAAGTATAGATTTACCAAAAGAACAAAGCATTGAAACATATAATATATTAAACTTTGGAGAAGTGCCTGTTAGGGGTAACAGGACTTTACAAAGAATCAATTTAAGCGGCATATTGCCGTCAGAGGACAGCGTTTTTGCTATGCTTGCATCATTAGTTAAGCAGTTAGAATTTAAACCTTATTCATTGGAAGAAACAAACGCAATGCTTGAAAATTGGCTTGAAAACGGGGATGTGATTAGGGTTATTATTGCAGGGAGATTAAATAAAGAGTTCATAATTGAACGCCATACACCAACCATTCGAGAGTTTACGGAAAATGAAACGTATTCTCTTGATTTGGTTGAGTATCGGATGCCTGCACCCAAAACAATTGTATTGCCAAACAATTTAGGCAGCAGCAAATTAGTACAATTAAAAGAAAGAGTTATGAAAAAATATGTACCGGCACAATTAACGGGGAAAGTAGGACAAACAATATACAAAGTTGCTAAACTAACTTATGGCGGTAGGTTTAAAGAACTTATGGACAAAAACGGTTTAACAAGTGCAAATTTAGATATTGCAGGGAAAACGATTGAGATGTTACCATTATGATATTGATTGATGATGTTGAAATATTAACGGTATTAGACGGAATGACTTTTAGCGGTGCAAAAGATGTTATAACTAGGCAATTGTCATTTAGTTTTTTATGTAACCCGCTAAAAAAAGAAATACCGCTTTATAAAGTTAGTGTAGGTTCAAAAGTTGAATGGAAAGAAGACAATAAAACTTTATTTTTGGGATATGTAGAAGAATTGCCATATAATACGGATGAGGACACTATTACATTGACTTGTCAGGATTTAATGACAAGGCTTGTGAGGTCAACATTTATAGGTAGAATGCAGGGAACATTAACCGAATTAGCAAACAATATTTGCGGTACATTTGGGATAAAAAACGGTATTGAGTCAGATAATACACACGTTCATAATATTGTATCAACGGGTGATTTGACATATTACGATGTTTTAAAAATTGCTTGTGATAGTATGTTCGACAAGTACACACTTTATATGCAAGGCGATACATTAACGCTGATAACAAATGAACAAGAGCCTGTAAATGAGTTCAGTATTGGAGTAAATATAAGAGGCTCACAATTTAGGCAAAGTATATCAGATATGGTAACAAGAGTTCTTGTTATTGACAACGAGGGGAATGTATTAGATGCAGTTGAAAATACAGAGGATTTGCAAAAATACGGTTTATTTCAGGCAACATATAACTATTCAGAGGATAGTAAGAACAACCTAGCAGATGCAAGAAAATTATTACAAGGGGTAAAAAATGAGGGAACAATTTTATGTAACAATGATAACGCTTGTATTAGTGGAAAATATATTAAAATCAATGAACCTGTAAATGGTTTTAAGGGAATATTTGAAATAACATCCGATAATCATATTATAAGCAACAATTCTGAAATGACATTGGAGGTTGAGTATGTCAGGGCAGGGTAAATTTTGGCAAGACGTTGATAAACGAGCAAAAAAAACCAATTCTTCGGCTGTTAGCGTGGGCGTGGTTAAGACTTTAAAGCCGTTTAGTATAAATTATAATGGAGTTATATTAAGTTACGCTAACGGTGATACTATATTTGTCAATCATTTAATGCTTGATGATAATATTAACCTTGATGTTGGTTCAATGGACAGTCCGCAAAATATAACAGGAATGAACCCACAGCCGTTAATATCTATAACTCCGACACCAAGTGCAGATTATACGGCAGAAATAAGCGGAACACAAAAACAATTTGTTACTGATTTTTATACTTGGAGTAAGTCGGTTCACGACAGATTTATACTACATATAGGGGATTATATTGCAGTTCAAAAGTTAGGCAATAATACCTACATTGTATTAGATAAATTGCAGAAAGTAGAAAATGAGCAGTAATTACGCTTTTATACCGAATACATTAACGGAAGTAACGGACATACAGACAACGGCTGAATTGCCTATATTTCGTGAGTTGGCTTTTGATTTTGAAACAGGGCAATTAAAGACAAGAGGCGGACAATATTATTATGTTGAAAAGAATGAGGCTATTAAGGTATGGATTTATAAGGCGTTGTTTGCGAGCCGTTATACATATTTGGCATATAGTACAAATTATGGAAACGAAATTTATACATTAGTAGGGCGGTATTTAGACAGAGAAATATTATTGTCTGAATTACGCAGGATGATTGAAGAAGCGTTACTATGTAATCCGTATATTATAAGCCTTACTGATTTTGATATTACTCAAAATGGCAGTAAGGTAACTTGTAATTTCAGCGTAAATACGGTTTACGGCAGTGTGGCACAAGCATATAATTACGAGGTTTAAAATGAGTACACAAGATGACATTATACAAAGAATAAACGGCAGATTGACAATCCCAGCAAACTTGTTAGAGGGTGGATTTAGTCAGGATATTATCGGTTCGGTTGCTTATGAGTTGGCAAATATTACCGATACGGAAATAAACGGACTTATTGAGAAAAGTTTTGTTACGACTGCACCAACAATGGAAGATTTAACAAGGGTAGCGGCTGATTATGGCTTTGAACCGAGAACAAAAACGCAAGCGGTTGTTTATTTAGAAATAACAGGTAATAACGGTGCGGTAGTCAATAATTCTGTTAAGGCAGTATATGAAAATTTAATATTTACGGTGCAAGAGTACGGAGTTATCGGTTCAAGTGGTAAGATAACGGTAAAGGCTCAATGCGAAACGGCAGGGAGTATCGGGAATGTACCTGCAAATAGTATTACAGAATTTTTGACTGTTTATGATGGATTAACTGCGGTTAATAATCCGAGTGCGGCTTATGACGGTTTTGATGATGAGGATTTAGAAACATTCAGAGCAAGATTGTTGGCGTATTTAAAAGAGGATGCTGCAAATTGTAATAAGGCACAATACAGACAATGGGCGTTAAGTGTAAGTGGTGTAAAGACGGCAGTCGTTCAAGGTGCAGATGAAGTCGGTGCAGGTAACGTAGCGGTTTATATTGCAAGTGAAAGCGGAACTGTAACGTTAGATTTAATTGAGGCGGTTAAGGATTATATTGAAGAAAGACAGTTTATAAATGCAAATTTAATAGTTCAGAGTTTGAATTATATGGATATTGATACAGAGGCAACGATAGTATTAAAATCAGGCTACACATTGGCAGATGTTATTCAGGAATATTCATTGGCACTTGCGGAATATTTAGAAAATGCCGTAAATATTGTTTCATATTTTAAGGCAAGTGATTTGTTATTTGCTTGTAGCGGTGTTCAGGATGTAACAGATTTCAGTTTAAACGGTGGAACTGATAGCATAGATATTGATGAAACAGATTACCCTGTTGTCGGGGAGGTGGACATTGATACTTAATGATATTGAACATTTGCCAAAGGTTGTAACGGATATTGACGGGATAAGAGATGTATTGTTGGCTATTGAACCAGAATTACTACTTATTAGAACAGATTTATCCGATTTATTAAAAGAGTTGTATGTAAAGACAACAACGGCATTTATAACACGCTGGGAGCGTGATTTCGGGTTAAGTTATGATGCTTCGTTGACTTTGGAACAAAGACGGCAAAGAATATTAAATAAGTTAGCAAGAAAAAAAGTTTTAAACTGGGAAAATTTAAGGCTTTTGGTTAAAAACAATTTAGCAGAAAATACGCAGTTTTATATTGTAAACCAAGCGAGCCAGTATCATTTTACTATATTAGTTGTTGATGCTGATTTTACGGGGTTATATCAGGTAATAGATGATGCAAAACCTGCATACTTAACGTTTGATATTGATATTACTGATTTATTAAGGCGATGTGGCACTTTTGTTTGTGGCACAAATCCGCTTTAATAAAATGCTATATTATTATAAAGGAGATTTAAAAATGACATATTCAAAAAATGTATGGAAAGACCAAGATGTTCAAAGACCGAGAACGTATGAAGTTATCAATAACCAAGACGGCTCAATTACATTGAACGATAGTTTCGGGGTAGTAACGGAAATTGGAACACCTGTCAATGCTACAAATATGAACCACATTGAAGATGGTATAGCAGACAATGATACGGCTATAACTACAATTAATAGTAAAATCCCGAACAATGCAAGTTCTGTAAACAAAATGATTACGCAAGAAGATGTTGCACCCAAATTTCACGCTTTAAAATCCTATTCAGACAACGGGGAGTTATTGACGGATGCAGAGGGTTTAGAGGATGTTAAGGGATATGCCCATTCTACCTTTGACCGCAGTAAGTTTGCTATGAGCGGTGCGACTTTTTATACAAAGAGTGCAACACCGTCCATCACTAACAATGGCATTTTTACCAATGCAACTACAACGGATTACATAAGATATAACGTAGGTTCTTTACCGACAACTTGGGGTGTTAAAATCAAAGGTAAAGTCCCTTCAACACTTCCTGTATCATCATCAAATACACTTCTTACAGTTAAAGACAGTATAGATGGTAACATCTTGGTTGCTGTAAGAATGGATGGTAATACATCTTACTTGATTCTTGGTTATAGGAATTCGGACGGAACTTATTCAATTAGCAAATATCCGTCTAGCGGTAGCTTAGTGGCTAATTCTGATTGTTTAGCAGAGGTTCAGGGTAATGGCAGTAATATAGTCATTAAAATTAACGGTGAAACTATTGTAAACGGAAATGATTTAAATACATCATCCAACATACAGTTTTTTGAGTTCGGCTCCACAAGCGGCGGCTACAACCCCTGGACAGGAAGTGTGGATTTAAAATATGCGGAAGTTGATATTAACGGGAGTGTTTATACAGGCAACAAAACAGGCATAGATACGATTAAGCCTGATGATTATTCTGTAGTAGGTACACCGACTATTACGGATGATGGGATTGCAAGTGGGTTTAGTAGAGGTTTTGTTAAATTTCCATTTACATTAAGCACTTTTAATGAAATTGTAATTGAAATTTCAAAAGATGCAAACAGTACAGGTATGATGTTTTCAACCGATACTCAAAAATTAATGATATGGCAGACATCGACTAATAAAGTTCAGTTTTCTTGGCGAGAAGTAAATAGCACAACAAATGTTATAGTCGAAAACTTTACTGTAAGTGCAGATGCTCAATTATATAAATTTGTATTGACATCGACAACTTTATCATTATACTGTGATGGAGTATTAAATGAAATAAGAACCGTTACTACAACAGGGTTAGCTTATACTTTTACTTATGGTATTATAGGAAACTATCATCCGACTACTATTGATAATTTTGCATTCACTGGTTCTATCGACCTCAACGCATTAAAAATCTACGTTGACGGCAACTTGGTTTATCAACCTTGCTTAAAGATACCGTATACAAAAGGTTCAGAGCAATACGGCGGAAAGTATGTCAATGCTCAATATTTGCCGAGAGTAAAAGATGCGTATGAACAGGGGCTTGCAAATGATTACTTCACATTAGACGAGGTAAACGGTACATACACCCTGCCTATGGGCAATTTGTACGGGATGATTGAAAAATTAAACCAACTTGCAAAGGATGAAATAGGTTTACCAAAAGCCACATTGTCAAACACTTTGAATGATAATGAAATATGGCTTGAGGGTGCGGAAGTATCAAAAGTTACTTATGCAAAACTATACGCAATATACGGTGATGATTACGGTATACCGTCAGACAGTGCAAACTTTGTATTACCTGATTTCAGGGATAGAGTAATGCAGGGTATCGGTAGCGGTGGAACTTTTGGCTATATATCCGCAGGCTTGCCGAACATTAAAGGTACAACAACAAAAACTGGTATTGGTATCAATGGAACGGCAGGAACATTTACAGGGGCATTTACAAATTCTGTATCAGGTACGGGAAATGATGTGCAAGGTGGCTCTGATAATACACAAGGATTTTTTAATGGGCAGTTAAAATTTAATGCGAATAACTCAAATTCAATTTACAAAGATAGTGTAACGACCGTTCAACCGCCTGCAATTAAAGTAAGATTTAAGACAAGATTTCAATAATAGGAGAAAACTATGGAAAACGAAGAAATTTTAATCAACGACACAGAACCAACGGAAGCACCAACACCTGAACCGTTTGAAATACCTTATGTCTATAATTATTCAACAGAAACAAAGGAATATATCGGGAAACAACAGGCGGACAAAAACCCTGCTGAAAGTATTGCAAAAGGCAAGTTTATACCGCTTGTTCCTGCAAATGCTACATTACTTGAACCGCCTACTGTAGAAGAAAACCAGATACAAGTTTATTCAAAAGAAATAGAAACACACGAAGAACCTTATGAAGTAATTGATGAAGAAACTGGTGAAAGTCATACTGAATATAAAACTATAACAGAAGTAATCGAAAAATGGGATATTGAGCCAGATTACCGTAAAAACTTTGTAAAAGTTGATGAGGCTTTTAATGTTTTTGAAATTGACACTATCGGCGAACAAACAGGCTTTTTTGTAGTAACAAAGGAAGTCGGGGCAGAAATTGAAGAAAACCCTGATATGTTTAAAATTGTGGATAATGAAATTGTCAAGAAATCCAAAAAAGAGTATGACAAAGAACAAGAAGAAAAAAGGGAACAAGCATTTAAACAGGCTTTTTTTATTACATCACTGGGTTATGTCCGTAGAAGTGTAACAATGGCAGACGGTACAAAAAAAGACTTTTTGAGTGATTTATTGCCTGTTATATCTATGGGAGTTCAAAGCGGAACGGAAGTACATATTTTGACTTACGAAGAACCGCCATTTGATGAAGATATAACTGATTGGACTGAATACCAAAAACAAGTTACGGTAACACCGCAATTTATACAAGAATGTTTCTTGCAATTGAGCAATGATTTTTTACCAATAAATGAGGAATAAAATGCAAATACCACCTTTAAGACATCCAAGCCCGAACCCTAAACCTAAACCTATAACCTTTGGTATTTTAAAAGGGTATAGAAAAACCGCTTACGGTCAATATATGTGGGGGAAATATAAAGGCTATAAAATAGAAGTATTTGATGCAACTAAAAAAGACGGGCAAAAATTGCAGTATGTTTCAGACAATTTGTTACGGTGGGTAAAGTCAAAACTAACGTATATACAAAACGGCATAAAAAAAATAAATAGGAGTGAAGCAAAATGATTTTCAAATGGATTGAAAAATGGGCATTACGTAGATTATTAAAAAGAGTTGCAGAGGGTATTCCCGTTGCACAGGACAGACTTGCAGAAATTTGGAAAGAGCATAAAGATGAAATTTTGGAAAAGGTTACAGAAAACATCAAAAAAACCATTAAGAACATTCTTACAAAAGCGTTGGAAAAACAGGGAATCAAAATTCTGCATACTTCCGACAATTAAAGGCTTCATTTTTGGGTTAAATATAAAATTTTAGGGCAGTACCTCCTTTTATAACTCCACTTATGTATGATGTTGTTCTTACTGCCCTTTTGTTTTTTTTAAGGGGAAATTATGATTATTTGGTGTAATAAACCTGAATTATTTATAACAAGCGATAAAGAACCAAAAACGGCAGTTAGAAAGCCGTTGCCGAGTGATACAATACAAGAACGTGAAGATAAAAAAGCAAAACCGTATCTGAATAAGATTGAAGTTACATTTACGGTTAATTACTTGGGAACGGTTTATGTGATAGATATTCCGAGAGGGTACACTTGGAACGGTACAAACTGTTTAGGATTACAATATAATCCGAAGTTATTGACCGCTTCAATGTGCCACGATTTCTTATGTGAAAGACATTATGTAGTAGCAGACGACAGGCAATTATCCTCAATGATATTCAGAGAATTAGGGATAGCAAGCGGAGTAAATAAGCCGTTTATGTGGCTTGCTTATCATTGTGTTGATAATTTTCAAAAAGTATTCGGCAGAGATTTAAAGGGTAGAAAGTGGCAATAACAACAAGAAAATTATTAAAATTTTATAGTAAGGACAAAGACGGCAGGATAGCATTACGAAAGTTATTTAAGCAAGCAAAAGAAAATAACGACATTACGGATGAGGAATATTGGCTATTGATTTATGCTTATGCGGAGTGTAGAATGGTAGAAAATACTTGTGCAAAATTAGGGATGTGCAGAGCGACTTATGCTTCGCATTTGAATATTGCACTTTTGAAAATGGATTATATTATTAAAAAATTAAATAAAATTTAAACTTTTTTCATAATAATTTAAACTTTTTTGTTCTTACACCCTCTTATACTTTTATGTATAGGAGGTTTTTTTATGAATTATCCAATGTATCAAAATCCGTATTATATGCCGTACAATCCGTATCAAATAACGCCTTTTGTTAATGCGATGCAACAGGCATACAATACGCAACAAGTACAACAACCACAACAAACACAACAACAGGTTCAACAACCGCAACAGGCACAACAGACAATAACAACTCAACCGCCTATTATGCAACCACAAGCATTTATAGGTAGTAAAATTATGCCTGTTACAAACAAGGAAGAAGCAACAGTTGCACCAGTTGATTTGGTTCAAGGTACACCGTCATTTTTCTTCAACAAAAGTAACGGTGAGATTTACTTAAAACAGTTTGATGTACCGACAGGAACGGCAATATTCAAAGTTTATAGTGAAACGGTACAACCGAAAGAAGTAAAACAAGAGGAAGTAAAACAAGTTGATTATACAAGAGAATTTCAGTATATCAGCGAGGGCATCGACAATTTGCATAGAATGATTGCAAACTTGCAGAACCAAAGACAATACCCTGTAAATATTGAAAAGGTTGAAAGTGAAGTGATAGATGTTCAACCTGATCCGATAGAAGAAAAGACATATAAAACAAAGAAAAGAGGTCAATAGATGAACCCATTACAGATGTTAGGTGCTTTACAAAAAGCGAAAAATCCTATGGGATTATTAAATCAACTAGCTGGACAAAATCCACAACTTAAAAGAGTTATGGAAGTAATGAACGGTAAATCTCCCCAAGAGTTAAAAGCATACGTTCAGAACGTGGCAAAAACTCAAGGGGTTGACCTCAATCAATTAGCCAATAAATTAGGCTTACAACTTCCGCAATAGGCATTGCGTGTATTTATCCGTAGCAATACGAGAAACGGTATTACACAAGAAGAAAAGGAGAAAAAACTATGGCTATGGACAGTGGCTCAATGTCGCCTGCTGATGTTGCGGCAGTTGTTGACAATCGTGGTGGTTACGGATACGGTTATCCTGTAATGCCAATGTACCCCGCTTTTGGCGGTTTTGGTGGAGGTTATGGAAATAACTTCGGCGGTGATTTTATTTGGATTATTTTATTACTTGCCTTATTCGGTGGCTGGGGCGGTGGCTTCGGCGGATTTGGTGGCTTCGGTGGAAATGTAACTACTGATAGTGGCTTAATCGGGTACGCATTAGGGAATAATGCAACAAAAGGCGATTTGACAAGCGTACAGACTGCAAGCAAATTAGACAGCATTTCATCCCAAGTTAGTAACGGGTTTGCCAACACAGCAACACAGTTATGCAACGGATTTTCAGATGTACAGGCTGCAATTGCTAATGGAGCGTATAACATCAATACAGGACTTCTTACAGGCTTTGCAAATACTAACTTAAACGCTTGCCAAAATACAAATGCTATCACAAGTGCAATAGATAATTCAAGATTTGCACAGCAACAATGCTGCTGCGATATCAAGACTGCTATTGCAAATTCTGATAACTTAAACTTCAGAAACACTTGTGCTATTGAAAATATGATACAGGCACAAACTACTGCAATGAAAGAAGACGGAGAAAAAACAAGAAGTCTGATTATTGCTAACAAAATTGAAGAACTTGAAAGACAGTTAGCACAAAAAGACAGAGATTTATTGAATGCTCGTTTTGATGCTTCACAAATTCAGCAAACTGCTCAAATAAAAGCAGGTCAGGTCGCAGAAATTGATGCTTTGTATAACAGACTTTCTCAATGTCCTGTTCCTACAATGCCTGTTTATGGTATGACACCGATATTTACTTGCAACGGTTGGAACAATAGCGGATGCGGATGCGGAAGCCAATTTGTTCAGTAATTTTGTTAAGTGGTAGGGGTTTTAATACCCTTACCGCTTTTTGAAGCATAGTTAAACACAAGGAAAAGGAAAAATAAAAATGGCTTGTAATTGTAATAGTAATTGCACAGGCAGCCGCTTTGTGCATAGAGTAATAACTGCAACGGCAGGAACAAGTTTTGAACTTGTAACAACCAATTCAGACAGTATAAACGATAAAGACCCTTATTATTTCAGAGCAAATGCAAGGTTTATAAATAATTTGCCTACTACTGCATTGCCTGTAACGGTGGAAGTTGCAGGAACGCAAGTGCCACTACAAAATAAATATGGCGTTCAAATTTTAAGTAGTGCAATCCCACGCAAAGCGTTTGGGTATTATTCAGAAGAAACAACACCGCACGTTATTTTAGTTAATACGCCTGAAACGGTAACAATTCAATAGGAGAAAATAAAAATGTATAACGAATATAACAGATATGACGATTATGACCGCCATATACGAGATGAAAGAATGTATAGAGATGCTGTAAGCCATTTGCGTTGGAATAACGGCAAAGGGAACGGTGAACGCTGGAAGATTGAGGATTTAATGAACTCAAATGATATTGACTTCAATCAAGAAAGATTTACACCGTACGATTACGCTTATATGGTAAACGCAAATTATGCAGATTACGGCAAACTATCAGATAAACAGGATTATTATAAACAAATGGCAAAAGATGATTTGCATAATGACAGTTTCCCTGAACGTGGTGAAGAACGTGCTTATTATGATGCAATGCGTAGGTCAAACCGTTATTATAACAGATACGATGAACCTGTAAGATATGAATACAATAACCGTTATAATTACGGCAATACTTATGGTTACAATAACAGACATTATAATGAACGCAACTCTTACGGTGACAGAGATAATGACGGAAGATATAACGAGGGGAGATAATCCCCTTGTTTATCGAAAGACCGAAAGAACTATTTAAACATTGCATTATAAAACCGTTAGAACAAGAGGGAATAATAACACGCATAAGATACGACAGATGCGGAGCCGAATTATTGGTTAGATATTACACTTTTGGAACGGTTATGCACAACTGGTTTTATGATTTCGAGTTAGAACTCAAAGAACCAAAAGAACGTAGCAAAGAATTTTTTAAGGATTACTAAAATGCACGATAAACTAAACAAAATACGGAAAGAAAATCCAAACTTTGATAGAGAACTTGTAAACAGTTTTGCAAAGAATATGCCTGATTTATTGTCTATATTGATTGACGGCAAAATGTATGATAACCACATAGGCAGTAAAGACGTTGCTATGCTTGCAGAGCAGTTTATTACAGATGAAAAAGGCAATCACATTGGCTTTTACTGGGATTATGAAACGGTTATTGATGCAGCCAAAAACTTTGTAGATTTAAACGAAACGGAATATTATCCGGCTGATGTTTGGGTATGGCTGAATGTCAAATATGCCGACTTTTTAGGGACAGGTGCAAATACTGAAACAATAGTTAAATATGCACTCAATGAGTTATCAGACTTGGACTTTCCTTTTTACCCTGCAAGCCAAAAAGCGTATTGCTGGTTAAAAAAACATATAGAAAATAAATCATAAACCCCTCCTCCCAAAAACTCCCGACAAGGTAGCCTGAACGGTTGCCTTGTTTTTTGGTTGCAAATAATTATTAAGAATTATTACAATTATTTAATCAATTGGTTGCAAAAAATTATTTTATGTGTAATAATAAGAATGTAAGAACAAAAGGAGTGGATGAATGGGTATTGGACAATTAGTTTTAAATCTTAAAGAAAACAATGAGGATTTTGAGTTTTATCCGACATCAAAAGAGATGATTAAACCTATTTATGACCGATTAAATAGAAGTATTGATGTTTTGGATATAGGTGCAGGAACTTGTAATTTTAAAAAATACTTTGAAGAATTTGCAAATGAACAAGACCGTATATATTGTGAAAAAGAAAATATGTTTAGAAATTCTTATATAGACGGAAAAGGTTATAATTATGATTTGCGACCTTCAAGAGATGAACAAGGTAAACATATAAAAAAATATTATGTAATAGAAAAATCCCAAACTTTAATAAATAAATTTGACAAAGATGTAATTGTTTTAGGTACAGATTTTTATAATACATTATTAATAGATAAAAAAGCAGATATTTATTTTTGTAATCCGCCATATAGTCAATTTGATAATTGGACTATTGAAATATTAAAGAATGGTAATTTTAAGCAAGCGTATTTAATTATTCCTGAAAGATGGAAAAATAATCAAATAATTAATAATATAATTGAACAATTTAATATTGAATATACTATTTTAGGAAGCTTTGATTTTTTAAATGCAGAACGACAAGCAAGAGCAAAAGTTGATGTGATTGAATTTGATAAACAATTTGATAGATATAAAGATTTAGAAGATTTTAATAAAAATGCTTTTAATTTTTGGTTTGACGAAACTTTTAAAATGCGTAATAGTGAGAATGATAATAAATATGAATATGAAATAGAGCGAGAAAAAAAAGAAAATATTAAAAATGAATTAATTGGATGCAAAACAAAAGGTGATTTTTTGGTAAACTCCTATAATGCAGAACAAATGAAATTATTTGAGCAATTTAAAGCAATTTGTAGTTTAGATGTAGAAACATTAGAAACAATAGGAGTTAAAAAAGAAGCAATAAAAGAAGCAATAAAACAAAAAATTAAAACTTTAAAAACAAGATATTGGAAAATTGTTTTTGATGAATTTAGCGAAATTACAGATAGATTAACAAGTGAAACAAGAAATGATTTATTTGAGAGATTTAAAGAATTACAAACAGTTGATTTTACACTTGAAAATATATATCCTTTAATTTTATGGGTAATAAAAAATGCAAATACTTATTACAATGACCAATTAATATTATTTTTTAAAAAATTATCAAGTCCTGATAATATAAAACAATATAAAAGCAACAAAAAGGTTTTTGAACGTGATGAATGGCGACATAGTACATTTAAACACCCTGATAAAATAAGTCATTATACACTTGATTATAGAATTATTATGTCAAGTCCTTTTGAAACAGATTGGCACGGTAATTTTGATGGATTAAAATTTGGTAATAAAGAAGCATTAAAGGATATTTTAACAATAGCAAAAAATTTAGGATTTAAAGTCGGAGAATGTATTTTACCTAATTCTTTTGGACAAAAAGTAACAATATATTATGCTGATAATAATAAAACATTTATGGAATATAGAGCATATAAAAATGGTAATATGCATGTTAAATTTGATATTGAATTTGCAAAGGCTATGAATGTAGAAGTCAGCCGTTTACTTGGTTGGATTAGAAGTAAAGAAGATATACAAAAAGAGTTTACAGACGAAATGTCAAAAGGTGCAGAAAAATACTTTAAATCAAATTATACTTGCATAGGTGAAAATACTATTAAATTATTAACAACAAAATCTGAATAAACAGAAAGTGAGGCGTAATGGCAAAAGTTGGCAGACCGAAAGGCAGTACAAAACCGCCTACTGTTTCGTATCATAGGCGAGTACGCCCTGAATGGGTTGAAGTATTAGATAAAGTGTTAAAGGAATTAAAAGCAAAATGCAAATAGAATTTACAATTGAGGGCAAAGTTAAGCCAAAGCAGTCATTTAGATACACACGATTTGGGCATAAATACACGCCAAGAGATGTAAAGCAATACGCAAGGGATATACAATATTCTTTTTATGCAAAATATCCGAAATGGTTGCCAAGTATGTTTTTTGAAAAACCGTTAAGGGCAGAAATTGAAGTTTATAAACAAATGCCAAAGAGTTTTAGTAAAACAAAAAAGCAGAGGGCAATAGCAGGCGAAATTAGACCATTAACTCGTGGAGATGTTGATAACTACTCAAAAGGAATTTTGGATGCCTTAAACGGCATTGTGTACCCTGATGATAAACAAATAGTAGAATTATCTGTTAAAAAGTTTTATTCAGAAACAGAGTTTGTAAAAGTAAGAATTGAGGAAATAAAATGTTAGATATTAAAGATATAGAAAACAAAATAATTAATGCTGATTGTATGGACATATTAAAACAGTTGCCTGATAAGTGTATTGATTTGGTGCTGACAGACCCACCGTATGGGATAAAAATGGCAAAAAATACAAATATATGCTCAAAAATAGATTATTATGGGAAAAACCGAAAAGGGTTTTATACAAAAGAATTACACAAACAAAAACAATGGGATAATAAACGACCGAATAAACAATATTTTGATGAAATTGTAAGAGTTTCAAAAAATCAAATAATATTCGGAGGGAATTATTTTGCTGATTATTTACCGCCAACAAGAGGGTGGATATTTTGGGATAAAAAAGAACATCCTACACAGGGGCAAAATTTTGCAGACGGCGAACTCGCTTATACTTCTTTTGATAAAAATTTAAAAAAGTATGTATATGGATGGATTGGGCTTGATTATGTCAATAACTCAAAAGAGGATAAAAAGAAGCACCCTACCCAAAAACCCTTAAAACTATTTGAAATGATATTAAGAGATTATTCAAACGAAAACGACCTTGTCCTTGATTGTTTTTCAGGTTCAGGTACAACGGCGGTCGCTTGTCATAATCTCAAAAGACGGTTTATTTGTATAGAAAAAGACAAAGATTATTGGCAGGCAAGTGTAGAACGATTAAAAAATGCACAAGCACAGTTAAAATTATTTTAGGCAATTCTTAACGCCAATATTTTTTTATAGTATTATAAACCTATGAAAAGGACTACACGCAAAAGCAGTTCAAAAAGTAGTAGCAAAAAGGTAAAATACAAGTTTGATACTAAAAGCAATGTGATAATGACTGATAAGCACAAACATAGTAAAGTCAATATCATATCAGATGAAAAAGAACCGTTTTTTAAATATGAATTTCAGGACAAGGAGCAATAATGGAAGCATACACAATAAATTTATATCCGATATTCAAAATATTTTGCATCTTATTTGCAATAGTCGGTGCATACAGTACAATTAACAACTTTATGCACTTGTTGGCACGATTTGGTAAAGATAAGTTGGATAACAAAAAGGATATACACGCTAAGGATTGCGATACTGATGTAATGCAGGATTTGATACAAAAATATCCGAATGTGCAGAAAGAATTTATGCTATTGCCTGAACGTGAGCAGAACATTGAAAACAATCAAGAAATACACGAAATAAACCAAAAGATTGAGTCATTTGAGAATAATTTAGATAAAATAGAGTTTTTATTAAGCAGATTAAATATTCAGCAAAGTATGACATTGGATGAGGTGAAAAGCAAAAAGTGAATTATGACTTGCATACAATAATTATCACTTTGATTTCGAGTGTAACGGGAGGGGGTTTAGGTAGTTACATTATGAGGCTAATAATGAAGAACGAAGCAAAGGAAGCACTTAAACCCGAATTAGAAAAAATTGAACAGGAATTACAGGACATAAAAGCAGATTATGTCACTTGTCAGGTATGCAGTTCAAAGCATTCAAGCGTTGATACTATATTAACGGATATGAACCACAAACTTGACATACTAATTGAAAACGCAATCAAAAAAAGCAAATAGGCTATTTCTAATCAGAAAACTCATAATTTCAATACTCCGTTTGGAGTATTTTTTTTTATTAAGTTTTATAAAGGTATTGACAAAAATAAATTTAGTTATATAATGTTTCTTGTAAGAACAAATTAAATAGTAAGAAAAAGCAAGTGTTCCTTGCTTGTAATTTTTTACTTATAGGAGAAAAGAAAATGGATTTTATGAGTTTACATTTATTAAAGATGCAGGAATTGAGAGAGTACAGAGCAACAAGAAAAAAGGCTAACAAGATAGCAAATATATTGATTGTTTGTATTCTGTTGTTATGTGGTTTGGTTATTTGGTTAAGATTGATTGGAGGTTAATTATGAATTTAGAAAAAGAGTTTGAGATTGCAAAAGCAAAGCACAAGTTTAGGATTTTAGTAAATAAGATGATAAAGTATTTCGAAGTCATTGAAAAAGATGAAGTAAATTTATCGGGGATTTATTACAAAAGCCCAAAGGACAGAGCAATAGAAGAAATTATAAAACTGTTAAAATATGATATGCCGAAGTTTGAAAGTTTATATGAAACGGCATATAAGGAATTAGAAGTATAAAGGAGACAATTATGCAAACTGAATTGATTAGCGATTTTTTCAAAATCATCAAAAGATTAGAAAAGGAACTTTACGACAATGGTATTGAAGTTCCTGCAGAGGTTACACAAATGATAAAAGATTTAGGAGGTAGTGATGAGAAATAATTACGCATTTAGACAGGCACAAGCAGAGTATGAAAGGGAATTATTTGACCCGTATGCAGTTAAGCCAACTCCCGAAGAATTAGAGGATATGGCAGACGAAATCGGCAATATGCAATTTGATGCTTGGCACGAAGAAGGGGAGGATTAGTATGTGCGGATATGACCCTTTTTGGATTTATGACTACATTTTAGACCGTCAATGTGCGGATGAAATGGGGTTTGAAACAGTAGAAGAATTGTGTGAATATATGAGCGAACAAAAGGAGGTGGACATTGGAGATTAAAGACTTAACAGATGCGGAACTTGAACTAATGATACGGGAAACGGAAGAAACTCACGATAGTAGATTAAGAAAGAAACTCATAGAAGAAAGACATAGGAGGTTTAAGTATGAGTAATGTTTTTGAAAAATTACAACAAGCAAGAGTTACATTGCAGAACTCAAAATTGAAGAAATCAGGCAAAAATGCTTACGCAGGATTTTCATATTTTGAATTAGCGGATTTTATCCCGACAGTAAACAATATTTTTAATGATTTAAAGTTGTTTTCAAACTTTTCAATTATTGCAGGGGTTGCAACATTAACGATTATCAATTCAGAAAAACCTGATGAATTAACAACTTTTTCAATGCCAACAACTGAATTAACATTAAAAGGATGCACGCCTATACAAGCGTTAGGGGGCGTGAATACATACTGCCGTAGGTATTTATACCTAAACGCTTTGGAAATCGTTGAAAATGACCTGTTAGACGGCAAGGTTGGAACATTTGAAAAAGAAGAACCGAAAGCAAAAGCAAAAAATATGAATGATGCAAATTTGATTGACGGTTTAAAAACTTGTAATACAATGAATGATTTGAATGCATATTATTACAAGTATGAAAAAGAAGTAAGTGATTTAAAAGAATTTCAGGCGAAATATACCGCAAGAGCAAAAGAATTACAAAATGGAGGTAAATAATGAATTTATATGATTTAGATGATATTCAGCAGGAAAATCAAGAGTTTATTATTGATAGTGATAGCAAGGCAGACTGGGCTTGTAAAGTTATCAGGTCAGAACAGGCAGAGGCGGAAAGACTAATAAACGCTATTGATGAAGAAATTGCGATGCTGAATGAAAAGAAAAAATACTATGCAGAACAATTTGAGAACAAGACGGCATATTTGAAAAGCAAATTGCAGATGTATTTTAGGACAGTAGAAAGTAGAGAATTAAAGACTTGTTACAAGTATAAATTACCGTCGGCAGAACTTGTTTATATGAAACCTGCAGTCAAATATGAACGGGATAACGATAAGATTTTATCGTGGTTGACGGAACATAGTAAATTTGAGTACATCAAGACTAATCCGAGTGTGGATTGGGCGGAACTCAAAAAGGCTGATTTCTTTAAGGAAATTGACGGTGTAACGGAAGTACAAACGGATGCAGAATTTAAAATAAGTTAGGAGGTAGAAAATGACAGAATTTGCAAAAGGAATGAATGTAAAAGTCGTAAAGACAAAATACGGTGAAATTATTAAGGTAGGCATTAAGATTGAAGAAATCGGCGAAAATCCGATAAATGATGATGGTTGGATAAATATTGACATTCTAACAAGCAAGAACGGAAAGAAATATGCCGTAGTTGATACTTATAAACCAAAGAAGCAAGAAACAGACGGTCAGATAATGCAGTTTGAGGATGATGGCTCAATTCCCTTTTAAGGTATTGACAAAAAAACTTACTTGATGTAGAATTGAGTAAAAAGTCGGTCAGAAAATAAGTTTATCTATTGATAACCTCTTTATACAATGACCGACTGTATAAGGGGGTTATCTTTTTTTTAAAAGGAAAGAGAAAATGACAAGACGAATGGTAGATACGGAGATTTGGAAAAAAGACTGGTTTCTTGATTTGTCTATTAAGCAAAAATTACTTGTAAAATTCTTATATGACAACTGCGATTGTGCAGGGGTTTATGAATTATCATATCGGACTTTGAGAAATTGTTTTGATGAAGAAATAACAAAAGACGATTTTGCAGGCATTAAACAAATAAAATTTATTTCAGAAAATAAAATATTCATTGAAGATTTTATACAATTTCAATATGGTGTTAGTATTGATGAACTAAAACCGCATAAAAGTAATGTGCATAAAGGAATTTCAAAAAGTTTAATTAAGAACGGTTTATTAACCCTTAATGAACCCTTAGCCAACCCTTGCTTAAGGGTACTGGATAAGGATAAATATAAGGTTATTAATACAAGTATTAATAAACCAACAAAAAAAGAAATTTTAGATTATGTAAGCAGTTTATGTAAGAAGATTGAAGTGGATGATTTTATTGCTTATTATGATGCTTCAGGGTGGTGTGATAGTTCAGGATTGCCGATAAATTGGAAGCAAAAAGCAATACAATGGGCAAATAGGTATAAACCCAAAGAAGAAGAGAAAAAAGCAAGTCCTGTAATTGAGAAATGGTATCAGGAACAAAAGGCAAAATTAGCAGAGAAAGGTATATATTAGTATGAACAGGAAAGAATTTATTGATGAAGTATTTACATTTTTTAATTGCAAAGATGAAAATTTAAAACGCTCCTATGATTTAGCGTTCACCGTTAGAGATGCTATTGATTGGAATAAATTGTATCAGATAGTAGTAAACGAAGCAGAAAGCAGATATTTGCCTGCTCCGAAATGGTTTAAAGATTTCTTCAGTAGGTGTGTAGTATATGATGGAGGTTATACAAATGACGGAATCAGACTACGTGTTTTTGAGAAGCATAGTAGACTTGAAAATGGTTATCCGTACGAATATATAACTTTTCAAAATACTGCTACGATTGAGAAATTAAAACAATATGAGATGCAAAGATTAGGCAATAAATTTATTAAGATGCAGGTTTATAATGAAGATACTTGTGAATGGGTTACAGTATAAAAGAAAGGCGGTCAAAATGAGCAAACTAACAAAATTAGAGAAAGATTTGAGAAATGCAACAAATGGGATTACAAGTTGGAGCATCATACAAGAATGCAGAACGACTTGTCCGCAGAAGTTAATTGAAGAATTACGCAAGAAACACGGTTATGACAAGATAACTGATATTTGGGAAAAAAGAACTGAAATTATTGACGGCACAAAAACGGTTATCAGGTGGAAAAAATATTTTTGGAATGGAGGGGAAAATGACTAATGAAAGAGAAATTAAAAAGTGGCGTGCAAAATTAAGCCCGTATGTAACGGCAGTACAAACAAAATTGTATATTGAACAACAAAAAAGAGAACATTTAAGACAATTACAGGAGATGAACAAAAAATGAATGCAGAAGAAATAAAGTTATTACAAGCACAAAATGAAGCATTGAAGAAACAATGTAACAGTTTGCAGCAAGAAGTAAAGCAATGGAAACACGAATATGAAATACTTGATGCTTGTATAGAATTAGAACAGGGGAAAATGTCAGAACTCAAAGCCGAGAATGAACGGCTGAAAGAGAAATTTGAAATAGAAAGTTTAACAGATAAGACAACAGGGGAAACTATTTATAGAAGTAATGTGGTAAATAAATTAAAAGAATTATTAGAATTAAGAATTGAAGATTTATGTGAAAGTTGCGGAGCAAGTTCTATGATGCCAATGCCTTGTACAGTATACAAACAAACCTTGCAACAGATAAAAAGCATTGTAAGTAATATAATAGACGGTTATATAAGACCTTATGGCGATTATGAACAACTAAAAAAAATTTTAGACCTTATAACCAAAGCGGAGGAAGAATGAACGATAGATTTAAATTTAGATTTTTTAATGAATATAGCAACAAGTTAGAATCTTGTGACGAATACGACTTAAAAGATATATTTGAAAGCGGTAATCCTGTAATGCAATGCACAGGATTAAAAGACAAGAACGGCAAACTGATTTATGAGGGGGATATATTGTTAGATATTGCAAGACACGATAAGCCATTATATGTCGTTAAATGGAACAAATCACAAGCACAGTTTTATATTGAAATGATAAATCAAAAAAAATATGAATTATATACAGAATGGCATTTGGGTAGACACGATTTAGATTATGAAGTAATCGGTAACATATACGAAAATAAGGAGTTATTAAATGAACGAAATTGAAAAATTATATGAATTGGCTGGGATAGAAAAAATAGAGTTAGATTATCCTGATAATTTTGAGCCTTTTTATCCTGAGTTCACCGCAGAAAAACAGTTGGAGTTGATTAAGTGGTTAGGGAAATTAGACGGAAAACTTGAAATAACTTGCACATATAATAAAGAAAAATTTATATTTAATTTTTATTTTAATAGGAAAACTGATAAAAATCATGACCCAAAATATCCTTATTCAAATTTTTTGAATGAAGATATTGAGATTTTAATTGCAAGTTTAATAAACAACCTTTGGCAAGACCTAACAGAAGAAGAAAAGCAACAAGTGAAAGGAATTTTGGAATGAGTAAATACATAATAAAGAATTGCGATTTATTTAATAACTTTAGTGAAGAATGCTTAAAAGATAACGGTTTATGTGAGTTTTGTACCGACTGCGTTATGAAACAGATTGTAGAGTTAGCAAAAGGATATAAAGAAGAACTTATTGATAGAAAAACAAAAAAAGTCGTTGCTACAAGATATTTTAAATTAACGAAAGAAATACTTGAGCTTTTAGACATACAGGAGGTTGAATAGATGAGTAACTTAGGAAGATTTGGCGATATATTAGGCATAATCTTATTGCCGTTTGTTGCAATATTTATGATTGCAATTTCACCGCTTTTGCTCATATTGATGATATTAAATTATAGAAAGGGTGAAAATGAGTAAACTATTAGATAATATCTGCAAAATACGGGATATTTTAGAATACAAGCAGTATAACAAGTTAGGGTATATTAGGCAGTTATCACAAAGTATATTTGATGAAGTACACAGAAACATCAAGCGTAAAGCAAAAGATTATTCCTATGAATTAGAGTTTACAAGCCAAGATTTAAGGGAAACTGCACAGGCAATTTCGGACACATTCAAGCGTTGGGATAACATAATGAACCCTGAAAAGCAAACAAAGAAATTAGCAAAGAACGCAGACGGTGACAGAATAGATATGAACCCGTTTTTTGAGGAAGTAATCCCGATTATGCAATACCGCAGGGATTATACACAAATATTGACGGAGTTAAGAAGTTTATTAGAGTATCACGCAGTCTTTTTGTATTATCTTGAAGAAGCAAGCGAGGATGCAATGTTGAAGTATATAAAACGATTTACATAACAAAAACCCCTCTTAATGAGGGGTGTAATACGTACATATCATAAGTTTTGGAATGTTATAGTAGTTAAGAAAGTTTAAAACATTGTTTACGGTTCTTATTATGATTATATGATTATTATAACAATTTAATTATTAGACAAAACTATTTACAAAACAAAATAATTATAATAAAATATTAACGTAGGATAGGTTAGCTACCGAAAAGCAGAATATCCAACTGCCTGCCTACATTTTATTACTTGGATTTACTACTGGGAGGTAGTTTTATGGAAGAAATATTTAAAACGTGCGTAGAAGATGCCAGATATGAAGTGAGCAATTTTGGGATAGTAAGAAATAAAAAAAGCAAAAAGATTATAAAACCTTTTGACAATGGACACGGATATTTAAGTGTTGCATTTTGGGTAAATAATAATACTATTAGAAAAAGGTTTTATGTGCATAGATTAGTAGCCGTTGCTTTTATTAAAAACCCTTTTAATAAATTAGAAGTAAATCACAAAGATGGGAATAAACAAAATAATAATATAAATAATTTAGAATGGGTTACACGAAGTGAAAACTTAAAACACAAGTTTTGTGCATTAGGTTGCACAATTTCTAAAAAAAACAGGAAAATAACAAGTGAAAGAATGAAAAAATATCAACAAGAACATCGGGAAGAAATTTTGAAACGATTAGAATATTATAGGAATTTGAGAAAAATTAAAAATTAAACAATTATAGACATTTATTGTAATACCATTTTATTTTATTTCTTATAAATTTACCGCAAGTGTCCTTTGTTTCAGCAGGGAACGGATGCATATAGGTAATATCTATTTTCCCCGCACTTGAAGTATTCGGATGCGATAAACCAAACTCATAATGTGTAAAAACGTGTTGCTTATCAATAGGGATATTATATTTTTTGCATAATATTGCACACAAAGCGAAACCCTTTTCAAGTTGTACCCTTGTAAGAGGATATTTTGTATCCTTCACATTTACCCCTTTGGGAACGTAGCAGCCGCAAAATGCAACTCCTATATTGTTTGTATTCCCACCCCCGCAATGCTGAGCATATTTACCGTCATTTACATTAATGTTATCTTCAGGGGCATATTTGCCTTTTATAATTGAACCGTTGGAATTTATTAAGAAATGATAACAATTTTTTTCGTGTTCTGATGGTTGGTTAGTACCGGCTGTCCAATGCAATGTGATTTTGTTTAAGGTCATTTCTACCCCCTTGTTTATATAATACTTATATAAAAATCCGTCATAAAGTATTGACAAAAAATGAAATCATAAACTAAAATAATTATGGTATGGCAAGTCAATTATATTTATTTGGAGCAGAGTATTTCAACGAACCTGAACTGGAAAAGGTTGAGGAAAATACAAGAGTCCGTTATGAAGTGCCTACATACATCAAATTTTATAGCATTTATCAGTATGACAGAGAAAAGTTTACTAAACTATTAAAGATATGGCTTGAAACAGACGAGGGGAAGAACAGGACACTTGAAACACTTAAAGCAAAGCAGTCAGAAATACTTGAATTATGCTATGTAAGAGATGCAGAGGGAAATTTATTAAGGGATAGTGATGAAAACCATATTTTCAGATACCCTACACTTGCAAAGATATACCGTTTAATTTATAATCAGATAGGTGCAAACCCTTTTATTGATAACTACGAGCAAGACGGTTTAAGAGTGATAAGGGATATTTACACCGAAGAAGATTACGAGTATCAGGGAAAAACATACAAAGGGCAAAAGTTTGTAAATGTTAGTGCAAGTATTAAGGGAACTGATAATTTACCGATTAAACAAAGAGTTATAATACATATAGGGCTTTTACGCTTATTGCGTAAAGGTCTTTCAATTAAGGAGGCGTTATGCAAATTAAAGACTTAAAACAAGACCGCCGAAATTTTAGAAAACATAACCAGCGAAATTTGGATTTGATTAAAAAATCAGTAAATGAGGTCGGACTTGGAAGAAGTGTAGTTATAGACAATGAAAATGAGATTGTATGTGGTAATGGTTTAGTAAGTACGTTAGACAAAAACACACCTGTAAAGGTTATTGAAACAGACGGAAGTGAACTTGTAGTAGTAAAAAGAACTGATTTGGCTACAAATGACAATAAACGTAAGCAACTTGCTATTATGGATAATAGTGCTTCGGATAGTTCCGAATGGGATTTTGAAAAGTTAGAGACAGATTTTGACACCGAAGAATTGCAGGATTGGGGGTTAGATGTTGATTTTGCAATAGAGGAAGAAGAAAAAGAAGTTATTGAAGATGAAGTTCCTGAAGAAGTTGAAACCCGATGTAAGCGTGGTGATATTTGGCAATTAGGCGAACACAGATTAATGTGTGGGGATAGCACAAGCGTAACAGATGTTGAAGCATTAATGAATAATAACAAGGCAGATGTTTTATTTACAGATATGCCTTATGGAATGGACCTAGATACAGATTATTCAAAAATGAGTGGAGTATTTAATGATTTTAAGGGTGCAAAAAAAATAGATGGGGGTAAAAAATACGAGCAAGGAAAGGTTGATGATTTTACTCCTGAAATGGTAAGTAATTTATTTGCTTGCTTTAATTATGTTAAAGAAATGTTTTTATTCGGTGCAGATTATTTTGCAGAATTGTTACCAAATAAAAATGATGGCTCTTGGATAGTATGGGATAAAAGAGACGATAACGAACAATTTGATAAAATGTTTGGAAGTCAATTTGAATTATGTTGGAGCAGGAATAAACATAAAAGAGAAATAGCAAGGGTTCGTTGGTGTGGAGTTTTTGGTGTTGAACAAGAATTTGATAAAAAAAGATTTCATCCAACACAAAAACCTACATTACTTGTTAAATGGTTTTTAGATAGATACTCAAAAGATAATGAATTGATAGTTGATTTATTCGGCGGTAGCGGTAGTACACTTATTGCTTGCGAACAATTAAACCGTAAATGCTACACAATGGAACTTGATGAAAAATACTGTGATGTCATTTTGCAAAGGTGGGAAAACTTAACAGGCAAGAAAGCAGTAAAGTTATAAGGTTAAAAGGTGAAGTATGGCTAGACCAAAGAAAAAAAGCAATGCGGGGCGACCTACAATATTTAATGAGATTACGCTCCAAAAATTAGAGCAAGGGTTTAAAATAGGATTAACAGATGAAGAATGTTGTGCCTATGCAGATATTGCAATGTCATCTTTATATAATTATCAAAACCAAAACCCCGAATATTTGGAGAAAAAACGCAAGTGGAAACAAAATCCTATTGCAAAGGCAAAACATACTATTTACAAGAACCTTGATGATGCAAAAACTGCTCAATGGTATTTAGAACGTAAATGCAAAGAGGAATTTTCAACTCAAAGCAAGTTAGAATTAGAAAGCAAGGGCATTAATATAGTTGTAGCAGATGATGAGCATAAACAAATGTTAGAGGATTTAT
>Ga0310786_10001344_pt1 | contig 39418 bp, 29 predicted proteins | sample AusTroGonzalo_MG_FD_203881 | JGI IMG/M metagenome (GOLD analysis project Ga0310786, IMG submission 203881) | Bovine rumen microbial communities from tropical cattle in Woodstock, Queensland, Australia - Gonzalo_03 (v2) (version 2) | ecosystem: Host-associated > Mammals > Digestive system >... | reverse complement strand
GACCTCAAGTATCTTCGAAAGCACATCGCGTGCAATCACACCGCCCGAAGCCATGCCACCCATACCGTCACATACGGTCAGGAGAATTCCGTTTGTTTCGTAATCCCCGATGCGGCTCGCACCGAAAGCATCCTGCTGTTCGCTGCGGTTGCCTATGCCCTGGACGTTCGCGATCTCAATACTCATCAGTCCTTGGGTTCCCACTTAAACTTGTCTGTGCAAACCGGAATGAACAGGAGCTCGCTTGATCCGACCTTGATCCTGTCATCAGCATTAAGATCAGAAGACACATCGATCTGCTCTCCGTTGAGATATGTGATTCCACGTCCGGTTCCTGCCGAAAGCGTAAACTTGTTGTTTGAAGGGTTGTAAGTGACCACTGCGTGGCACTCTGCGGAAACTTCAGGATCCTTGTCGAGTCTGATGTCTGCATCAGCACCTGAGGCGATATAATTCCTGCCTTCAGAAACAATATATGAATCTCCGAGGTTTTTACCCGCAATGCAGACCAGGAAAGCAACAGGCTTGGTCTTTGCCGGTTTTGCAGTCTGAGGTGCTACCGTAACCTGAGGCTTCTGGGTAACAGGAGCGACAGAAGCAACGGGAGCAACAGCAGCTACAGGTGCTGCGGGCGGAGCCACAGTAACCCTGGGAGCTTCAGTAACGGGATTTACCGGTGCTGCAGGCGCTGCGGGTGCTGCCGGAGCAACAGGAGCTGCTGCAGGTGTGGCAGCCGGTTTAGAAGCCATCAATGCATCAAGATCGATCGGCTTAACAGCTACCGTTTTACCAATATCGCTTGTAGGAACAGGTGCCGGAGCCGTATTCAAAGCTACGGTCTTTCCGATATCCGAAGAAGGCATGGCAGACATAGGTGTTACTGCCACTGTCTTGCCGATATCGGAAGAAGGTGTGACAGGAGGCTGCTGAAGTGCGACCGTCTGGCCTATATCATTCGAAGGAGCCGGAGCTGCTGCAGGAAACGGTCTTCCGCAGCCGGTGCAGAATTTTGCACTTGCCTCTGCCTTGTTTCCGCAATTGGTGCAGAACTTAATACCGGTGTTAGGGAAAGCCGGTGCAGGCGCAGCAGGCTGAGCGGGAGCGCTCTGAAACTGCGGGACTGGCTGATTCTGGAAAGAAACGGCTGCCTGTTTTCCAAGGCCTGTTCCCTCCTTGCAGTAAGGGCAGCTTTCAAAACGGTTATCATCGTAAAAATGACCCTTTTCACACTGCTTCATATAAATATCCCCCATCCAAAACGATTAGCCGAATTCATGTATATGAAAACAGGCCCCGAGGGGCCTTGAAGACCATTTGTAGAATATCAGTAGGCCGTTCAATCGTCAAGTGGAATTGAGACGTTTGAACGGCTGAAAAGGCTGATTTTTAGGCGTTTTCGTCAGAGCATCAACTCGTAGATCTCGGTGCAGGCCTTGGCATCAAGCGTGACAAATCCGCTGATGGAACCGTCCCTTCCTCCGCCGTTGCAGAGCTTGTCCACGAGCACGGGGATATCTTCCTTTTTGCCGCCGAAATCGCTTAACCTGGAAGGCATGCCGATAGAGATGAGAAATTTCCTGAGGGCTTCGATTCCCTGCTTGGCGGTAACCTCGGGATGATAGAAATCCATCTTGCAGCCCCAGACTCTTACGGCGATCTGGGCAAATCTCGTTACGTCATGCTCCATGCAATATGTGAAGACAGCGGGCATAACTACAGCAAGGCCGGCGCCATGTGCGCAGCCGTAAAGGGCTGAAAGCTCATGCTCGATATTGTGGCTGTTCCAATCCTGCGATCTTCCTGAGCCTGCAACGTTTGTATGTGCAACGGTTCCCGCCCACATGATGTTTGCCCTTGCTTCATAGTTGTCGGGATCGGCCATGACGCGGGGAGCTTCATGAACTATCGTCATTATGAGAGCCTCGATGAGGCGGTCAGTGACTTCAACATCTTTGGTGTTGGTGAGATAACGCTCATAGAGATGGGCGATGATATCGGTCATTCCGCAGGCAGTCTGATAAGGAGGCAGAGTCTGTGTCATCTCAGGATTGAGAATGGAGAACTTAGGTCTTATGCCGTCTCCGCTCGCACCTCTCTTGAGCATGCCTTCAACCTTTGTGATGACGGAGTCACCGCTGCCTTCGCTTCCTGCTGCAGCAATGGTGAGAACAGTTCCGACAGGAAGGGCTTTCTCGATCCACTTGCCTTCGTAGAAATCCCAGAAGTCGCCGTCATAGACAGCACCCGCTGCGATAGCCTTCGCTGTATCGATAGTACTGCCTCCACCTACGGCAAGAAGGAAATCAAAATCGATCTTGCCGGACTTAAGATCTGCAAGTGTCTCATAAACGAAGTCGCTGAGAGGATTCGGCTGAACTCCGCCCTTGCTTGTGTATGCGATGCCTGCATCAGCAAGCGACTTTTCAACGCGCCCCAAAAGTCCTGACTTAACAACGCTTCCGCCGCCGTAAACGATGAGGACCTTCGTGCCTCCGAACTTCTTTACGAGTTCTCCGGCATCGTTCTCGGTGCCTTTTCCGAAATCAAAATATGTGGGTGAACAGAATCTGAAATTATCCATAAATAATACTCCTTATATAAAGAATCAAGCGGGTGCAAAAAATGACCCCTTTTGCTTATTATTGCAAATAGCAAAAGGGGTTCATATTCTTTTTTCCAAAAAACTCTGAGATTAACGATAAACAACTTATATCTGACAGCAGATAAAAGTATCAGTCCTCAGAAGGGTTTTCCGCAATGGCCTTTGCATTTTCAGCCTGAATTGCAGGATCGTATGAGAGCATCGGTTCAACATCCTTCTTGCCCTTGATCTTACGGTCAACATAGTTTGATGTAAGCTTCATGACAAGCGGGCTCATCGCGAGAACACCGATAAGGTTCGGGATCATCATAAGACCGTTGAATGTATCGGAGATATCCCAGGCGATCGAAGAAGTCATGAGTGCGCCACAGATGATTACGAGAACGAAGATTATCTTATAGATCTTTGTTGCAACGGGAGCGTGACTTCCTGCGAGATACTCAACAGCCTTGCTTCCGTAATGTGACCAGCCGAGGATAGTGGTAAAAGCGAAACAAAGGATCGCAAGTGCTACGAAATATCTTCCGAATGAGATGTTTCCGACCTTGAAGATGGTATCAAATGCGTCTGCTACAAGAGTTGCATCACTCGTTGTCTCAAGAGCACCTGTCTCAAGGTTAACTACACCTGAAGTGAGGATTACGAGAGCTGTCATGGAGCATACGATGATAGTATCAGCGAAGACTTCGAAGATACCCCAAAGACCCTGCTTGACAGGCTCTTTAACGTTGGAGTTACTGTGGACCATAACGGAAGAACCCAGTCCTGCCTCGTTGGAGAAAACGCCTCTCTTGCAGCCCTGTGTAATGACGGTCTTAAATGCAACACCGGTAGCGCCGCCCCATGCAGCCTTGCTGTTGAAAGCTCTGGAGAAGATAGCACCGAATGCCGGGATGACCTGTCTGAAGTTTACGATGATGATTATTACGGAACCCAGAATGAAGCATACGACCATAAAAGGTACGATCTTCTCCGCAACTGAAGCGATCCTCTGGAGACCGCCGATAACAACTATACCTACAAGCACCATCAGAACGATACCGACGATCAGCATGTAGAGAGTAACATTGGAATCACCGGAAGTATAAAGCACTTTGGATGACAAAGGCTTGATATCGAAAGCGGAAGTGAAGTTCAATACGATCTTGTTGACCTGACCCATGTTTCCGATTCCGAATGCGGCAAGGGCTGCACAGATAGAAAAGATAATAGCAAGGATCTTTCCTACGATCTTCATTCCCTTGTATCCGCCGAGACCGTCCTGGAGGTAGTACATAGCACCGCCGGACCATTCACCGTCATGGTTCTTACGTCTGAAATAGATGCCGAGAATGTTTTCGGAATAGTTGGTCATCATGCCGAAGAATGCAGCGAACCACATCCAGAAAACAGCACCGGGACCGCCCGTGATGATCGCAGCCGAAACACCAGCGATGTTACCGACGCCGACGGTTGCAGCCAATGCCGTGCACAAAGCCTGGAACTGAGATATCGTTGCATGGTCACCAGTGTGACCGATAACGTTCTTGTCAAAAAGGCTTCCTATGGTCCTTTTCATCCAGTGACCGATATGCGTAACCTGGAATACCTTGGTAAGGCAGGTCATCACAATACCGGTGAATATGAGAAGCCACACACCTGTCTGAGTCCATACGAATGTGTTTACCTTGTCGTTAATGGATGCCAGTGTTTCCCAAAAACCCATAAACAAACCCCCATATTAAGTAAACTAAGATGCTGAAAGTATAACATGTAGAATCCGCGCATCTTCCGGTGTTGCAGAACCGTAACGGAAATGAAAAATAGGGGCTGTGATCTCTCACAGCCCCTTGCGTTGTTTTAATCTCTAAACTGTTCCGCTTACTTGATCTCAGCGTGGAAATCCTGAAGAGCCTTGACCTCGAAAGATCTCTCCTTAGCAGCCTTGATACCCTCGGCAGATGCCTTTGCGGCAGCCATTGTCGTGATATAAGGAATGTGCTGGCGGATAGCATCCTTACGGATGTAAGAGTCATCGTGTGAAGATGTCTTTCCGGCAGGTGTGTTGATGATGAGATCAATGTCCCTGTTGAGGATCATGTCAGCGATGTTAGGTCTGCCCTCATAGAGCTTCTTGACCTTCTCTGCAGTGATGCCTGCTTCGGTGATCATGTCATATGTTCCGCCTGTTGCAAGGATCTTGAAACCGAGCTCGCTGAATGCCTTTGCGACATCAATGAGGTCGATCTTGTCGAGATCACTTACTGAAAGGAGAACCGTGCCTTCGAGAGGAAGCTCTGTCTTTGTTGCTTCCTGAGCCTTGAAATAAGACTCGCCGAAGTGGCTGGCGAGACCAAGGACCTCACCTGTGGAACGCATTTCAGGTCCAAGTACAGGGTCAACTTCCTGGAACATGTTGAACGGGAAGACTGCTTCCTTAACACCATAGTGAGGAATGATCTTATCGTGGAGTTCCGTAACGGGTGACGGACGTCCTGTGAGGTGCATTGTCATGATGTCTGTAGCGATCTTTACCATGTTTGTTCCGGTAACCTTGGAAACGAGCGGTACCGTACGTGAAGCACGGGGGTTAGCCTCGATAACGAAGACCTTGCCGTCCTCGATAGCGTACTGCATGTTCATGAGACCGACTACGTGCATCTCGACTGCGATCTTTCTTGTATATTCCTTGATCGTAGCGACCTGTTCCTCAGTAAGGTTGAGAGAAGGCAGGATGCAAGCTGAGTCTCCTGAGTGGATACCTGCAAGCTCGATGTGCTCCATGACAGCAGGAACGTAGCAGTTAACGCCGTCGGAGATAGCGTCTGCCTCGCACTCTGTTGCGTGGTGGAGGAAACGGTCAATGAGGATCGGTCTGTCAGGTGTAACGCCGACAGCTGCATTCATGTAGACTCTCAGCATCTCGTCATCGTGAACGACTTCCATTCCTCTTCCGCCGAGGACGAATGAAGGACGTACCATTACGGGGTAGCCGATCTTGTTTGCGATAGCGATAGCCTCATCAGCATTGACTGCCATACCGGCCTCAGGCATAGGTATGTTGAGGCGCTTCATCATTGCGCGGAAGTGGTCACGGTCCTCAGCAAGATCGATGGTCTCAGGTGTTGTACCGAGAATGTTTACGCCGTTTGCCTTGAGTGAAGCTGCGAGGTTAAGAGGTGTCTGACCGCCGAACTGTGCGATGACTCCGATAGGCTGCTCCTTCTCATAGATAGCGAGGACGTCCTCAAGAGTAAGAGGTTCGAAGTAGAGCTTGTCAGATGTGTCATAGTCTGTGGAAACCGTTTCAGGGTTGCAGTTGACGATGATGGACTCGAAGCCGAGCTTCTTGAGAGCGAGTGCAGCGTGTACGCAGCAGTAGTCGAACTCGATACCCTGCCCGATCCTGTTGGGGCCGCCGCCTAATATCATGATCTTCTTGTTGGAAGAAGAAGGTGACTTGTCCTCGATGTGGTAAGAAGAATAGTAGTAAGCAGCATCCTGTGTTCCGGATACGTGAACGCCTTCCCATCCTTCCTTGATTCCGTATTCGTAACGTGCACGGCGGATGAGATCCTCGGAAACGCTGAGGAGCTGTGAGAGATACTTATCGGAGAAACCGTCGAGCTTAGCCTTGCGGAGAACATCTTCATTAGGGATCCTTCCGGCACCCTTCATGAGTTCTTCCTCTTCCTCAACGAGTTCCTTCATCTGCTCGATAAACCAGTGCTTGATCTTTGTAAGCTCGAAGAGCTCATCAACTGTAGCGCCCTTTCTGAGAGCCTCATACATGATGAACTGACGCTCTGAAGAAGGCTGTGTGAGCTTAAGCATAAGCTCTTCCTTGGAAAGCTTGTTGAAATCCTTTACGAAACCAAGACCGTATCTGTCCTTCTCAAGAGATCTGATAGCCTTCTGGAAAGCTTCCTTGTATGTCTTACCGATGCTCATGACCTCACCTACGGCTCTCATCTGAGTGCCGAGCTTGTCCTGTGCACCATGGAACTTCTCGAATGCCCATCTTGCAAACTTGATTACGACATAGTCGCCGTCCGGATAGTACTTGTCGAGTGTGCCGTACTTGCCGCAAGGGATCTCATCAAGTGTGAGGCCGCAAGCGAGAAGTGCTGAAACGAATGCGATCGGGAAACCGGTAGCCTTTGAAGCAAGAGCAGAAGATCTTGATGTTCTCGGGTTGATCTCGATAACAACGATCCTTCCTGTCTTGGGATCGTGAGCGAACTGGCAGTTGCATCCGCCGATAACTTCGATAGCCTTAACGATGCTGTATGAATATTCCTGAAGCTTCTTCTGAACGTCTTCAGAGATCGTAAGCATAGGGGCTGAGCAGAAAGAGTCACCTGTGTGAACGCCGATAGGGTCGATGTTCTCGATGAAGCAGACTGTGATGACGTTGTTCTTAGCGTCTCTTACTACCTCAAGCTCTAACTCTTCCCATCCGCTGATGGACTCTTCAACGAGTACCTGGTGGATCATGGAAGCCGCAAGACCTCTTTCAACTACGATCTTGAGCTCGTCGATGTTGTAAACGAGGCCGCCGCCTGCGCCGCCCATCGTGTAAGCAGGTCTGATAACTACAGGATAGCTGAGCTCGTCAGCGATCTTGATAGCTTCTTCAACGGAGTATGCTTCGCGGGATCTGGGCATCTCGATTCCGAGGGAGGTCATTGTCTCCTTGAACTCGATCCTGTCTTCGCCTCTTTCGATGGCGTCAACCTGGACACCGATGATCTGGACGTTGTACTTTTCGAGAACGCCGGCCTTGGCAAGCTCTGAGCTGAGGTTAAGACCGGACTGTCCGCCTAAGTTAGGGAGAAGCGCGTCGGGGCGCTCTTTTGCGATTATCTGCTCAAGACGCTTAACGTTGAGCGGTTCGATGTAAGTTCTGTCAGCTACATCGGGGTCTGTCATGATGGTAGCAGGATTGGAGTTAACCAGAACGATCTCGTAACCGAGCTTTCTTAAAGCTTTGCAAGCCTGGGTTCCCGAATAGTCAAACTCGCAAGCCTGGCCGATGATGATCGGGCCTGAACCGATGATAAGGATCTTGTTGATGTCGTCTCTCTTTGGCATTCTTTTGCGCCCCCTTCTTAGTTACCGCTAAAATATTAAAAATTATCGTAGAGAATTCTAACATAGATTGCCCCGTCTTTGCACATCAAAAATATTGGATTAAAATACTTTCATGAAAAATGTAACAAAGACCGCTGTTTACCGCACAATTCCCGCCGCAGGCCACGCAAAGCCTGTCTATATCAAATCCAACCTGAAATACGCTGACGACTTCAGAAAGCACGAGAAAAACAATGCCTGATTCAGAAGTTCCAGCAAAAAACGGAATAACAGTTGAAAAATCCGAACTTTTAAAAGGGATTGCTCTTGTTTTGCTAATATGGCATCACCTTTTCGGATGTGGGTTTCTTGAGGACTGGCTTTCAATCAACAACAAGCTTGATCTGGTAATTGGTTTGTCAGGAAATATCTGCGTCGCCATTTTTCTTTTTTGTTCGGGTTATGGATATTACAGATCATACATTTGTAAAAACAACACCCCAAAGATATACATCCTGCAAAAACTTATCAGTACTCTGATTCCATATTGGTTAGTTATGATCATCTCGATCATTATCCTTGTGTTTTTAGGAAAGTTCGAACCTGAATATTTATGGGTAAATCTTCTTTCCTGGGTTCATGACGATTCCATTATGTACGTAACATTCAGTTGGTTCATAAAGCTTTATGTATTACTGATAGTCCTGCTTCCTTTGGTCAAGTTAATTGACAGACACATAAAAAAGCATTGGCTCCTGAATGTTGCGGTTTATATACTTCTGCCGGTAGCAATTTATTATCTGTATAAATTCTTTTTGGAAAAACTCATTGCGGCAAGCATCTTGAACGTTGTCATCAATCCGCTAATGCTAGCTGTCTTTTATTTCCCGCTGTTTTCCGCAGGTATGCTGTTTGCTAAATACGACTTATACCCGAAAATTCATTCATTTGCATCCAGATTCCCCAAACCGTTGCTGATCGTACTTTCGCTTCTTATCATCGGTTATGTTATCTATCTTCGCAATATTCTGTATATTTTTTGTATAGGCGACATTATCTACGCTCCATTATTCATCATTTCATGTCTCATTATTGCTGACAGCATAAAGTTCAAGAGCAAATATGCGCTGCCTTTTCTCGGTAAAAATTCAATCTATTACTGGCTCTTAAGCGGCCTGTTTTTTGTTAATACTAAAGAACTTCAGCCTTTGATCACCTGGCCGAGAATATCTGTTTTTATCCTTTTATGGACTCTGATATTTCTAACTCCTTTTGTCTTTGCATGTAACTGGATTTCAAATAAAATAGTCGTATTGCTATTCAACAAAAAGGGATCGAAATGAAAGACGGACAAACATTGAAAGCCGCTGAAATCACAGCCGAAAAGACCACTATGCTCAAGGGCATTGCCCTCATCCTTTTGATGTGGCATCACCTTTTCGGATGCGGTTACATCGACTGGTGGCTGTCTCCGTTTGACGGAATTGAGTTTGTTACCGGAATGTCGGCAGTAATCTGTCTGGCCATGTTCCTCTTCTGCTCCGGTTTCGGTCTGTACAAGTCATACATCAGCAAAGAGAACGTTAAGAAAACATATATCCCGCAGAAGATAGTAAGAACTCTCATTCCGTACTGGGTGGTCATGCTGGTTACGATCATCGTTCTCGTAATACTCGGAAAATTCGAACCCAAATACATTCTGTTCAACCTCTTTGCCTGGGTGCATGACGAAAAGATACTCTATGTTTCTTTCAGCTGGTACATTAAGCTCTATCTGTTGCTGCTGGTCATCACTCCGCTCATAAGGCTCATCGAGCAGAAATGGAAAAAGAAACACTGGATAATCGACATTCTGCTATACATAGTTCTGCCTTTTACGGTCTACTACGTTTTCAAAGGTTATTCAGATGAATACCGCGTCATCGGAGTCATCCCTTCGATCATCAGTTCAACCCTTCTCGTGCTTTACTGGATGCCTTTGTTTTCACTCGGGATCCTTTTCGCGAAATACAACATTTACGGCAAGGTCTACAAGTTCTTCAGCAAATTCTCAAGCTGGCTCGTGATAGTTATTTCGCTTCTTATCTGCGGAAATGTTTTGTACATGAGATTCATGTTTAATTTCCCCAGCATTTCCGACGTTCTCTACGGCACTTTGTTTATCGTTTCGTGTCTTCTTATATCGGATAACGTCAAGTTCAAGAGCAAGTACGTCCTTCCCTATCTTGGCAAGAATTCACTGTATTACTGGCTCTTGAGCAGCATATTCTTTTTCAACACCAACGAACTCCTTCCTGCCATTACATGGCCTTCGATCCCGATCTTCATGACCATTTGGATCCTTGTACTGCTCACGCCTTTCGTCTTCGGATGCGCCTGGGTGTCTGACAAGATAACAGGGCTTATATTCCGCAAAAAGAAGGAAACAACGAAATGAATGATATAACTCCCGATAAGTCCGAAAAGCTCAAGGCTGTCGCCCTGATACTTCTGATGATCCACCATCTTTTCGGATGCAATTATCTTGAAGACTGGATGTCATTTGCAAAAGGAGCGGACATTATACTAGGAGTATCCGGAAGGATCTGTCTTGCACTGTTTCTCTTCTGCTCGGGATACGGCCTTTACAAGTCTTATGTAAGCAAAGAAAACACGCCTAAGTCTTATATCCCGCTAAAGATCTTAAAGACGCTGATTCCCTATTGGGTAGTCATGCTGATCGCAATAGCCGTTCTGATATGCCTCGGCAAATTCAACCCGGTATACATTCCGATGAATCTTGTAGCATGGCTTCATAACGACGACATGCTCTATGTAAGTTTCAGCTGGTACATAAAACTTCAGCTTCTGCTTCTTGCCACACTGCCCCTGATAAAGCTCATCGAAAAGAAATGGAAGAAAAACTTCATCATCGACTACCTGCTATATGTGATCCTTCCTTTCGTCCTCTGGTTCTCCCTGAAAAAGTTCGAAAGCGAAGAATTCTTCACGGACATCTTCCAGTCTCTGGCGAGCACTGTTGTTTTCCTTCTGTCCTGGTATTCATTGTTCGCTCTCGGAATGATCTTTGCGAAATACAGCATATACAGCAAGATACGCAAGTTCTCCGAAAGATTTCCAGGAGTGCTGGTCATCATACTGTCTGTCATCATCTTCGGTTACGTAATCTATCTTCGTTATCTGATCTACCACTTCTATCTGGCCGTATCCTATTACAGCATCACTGATGTGGTATTAATGCCGATACTCGCCGTATCATGCCTTCTGATAATGGACAACGTGAAATTCAAGAGCAAATACGTTCTCCCGTTCCTCGGAAAGAATTCGATCTACTATTGGCTCTTAAGCGGCATGTTCTTCCTCAACACGAAAGAACTTATGCCAATACTCACATGGCCAAAATACTCGGTGCTCATATTCTTATGGCTGTTCGTAATGCTCACGCCTTTTGTCTTTGCGTGCAGCTTCGTATCGGACAAGATAACGGGACTCATCATCAAAAAGAACAAGGACTGATCCGTAAGATCAGTCCTTGTTTCAATCAGTGAAGCATCACTCAAATCCTTTGCGTTTCATTCTCTTATAGTCTTCATCATCACTTTCGTAATCACTCTTTGCGGTACCGAAGAACTGAGGATCAAACTCCGGCTGCTCAGCAGGCTGAGCGGGCTGCGGCGCAGGAGTTACCGGCTTCATATCAGGATACTCGGCTTTGGGATATTCCGCAGTAAGAGGATTTTCCGCATTCTTTTTTGCCTTAGAAGATACGCGAAGGAGACTGATAAGCGAGAACAAACTTATGGCGGTCCAGGCAACTCCGAAGATTATCATGAAGATGCCGCCGTTCCTGTCGTTACCGGAATTAAACAGAGAAACTCCTCCGGTCGTAACTCCGATTCCTATAAGAACAAAGGGAATGATAACCAAAAGACTGATGACCTTAATGACTTTGCCGGCAACCGGATTGGAAGGATCATAACTAGTGTATCTGCTGTAATAATTCTGGCTTGTGTACTCTGTTACAGTTCCCCCGTTTGAGTTAACAAAGGTGTTTAATCCCGGAACAGAAACAGGATTAACATCAAGGGGTACTTCATCAATGGTCATTGCAAGATCCTTCTTATAGGATTTGAACATAATGATGACCAACGGTATGAAGACACCCAGACAGATCAGAAGAGGCATGCTTCCGGAAACCAGGCTGAAGATCCTCTTCGGAGAATTCGGAGTAAGCATGCTCTCGGCATTTTTGATCGCGACCTGGAAACCTGTAATAAAAGCTGCCTGCGGTCCCTTCTCATCCTCAAGATCTTTTTGAATGGCTTTTCCGATCTTTTTGAAAACAGATTTGGTAAGAATGTAATCCGTATCATTTCCCTGTACGGCTTCCCACATAAATTCAGAACTGGTGACAGCTTTACCCGGATTGAATTTTGCGGCCTGGGCAGGGATCGAATAAACGATGACGAAATGCTGTTCGTCACTGAAATTGGATACGTATTTATCGTAAGCATACTTTTCGAGACTATTGTATTCCCTGTTCCATTCCTCATCAAAAACCGTATAGATGACAGGGCAGATTCCGGTAGTTTTGTTATACGTTTTCATCAGTTCCAGAAGTTCTGACTTGTCTTCAAAGACACCGACAGTGTCATGGATCGCCGGTTCATCCGAATACTCCGGAGTTAAAAACCTGGGTCTTTCAGAGAAAACCGCAAAGCCCGCTCCGGCAGTAAATATCAGGCCTATGACAATAACGATTATGATCGAAGCAATAGATGTCTTAGCGGGCTTGGAATTAGCATAGATATACTCATCCGGACGCCCGTCAGAATAATGTTTTCTGTAACGTCTTGCTCCCGGGAAATAATGTGAGGAAATGTGATTGCTGCTTCCGGATGAGCTGCTGTGGAAGCCGCCTCCGGATGATCCTCCTCCTGATGAATGTGGCATATTCTATCCCTCCCTATTCCTTATTGCTTGGGTACTATCGCATAGAAGATCAGATCTTCTGTTCCGTTGTTGATGAGCGAATGTGAGTGTCCTTCAGGGCAGTAATGGCAAAAACCCGGCTTAACCTCTTCTTCGCCGTCATCGTAAAGAACCTTTCCCTGTCCCTCGAGAATGAAGATCATCTCGCAGTTGCCTTCATGCTTGTGATAACCGATGGATGAACCGGGTTCAAGCTTTCCGTGCATCATCTTGTTGACTCCGTCAGTGAAAACCTTATTGTAAAAAACGCCTTCACCGTCCTTAAAGTTGGGATTCGGTGTCCATTCCATCTTACTGTAATCAGCTACCATATTAACCTCCAAAATTACATATCAATTAAGTGTATCACTTTGTCTTTATCCGAAAGTATCCAGCGCATCTTCTATGTTGATGTCCGAATACTCGACTTCACCCGAGAACATCCTCGCAGCATCCTGAATATCGAGTCCCTGATAAACAAGGTCAGCCAAAAGCCAGATCGTTTCAGCTGCAAATCTTCCTGCTCCTTCATAGCGGTACATGAGGTATGCTGCTATGTTCGTAAACTCTTTTTCGTGACAGCTTATGACTTCGTCTTCTTCGTCGTTGCTGACAGAAGTACCGATAATCTTGTGCAGATGCTTGATCCATGAAGGATCCATTACTTCCATTCCCGCAAATATCTCAGCCCTTAGTTTGGAGTTTGCGCGCCTTCCGGAGCTTATGGTCAGGAGTTTCTCGCTGAGCGCTTTTGAGCCGTCGAAAACGACTTTCACATAATCCGGAAGTTCCATCTTAGAACCGTCATCAGATACAAGTTCAAACGGTCCGTCGCATTCCAGAACAAGTCTGCAGGCTTCTTCGCACACCAGACCGATACCGGCCTCCGTGTGGTCATCAAAGCTGTTATAAAACCTCGGGTGTTCTTTGCAGATATCGCAAAGATAATCCTCTCCGTGCTTCAAGATCATTTCGCAAAGATTGTCATCCCTTAAGAAAGGACATCTGCCGTTTTCTTTCAGAACAAAGCATCCGTCTTGTATCTTTGCTGACACTTCAGGATCTTGGTTGAATCTTTTCAGCGACTCATCATCTATTCCGATGACCCAGCCGGCACAGCACGTATGAAGACACTTCCCTGCCTTGCAGCGGAAGTCCTTGCAGTAACCAGGCCAATAAACAGTCATGCGAATTCTCCCTTCATATTCCAAAAAGGATTATACCACTATCATGGCCGGTCAAATTTGATTTGGGGGTTGCTGAGTGTATAATATCACCGGCAGAAAGAGAACGCTTAGCGCCTGTGGCGGGTCCGGCACGAATCTTATAAGGCTTCGCAGGCAGCCGGTTCGTGTACGATCTTGTACATCCAAGAATTTCTTGGATTTAATGATTTCTCTTTCTGCTTTTATTTTGCTTTTCCAAGCCTGTGCTTGAAATCACCATAGCCGAAATCAGTCAGTTTTTCAGTCGTGCCGTCTTCTTTCAGCCTGTAGATATCAGGCAGCGGCATTCCGTTAAACGTGTTGTTCTTGCAGGTCGTATAGATCGCCATGTCGCCGAAGACGAGCATGTCTCCGATGCTAAGTTCACGGTCAAAAGTATAGTCGCCGATAACGTCTCCCGAAAGGCATGTCGGGCCTCCGAGGCGGTATGCATAAGGTTTAGAACTGTCTTTGCTGGCGCCATAAAGCGGCGGTGTATAGGGCATCTCGATAACATCAGGCATATGGCATGCGGCACTGGAATCAAGGATTGCGATCTTTACGCCGCTGTTTTCAACGACATCAAGAACACGCGTGAAAAGATAACCGGCGTTGATGGCTACCGCTTCACCCGGTTCAAGATAGACCTGAACGTCCCATTTTTCCTTTGCGTATATAATGCATTTTTCGAGTCTTGCAACATCGTAATCGGCTTTTGTTATGTGATGGCCGCCGCCCATGTTGAGCCACTTCATCTTTGGAAGAACATCGCCGAACTTCTCTTCAACAGCTTTCAGCGTAATCTCCAACGCATCAGAATCCTGCTCGCAAAGAGTATGAAAATGAAGTCCGTCCAGAAGCGCAAAAGCTTCGTCAGTCATCTCCTTATCCCATACGCTGCGGGTAACACCAAGACGGCTGCCTTTCGCGCACGGGTCGTAGATCTCATGACCTTCCTGCGTGGAGCATTCAGGGTTGATCCTGAGGCCTATGCTTTTGCCGCTTTGTTTTGCAAGTCCGCCAAACTTCTTGAGCTGGTTGATCGAGTTGAAAACGATATGATCAGCGTAGTTTAAGAGTTCATCAAATTCGTCATCACGGTATGCACCGCAGAAAACGTGGACCTCCTTTGAGGGCATCTCTTCTTTTCCGAGCCTTGCTTCAAAAAGGCCGCTCGCTTCCGTACCCGAAATATGTTTTTCGAGCAGAGGATAGAAATCGTAATTCGAAAAAGCCTTCTGCGCCAAAAGGATACTGCATCCCGTGTGAGAGATCACCGAGGCGAGGACTTCTCCGTTCGCCTCGAGTTTCTTCTCATCGATTACATAGCAGGGGGTCTTAAGGCCATCCGCTTTTCCTGATCCCAGAAAAGATGTTATGCCGTCAAAGATCTCATCCATATTTATCAGTCAACCAATACAGGCTTGAAATTCTCACGTCTGGGGAGCCCAAACTTGTCGAGTGCGTCGAGGAACGGATCCGGATCGAATTCTTCTACCGTGTGAACACCCTTCTCGGTCCACTTTCCGGTAAGGAGCATGAGCGCACCGCACATAGCAGGGACACCTGTCGTATAGCTGATAGCCTGGCTCTCAACTTCCTTGTAGCACTCCTGGTGATCGCATACGTTGTAGATGTAGTATGTCTTGTCCTGGCCGTCCTTCTTACCTGTGAAGATGCAGCCGATATTTGTTTTGCCGTGTGTACGGGGACCGAGGCTTGCAGGATCAGGAAGAAGTTCTTTGAGGAACTTGATCGGAACGATCTCATGTCCTTCAAACATAACGGGAGTCGTTGAGAGCATACCTACGTTTTCGAGACACTTCATGTGAGTAAGGTAGCTCTGTCCGAAAGTCATGAAGAAACGGATCCTCTTTACTTCGGGAATGTTAACAGCGAGAGACTCGAGTTCCTCGTGATGCAGGAGATACATATCCTTCATGCCGACGGAATCAAAATCGTACTCTCTCTTGATGCTCATTGCAGGGATCTCAACCCACTTGCCGTTCTCGATATAGCTTCCGGGAGCGGATACTTCTCTGAGGTTAACCTCGGGGTTGAAATTGGTAGCGAATGCATATCCGTGATCACCGCCGTTGCAGTCTAAGATATCGATCGTGTCAATCGTATCGAACTCATGCTTTTTTGCATAAGCGCAGTATGCCTGAGTTACACCGGGATCGAAGCCGCAGCCGAGGAGGGCGGTAAGTCCTGCCTTCTCAAACTTTTCCTTGTATGCCCACTGCCAGCTGTAATCGAAATACGCAGAGAACCCCTTCTCCTTGCATCTCTTTTCGTAGATGGCTCTCCACTCGGGATCGTCTGTATCCTCAGGCTCGTAGTTAGCTGTATCCATATAGTTGACGCCGCAGATGAGGCATGCGTCCATGATGACGAGATCCTGATAAGGAAGCGCGATGTTCATTACCAGATCAGGCTTATATGAATTGATGAGGTCAACGACTTCCTGTACGTTGTCGGCATTGACCTGTGCGGTAGTAACGACAGTCTTTGTCTTTCCCTCAAGAGCCTTTGCAAGTGCGTCGCACTTTGATTTAGTACGGCTTGCGATACAAAGTTCTGTGAAAACGTCATCTGCCTGACAGCACTTTCTGATAGCTACGCTTGCAACGCCGCCGCATCCGATAACCAATACTCTGCTCATTTTCTTAATCTCCTTTTTTATTTGTTGATCGAAAGGATAAGTTCCCTTAAAACCTTACATGCCACTGCCGTTGAAGCACCGCTCGCGTCGAGCATCGGTGCAAGCTCGTTTATGTCCGCTCCGACGATGTTCGTCCTGCTTACTTTAAGAATAGCGGAAAGCAGTTCCGGGAAGTTCACGCCGCCTGCTTCAGGTGTTCCCGTTCCGCAGAAAACGGAAGGATCTAGACAGTCGAGATCGATCGTGAAATATACCGGTGTCTTATTGCTTTCCAATTCAGCAACAAGCTCGGTAAGTCCGTCGAAATTGAACTTATGCATATCAGTATGTTCATCAGCGAACCTGAATTCCTCACGGTCGCCGCTCCTGATACAGAATTGGTGGATCTTATTGTCGCCGACAAGATCAAAGCATCTTCTCATTACGCATGCGTGGCTCAGTTTTGCTCCGAGATAATCGTCACGGAGATCTGCGTGCGCATCGAAATGAATGATGTGCATGTCAGGATGCTTTTCGAAAACAGCCTTGACCGCACCGTAAGTTACGAGGTGTTCGCCGCCGATCATGATGGGCAGCTTGCCGTCATTCAAGATCTTGCGTGTCAGTTCTTCGATATCATTAAGCGCAGCCTCTGAAGAACCGAAACAAAGTTCAAGATCGCCGCAGTCGAAGACTTTCTTATCCGTCAGATCCTTATCCTGATAAGGACTGTAAGTCTCTATACCAAAGCTCTCGTGGCGGATCGCGGAGCTTCCGAATCTGGCGCCGGGCCTAAAGCTCGTCGTTGAATCAAACGGCGCGCCGAACAAGGCGATGGTCGATTCAGCGTATTCGCAGTCACAGCCGATGAATGTCTCTACGTTCTTATTCACGGTTCAACCTCCATAAGCATCTTCTCAAGGTATGCGGGCAGATAGAAAGAACCGATGTGAAGCTTGGTCGTATAGTACTTCGTGCTCAGATGCAGGCTCTTCCATCTCTCTTCGTTAAAGTCATCGATCGGATGATACTTCTTGCTCGCGAAGCCGAAAAGCCAGTAACCCGCAGCGTATGTAGGGATGTGTGCCTGATATACGCGGCTGATGGGAAACGTGTTTACGATCCTCTTGTGGCTTCTCTGCATTGCTTCGGCATCGTGCTTGTAGAAAGGGCTTCCCTGCTGGTTTACCATGATGCCGTCGCTTCTTAACGCGTTGTAGCAGATTCCGTAAAACTCTCTGGTGAAGTATCCTTCGGAAGGACCAAACGGATCGTTGGAGTCTACGATGATAAGGTCGTATTCATCGCAGCTTCTTCTGATGAACCTGAGTGCGTTATCGAAATAGATGTGCACACGGCTGTCATCGAGCTTGCAGGCATTTTCGGGAAGATATGTGCGGCATGCTTCGATAACCTGGGGATCCATCTCAACCAGGTCGATCCTCTTTACGCTCTCATATCTTGTAAGTTCCTTAACGACGCCGCCGTCTCCCGCACCTATGACGAGAACGTCCTGAACGTTGGGATGAACGGACATCGGGATGTGAGTGATCATCTCGTCGTAAATGAATTCATCGCGTTCCGTAAGCATGACGTTTCCGTCGAGCGCCAGGACTTTTCCGAATTCGGGCGTGTCGAAGATATCGATCTGCTGATAGTCGCTCTTGCTTGAATAAAGGTGTCTGGTAACACGCATACTGTGCCTTACGTCAGGCGCATGATATTCGCTAAACCACAGATTCATTCTATGAGCCCCTCCTTATAAGAGAACGTTGATGTTGTTGATGTCAGGATCCTCAGGACCGGTCATGGAACAGCCCTTGAGCTTTGCGTATTCAATATATTCGAGAATACCGTTAGTGATCCTTTCACCAGGTGCAAGGATCGGGATTCCCGGCGGATAGCACATAACGAACTCGCTGCAGACATAACCGACGCTTTCCTTAAGAGGCAGGCTCTTCTTGTTCGAATAGAAAGCGCTTTGGGGACTGCATACGACTTCTGGCGCAATATATTCCTGGCTTAACAATCCGGCTGGATCCTTCTTGTATCTTCTGCGGATCTCAGCCAGTGCGCTTACGAGTCTTTCAAGCTCCTGCATCCTGTCGCCGATCGAAAGATATGCAAGGATGTTTCCGATATCACCGAACTCGATCTGAATGTCGTACTCATCCCTTAAGATGTCGTATACCTCGATACCGGCAAGCCCGATGTCTCTTGTATGGACACTGAGCTTAGTCGGATCGAAATCAAAGATGGAATCGCCGTTGATCATCTCGCGGCCGTAAGCGTAATAGCCTCCGATAGCGTTGACCTCTTCTCTAGCGTACTCAGCCATCTCGATTACTTTTCTGAAGACCTCTTTGCCGCGGAGCGCGAGGTTTCTTCTGCTGATATCAAGGCTGGACATGAGCAGATAGCTGCCCGATGTTGTCTGGGTAAGGTTGATGATCTGTCTGACGTGTCTTTCGCTTACGTTCTCACCGATAAGCAAGAGGCTTGACTGCGTAAGGCTTCCGCCGCTCTTGTGCATGGATACGGCTGACATATCAGCACCTGCGCGCATGGCGGAAAGCGGCATGTTCTCACCGAAATAGAAGTGCGTTCCGTGAGCTTCGTCAGCGAGGCAGAGCATGCCCGCATCGTGAGCCATCTTAACGATTGCGCGGATGTCGCTGCAGATTCCGTAGTATGTGGGGTTGTTGACCAGGACCGCGACTGCATCAGGATTCTCCTCGATCGCCTTCTTAACCTGGTCGCGGCTCATTCCGAGTGAAATACCCAGGCGTCGGTCAACATCCGGATTAACGTAGACCGGGATGGCGCCACAAAGGACCAAAGAGTTGATGACGCTCCTGTGCACGTTACGGGGCAGGATGATCTTATCACCCTGCTTGCAGCATGAGAGCACCATGCTCTGGACCGAGCTGGTCGTTCCGCCTACCATCAGGAACGCATGGCTTGCACCGAATGCATCCGCAGCAAGGATCTCCGCTTCGCGGATTACCGAAACGGGATGGCAGAGATTATCCAGCGGCTTCATGCTGTTGACGTCGACGCCTACGCATTTCTCGCCAAGGAAAGCCGTGAGCTCGGGGTTGCCCTTTCCGTGCTTATGTCCCGGAACGTCAAACGGAACAACTCGCATCTCACGGAACTTTTCAAGCGCCTCATATATCGGGGCGCGTGTCTGATCTATTTCCGTTCTTTCCATAGTCCATACCTCAAACAAAAACGCAAGCTGTAATTCCACAACTTGCGTTCATTCTTCAATATAACCTTCAGACCCCATACGGGTGACATAATGCACCGGCACAGGAATATTTAGGCAGAGTCTATATAGCAATACTACTTTTACTACTCTTATTGACCATTTCACAAGTTTGCGCAAATTACGCATTCGGTTATAAAGTAACCAACTTATAAAACTGAGCTTTTAACTCAATCAATAGATCGGGATCCCGATCATCGGCAGTGGACCCGGCTGTCCGTATGGCCTTAACTCCTATGGAGTGGTCCGTAAATCACTTAAGACTCTGATAAACATCGTCTAAATAAATATCGGTCATTATACAAACTAAAGAGGGTTCCGTCAACGCTAAACATTTATAACATTCTTTATTCACCAAGCCCTTACAAGACCGCAACAGTTCGTTCAAACATCAAACGGGCTGAGGTGCTACCATATGTATAGAAGGCTTGTCCCCTTCGTGCAACCATCTTTCATAATTTAATGTGTCAAAGCTTCCGGATCTCCTCCTTTCTGCCGGAAGCTTTTCTTTTGCAAATTAAAACGGGCACCCCGAAGGATGCCCGTTAAGTGATTCGTTTTGAACTTTACTCATGATCGTAAGGATGGATAGTCTCAATCGTTCCGTCTGCTGCGATATTCAGCTTTGTGAACTTAACGGATCTCTTGTGTGAGCATCCGCCGGATCTCTTGGCATCGTGATAGAACAGATACCACTCGCCGTCGATCTGAACGATGGAGTGATGTGTTGTCCAGCCGATAACGGGCTCCATGATCCTTCCCTTGTATGTGAAAGGTCCTTCAGGCGAAGTGCCTTCTGCATAGCAGAGGTAGTGTGTCGTACCTGTGGAATATGAGAAGTAGTATTTGCCGTTGAACTTATGCATCCAAGGATCTTCGAAGTATCTTCTGTCTTCGTCTTTAGCCTTGATGGGCTCACCGTTCTCGTCGAGGATGGTGATCATCTTGGGAGCTGCCTTGAAAGCTGTCATGTCAGGTGTGAACTCTGAAACGAGGGGGCCCAGAGCCTTCTCGTCACCTTCCGGACGGTGCTCGTCGGGATTGAATGAACCGGACTGCCACATCTCGAGCTGGCCGCCCCAGAGACCGCCGTTATAGCACCAGATCTTTCCGTCGTCATCGAGAAGGACTGCGGGGTCGATGCTGTAGCTGCCCTGGATGTAGTTATCCTGAGGCTTGAAAGGACCTACGGGAGAATCAGACTCGGCAACGCCGATCCTGAAGATATCGTCCTTGTCCTTTGCAGGGAAAACAAGATAGTACTTGCCGTTTGTGTAAACGGCATCAGGTGCCCAAAGCTGTCTGGATACCCAGGGGATATCGTTCTCGCTGATGGCAACGCCGTTATCAACGCAGTCGCTGTCGAGAGAATCCATGGAAAGGATGTGATAATCCTTCATTACATACTGCTCACCGTCATCGTCCTCAGGAATATCGAGGTCTTCATCGTGAGAGGGATAAATGTAGATCTTGCCGTTGAAAACATGTGCAGAAGGGTCTGCGGTGTAGATATTGGTAACAAGATCTTTGCGCTCGTTCTTTTTCATAGGCACCTCTTTAAGTATTGTTTGACCATTTGATACTATCACAACAGTAATGTTTATACATCAAATATATTGCTAGTTTGATTATCATTTTTTGCGAAAGAAGCGCTGCATCTTATATTTTTATGACGGGAACAAAGGAACCGGCAGCAAGAAAGTATAAAACTGCTTTTCAATTTATTAATAATAAGGTAAAACACTGTGCTCATGAATAGGTTTATAATTCAATAAAACTTAAAGGTCTGCAGCTGAATGGTAGCGTATCTGGGAAATATACAGCTCGAATTAATGCTTATAATGAGTGGCATCTCAGTTGCCACAGCTTTTTATTTGGCTCTATCCAAGAGCCTTGATCCTGAGCGTAAGGTATTCCTGATACTGACTAACATCTTTGCAGTACTTCTTCTCTATTTTGACAGACTGACATACATCTTCAACGGAGACGCCAGCACTACAGGTTTCTGGATGAACCGGGTCAGCAACTTTATCGTCTACGCGATGATCTATCTGATCATATGGGCATTCAACCACTACATAAGGGATATCTACCACGATGAGACCGGATTAAAGCCGCCTTTCAGGCTTGTTTTAATAGATTTCACGGTAATGACAGGTCTTTTATTGCTCGGAATATCACAGATCACCGGGCTGTACTATACCTTTGATGAACTTAACCTTTATCACAGATCGCCTTTATTTTTCGTCAGCTTGCTGATACCCTGCGCGATCATGGTCATTCAGTTGTCAGTCATAATCCAGTACAAAAAATATATCAGAAACGGCCTGTTCATTTCGCTGCTCCTCTTCTCTTCACTTCCGCTCATCGCGGGCATAATCCAGCTTCAGTTCTTTGGTCTGTCATTAGTTACGATCACGATCGGTTTCCTTTCAAACATGCTCTATCTGTTTGCTCTTAAAGACATGAACGTAACCGTTGAACGCGCAAGAGAGATAGAAGTCGGTTATCTCAAGAAAGAAAATGAGAACTCAAAGCGTTTGTTCGAACAGACGGCAGAGGCATTGGCAAGCGCAATCGATGCAAAGGACAAGTACACCAAAGGTCATTCTGCAAGAGTTGCCGAGTATTCCAAAAAGATTGCCGAGTACTCCGGCAAGAGCCCGCAGGAATGCGAGGAAGTCTACTATGCGGCTCTTCTCCATGATGTAGGAAAGATCGGTATTTCAAGAACAATTCTGAATAAGAAGGGCCGTCTTTCCGATGAGGAATACAAGGTCATCAAAGAGCACCCGGATATCGGTGCCCAGATCCTTTCTTCCATCAGCGAGTCTCCGTATCTGTCGATCGGTGCAAAATCCCATCACGAGAGATACGACGGTCACGGCTATCCCGAAGGCCTCAAAGGTGATGACATTCCCGAGATCGCCAGGATCATTGCCGTAGCCGATGCCTATGACGCCATGACGTCTTCCAGAAGCTACCGTGAGACCATCCCCCAGCAGGTCGTAAGAGAAGAATTCGTTAAGTGTCTCGGAACGCAGTTCGACCCTGTTTTCGGCAAGATCATGCTTCATCTGATCGACTGCGATGCCGAATATCAGATGAAGGAAAAAGAAGAAGTCAAAGAACTCGCAGGCAAGAATGTCCTTTCTTGTGACGAATACAGATCAGAAGTATCCGAAGGCATCATCACAACCAAGGAGATAACGAGGATCAAGCTGACCAGCAATCCTGAAGAAGGATATCCCGAAGCAAATTCAATGCCTTCTATCATCCTGTTCGATTCACTTGACGGAAGGATCCATACCGATGAAAAGAACATCTCCAGGCTCATGTATTTTGAGTACGGTGAGATCAGATTAGACGGCAAGGTCGTCCGCAAAGGCGCGCGCAAGATGCAGACAGAAACAAAGAAGAATGATGATCCTGCTTCATATCCGAAGGATACTTATGAGATCGTGGCTGTAAAAGTTAAAGATCACGTTCTGATAAAGATCATGTCTGCGAAAGAAACCATCGAAATAACAGTCGCCCTTCCCGACAGTGCCAGATGGGCTTATATCGGACTTACCGGCGAACATTGTCAGATCACCGATGTCAGCATCGACCGTGATGAACTTGAGGTTTCTGACGATTATATAAAGAGGATCGCTGAAGAGGTCAGTTACATCGATGTGCCTGCAGGCGATATACCGAACATACAGGCTGACGGATACCGTACTGCTACGACTGACGGAATACTCCTTAAAGACAAACTGACCATAAGTTTCCATACCATGAGCCTTCCTACAGCAAGACTCGTCTGGCACTGTCCGTTTTTCAGCATCTTCTCTTCAGCAAACGGCAAAGTTGAAGGCCCTGATTTCCGGGAGTATGGTCTTGTAAGGCTCGACGGTGAGAATTGGGATTCCGGTGAATACGGAAGAAACAAGGTCATCGTAACCCAGACTGAAGAATTCACCAACTGGGATTCATGGAAAGCAGCAAACAAGGCCGGATTTGACGTTACGGCTCACATAGAGCGCGAAGGCAGCAAGGTCATTCTCTCAACAAGCAATGCAGGTATAGAACTCACCAATGTCACAATAGTATTCGATGCTTCATTTGATATTTACATTGCTCTGACAGGTGACCAATGCGCGATAACTAACATCAGGATCAAGGAAGAATAAGTGTCACTGATTGATAGGCTCTTTGAAAAGAGCAGCTGGGAAAGATATTTCGAATACAAGTCCGGTCTGAAATGCTCGAAACGTTTCAAGAAAGAACTCCGCGAATACATAGATCGCGAATGTTATCTTGCGTATAAAGACTCAGTCTGTTCACTGAACTGTCTTCCCCTGCCGTCCAAAGCCGTAATAAGCAAGATGAGCAGCCGCAAAAAGCGCACGGTGTATAAGTATCCCTATGACTTCAACATGCTGCTCAAGCTTTTGACTTATATGACGCTAAGGAAATACGATCACATATATACTCCTAATCTGTATTCGTTCCGCCCCGGCGTGTGCGCCAAAGACGCGATAATGACCATCTGCAGAACGAAAGACCTGCACTCCCTTTACTCATACAAGATCGACGTGAGCGATTACTTCAATTCCATCCCGGTAGATAAGATCTGCTCCGTTCTGGATGAGACCATAACTGATGACGATAAACTTCTCACCTTTATGAAGACGCTTTTAAAAGAAGAAAGCGTTTTCTACGAAGATAAGATCATCCAAGAGCAGAAAGGGATCATGGCAGGCACTCCGATCGCATCGTTCTACGCTAATCTTTATCTTAAAGATCTTGATGAATGGTTCAGGGAAAGAGGCATTTTATATGCCAGGTATTCGGATGACATCATCGTTTTCGCAAAGAACGAAGAAGATATCGCACGATACAGAAAAATGATCCTCGATAAGCTTGATGAAAAAGGTCTTAAAGTAAATCCCGACAAAGAGTTTTATGGCAGACCCGAGGACGGCTTTACATTCCTCGGTGTGGAAGTTAAGAACGGTGACATTGACATAGCACCGGCTTCTGTAGTTAAGCTTAAGCAGAAGATGCGAAGGAAAGCCCGTGCGCTTGACCGTTGGAGGCACAGGGAAGGAATCGACGGCACCAAGGCAGCCGCCGCTTTCATACGAATTTTCAATCACAAACTTCTTGAAGTTAATGAGGATTCAGACCTCACATGGAGCCTCTGGTTCTTCCCTGTAATAACAACTCCAAAGAGCCTTCATGAGATCGACTTATATGCACAGGATCTCCTGCGTTACCTGATAAGCGGAACGCATACAAAATCACGCTACAACGTCAGGTATAACGAACTGAAAGAATTGGGCTACAGAAGCCTTGTCAACGAATACTATCTTCAATAGTATTGTCTTTGTAGGCTTTGTGAAGCAGGATGGCTCCTACGAGATCTGCAAGGAAAAAGAATTCAAGAATGACACCGACGATCATGAGAGCGGTAGGGCGCTTCTTATTTCTGATGCAGAAGATGAGCGTGTAAACGATATCCGGCGAACTCGTCATGAACATATAAACATATGTAAGGCAGATGCCTATTATTCCGACGGCGGGGATTCCCAGCATAAGGAACGGATTCATCATGCCGCTTAAACCGAGCAGCCAGCAATACAGATTGATTACAAAGAAAGGTATCTGGCACGCTTTTACTATAATGGTAATAAGTGATGACGGACCTTCATTCTTTACTCCGCCGATGATGGCAAGAATAAAAGCCGTAAATCCAAGGATGAGAGAAACAGCGAGCAGTATGAAGATTGCCGGGAAATTAAAGTCGAAAGTCTTCATGCTGTTCATTAATCCTAATATAGGAATAAAGACTAACGCCTGCATAACATAAAGTACTACTGTCGTCAGTATCAACAGGAGTTTGCTTATAAACATAAGCTTGGGTTTCTTGGTATAAACAATGTTGCCGCTTACGGCTTTCTGATTCTCCATAAAGCTATTCCATCCTATCCCTTAAATGCTGTGCTTTTTTAACAGCTAAAAGCATTATAGCACTTAACAAAATAAGAGACTGCCCCGATAATGAGGCAGCCCCGCGGTACTTTATTTTTTGAACAGCTTTACTTTTTAGTAACGCCCTCTCCGTAGATCGTCTTCCAGTCATTTTTCATGGAGACAGGGATCCAGCCATACTGCTGACAGAGCTGTTCCATTTGATCAGCCTTTTCCTCACTGCCGTTCTCACGCTCAAGATCGTCACAGCAGAGCATGAATGCAAGGCTCTTATACTTGTTGTTTGTCGTTGCGTATTCAGCCATGGCAGAATCACCTGTGCTGTTTCCGAATGAGAGTACCGGCTGAATGCCGATCTCCTGGACTATTGCCGAGACTTTGTTCATCTTAAGGTTCTTGATCATGAACTGACCGCCGAGGATGACCTTGTCTTTGTCTGTATAAGTATAATCGAGTCCGTCCTTTGAACCCTGGTTTACGGCAACGAGATTCTCATCAGAACCTATGATCTGGTTTCTCGGAATATTAACGGAATCCTTAAGCAGACCTCTTACTATGAACCTGTCAGTTCCGCTGACTACATAGACTTTAAAACCGTTGGCCTGAAGATAATCTATAACCTGAAGCATCGGCCTATAGAAGGCCTCTCCCCTGGTCATGCCGTTGTATCCGGGAGCGGGCTGCTTCTTGAATTCGGCAATGTATTTTTCAAACTCTTCAATGGTCATTCCGGCAAAAGCCATTGCCACTGCCCTGCCGTGATCAGTCATGCTTATCTCAACGGAATGGTCGCCTTCCATATAGGCCTTGGCGGCTTCTGCTACCGATCTCTCAAAATACGAGGCCTTGTCCTTATATGTCGGGTCATCAAGCACCCTGTATTTCAAGAGGCAAAAATCGTAATAATACGGGTCGGTCTCGCAAAGGAAAGTTCCGTCCATGTCAAAGACCGCGATCCTATTCTCTACGGGAATGAAATCAGGACTTCCCTCTTTTGTGACTGATTCAACATAAGAGATCAGTGCTGCTTTTGAATCGGCACTGTCTGTCCAGAGATCAAGAGCGTCTGTCTTAACTGCCGTGGTTGACTGCGGCCGGTTCCTTGCCGAAAACAGAACCCTCAAGATCGGCGGATCAACTTTTTTGATACCGATGATCAGGAGCACGATCGCAGCGAAAAGCAAAATCGTAACGATAAAACCGGATATGCTTTTCCAGTTTCTTATCTGTCTTTCCTTCTTATCCATATCGGACCTCCAAACAGAATAGTAAGCTTACATATCTATTCTAACCGTGACAAGCATCATTTCTATCAGTATAAAGAAAACAAACCGTGTATTTTGTATTATCACAAACATAAGAGCCGCCCCGGAGGACGGCCCTCATGTCACTCAATCTAACCCCTGTTTCAATTCAAGATTACTCAGCTACCAGCATGTTGTATGCTTCGATCTTCTTGATCCTTCTTGTCTGCAGGAGCGCGAGAACGAAGGATACTGCTGCAAGTCCTACACCGATCATGATCACGCCGGATACCGGGATGCTGAAGTTGCACTTAACAAGTCCGAATGCACGCATGAAGGTGGACATGTAAGGATTTGCGCCATAGTACGATCCGATCGAGAAAACGATTATCGATAAGATGACTGCGGGCATAAAGCTCAACGCCGTCTGGAGCATGAGGCTTCCGGATGTATAACCCAGTGCCTTATAGATACCGTAATCCTTGCGCTTGTGATATACGAGCGACTTGATGAGAAGGAAAAGTATCAGGGCGATTACTACTACTGAGATCGTGATCATCAGGACGAGCATCATTGTGGAAATGCTCTTGAACGTAGTCATGCTGCCTTCGATCATCTCTATGAAGTTCATCGTATTAATAACGTGTTCACCATACTTATCCTTGCAGTCTTCAATGACCTTATCAATGTTCTTGATAGTAACGCTGCTGTCTTCTGATTCTTCATTAAGATCAAACCAGTACCATGCCGCAATATGATCCATGTCAACCAAGTGTTCAACTGCGTCGAAAGTAAAGATCGCTTCACGGCCGTTGTTGTTTGTGGTCTGGATAAAACCTGTGATCAGGTATTTGAAAGAATTATCGCCAAAGTCGATCTTGATCTCATCACCGACTTTAAAATCATATGCTTTAGCAAAAGCACCGCTTACTGCGATCTCGTTATCGTGCTGAGGGAGCCTGCCTGTGTAGCACAGATTCTTGTTGTTCATCTTCGATGAATCATCTATTACGTAAGTAAACAAGCTTTCCTTATCATCATAGTAGAAGTTCATGGTGATGATGCTTCTGATATTCTTTACGTCAGACCTTGATTCAAGATACTTAAGGCCTTCTTCAGCTGTTTCCTTATCAAATATAACAACACCTGCGCAGCTCTCTGTAGCAAGGATGTCAAGCTTCGGATGACGGTTGAAATTCTCATACATCAGGAGTGAGATGATGCATGTGAAGACCATGAATCCGACTACGAAGAATGTGATGACGTTCTGCTTCATGTTGCCGAAGAAAGTCTTCATTGCAAGGCTCATATTGAGACCCAAAGATGTCTTATCAAGAGCAACGTGATTCTTCTTGAAATTGTGTGATTCAATTCCTTCTCTCAACGCTACTATCGGAAGGATCTTGGAGATCTTGGAAGAGCATGCGGCTGCAACGATAACGGTGAAAAGAATAATGAAAGCTACCGGTATTACTGTTGCAAGGAGATTGAATGATACTTCATAAGGAAGACCGATCTGACCGATCACGATTCCCGCGAACACAGGCATTGCCAGATATGCGCAGACAATACCGATAACACTTGCAAAGACCGCGATCAAAGTAAACCATATAAGAAGTGAACTCTTGATATCATTTCCCGTATAACCAATCGCTTTGAGAGCGCCAAGAGTCTTCATGTTCTCTCTGATGTAGTTGGAAATACAGTTTGCGAGCATCATTGCTACCGCAGCAACTACCAGCGAAGTGATTACCAGGAAAGATACTGCAAGGATAAGACCGATGAAAGTTCTTGAGCTCAAAATGCCATCGAGGCCGTATCCGCTTACGATCGCGGCAGGATTGATCTTGAGCAGTTCGTTCCTGTTCTTGATCCTGAATGCTCCGTTGTTAACGCCGTCTTTCAGATCGTATATGATCATTAGTCCTTCGGCAGTATCGGCAGTCCTCTTATAGATCTCATCATATGTCTTATCATCAACTACCAGGGAAAACAAAGCTGTGTTGTTGCAGCCGCCGTATGTAACGGCAGTAAAGCCCTTTACGGTAAAGCTGTACTCAACGCCTTCCAAAGTGAAATCGAACTTGTCGTTTAATCTTTTTCCGCCGCTGGTATAAAACTGATAAGGCAGATATATATAGTTATCCTTAACACTTGCATCTTCGAGGACAACTTCCATCTTGTCCATCTTCTTATCAAAAGCGCTGCTGTTGCAGATCGCTGTATCGATAGATACATTACCGGAACCGAAAGGAAGAGATAAGGCAGTGTACTGAAGATTCTTGAAAACGTAGTATTCGTCAGTATCGTCTTTGATCAGCTCACCGATCTTCTCATCGGTCATATCTTTAATTCCGTTTCTGGCAACGATATATCCGTCACCGGCTTTAAGGCGTACTGCTTCTTTGCTTGCAGTAGGAACAGCATCGAAAAATATCATCAGGGATATTCCGATAAGGCATGTTGAAATGAACATCAGAAGGAATAATCCTATCGTCGTACCCCTGTTTTTCCTGAGGTTCGATTTTGTAAGTAATAATGTCTTGTTCATGATTACCACCCCATCTTTGCGAGGAAATCATTGAGCTTCGCATGACGCTCCTTATCACCTGTAACATACTTGCCGAGGAGGCACTCGCCTGCGATCTCGCCGTCCTTAACGTAGAGAATGCGGTTTCCTCTTCTTGCACTGTTAATGTCGTGTGTAACCATTACTATCGACTGGCCCTTTTCGTTGAACTTTGAAAGCGTATCAAGGACTGCCTTACCTGTCTGTGAGTTAAGAGCACCTGTAGGTTCATCTGCGAAAACAAGCTTAGGATCGTTAACAAGAGCTCTTGCGATACCGACTCTCTGAGCCTCACCACCAGAGATCTGCGAAGGGAACTTGTGCCAGAGACTCTCTTCGATGTTTACAGACTTAAGAAGCTCGCCTGCCTTCTGAGAGAGAACTTTCTTATCCTTATAAACGAGAAGTCCCGCTGCCATGATGTTATCTAAGATGCTCATGGATTCCACGAGATATACCTGCTGGAAAACGAAGCCGCAGTTTCCTCTTCTGAAGATCGCGAGCTCGTCTGTATTCATCTTCGTGATCTCTGTTCCGCAGAAGGAAACGGATCCGAGTGTCGGCTTATCCATTCCGGAAAGTGAATAAAGAAGTGTTGACTTACCTGCGCCTGATGCGCCCATTATGATCGTGAAGTCACCTTCATATATTTCAAGGTCAACATTCTTGAGAACGTGCTGCTGTATGCCGCCGTTGGAAAATGTCTTGCAAAGTTTCTTGGTTTCAATAATGTTTTTCATGTCTTACGACCTCCTTATAGCATAGAGGATATTCTTTCAACCCTTAAGTGCCTTTAAGGAACTCTTAAATAACTCTTAAATCGATTCAATCCTTCTTACCCGTGCAAGGCAGAGCCGGGACTCCTTAAATTATACAGGGAGATCTTAGAGATCTCCCTGTACAGATTAATCGATTGTTATAGATCAATAAAGCTTCGTATCGTAACTGAAATAAACTGAATTATCTGATTTCTTATAAAGATGATCCATGTATCGTCCGCTCTTCTGTTCGGAATACGACAGATTGATCCACTTTCCGCCTTCATATCCTAAATAATCCGAGCCGCTTACACTATGATCTGTCAGTTGGCAAACATACACTGTCGCTCCATTGTATGTTACACCCCATCCCTGACTGACTTTAGAATATCCGTTCGGAAGCGAAGGCACAGAAGACGTCGCCTTTGTGGTAGTGGTGGTTGTAGTCGCTTTAGTAGTCGTAGTGGTCGTTGTCGGCTTGGTCATAATAGTAGTAGACGACGGGGTTGTCTTCATTTCTATATGGGTATAATACGGGTCTCCATTCTCTTTCGTGAATCTATAAATTGTATTTATCTGATTCGAGGTTTTATTCAATGTCAGTTTTACCCACTGGCCATCGTCATACCCTAAATAACCGCTGCCATGACAAATATACTTTCCGGAATCGCCCCAGACAGTCCATTTAGTATAACCGGAAGGAGGCGTAGGCCCATCTGATGACGTCGCTTTTGTTGTTGTAGGTTTAGTTGTCTCCTTCGTTGTTTCAGCCGTTGTCTCTGCAGCAGTTTCAGGCGTTGATTCAGCTGAAGGTTCAGGTGATGTTTCAGCAGATGTTTCCGTTGCCTTGGGCGTCGGCTTCTTAGTCGGCGTAGGCTTAGGTGTTGATGTAGCCTTTGGCTTGGGTGTAGGCGTAGATGTCGGCTTTGCAGTTGTCGACTCAGTCACAGTCGTTGACTCTGTGGTCTCAGTAGTTGTTGTTGTCGCCTCTGTAGTGGTAGTTGTTGTAGCTGTAGGCTCAGTCTTAGGAGCTGCTGTCGTTGTCGATTCCGTTTCAGCTGCTTTCTTCTTGACATCATCTTTATTCCAGTTGTTGGCATTACAGACTCGTTTTGCCAGATCATCATTCTCTGCAATCCTTTTTGCTACGAATGTAGGGAGCTCTGACTCTGAAACATTGGTGAGTTCAAATGCAACGCTGTCTTCCATTCTGTCGAAGAACAGATAGACCTTGATCTCCTGACCTGCCTCAACCATAGCGGTCTTGGTCTCGCCTGTCTCGGGGTTCGTTGCAGCTACTTCGACTGATCCGTCCGTGATAAGAAGAGATTCTCTTCCGCCATCCTGTGCATCGTAATAGATCATGCCGGATGTTCCTCTGATTCCGGCTGTCATTGTTGATGTCTTGATCTCGAAAGTCTCATCTGCTCTGAGCTTCTGAGCAACGTTAAAGAATACTGCGCCCTTTGTAAGCTTCAGTTCAAGATGCTTGGACTTCTTCTGGAATTCGGCACGGCTGTCATTCTGCAGTGTGATTATCTTGTGCTCATCAAGGCCTACTGACGCAAGTCCGTCATCACCCGTATTCAGAGCATCGCCGGACTGGAACCTGAGATTGTTAATGACAGGCTTTGTCGTGCCCTTTGAGTCTTCGATGTTTACAGTTCCTTCGATGCGCAGAAGTCTCATCGTCGTCGCAAGGTAATTACTCCTCGAAACAACAATGCCAATAACAACAGCGGCAATTACAACAGCCGCAGTTACGCATGCACAAACGATCTTCTTTTGCTTGGAAAGATTTTTAAGAACGTCCGTTAGAGCCATATTGATCCCCCTCACTGGTTTGCTCTAAACAAACCATAACAGAATATCAAACTGAGGAATAAAATCAAGTAGGTAAACGAAATTTCTTAAGATTAATTCTTCTATGCTGAAAACGCTTTTAATATTTTTATATATTCTTCTGTAAGGAATGACGGATGGATGCGTTCCGGAAGTATATATCCTATCTGCATGTAGTCATCCACTTTAAGCGGCTTTGCTATGATGTTCGGACCGTTAAGTTCCTCGTTGATGACACCGCTGCAGATCGTATAACCGTCAAGTCCGATCAGGAGATTAAACAGCGTTGCGCGGTCTCTTACTATAAGTTCTTTGTCAGAATCCACTGTGCTTAATATCTCTTCCGAAAAGTAGAAAGAGTTGTGACTTCCCTGCTCGTAAGCAAGCCTGGGATACGGTTTCAGATCATCTAAAGTAAGCGATCTCTTTTTCGCGAGCGGTGAGTGATTGCTTATAAACACATGTGGCTTTGCCCTGAACAAAGGCTCGAAAACAAGGCCGTTGTCCCTTAACGTTTTCATAATTACCGTCTCATTGAATGCATTAAGATAGAGCACTCCGATCTCACTCCTGAGCTTCGCGACGTCGTCGATGATATCGAACGTCTGTGTTTCTCTCATATGGAATTCATACTTGTTTCCACCGTGTCGCTTAAGGAGTTCAACGAATGCTTCAACGGCAAACGAATAGTGCTGTGACGATACGCAGAAACGCATCTTTCCTTCAGTCTTACCCGTGTATCTTTCTTCAATAAGATCTGACTGCTCTAAGATCTGTCTTGCATAACCCAGGAACTCCTCGCCTTCCGCGGTGATCTCAACGCCTTTGTTACTGCGGTCAAAGATAGTGATGCCGTATTCATTCTCGAGTTCTCTTATCGCAGAAGTAAGGCTCGGCTGTGCGATAAAAAGCTTGGCGGCAGCTTCCGTAATGTTGCCTGTATCAGCGACTGTAACTATATATCTCAACTGTTTAAGGGTCATGGAGGCCTCCTGTTTTGCATAGAGCATTTCTATAAATATAACCTTATCCATAGATAAAATCTATTGTTAAACTCCAATTTTATGTATTTTACCTATCGGGTTGGTGGACATATACTCCAAGCTGCAAAAACAAACAGGAGGTATGACTATGAGAACATCAGTCATCGGATTTCCGAGAATCGGAAAAGACAGAGAATTAAAGTTCGCCAGCGAAAAGTACTTTGCAGGCAAGATCAATGAAGCCGAGCTTCTGGAGTCCGGCCGAATGCAGAGAGAGTATAACCTTAAGACTCAGAAAGCTTTCGGTATCGACCTTATCTCAAGCAATGATTTTTCTTTCTACGATAATGTTTTGGATACTGCTTTCCTTTTCAACGCTGTTCCCCAGCGTTATAAGGATCTGGATCTTCCGGTTATCGACACATACTTCGCAGCTGCAAGAGGTTATCAGGGCGCTAACGGAAACGTTAAGGCACTCGCAATGAAGAAGTGGTTCAACACTAACTACCACTACATCGTTCCTGAGATCGACGACGATACCGTTATCGAACTTACAGGCAACAAACCCGTTGAAGAATTCAAGGAAGCAAAAGCACTTGGTATCGATACAAAAGTCGATCTCATCGGACCTTTCACTTTCCTTAAGCTCGCGCGTTACACAGGTTCTAAGAAAGCATCTGATTTTGCCGCTGCTCTTACTGAAAGCTACATCAAGCTCCTTGAAAAGCTTGCGGCCGAAGGCGCAAATAAGATCCAGTTTGACGAGCCTTATCTTGTAAGGGATCTCGGTGCAGATGACATCGCCCTCTTTGAAGAGATCTACAAGAACATTCTTTCAAAGAAGGGTTCACTCAGCATCCTTCTTCAGACATATTATGGCGATATCAGAGACGTTTACAACAACGTTGTCGCTCTTGATTTCGATGCCATCGGAATCGATTTCGTTGAAGGCAGAAAGAGTCTTGAACTCGTTAAGTCAAACGGCTTCCCTAAGGGCAAGATACTTGTCGCAGGCGTTGTAAACGGAAAGAACATCTGGAGAAACAATTATGCTAAGACACAGGGCATCTTAAACGAACTCAAGGGCATCGTTTCTGAAGATTCTCTCGTAGTCGGCACATCATGCTCACTGCTCCACGTTCCTTATACTTTAAAGAGCGAAACAAAGCTCCCCGAATCCTACAAGGCACACTTCGCTTTCGCTGAAGAAAAGCTCACTGAACTTGCCGAGATCGCTTCTGGAAATGCTGATGCATTTAAGAAGAACGAAGCGCTCTTTGCCAACAGACCTGACGTTTTGGACCAGGTTGTAAAGGACCGCGTAAGCTCCATAAAGGAAGCAGACTACACAAGACTTCCTGCATTTGAAGAAAGAGAGAAGATCCAGAAAGAGCTTCTTAAGCTCCCTCTCTTCCCTACTACAACGATCGGCTCTTTCCCTCAGACTGAGGACGTAAGAAAGAACAGAAAAGATTTCAAGAACGGAACCATCACCGAAGAACAGTATGTTGCCTTCAACGAAAACAAGATCCGCGAGTGCATCAAGCAGCAGGAAGACATCGGTCTTGATGTCATCGTTCACGGCGAGTTCGAAAGAAACGACATGGTCGAGTATTTCGGCGAACACCTTTCCGGATATGTATTCACTGAAAAGGCATGGGTACTTTCATACGGTACAAGATGCGTTAAACCTCCGATAATTTGGGGCGACGTATCACGCAAGGAACCCATCACGGTCAAGTGGTCAGTCTTCGCACAGAGCTGCACAAATAAGCCTGTTAAGGGCATGCTTACAGGCCCCGTTACTATCCTCAACTGGTCATTCCCGAGAGAAGACATTTCCCTCCAGGAGAGCACACTGCAGATCGCTCTTGCAATCCGCGATGAAGTTTTGGATCTCGAAAAGAATGGCATCGGCATTATCCAGATCGACGAGGCTGCGCTCAGAGAAAAGCTTCCTCTCCGTAAGTCAGACTGGTATTCCGAATATCTCGATTGGGCTATTCCTGCATTCCGTCTCGTACACAGCGGTGTTGCTGCCAAGACTCAGATCCACACTCATATGTGCTACAGCGAATTCACGGACATCATTCCCGCGATCGATTCAATGGATGCCGACGTCATCACATTCGAAGCATCACGTTCTGACCTTCTCATCCTTGATGCTCTTAAGGAGAACAACTTCAAGACAGAGGTCGGCCCTGGTGTATATGACATCCACAGCCCCCGTGTTCCTTCAGTCGATGAGATCGTTGCGGCACTTACAAAGATCCGTGCAAAGACAGAAGATTATAAGCTCTGGGTCAACCCTGACTGCGGTCTCAAGACAAGAGGCGTAACAGAGACAGACGCGAGCCTCAGGAATCTTGTAGCAGCTGCAAAGATCATCCGCGGATCTTAAGACAATGAAGATTTCAGAGATCTACAAGAACAATAAAAGAAGTCTCTCGTTCGAGATATTCCCGCCGAAGAAAGACACAGAACTGTCTTCCATCGATGAGACACTGAAAGTGCTTTGTGAGCTTAACCCCGACTTCATCAGCGTAACTTTTGGAGCCGGGGGAAGCGCAAACAGCAACCGCACGATCGAGATTGCGAAGAACATCAAACACAACTATGGTATTGAACCCGTGGTCCATCTTACTTCGCTTCACTATGACAAGTCTGAGATAGATGAATTCGCTTCCGCTATGAGAGAAGCAGGCATTGAAAACATCCTCGCCCTTCGTGGAGACCGCTCTCCTAATGCTCCCGAAAAGGATGTTTTCCCTCATGCTTCAGATCTCATCGAATACCTGAAATCGAAGTACGACTTCTGTGTTTTGGGAGCTTGTTATCCCGAGTGTCATCCCGAATCTTCCGACAGGGTCAATGACTTAAAAGGCCTTAAGACAAAAGTAGATTCAGGTGCGGAAGTTCTGGTGTCACAGCTCTTTTTCGAGAACAGGATCTTTTACGATTTCCGTGAGAGATGCAGGATCGCAGGCATCGACGTCCCTGTAATTCCGGGCATCATGCCGGTCATTAACGCTAACCAGATCAAGCGCATGATCAGCCTCTGCAACGCAAGTTTCCCGGAGCGTTTCTGCAGGATAATCAGAAGATATGAGAACAACAGCGAGGCGCTTTTCGATGCAGGAATGACCTATGCGCTGACGCAGATAATCGACCTGATAGCAGACGGAATTCCGGGCATTCATCTTTACACGATGAACAATCCCAAAGTCGCGAAAAGGATCTGTGACGGTATAAGAAATATCGTCTGAAAAGATCAGATAAGTCTCAGATAAACGGATACTTCAAAACCGGGGTTCAGATTCCTGAGCCCCATTTTTCCGTCCATCTTTTCCATAAAGTATTCGGTAAGGAAAAGGCCCAGTCCTGCACCTTCGTTGCCGCTTGCATTGCTTCCCCTCTTATACTTTTCCCTGATAAGCGGAAGCTCTTCTTCCTTAACGCCGGGGCCTTTATCAGAGACTCTTATGACGAGATAATCTCCGCTCATTTCTGATGCGACACTGATATCCGTGTCAGCATACTTATATGAATTCATGAAGATGTTGTCGAAGACCTGCTGAAGTCTCAGCTTATCAAAGTAAACGCTGCATTCAGGGATCTCAAAACTTCCCGCGCGTGAAAGATAATCCGAATTCTTTATAAGCGCAGTGATAGTATCCGATGTCTGCATACCGGGATTAACATCGATCTCGGTGATGTCATGAACGCTCGATGTGAAAAGATTATCTACGAGCGATTTGATCTGATCGGTCTTGGTATTGATAACGCCAAACATCTCCTTTGTTCGTTCTTCTTTGGTAATGGCCATTCCGATCTCGGATGTCGACTTGATCGAAGCTACGGGAGTCTTGATGTCGTGAGATAATTTAGCGACCATTTCCTTCTTGTCGTCAGCAGCTTTTTTCTCTGCAAGGCGCGCCTTCTTAAGCTCAGTCCTCATGAGGTCGAAGCTCTCAGTAAACTCTCCGAAAACATGTCCTTTATCCATAGTAAGAGGTACATCAAGATTGCCTTCCGCGACTCTTGCTGCAAATGAATTCAGTTTCTTAAACGGACTTAATACAGACTTCTTGATATAGACGTACCAGATAGTAAGGATCAATATCTGCAGCACTCCGATAATGCAGAATATGACGACTATGTCCTTCTTAACGCCGTCGAGCTGCTCATCCATGCTGTAGTCGAAAATAACTTTTCCGACGACTTTTCCGTCTATCTCAAGATCTAATACAAGGCCTCTGGTCTTTATCGCTTCGTTTATTGTTTCGCTTAATCCGTCACGCGTCTTAAAGGTCAGATCACCGTTGTTGTCGATAACGACGTAATCAAGCTGCCTGTCGTATTTTGAAGTGTCACCGAAATTGTCTTTTATCGAATACATGCACTCGTTTACTTTGACCGGATCAGTCTTTATATCCTTGATCCTTGTGATCATGAAAAAGCAGGCCAAGGCCTCGGCAATGAAAGTGATTATAAGTAAAAGTATGAACGGTGCTTTCTTCATGTCATTCGGGTGCTACGAATTTGTAGCCTTCCTTCCAAACGGTAACGATGTATTTTGGATCCTGGGGATCTTTTTCGATAGCTTCCCTGATCTTTCTTATGTGAACATTAAGCGTTCCGTCAGTCGTAAACTTATCGTTCCATACCTTATCAAAGATCTCATTCTTGGTAACGAGCCTGTTCTTGTTTTCGATCAGGTATTCCAAGAGCTTATATTCGATCGAAGTGATCTTCTTCTCTGTACCATTAACGAAAACAGCCTTGTTGGCAGAATCAGTCTTAAGGTAACCGTCATCGAAATCAGTCTTATCAGAAGTGTCTGACGTGCTGCCCGCGAAACGCTTTAAAACGACTTTTACCTTTGCAAGCAAAACGCCTAAGGAATAAGGCTTTTCGATATAGTCGTCACCGCCGATGTTAAGTGCGATTATCTTATCGTCATCGGTATTTCTGGCTGATACGAAAAGTATCGGGATATTCATTGTCTGACGGATCTTCTTGCAGAGTTCAAATCCGCTTCCGTCGGAAAGATTGATATCCAGGAGCACGAGGGAAGGCTCATTCGCACTTAAGAATTCATTCGCCTCGGCACTCGAATAAACAGCTTTGGTCTTAACTTCAAACATATTGAAATACTCGCACGTGTTGTTAGCGAGTTCTTTTTCATCATCGATTATCAGGCAGTCGTATTTCATTGACGCTCCTTTTCTTAACTCCACATTTCCAAGAGCTTATCGGCACTCGTTTTGTATTTGGTATCTCCGCCTCTTGAAGACGCAAAGATCAAGTGATCCTTGGCTTCCTCTTTTCTGTTTTTTGCTATTAAGACTTCACTTAAAGAATATGCATAACTGACTCTTGAGATTAGAGGAATGTCTCCTTTATTCAGCATCTGAGTGTAATATTCCTCTACGCCATCCAAGTTGCCAAGATGAAACTTCAGAGCATTATTGCAATCATTCAAAAAGCAGTTAATGACTTCCAATTCTGCTTTGTTTTTGGAAAATGCCGCCAAAGCATTTAATTCTTCAATTTCTTCTTTTGCTTTTGCCAGATCTTTTATGCTGAGAAAGTAAGTAAACATGCGCCTGTGATAATAAGGCATATAAGATTTGTCTTTGATCTTCAGGCAGCTCTCATACAGCAATCTGTAATCACCAAGGACATCGTATCCTACCGATAAAAGACATGCATACATTGAAACAAAACGTCTGCTGCGTTTCTTTGACAGGAGTCTTTTAACTTCTTCTATATAAGCATTTGCACAGCAGTTATCGAAAAGAGAAAGCACTTCGTTTTTAAATCTCTTCTTTGCAATACCGGAAAGAATGGATATCGTAACATACAATATTGCAATCATAGTAATTAAATATACAACTAAACCAGATGTATTACGGAAATGGTTCAGGAATATACCGCCGCCGATCATGCAAAGTACGGCGACAAAAAAATAAACGATCAGCAATCTCTTATAAAGTGAAACCATATGAAAATAATTCTATTAAAAAGAGCACTTCATGGCAAGGAAACAAAAAAAAGCACCAGTCAGTTGACTGGTGCTTTTGGCTCCTCAAGTAGGACTCGAACCTACGACATTTCGGTTAACAGCCGAACGCTCTACCGACTGAGCTATTGAGGAATTTAATCCGGCAGCAATCTATCTTCCCGGGCCGTTGCCAGCCAAGTATTGTCGACACCGGTGAGCTTAACTTCTGTGTTCGGGATGGGAACAGGTGTGGCCTCACGGTAATAACCACCGGACTGGTTGAGAGTCTTA
>Ga0310786_10001343_pt1 | contig 39421 bp, 24 predicted proteins | sample AusTroGonzalo_MG_FD_203881 | JGI IMG/M metagenome (GOLD analysis project Ga0310786, IMG submission 203881) | Bovine rumen microbial communities from tropical cattle in Woodstock, Queensland, Australia - Gonzalo_03 (v2) (version 2) | ecosystem: Host-associated > Mammals > Digestive system >... | reverse complement strand
AGCAGGCACAGAACCCCAAAACCATTAAGTTTAACGAAATCTAAACAGAGCACATGGAACAGAAACACGCCCTTGGAAGACGTAAATCAGCTGTCGCTCGTGTTTATGTTGTACCCGGAACAGGCAAGTTCGTGATCAACGAGCGCCCCATGGAAGAGTACTTCAAGGAGGGAACCCTCCAGTACATCGCCAACCAGGCTCTTGAGGTCACCGGTACAGCAGGTCAGTTTGACATCAAGGTAACCCTCGTGGGAGGTGGTACCAAAGGTCAGGCAGAGGCCGTAAGGCTTGGAATCGCCCGCGCACTTTGCGAGGTTGACAAAGAGGCTTACCGCGCAACTCTGAAGGCCGCAGGCTTCCTCACCCGCGACGCTCGCGAAGTTGAGCGTAAGAAGCCCGGTCAGCCTGGTGCACGTCGTCGCTTCCAGTTCAGCAAGCGTTAATCGGCCTGAACAAAGTTTACGTCAGCACGGAAGCGGTGCTCATCAAATCCTGAGATCCGTGCGGAGGATGAGAATCTTTCCCGGCTACAAAAAGGATTGCCGCTCCGCGAAAAAATCCCGGAGACCAGTCAAGGACTGCTACTCACGGGGATTGATGAAAGAGTTATTAAAAAGACAATTTAAGAACCCATGTCAAGAACTAATTTCGAACAGTTGCTCGAAGCAGGCGCACACTTCGGCCACCTTGCCCGCAAGTGGAACCCTAAGATGGCTCCGTACATCTTCGACCAGAAGAACGGAATCCACATCATAGACCTGCACAAGAGCGTCGTCAAGATTGACGAGGCAGCAGAGGTCCTCAAGGAAATGGCCCGCAGCGGCCGTAAGGTCCTCTTCGTTGCAACCAAAAAGCAGGCAAAGGACGTTGTCGCAGAAAAGGCGGCATCTGTCAACATGCCTTCAGTGACTGAGCGCTGGCCCGGCGGAATGCTCACAAACTTCCCCACCATCCGCAAAGCAGTCAAGAAAATGAATACCATCGACAAGATGAAGGAAGATGGCACCTTTGAGAAGCTCGCAAAGCGTGAGCGCCTCCAGGTGGAGCGTCAGCGTGCAAAGCTGGAGAAGAACCTTGGTTCTATCCGGGACATGTCACGCCTTCCCAGCGCCCTCTTCGTCGTGGACGTACAGAAGGAAGCCAACGCCGTTAAGGAGGCTGTCCGTCTGAACATACCGGTAATCGCAATGGTTGACACATGTTGCGATCCCACCCCTATTGATTACGTGATTCCGGCCAACGACGACGCAACGAAGTCCATCGAACTCATCATGGATGTGATGTGCAAGGCTATCAGCGAAGGCCTTGAGGAGCGCAAGCTTGAAAAGGAGAAAGAGGTTGAGGCCGCTCCCGAAGCAGAAGTAACAGAGGCCCCTGAGCGCAAGCTCCGTCCCCGCCGCGGCGCCGCCGCAAAGGTAGAGGCAGAGGCCGAAGCACCTGCAGCTGAATAATTTTTAACCGTAAAAAGCAAGTACAATTATGGCTATTGCATTAGCAGACATCAAGAAACTGCGCGACATGACCAGCGCCGGCATGATGGATTGCAAGAAGGCCCTTGAAGAGGCCGCAGGCGATTTCAAGCGTGCCGTTGAAATTCTTCGCGAGAAGGGTAAGTCCACCCTTGCAAAGCGTGGAGACAATGAGACCACCCAGGGTGCTGTCCTCAGCCGTATCAACGGCGGTAAGGCAGTTCTTGTGTGCCTTGGTTGCGAAACAGACTTTGTAGCAGCAACTCCTGACTTCAAGAAGCTGGCTGGTGAGATTGCCGACGCAGCCATCACCGCTTTCCCCGCCTCCCTGGAGGACCTGAAAGCAGTGAAACTTGCAAGCGGTTATTCACTTGAGGAAGATATTACCAACCAGGCTGGTAAGACCGGTGAGAAGCACGTTCTGGCTTTCTACGGCGCCCTTGAGGCTCCGTTCGTGAGCGAGTATGTGCACTTCAACGGCAAGCTGGGTGCAATTGTGGCTTTCAACAAGGAGGTTCCCGCAGAGATTGCCCGTGGCATTGCCATGCAGGTTGCTTCCATGAACCCTGTGGCTGTGGACGCAGAGTCCGTTCCCGCAGAGGTGATTGAGAGCGAGCGCACAGTTGCCATCCAGAAGACCAAGGACGAGCAGGTCCAGAAGTCTGTTGACAACGCTCTCAAGAAGGCTGGTATCAACCCCGCACACGTGGACAGCGAGGATCACATTGAATCCAACACCGCAAAGGGCTGGCTCACCGCAGAGCAGGCTCAGCAGGCACGTGAGATCATCGCCAAGATTGGCGCAGAGACCCTTGCTTCCCTGGAGCAGAAGGTTCAGATGATTGAAAGCATCGTGAAGGGCCGTATCCAGAAGTTCCTTAAGGAAAATACCCTTATGGAGCAGGAGTATCAGCTCAGTGACGACAAGCAGACCGTGGGCGCCGCCCTTAAGGCAGTGGACCCTGAGGCCAAGGTTGTCGCCTTCAAGCGTTTCTCCCTCTCAGACTAAGCACATCAAATGCTTCACACAAGGGGCTGGCTCATTTTGGAGCCGGCCTCTTTTATTATGTCCCTGTTTGACCTTGAGGACAGCTACGGCAATAAAAAGGGCTGTTTTTGCGTCCCCAGATGCCCTGGCGGTGGTTAGGGTTTATTGCGTGGAGTGAAGTGGTTGATTATTAGGTAGTTATGCAAAAGTAGGTGTCTGTTTTGAGGTACCCACTTTTGCGTTTTTAACTGATAGTCAGTTATTTAGCTCCACGGGATCTGCTGTTCTTTGGCCCGAGGGCCATGTTAGTCTTGGAACTTTGCGGAATCCTAGTGCTTTGCTGGGCATTGGTGCTTTATGTGAGCTTGAAGCAGGGGCACTTCGCCTGACGGCTCGTAGGTAGTGGCTCTGGATTTTTCCAGCCCGCTGCCCTGCGGACTTTATAGGGCTGTCAAAACCCTCGGAGCTCGTTTTGGGAATCTTATGCCGACGCCTTGTACCGCTGATTGCGAGCGTTGTCACCCACCCCAGCCATGAGGGGGGTGCACATATATGTCAGTGCCCGGCTTGCGCCTGAACCCCTCACCCCCATCACTCAATGAGACTTAGTCCTCCGATTCGGGGTTGGTGCTGCAGGGGGCATGGCAGGTTTAGTCTCAAAATGCAGCAGGTCCAGCATCACAACGCAGCAGGTCTTGCCGCCAAACGTAGCAGGTCTGGCAACTTTGTGTCGCAGGTCCAGCGTAGTAGTGTCGCAGGTCTGCGTTTTTGCCGTCACCTGCGACGGAAAACGGCCATACAAAGCGTATGGCGTCGCAGGTCGGATGATTTTTGCAGACCTGCGACAGTTTATTGTCTGACCTGCGACAGTTTATTGTCTGACCTGCGACAGTTTATTGTCTGACCTGCGACGCTTTACAGTTCTACCTGCAACGCTTTTTAATGCAACCTGCTACAGTTTATCATGCAACCTACTACAGTTTTTGATTTGAGTTGCTAATGTTTGTAATATTACATCTGACGGGGAAGTAAAGAACGGTCTTTGTTTTCCCGATACAGTGGGGTATAAGTAATTAAGACACAGCGGATTATGAAATGTTTTCCCATTATCGGTAATGGGAAAAAAATCAGTAAGTGGTTGATTAACAGGAAGTTACGCCGCACTCAATCGGGAAAAGTACAGGGCGGGGGATGAGGGTGCGAGTGAAAACCGTCAAAAGTGGGCAAAAATGACGGTTTTGAGTTGCGGCGGCAAGACTGGCGGTAGGAGCGGGTGGCTACGGGTGGCTTACGGGAGCTACGTGTGGCTACGGGTGACTTACGGGTGGCTTACGGGGGCTACGTGTGGCTACGGGTGACTTACGGGTGGCTTACGGGAGCTACGTGTGGCTACGGGTGGCTTACGGTGGCTACGGGGGAAGTATGGGGGAGTATATGGGAAGTACGGGTGGGGTGAGTAGGAGAGGAAGGAGGAAGTCATGGATAGGGGGTGTTGTGGCCGGTGTGAAATATTGTAAAAACGTTTTTGCAATTATGATTATTGTTTGTATATTTGCATGCCTAAAATAGCACAATAACAACCAATATTATCCAAACCAATCTTAAACAAATGTGTAACAACAGCTTACGTAAAGTCTGCCTGGTAGTTGCATCGTTGTTCGCCAGTGCAGCCCTCCTGATGGGACAGGGCGGCAGGACTATTACTGGTATTGTAATGGACCAGAACAACGATCCTCTTGCGGGGGCAGGCGTAGTCGTCGAAGGCCAGCCCAACGTGGGCACGGTAACGGACTTTGACGGCTCCTACACGCTGTCTGTTCCTGATAGTGCAACCAGGCTCCGTTTTAGCTATATCGGCATGACGGAACAGGTGGTTGACATTGCAGGGCAGAGCGTTATCAATGTAACGATGGCCGACGATACCACTCTCCTTGAGGGAGTAGTTGTCACCGCCCTTGGTATCAAGCGCAGTGAAAAGGCCGTCACTTACAATGTCCAGAAACTGGACGACAAGGTGTTCGTGACCCGTGAGGCCAACCTTGTGAACTCCCTTTCCGGCAAAATTGCCGGTGTGCAGATCAACGAGACTGCAGCAGGAGCGGGTTCAGAAACCAAGGTAGTTATGCGTGGTGCAAAGTCCATCTCCAACTCCAACAACGCACTCTATGTGCTGGACGGAATTCCGCTTCCTACCCTCAGCACCACCAAGCCCGGAGACTCCTGGAGCGTGTATCGCGGCTCCGGACTGTCCGGTGACGGTATGTCCATGATTAACTCTGAGGATATTGCCGACATGAGCGCCCTTGTAGGAGCATCGGCCGCAGCCCTTTACGGCTACAAGGCCGCCAATGGTATTCTCATGCTCACCTCACGTACCGGGGAGAAAGGCTTCCACGTAAGCTATTCCAACAATACAACATTCTCCAATCCTCTCATGCTTCCCCAGAAGCAGACCCAGTATGGTTCAAAGGCCGGCTCATATTCTTCATGGGGCTCAAAGCTTGACAGTGCACCCACTTGGAGCATCAAAGACTTCTTCCAGACCGGTTACAACACCGCTCACAGCCTGAGCCTGAGCGCAGGAACAGAGCATACCAGCACTTATATCAGCGCCGGTTATACTGACGCCAAGGGAATCATCCCCAACAACAATTACAGCCGCTTCAACGCTACCCTCCGCCACACGGCAGACCTGCTTAACGACAAACTGCACGTGAGCGCTCTGGGAATGTTCATCCGTGTCAACGAGCAGAACATGACATCCGGCGGTCTGTATCATAACCCTCTGGTGCCTCTGTACCTGATGAGTCCCGGTGACAACATTTACGCCTATACAGTGTATGAGCGTTACAATGCATCTCGCAATTTCCCCACCCAGTACTGGAGTGCAAACGAGATGGCCATGCAGAACCCCTTCTGGACAATCAACCGCAATATGTTCACCACCCAGAAGAATCGTTTCCTGCTTGGCGGCTCCATCAAGTACGACATTGCCGACTGGATTGACATCCAGGGCCGTGTGCGCACGGACTACACCTCTGCAATAGCAGAGCAGAAGCATTACGCAAGTTCCAACGGACTCTTTGCAGGAGAATATGGCCGTTACTACTATGATGACCAAAAGACTGTCCAGACATACGCGGATGTCCTTGTAAACGTCAACAAGTCATTTGCCGACAATCTGATACAGCTTAACGCTACCCTGGGCGCTTCCATAGAAGATTACTTCTACAGAGGAACATCCCTGGGAGGTGACCTTCTTGGTGTAGCCAACCTTTTCACCTTCTCCAACATGGATACCGGAAAGGCAATGAACAAGGATACCTTCCGTGACCAGACTCAGTCCGTGTTTGCTACCCTCAGCCTTGGCTTCAAGAACTTTGTATTCCTTGAGGCAACAGCACGTGAGGACTGGGCCTCCCAGATGGCTTCCTCCTCTGGCGTGACTCCCTTCTTCTATCCGTCAATAGGTGCCAGCGCACTCATCACGGAAATGTTCAAGGAAAAGAACGACATCCTCACTTACGCAAAGGTACGCACTTCTTACGCCGAGGTAGGTAACCCGGTTTCCCGTTTCCTCCTGAGCCCCACCCGTGCCGTCAATGGCGGTTATGTGGTGATGAACTCCTGGGGTACGGCCGATGGTTTCCAGCCTGAGCGCACCCGCAGCTGGGAGATTGGTGCCGATGTCCGTCTGTTCAAGTCCAAGCTCCAGCTGGCAGGTACCTATTATATGACAAGCACCTTCAACCAGGTATTCAACCCCACCAATACCGCTACCAGCGGCCATGACATCTTCTATGTCAACGCCGGACGTGTAGACAACAGGGGCGTTGAACTGTCGGCATTGTTCACCCAGGATTTGGGCCCCGTTAACTGGACCACAAACCTTATCTGGTCCCGTAACGTCAACAAGGTTGTAGACATGCTTGACTACACCACCGCAAGCGGGGAACATTATGTGTCTGACCGTGAAAACGTGGGCGGAACCTCCGGTGTAACCCTCTGGCTCATCAAGGGCCGTCCTATCGGCGAACTCTATGTGGCCGGTATGGAAACCAACCCCGACGGGTCCCTCTATGTGACTCCATCTGACAAGGGCGGTGTCCTGTACAAGGCTAAGAACGACGGTACTCCGGACACCCAGTGGTATGCCGGCAACGTCAATCCGGACTGGACGGCTTCTTGGAGAAACACCTTCTCATGGAACGGTCTTAGCCTCTCCTTCATGTTCTCAATGCGCAAGGGCGGCGTGGGCGTTTCCCTCACGGAGGCAACCATGGATGCTTACGGCGTTACTCCCAAGACCCTTGAGGGCCGTGAAGAGGGCCTGAACTTTGCTCCGGCCGATATTACCGGCAACGCCCGCAACTACTATGCTGTGAGCTGCCAGGACTACTGGCAGACTATATCCGGAGCCGACGGCCAGAACGCTCTTGGCGCCTACTATCTCTACGATATGACCAATATCCGTCTCAGTGAGGTTTCCCTTGGTTACGACATTCCAATCACCAAGTTTGTTCCTTTCATCAAGGGTCTTACCGTTTCAGTGGTGGGCCGCAACCTTGCCCTTCTGTACTGCAAGGCTCCCTTTGACCCTGAGGTCATTTCCAACGCAGGCAACTACGGCGCAGGCATAGACCTGTTCCTTGCCCCGTCTACCCGCAATATCGGCTTCTCGGCCAAGATAAGCTTCTAAAGGACACAGAGTATGAAAAAGTATATCATTTTCTTTGCAGCAGCTCTTCTGTCACTGGGTACAGTTTCATGCACCAAGGATTACCTCTGGCGCAACACAAACCAGGAGCAGGCCTCCAACGAGGATCTTACCCACGACGGTAACCTTGCCGGTTCTTATATATCCCAGATGATTTCCAACGTTCTGCCTTCTTACCAGAATGACGGTGAGAACGAGTATGGTTCCGCTTCCTATCAGGTGGTCCAGGGCCTAACCGGAAACATCTTTGCCAATTACGAGGCCGCCTGCAACGCCGGCTTCCATCAGACAAACGAGTACAACCTCATTGCCGACGGTTGGACCAAAGCCCTGTTTGAGGACGTTTACGTGCGTGCAGTCGCCCCTTGGAGTGAGCTTAACGCCTATCGTGAGGAGAATCCTCAGGCAGCCGCCTGGGCCGATATCCTCAAGGTTGCAGCCCTTCACCGCGTGACCGACGCCTACGGCCCCATTCCTTACAGCCAGATTGGCACGGGTGCCGAGCACCTTCAGTATGACTCCCAGGAGGAGGTTTACACGGCTATGTTCAAAGACCTTGACGGAGCAATTGAGACTCTGACAAGGTTTGTCCAGGACCTTGGCGGTGAGCCTTTCATGGCCCGTTTTGACAACGTCTTCTACGGAGACATGACAAAGTGGGTGCAGTTTGCAAACACCCTGCGCCTTCGCCTTGCACTGCGCGTAGCCTATGCCGCCCCCGCCCTTTATAAGGAGCAGGCCGATAAAGCCCTTGCCAACTCCCTTGGCCTCCTGGAGGAGAATGCTCTCCTTCATCCCGGCGCAGCCAAGTGGGAGTACCCCATTTACGTAATTGAGTACGAATTCAATGACGGTGACGCCAAGGCCGGAGCAACCATCATTACCTACATGAATGGTTACAAGGACCCCCGCCGCCCGCTTTACTTCACTGCCGGTGACGACGGCAACTACTACGGCGTCCGTATGGGAGCGGCCGTGGACAGCAACTATCCCAAGAGCACCAAATGGTCCAAGGTCCGCTGTTCCAAGACTGATCCCCTTCTGTGGATGAGCGGCGCAGAGAGCTTCTTCCTAAAGGCAGAGCATTATCTCCGTCAGGGAAGGGCCTCAGATGCCAGGACTGCTTATGAAGACGGTATCAAGGCAAGCTTCCAGCTTTGCGGTGCCACCATCGGCAGTTATCTCTCAACCACTTCCGCTGTGGGCAGTTACACGGACCCTGTGGCTAGCGCCAACAGCTACTCTGCAGACCTTACCTCTACAAGTGTCCTGTGGACCACACAGAGCACTACAGAGGGTCATCTGGAGCAGATCATCACCCAGAAGTACATAGCCATGTTCCCTGAGGGAATGGAGGCCTGGGCAGAATTCCGTCGCACCGGATATCCCAAGATTATCCCTACGGCAAAGAACGACTCCAAGGGTGCAATCAATACCACAACCCAGATCCGCAGGCTCATCTATCCTGCCTCAGAGGCGCAGGCCAACGGCACCAACCTCCAGGAAGGAATCGGCATCCTTAACAGGGAAGCCAAGAGCGGTACCGGAGACAACGGCGGCACCAAAGTCTGGTGGGACAGAAAGTAAGCCTTAAAAAGAGTAATGCTTATGAAAAAGTTAATATATACAGCGTTCGTATGCGTGATAGCAATGGTTTCCTGCACCAAGGTGGAGCGTCTTGTTGTCACTCCTACTTCAGGTGTGCATGAAAAGGTGCTTGACGGCTACGAGGCAAAGTTTGAAGACTACATTACCGGTACAGGTACCGTGAACATCAAGGGAGATGCTGAATATTACCAGGCTCTCCGTGAGTGGAAGGAGGCAGCCTGGGACGAGCGTGGCCTCCCCACCCGCAGCCTTTCCTACATCTTCTTCTCAGACTACGGCTCAATGGCCTATCGTTTTGCCGATATCCCGGATTCCGTAGACGTAATCAACCTCTGGGGCGGCTGTCCCAAACTTGGCTCCCTGGATTATATGGAAATGCAGGCCTGCCGTGAGGTCAAGGGCATGAAGGTGGTTGGTTGCCGCATCACCCGTATCTGCGAGAATGACGGCAAATGGGGCATGCAGGCAGAGATTCCCGCCTACATGGAGGCATATCAGCAGTACAAGGAAACTCATGCCGATGATGAGGGCATTACGGACCAGGAACTGGAAGATGGCGCAATGAAGGCCGGTAACGCCGCCCTCAGGGCCGATATTGCAAAGCCCAAGGAGTATATCGGCGATTATCCGGAGTGGATCGTATATGCAGCGGACCTTCTTCTCAACGAGGTATGGGAGTACAACATTGACGGCTTTGACCTTGACTATGAGCCGGAGGGTGACCCTCTCAGTGGAAGCAACTTTGACAAATTTGTAAAGTATATGGCTACCCAGATCGGCCCTCAGAGCGGCAATGACGGCACTCTCCTTATCATTGACAAGAACGCTGGTTATTCTTCCTGCTCAAACCTGGCCAAATACTGCAACCTTTGGGTTTACCAGAAGTACGGCAGTCTGGGCGGAGCAAGCCCTGCTACTCAGAGTGATTTCCCCTCAAATCTGAATCCCGATAACGGCTGGGTACCCTGCCAGGTCATCACCACGGAGAATGTGGGTGATACCTATAGCGAGGCTTGTAACAACCTTGAGCAGATGGCCCGTTTCCAGCCCAGTTCATGCGGCAAGAAGTATGGCCACAAGGGCGGTTTTGCGTCCTTCTGCGGCCAGAGAGACTGGCGTCTTGAGGACGATGGCGCTGAAAAAGGCAAGAAGATACGCTATCAACACCATCGCTATGGTATCCAGGCCCAGTCCAAGGTCAATTACTACAGCGGTAATTAATAGGAGGAAACAAGTATGAAAAAACTAATTATAGCACTTGCCTCACTTGCACTTGTGGCATCTTGCCAAAAGAGCATATATCAAAGGAATGACCTTGTGGGTCAGGGGGTCCTGAATTTCCAGACAAGTAACAGCGGAGAGATTTCCGCTTTCCTGGAGGAGTCCGCTCCTGTGAGCTTCACAATTGCTTCTTCAAAGAAAATGACCGCCGATACAAAGGTGAACTTTGAGGTTGTTCGTGACTCATCGGCCGCCCTTGCGGCCTTCAACAAGGCAAACGGCACCAATTATTGGATGATGCCGGAAGAGAACTACAGTTTCAAAGAGCTGGAGGCCGTCATCAAGGCCGGAAGCGCGGTCTCAGAGCCTGTAACCGTAAACATTGACATTGAAGGTTTCAAAAACGGAGTCATCTACTGCATACCGCTAAGGCTTACCGGTTCAAGCGCCGGCATGGGCCCTGTCCCCGGCATTGAGCATGCATTCATAACCGTCCGCGGTTATGTGTATGCATCGGCTGCAAGCCTTCCCGGCGGAGCTTATTTCTCCATGCCCAAGACCGTCAATGACCCTAATCTGGCCCTTGAGGTCTGCACCATGGAAATCCGCGTAAAGGTGAATGACTGGTGCTACTCCAATCCTTATATCTCTTCCGTGATGGGCGTTGAGGAGAACTTCCTTCTCCGCTTTGGAGATGTTACCTGCCCTAAGGACAAACTCCAGCTTGCCGGACAAGGCGTTTCTATCACATCCAAGAACAGTTTTGAACGTAACAAATGGTATCATATTGCCGTGGTTGCTAACGGTATCAAGCAAACCTGTAAGCTTTACATCAACGGTGAACTTGATTCTGAGCAGCCCATGGGCGGTAAGGGTATCAACCTTGGCAAGGTGTACAACTCCATATTTGCCATAGGCATGTCTGAGAAAGGCCGATATCTTAACGGTTATGTTTCAGAGGCCCGTGTATGGGGACGTGAGCTTTCAGATGTTGAACTTATCAACGGCCAGTGCTCAATTGCAGACCCTGTGGGAGAGGCCCGTGACAACAAGCTCCTGGGATACTGGAAGCTGGATGCACAGAACAAGGGCAAGGACCTTACCGGCAACGGTTACGACGGCAACGCCAGCGGTTCTGTTTCCTATACCCCGGCAAATATCCGCTGTCCTGAATAATGGTTTTACGCAAGGTGTTTATTATGCTGCTGTGCCTCGGCCTCTTTGTGAGCGCCGGGGCCCAGCAGCGTAAGCTCCTTGAATTTGAGTCCCGTGAAGTTAACCTGGATACGCTTCGTTTTGACTCAGACTCAGTGCTTGTCAGTTTTGTGGCCGTTAATGTTTCTCCTACTCCTGTAACCATCCTGGACGTTCATTCTTCCTGCGGATGCCTCACGGGCACTGCTTCTCACAGGGCAATTGGACCTGGCGGGAAGGCGGTGGTAAAAGCATGGTTCAAGCCCCGCTCCCTTCACGGAGAGCAGAGCCGCCACCTTACTGTAGTGGCTACTGACGGCCGGGACCAGGTTCTGAGTGCCCTTACAGTGAAGGCTTTTGTCCAGCGTGATTTGTCAGAGGGAGAGATTCGTTTCCCGGAGTATCTTGGGGAGGGACTGAGGACAGAATTCACCAGAGTTTACCTTACAATGGACTCGTCGGGGGATTACCTGCTCCGCATTCCCTTTTACAATGATACTGATGCTCCGGTGACAGTGTCGTTTGAGGGACCGTCAAGGCTCAAATTATACGCTCCATTGACTATCGCCCCCCGTTCCAGAGAAGACCTCCGTGGCATATACAATGCCCGCTGGATACGCCGTGGCAGGGAAGTTCATGAGATACTTCACGTCAAAGTAAACGGCAAGGAAGTTTCCCAAATAGAAATCTCGAGGACTTTTTAGCAAAATGAGGCTCCAATGAGTCTTTTTTTTGTGTATTTGGGGAAATGTTATATATTTGCAAAAAATGTTATACGTTATGATGCCGCAAACAGCTAAAGTCCAAACGGCTTTCAGGTTCAGCCAGGGTCTGATTGACCGTATGAAATGGGCCGCAAAAAAGCAGAACAAATCTCTCAACGCCTTTGTTGAGGATGAAATGGAAAAGGTGGTTGGTAGGGATGTACGCTTCCCAAAACTGCCAAAAGAGTACTTTGAGAAATCAAAAGAGTTGGAGAGTTGGGCCATTGGAGGTGAACTTGATCCAAGGTATAAAGGTCTTACTGCATCAGAGCAGGCAGAACTGGACAAACAGATCAAATATGAATATTTAATGGAGAAGTATGGTGAAGGTATTCGTTGACACTAATGTCCTCATAGACTTTTTAAAGCCATCAAGGGATGGCCATGCATTGGCTTTGGACTGTTTTCATGTTCTTTTGGACGGCAAAGTAGAAGCAGCTATCTCTACCCAAAGTATGCTTGACGCCGTATATGTTTGCTCAAAAGAGAAGGACTTTGACGGCTCTCATTTCCGTGAAACGGTGGAGATGCTCACCTCAAGAACAAATGTAGACGCCATAGACTTCTTCAACATCCGCACTGCCCTCAGAGACCCCAATCCGGACATTGAAGACAGTGCGCAAATAGCCTTTGCCTATGAGAATGTCTGTGATTACATAATCACAAATGACTCAAAACTCCTCTCCCGCACCCTCCCGGAGCCCCTTAAAGCCATTACCCCGGAAGAGTTTATAAACTGTTGCACGGCATAACAAAAAAACAACCCCCGGAAGAGTTGATCTTTCGGGGGTTGAAGTTAGTTGGACTGTAAGTCTACTGGATTACAATGGTTTTAGGGCCGTTAATATTCCAGCTGAATGAGAATTGAACTCTCATCTTACCTGCAGCAGGTGAGCCGATACCAACTTTGGGAATGCCCATCTCCAGATATGAATACTCACCATCAGTCTTACCCCAGACAGTTATCTGGGACTCAGTCTTGGTTTCAACGGGAGCTTTGATCCAGCTTTCTTCTTCAACACCGTTTACGAAGGCAATGCCCTCCGTGGTGTCTCCTCTGAAAGGATATAATAGGGCTCCAGCCTCACAGCCTTCAATGGTGAGACCGCCGTATGACGGCTTATCACCGGTTGCTTCATTATTGTCAGTGTCAAGACCAATGTAGATATAACGCTTCCACTTGTAAGTTCCGTCGTCGGAAGCCTTAATATCTGTGTTCTTAATCTTCATGTAGAAGTACACATTCTCCGCATCAGAGCTGAATTTCCACTCTCTGATCTGGTCTCCTACCAAAGCATCTCCGTCGGCCCAGTCATCAAAGTTGCCGTCCAGAACGATGTTGGTGGCAGGCTCCGGATCTGGTGCAGGAGCTTCCTCAATCTTGACGCAACGGACAGAGCATCCACGAGAAGTGATGGTGCTGGAAAGTTTATGGTCACTACCAGAACGGACATTCATGAAATAAGCAGCAAGATCAGATGAACTGGCATATGATGTCCAGATAAAGCCGCGGTCTCCTGCATGATCCATGCCTGCTCCATCTTCTGTAATGTATCCGGAATAAGGGAATACGGCCACGGGGCTGCCCAATGTAAAATAGTGGGCCTCGCCATTGTCGCTCCATCCCTTGACGGCGCTCAGATCACCGCTGTGCATAGGCATGGATTTATTACGGGCGGGGACTTTGTAGCCTGCAGGGCAGGGGTCGTATATGGTTTTGGAACCGTCTTGCCAAAGGGTTGGTGTGTCTTCCTTGGGATTTAACCAGGGACCCCAGGTGTCTGCAGCACTGTAAATGGAATAGACAGTAGGATTTGCAACGGTCTCTTCCACGGTCATGTGGTCTTCTGCTACGGTCATTACAGTGCCGCTTACAGTGGCTTGGTCACTGCTGGTAACGTCCTGTGCTCCCGGGAACGGGTCCTTGCGGCCCCACTGATAGCTAAGGCCATAGGATTCAACGGGAACACTGGAAGTGGTTGCAGCTACGAGAGCTCCCAGGTTGCGGTCCATCAACTCATGGTCGTAGATGTATCCATAAGTGCTTGAGGTGATAGCTGTTGCAGGAATCCATATATGCCAGCTCCAGAGGATATTGCCATCTGCGTCTTTTGCAGCGATGAGGGCGTTACCGGCCTTTAGGGTTGCAGGGGTCTCGAATACTACAGAACCGTCCTTGACGCCAGCCTTTGCAATAATGCTGCCTTTAGTGACTTCCTCTGCATTGTTGTAGGTCTCCCAGAGAACCTCTGCGCTTGCTACTGTGCCGACTGACTCATTGCTGTTACCCTTGAAAGCAGGGAACTTGTATGCGCCGGCCTCTTCAATGATGAAGCAGTTTGCCTGGGCGGCAGAAAGGTCTGTGTAGACAACAGGAATCTCTTCTTTTGCAGCATTAATGCCGAATAATACGGCACGTTTTCCAGCCGTGAGAGTCTCAATCTTAAGGTTGGATTCCTCTGCCAGTGGAGCATCAAGGGTAAAGGTGTACTGATCGGTGTCGGCTACGGTAACATTGAAAGGACCGTTGCCGGTGACACCGGCGTTCTTTGCCGCAGTAAACTCCTGTGTTGTTTCACCAAGGGTGAATTTAAGCTTTGCGTCAGCATTATACCAGCCAAGGGCATAGAAAGAGACAGAGCTTGTTCCGGCAGGGATGGTAACATTGAATGAACCAATCACGCTGGAGGTACCCAACTTGACATTGGGAACATAGTACTTTGCCTCGTTGTATGTCGCGCAAACGGTAATGTCCTCGTATGCCTTGTTGCTGCTACTTACAGTCCACTTGACATTACTGTCAAAAGGAGTGGGGGTAACAATGACAGTGTTGCCTGTGGTCCAAGTTACCTTATCAGAAACATCTACTACCTCGTAGTTGTCAGACTCATCTGCAGAACGGGTTACCTTGGTGAGGTCAATGTCTTCCTTGATTGCGCGGGACTTATCGGCTTTGAGGAGACCACCCTTGCCTTCGTTCATGGGCCAGAAACCTACGCAGTTCTCGCTGGTAGGGACGCACTTGATGTTGGCGGCAATTTCATCGGCCGACAGAGCTTTGTCATATACGGACAGGAGTGCGATACGGCCATTGAAGGCTGAACGATATTTGCTGCTCCAGGAATTTGCGAACTCAATTGCGCCGAAGCCCATTGCATCGTTGTAAGTTGCAGACTTGGTGGCCTTGAGCTCATCGTTGAGATAAATCTTGTACTCTCCGGCAGTTTTGTCTGCAGTGAGGACTATAGCATTCCATTGTCCAACCATGAAGCCGGGAGCAAGGAGTTCCTTCTCGCTACGGCCATCCTTGGTGTCAACCATCCATTCAATCTCTGAGTTGTTGCCGTTCTGGCCGAAGCGGAGCATGTTGCAAGGAGATTCATTGGCGTTACCAAAGTTACCGACGCGCATGCCGGATACACCCAGGTTGTAAGGATAGACGTGAATGATATAGGTGAAGCCATCGGGAAGTGCATAGTTGCTGGCAAACTTATACCATGCAGCAGCATTCTTGTTGCTCCAGTCAAGAGCAGCGAAGTTGGTGGGATCAAAGTCATCAATGGTCTCGCCTTCGCCGGCGGCCTGTGCAATCTTGATGGTCTGGAGAACTACGGTGTTGTCATTCTTGAGGACAACCTTTACCTCACCGTAACGGATTTCGGCCTTAGGGTTGTCTTCAATAGTGAGGCCGATTGTGTAGCTGGCCTTGGTGATTTCACCAACAGTAATCCATTCTGCCTCAGAGACAACTGCAATTTCAACGTTGGTGGTCACGTGAATGTTGACTGCGCCGTCCTTTGCCTCTGCAATGTAGTCAACATCGTCGTCGTAGATGTTCTGGGGATCCTCCGGCTTGGGGTCTGTATTGTCATACTCAGCAGGACCAAACTTAAGGGCCACGATGTCTGAAAGGCCCTCGTGGTTGGAAGCCCATACCACAACTTCACCCTTTGCAGTTGCAGTTTCAGGAGTTACAGTAATCTTCTCTGCATCAATGACTGCAGGAAGTTCTGCCTTAAGGATGCCCACGGAAGTCTTTTCAGTCTTGCCATTAATCTTGTAGGCAATCTCAATAGGATCCGTAGATGCTACAGCAAAGCTGGTCTCTGCAAACTCAAAGCCGAAGGGCTTTGCCAGGGGGATTTCAATAACTTCCTCAGGATCACCGTTGAGAGTGATGATAACTGAGGTCTCTCCCTTGACGATGCTCTTGATGATGCCGTCTACAGATGCGCCTTCAGTAACGGAGCCAAGATCCTGTGCCTCACCGTTGATGGTTACCCACAGATGGCCGTCCTTAAGCTCAAAGGAAGGAACAACGTTGACGGGAACCTTCTTTCCACCGGAAATGAGGTATTCTCCGTTGACGGTCCAGTAGAGAACGCCGCCATCTTCCTTGGTGCCGATGACAGGAGACTGGCCGTCTTTGCCGTCCTTGCCATCCTTACCGTTGAACAGGGAGATGGTTTTGCCGCTGACGAAGGTGATGGTGTAACCAGTCACTACGCCTCCCTCTTTGATTTCCTCCACCTTGGAGATGGAGTCTCCGGACTTAGCAGCTTCAATTGCCTCTGCAAGCGCGGAGACATCTCCGGTGAGCTTGTCCACGGCAGCCTGAAGCTTGTCCACTTTCTGGGAGAGTGATTCCACCTTCTCTTTAATAGCGGTGTCGTCATACTCCTTTGCGCAGCCTGCCAGAATCAACAAGCCTGCTGCAAATGCAAATAAAAATTTTTTCATACGCAATTGTGATTAGTATAAAAATTGGTTTTTAGTCAATGTGCATCAGCAAATATAATCTTTTTTAGCAGAAAATCAAAGATTCTCTTTAATATTTCGGAGAGCCGGGAATATGTATGGCAGGCAAATCACTGTGATTCAGTGCGTTGCAATAATTAGGGTGCACCGTGCGGTGCACCCTATGTTTAGCAATTGGCTATGGGACAGAGAGTTACGCGCCAGCGGCAATGTGTCTGTCTGCGGCGCAAAACTTGCTAATCATGGGAAATTTTTGCAAATTTGCCCTACAAAATGAAAAAGAATCTATTTGCCCTGGTCCTTATTGCGCTCCTGGCGGGTTGTACCGCAAAGGAGCTTGTTCCCGGTCCGGAACCCCAGCAGGAGGAGGAGCAGCCTCAGGATGATGACCCTGAGGGAGAAGACCCGGAAGGTGACCCGGAAAAAGACCCGGAGGAAGACCCCCAGGAACCCCACAAAAAGGACCGTGATGACCTCAAATGGCATAAGGTAGAGCATTTCCCCGCCATCTACATCACCACTGACGACAAAGCCTCAATAACAAGCAAAACAGATTACAAGGGCGCCACAATCAAGGTGGAAGACCCTGACAAGATGTACAGTGACTCTACCGTGTATGAGGGCCACATGCAAATCCGCGGCAGGGGGAATACCACCTGGGATATGCCTAAGAAACCTTACAGGCTCAAGTTAGACGACCATACCAAACTGCTTGGCATGAAAGGCAACAAGGACTGGGTCCTGCTTGCAAACTACAGTGACAAGAGCCTCCTGCGTAACATTGTGGCTTTTGAAATCTCCCGCATAGTGGACCTTCCCTGGACGCCGCATTCCCGTACCGTAGAACTTTACGTTAACAACCGCTACCAGGGCAGCTATGTCCTTTGCCAGCACAAAGAGGTGGCTAAGGAGAAGGTGGATATAAACGTGGAAGCGGGAGACCTGTATCTGGAGGTGGACACTACCCAGGATGAGCCGGTTTGCTTTGAGTCTGAAAAATGGCTCATTCCCTTCATGTTCAAGGACCCGGATGAGCCGTCGCAAAAACAGGTAGATGATTTCAAAGCTTACGTACGCCAGATAGAGGACGCCTTGTATGCCAACCCCGGCGGCGGATGGGAAGAGCTCATAGACATGGACTCTTTCATCGGCAATTATATTGTGCAGGAGATTGCCAAAAATGTTGACGGCAACTTCCGCAAGAGTAACTTCCTCACCAAAACCGTGGGTGGCAAGCTTACAATAGCCCATGTATGGGACTTTGATATTGCCCTTGGCAACTGCAATTATATAGATTCCCAGCACCAGAACGGCGTCACCAACGGTCCGGAGGGCTGGCTTATAAAGATTATGGGCCGAAAGAAAAAGACGGACAGCTGGTACCCGCGCCTCTTCATGGATCCGCTGTTTGTTGCGGCCCTGCAGGAAAAATGGAACGCCTGCAAACCGGAACTGGACCAGGTGCCGGAAATGATAGACCGCCTTGTGGATCTAAATCAGGCCTCTTACACCCACAACTTCCAAACCTGGAATATCCTTGGCACATACGTGTGGCCAAACCTCTACTATCCGCCTACCTATCAGGAGGAAGTTGACTATCTAAAAGAATTCTACACCAGACGCATAGCCTGGCTTGACACTGAAATCAATAAATTATGAAACGCGTATTCTTATTCATCACAGCCGCCGCTCTCCTTGTAGCTCCCGCCCATTCTTGTAAAACAGAAACTCCTGCCCAGCAGGAAAAGGAGCAGGGACAGGACCCGGAAGATGACCCAAAGCCGGATCCGGAAGATGATCCCACACCAGATCCGGAGGATGACCCCACTCCCGTAATCCTTCCCACAATGGTGGACATTCCCGCCGGCACTTTCCAGATGGGCACCCAGGGCGCATCCGGCCAGGACTATGATGAGGCTCCAGCCCACCAGGTCACCGTATCGGCTTTCAAGATGAGCACCACGGAAATCACCAACGAGCAGTACGAGTGTTTTGACCCGGACCACAAGGCTGTGCGCACGGACAGGGCAGACATGTTCTCCGTAAATGACGACATGGCCGTCATAGACGTCACCTGGTACGACGCAGACGCCTATTGCAAGTGGCTGTCCAAGCAAACGGGCAAGACCTACCGCCTGCCCACTGAGGCCGAATGGGAGTACGCCTGCCGTGCCGGAACCACCACGGCTTATTATACCGGAGCATCCCTCCCGGCCGATATGCAGAAGCAGCAGAATACCAACCGCAATCTTGAGTGGGTGGATCTTACCGTAGGCAAGACAACACCCAACTCCTTTGGCCTTTACGATATGCACGGAAACCTGGAAGAATGGTGCCTGGACTGGTACGGCCCTTACGGCGCATCGGCACAGACCAACCCCGGCGGCCCGCAGGACGGCCTGTACAAGGTAACCCGCGGCGGCAGCCACAATACCCCGGTGAAGTTCCTGCGCAGCGCCAACCGCAGCGCCGCCACTCCGGACGATTACCACTCCCAGATTGGCTTCCGCGTGGTTGAGGCAGAGACGGAGCCCGTTTATGCTGCAGTTGACGGCACTGTTCCCGCGAACATGAGCGGTGTGTCCCAGTCCAAAGTATGGTCATCGGCCGATATGAGAGCCTCCACAGAGCCCGCCTTCTTTAAGGAGCCCATCCCCTTTGTCGTTGCCCCTACGGACGGCACTCCGTTCTACAGCCATAATCACCAGCCGGCCGTTACATGGTGCGACAATGGAGACCTCCTTGTCATCTGGTTCACCACCAAAGATGAGAACGGCCGTGAGATGGAGGTTGTGGGCTCAAGGCTTCGCAATGGCGCAAGCGAGTGGGAACCCGCATCAACCTTCTTCAAGGTCCCGGACCGCAACATGACAGGCAGCTCCCTGTGCCACCTTCCGGACGGAAAACTCCTCCACATGAACGGCGTTGCCAACTCCGGAGACTGGCAGAACCTTGCCCTTTCCATGAGGATTTCTGACGATAATGGCGCAACATGGAGCAAGCCCGTCCTGGTGGCTCCCAAACACGAGAAACGTCATCAGGTAATTGCCGGCACAATAGTCTTTAAGGACGGCACTATTGCCCAGTGCTGCGACGCAACTGCAGAGGGATCCGGCGGAACTGCCCTCCATCTGAGCACGGACGGCGGCAAAACCTGGACAGATCAGTGGGACGGCAGAAACCTCTTCTTCAATCTGACAGATCCCGGCAACCAGATTGCCGGCATCCACGCTGGTCTTGTGGAGCTGACGGATGGCTCTCTGCTGGCAGTAGGCAGGGGAATGAATATCGCCCGCAGCAACAAGACTCCCCTGAGCGTTTCTTCTGACGGCGGTAAGACCTGGTACTATTCCCTCACGGACTTCCCGCTCATTGGCAGCGGCCAGAGGCAGGTCCTTATGCGCCTGACAGAAGGTCCCATCCTGCTTTCTTCATTTGACTCTAACGGCGTGTTTGTAACTATTTCAGAGGATGAGGGCAAGACCTGGTCTACGCCTAAGCTGCTGACGGACGGCATTACCCGCACCCTTGATGGAGGCGCATTCACCGGAACGTTCACCATGGATGCCACGCACTCAGAGCCCAAGGGCTACTTCTGTGGCACCCAGACCCCGGACGGCACTATCCACCTACTCTCCAGCCGCATCCACTACCGCTTCAACCTTGCCTGGGTGAGGGAGTAAATTACAGGAGAGAGCGCGGGAGAGGTGAAGGATTGTACCGGCTGCTGCTGATTCAATCTGGCGAGAGCCCTGTTCAAGTGAACGGATCACACGAATTGGGACGCCGCTTTCACGGGCCAGTTGTGCCTGAGTGAGACCAGCGTTTGTCCTTGCCATGCGCAGAGGATTAGACTTCTCAAGAATACTGTCTATATAGCTGACAAGATTGGACAGATCTGCCTCATGAAAAGGGGTATAAGCATTATATATTACGTCTGCCGATACTCCCCTTGACTGAAGCACAGTGTAGTCCATGCCGTAGTACCATGAAATGTAAGCAAGCGCCCAGCCTGTCCAGTACTCCGGACTGCCAACATCTATGAGCGGATCCTTGTATGGAAGATGAATACCTGTCAGTTCCGCAGAAAGCATGGCCAGTTCCACACCGGACATGCCCATATACTTTGGATTTGCACAGGCCATTTCATGCCCAACTCCGCTTGCAAGGAAGCACCCGTAGAATGTTTTAAGCTCCTGGCCACAAGTATTTACGGCATAGTCCAACATAGCCCCCAAAGACTGCATTGCATCTTCCAGGTAGTATTGATTATAGGCGCGGGTCATCATTTGTCCAATTTTCATTTATGATTTGCGACAGATAAACTCCATTCTGAGGCCGGGATAACATATTAAGGTATTCCTCTCTGGCCTGCCTGTCCCTGCTTACTCTTTTTACGTGATATACAGACGCTTGTACATAAAAAGTGTTTTCCTTCCATATAGCGTCAAATGCGGCGGCGCTCTTGAGGACTATCTGCTCACCAAGATTACCAAGCCGCATGGCCCGTGAGAGTTGTTCCAGCGTTATGGTGTTATTCAAAAATGCTCTGGCAAAAGAGAAATAACAATCATCGGCCCTATAACCCTTAATCAAATCATAGTTCTTATACTCCGGAAGAAAACTGTCCAGAATATACTTCTTTCCCTGCATGGCTATTGGGAATGACAACTCAAATACCCTGTTTTCAAGGAGTACTGCAAGCCAATTTAGAACATTGTAGCCATCTCCGGAAAGATTAAGGCAGGACAAGCCTGCGTCATCCAGGCGGTATGCATTTACAAATCCATCCCTTTCTCCAGGACATGCCCACTCCTTTGCCAGTTCCATATCTTCTGTGCAATAGAAGCCCAATCCATAGTCATTATGGACTTTCCCAACTCCCGGCAAAGGAACACTTACTATTTGATTAGATCCGTGAAATATTATCATAATTTATAACACTACAGTGTTACCACAAAGATAAAAAAACAAATTAAAACATACAAGGCCCGCATAACCCGTTTTTGCTAAGTTGTTAATTGTTAGTATTTTACAACATTTCCTCCCGTCGAATCCGTAGGGAGGAAATGTTGTAAATGGCTGATTTACAGCAATTTAATCAAAACGCTATTTGCGGCGTGGAACGCAGAAGGTGGCGCCACGCTCTTTACATAAAAAAAGATGGCGGCCGGGAAGCCGCCATCTTAAAAGATTGAATAAAGAATTACTCAGCGCAGACAGGGAATTCTGCAGCGGGAGTCCAGGTACCTTCAACATCGTCGGGATTTACGTATGACTGCTGGCCACCGGCAAGAGCGGTAGAGAAGTCAAGGTTGTAACCGGCTGCCTTTGCAAGGTTGTTGACAGCTGAGCCCTCGTCAAGATTCCATGCCCAGTAGATCTCAAGACCTTCGCTGTTTGCAGGAACGTCGCAGAGGCTTGCAGCAACTTCGTCAGCAGAGAGAGCCTTGCTCCAGATGCGGGTGAAAGCCTGGTAGCCAAGGAAAGCCTGGCCCTTGTCATAACCGGTGCCGTCGTCCCAGGTCATGGAGATGTCGAAGCGCTGGAGTTTGAGACCGTTCTGGAAGATCTGTGCAGTTTGCTCTGCATAAGTCTGAACAAGCTCAGCATTGTCATAGATGCTGACATTGGTGCCGTCTGCAACAATGGTGAGAACATGCCACTGGTTCAGTTCCCAGATGTATGCTTTGCCATCCTTTACAACATAACCGTTCTCAGGAATGCCGACAAGGTCAGAGTTGAAACGGAGAGATCCCTTTGTACCACCATCGTTGAAGCGGAAGAGGAAACCTTTTTCAGCTTCGTTGGAAATCTGGCCAAGGCGGTTGCACCATACCTTGTAACCACGCTCCTCGTCTACCTTGTCATAGTCGTTCCACTTGGTGGCGTAGAACTTCCACTGAACGGTAACAGAAGCAGGATTGATGGTGAGAGTGCCATCTTCGAAGTGGAACTCTGAGTTGGTCTTGTAGTCAGAGATATCCATTACATAGTCCCAGCTCTGTCCTTCCGGAGCCTTCTGCCACTCAGGGGAAACACCCTTTGCGCAAACAGCGGCCTGGGTGAGGTCTGCAAGCAGGTAGAGGTCATAGACACCGTCAAGACCGGGCTTGATGTTGGCACCGTCATGTACAACAGCGAAACCGTTGTTAAGGGATTCGAAAGCACCACCGCGGTTCTCATCCCAAGCTTTGCCCTTACGGAACTTGAATTCATCTGTTGCAGTGAGCTTAACGTTCTTAAGAACGAAAGCGCCATTTTCTTCTGCGCAGACATAGTCCTTGTCCCAGTTGGTGCCAAGGAGAGCACCAATCACGGACCAATCTGAATTACCCTCAACGGGAACTACCTCTTCCGGCTGCGGATCCGGGTCCGGGTCCGGGGTGGGGGTGGGGGTAGGATCAGCGGCGGGCTTGTTGCAAGCTACGGCAACTGCTGCGGCTGCAAATGCAACGAGTGCGAATTTGAAAACTTTTTTCATTACTTTTTTGTTATTAAATGGTTAATGGTTTTCTTGGTTTAGGCGTTACAGCGTACAAATATAGCAATAATTCCGATACTGTGATTCTTCTTGATGGAAAAAACGCAGTATCGGAACTAAAAACTTACTATTCAGAGCATTTATTAATCTCGTCCTTCACCCATTTGATTGCATTGGCACAACCAGGGGTAGGAGTAAGATCATCGCCGCTGACGGCACGCTGTGATTTAGTCCAGTCCATGTCATAGCCCTTGCCGGTCTCATCAATGAAGGTGGTTCCGGAGCTCTGGTTGAACTTCCAGTAAGCCCTGAGGCCTTCAGATGCAGGGTCTGTTCCGCAGAGGGCGCCCTTGATCTGAGTCTTGCTACGGGGATAATCCCACACGCGTACCTCGCAGATGCGGCCGCTGAACAACTGCTTGGAGTTGTAACCCTGGTAGGACATACCAATCTCAAAGCGCTGGAATGCGGTGCTCTGGTCTCCATGGAGCGTGGTGCCGTCGGGTTCTCCGTCAATGTAAAGCTGGAAGTCAGTTCCGTCATACACTATTGATAGCATGTACCACTGCTTGGGCTCAAAGATGGTGGTGGTGGTGTAGTCACCGCCGGAGGGAGTCACAATCTGGAGAGATTTCCAGGGACGTCCGTTTTCATTGAAACGGAGCATGCACTGACGCTCTTCCTTTGCGCCGGTCCAGTTGCAGAGGCGGCACAGCTGCTCCTCACCGGACTGCTTCAGGTGCTCTGCGTAACACTTGATCTCATAGGTGTACTGCTGCAGAGGGATTTTCTTGTCATCGGCAAAGATGAAGTTGCTGGAGAGACTTGCATTGCCAATGTCAAGAGTGTAGAAACTGATTGTACGTGCCATACGGATGTATGCGGTACGGGAAGTTTCCAGAACCTCGTTGGCCGATCCGGAAACGGACTTGATGGTAACGGGAATCATGTAAGATACGCCGTTCTTGATGAAAGAGTAGTCCGTAATGGTAATGGTGCAGGGCTCGGAGAGAGCTTTTCCTTCCTTGATTACCACAGAGGTCTTGTCTGCATTGTACATGTCTGTGGGAATGGGCTGGAAAGAAGTGCCCTGTGCTGCATTGTAAGCCTCAAGGGCGTCCTGGTCTCCTACGGTGAGTTCAATTGTGACATCCTGGCTCACAACGCCGGTAGAGCCAACGTTGAGGACGTAGGTTGCGGGAGGGGTATCCTCCACCACAATCTTGTCAATGGGAGTTTCTTCGGTACCTACCATGTAGAACACTTCTTTGCCATAGGGGAATTTGTCTCCCGGCTTGTTGCAGCTGAGGCCGATGAAAGCCAGGGCTGCAAGTGCTGCGATATTGATGATTTTTCTCATGGCTTATTCCTCGTCATTAGTTTTTCCGGCCGGATTTGCCGCCTGGATGGCGTTGCGGAGATATCCGTAGTTGTTGTAGGGGCCGAATGAAATCTTGTAATCGTTGTCAATGTAGTATGCGCCGAAGCCCTTTGCGCCGCCATTCTTGCAGAAGAGGGCGTAAGCTTCCAGGGAATAGAGGTCTTCTCCCTTCTCGTTCTTGGAAGGGTCGGTCCATTTCTTGCCGCCCTGCTCCCAGTTCACGGGGTTGGAACCCTGTTCCCACTGTTCGCAAAGAATCCATTTGCTGGGATTGGAGTTGGAAAGGGCCGAGTTGGAGCTGTATCCGCTCTGGACAGAATAAGCCTGACGCACGATGTAGTCGCACTTGTCAATGCAGTTCTGAGGAGGAATGCTGCTCCAGTAGTCCACGATGAGGTAGAGATAATTTTCTGCTTCGTCACGTGAGGCGGGACCCATCTTCTTGTTGTCATAGAGGTAGTTCACAACCCAGTTGATCTGGTCTGCACCCCAACCCTCGTAGTCAAAGTCAAGACCGTCGATATTGTAGTCGACGCACTTGCGGTACAGGAACTCTGCATAAGCCTCGTGGGTATCTTTCTTGTTCTTTGAAAGCTTCCACTTGGTGGTGTCGTTCTGCTGCTTTTCCTCGTTCCAGTCAATGAGCTGGAATTCCTGGCCCCAGTGGGATGCGTCGGCGTGAAGGACAAACTTGGTGCCCTTGACGCGGCGGCAGTACTGCATGTCAGAGTAGCAGACGGGGGAGTAGTCAAACTGATAGTCAGGCTCTCCGTCCACGAACCAGCAGTAGTCTGAATGGGGCTTGTCAGTGGGGGCGCCCATCCAAAGGTTTACAAAGTCCAGGGAGTCCGGCAGAGCAAGGAAGCGGTGCTCCAGGTTGGTGTATTCAATGTTAAGGTTGGCTGCACCTTCCAGGGTGGCATAACGACCCATGAACACATAGCTCAGGACGTGGTCGCTCTCCTTGTAGGCGCGGAGGTCTGCATAGTATTCAGCCTTGCTTGCCTCGTCTTCAGCGGAGCCGGGGACAATGGATGTCTGAATCAGCAGTTTTTCCTCCTTGTTACAACCCGCCAGGACTGCAGCCACTGCTGCAATTGAAATAAGTGTAAATATCTTTTTCATAACGGTATCCAATTAGAAGGGTTTCTTGTCCCACCACAGACGGGTGCCTGCATTGTCTGCTCCGCCCAGGGCTGCAACGCCGGAGGCATAACCGTCGGGGTTGTCGGACTGCTCTGAAACGGGATAGGGAACGCGGCGGATCTGCTGGTCGTCGTTCACGTCGGAGTTGAAGTTCTTCACAGGCTTGAGAATCTTGGGATAGTGCAGACGGCGGTACTCTGCCCAAGCTTCAGCGCTATTGGGGAAGAGGGCCAGCCACTTCTGGGTGCCAATCTTTTCAAGTTTCTCTTCCTCATCGCCGCCGTCGTTCCATGCGATGGTAACGGTGGAGGGAGCGGAAGTGTTGTTAGTGCCCACTGCGTCGGTAAATGATGCAGGCTTTGCGGTGGAGTTTGCAATGTAATTTGCAACGCCGCTTGCCCCCCATTCCTCAAATGACAGGGTTATACCCTGATTGTAGAAATCCTTGGCGGTGCCGCCCATGTTCCAGCCGCGTACTGCACCCTCTGCACGGAGGAATGCAACCTCAGCTGCGTTGAGCCAGCAAATCTTGTAGGACTCTGCATTGGGAGCCGATACTTTTGCAGCGGTGTTCTTGTAAGGAGTCCAGTCGCTGGGAGCGATACCGGTACGTACTCCGTGAAGTTTACCGTCAGCGGCCTTCTTGGTGTAAAGGAAGGCGCGGGGATCATTGTAGCCGTTCAGGTAGCAGTCAAGGGTGGCGTTCACCTGGCAGTCTGCGTCATTGAAGTTTACGTTGATCTCATAGATGGGATGGTGGGAAACGCCGCTTACAACAGCATTGTCAGTATTGTCGGTAATTAGGCCGAAGCTGTTGGAAGTTGCCTTCTCAGCCTCTGCGCGTGCCAGGGTGGCATCGGCATAGCTGATGCGCATTGCAAGGCGCAGGCGCAGGGAGTTTGCAAAACGGACCCACTTTGCCACATCTCCGCCGTAGACAATATCATAGTCTTCCATGAGCTTTGTTCCGGCGTTTGCAAGAGGGGCAAGCACTTCCACAGCCTCGTCAAGCTCTGTGAAGAAAGCCTTGTAAACTTCTTCCTGGGAGTCGTAGAGGTTTCCGGAAACGGAACCGGTCTGGGAGTATGCGATAGGGCCGTAGTAGTCTGTCACCTGATGCATGGTGGCAACTTTGACAATCTTGCCAAGGGCAAGCTGGCCGTCCATGCCGTTTTCAGAGGCAAACTTGGCAAGCTGCGTGTATGCGGCCATGCCGTATTCATACTTTACGGTGAACATGCGGCGGTGCCAGCCGTCGGTCACAAGGAAGCCTGAGTTTTTACCGTCACTGAGAGTAGGGGCCATATAGCCGCACCAGGTTTCTGCACAGAGGTTGTACATAATCTGGTAGTCGGAATCCAGGTATTTGCCGTCGGAGTAAACGATGACGGAACGCTCCAGCTGCTGGAACATGGATCCCAGAAGGAGGTCATCCTGCAACATGTCGTCCAGATGGGCGTTGTGTTGATCCTTGCTGATTTCAGCAAACTTGGCGGTGCATCCAGTCATGCCCAGTACCAGGGCAGCCGCAGCGAATATAGAGAGAATCTTATTGGTATTCATAACAGTGCTGCGAATTAAAATTTAACTTTAACTGAGAAGCCAAGGCTGCGGGTAGAAGGCTGCATGAAGTAGTCAACACCCTGGTTGTATGTGCCGATGTTTGAGGTCATCTCAGGGTCGAACGGTGCCTTGGAGTAGATCATGAACAGGTTGTTTCCAACCACGGAGAGGTTGAGTCCCTTAATGAACTTGACACCCCATTGTTTCATAGGGAAGTCATAGCCAAGGGCAATCTCCTGCAGGCGCACGTTGTCGGCGCTGTAGACATACTGGCTCATTACGCCGTTGGAGGCGGTGATGGTCTGGTAGTAGCCCTGGATGTCGGTAATCTTCATGCCGTTGATCTCGATGAATCCGCGGTCGCGGGCGTCGGCCGTATCCTGGGAAATACCGTAGTAGTCCATGATGGCCTGGGTCTTGGAGATCACGATACCGCCGAGGCGTGCAGTGATGAGGAAGCTCAGGGTAAGGCCTGCGTAACCCACGTGGCCGCCGAGGCTCATGCGGTGAGTTGCGTCAGTTGTGCCGGCATAAATCATGTTGTCTTCTGACAGGTCGGCCACAATCATGCCCTTGCTGTCCTGCTTGAGATAGTCACCGTCCTTAGCAAGCGTGGTTACGTAAATGTCTCCCAGGGTGCCGCCCTCATAGAGGAAGGTGTTGAGACCGCCGAAGCCGCCCATAGGGATACGCTCACGCTTGATGATGTTGCCATCCTCGTCCGGGAACTCAAGGCTCACAATCTTGTTGGCGTTCCAGGTATATGTTCCAAAGATTCCGTAGTTGAACTTGCCGATATTGTCGTTGAAGCGGATTGCTGCCTCGACGCCGCGGTTGTCAACCTGACCGCCGTTTACCCAGTAGCTGGAGCTCTCTGAAGTGGAAGAGATACGGGGATTGTAGAACTGGTTGAAAGTGCTTGACTTGTAGTAAGTAGCGTCTATCTGGAGCTTGCTGTCAAACAGGTGGATGTTGGTACCTGCTTCAAATGACTTGGTGCGCTCCGGAACCAGGTTCTGGTTGAGGACGGAAGCGGTAGTTCCGGGGAGACCGTCAACAACGTCGTAGACGGAGTCCGTAAGGAAGAGGGATGCTTCCGGTGAGTTACCTACCTCTGAGTAGGATACGCGGACCTTCCAGTAAGGGAAGATCTTGCTCTTCATGCCGGGAATGATTTCCGTAACAATACCGGACAGACCCACGGTGGGATAGAAGATACCGGTCTTGTAAAGGGTTGATGACCAGTCCATACGGCCGGTAACATCAAGGTAAACCATTGACTTGAAGCCAACCTGGGCGTTTGCAAACACAGACTGGGTCTGGGAGTGCCAGCCGCTGGATTCCAGCTTGGTCTTGCCGCTTGCACGGTCAATGTTGTTGAGGCTGAAGAGGTTGTTCACGCTCCTGAGGCCGCCGTATACATAGTCACGGTGATAGCGGACATCGTCAATGTTGGCACCGACAACACCTGCTACGCTTACGATATTGTCTCCGAAGTACTTGTTGACGGTTGCCATGACCTCTGCGAAGCGCTGCTCGTTGTAATCCGTATTGTTGGAGTACTTACCGTGCTTTGAACCTTCTGTGAAGAGGGTGTTGGTGCCGGCATCGAACTTCTGCTCTGCAACGCCGTCAGTGCGGTCAAACTTACCGCGGGCGCTCACTGTGAGCCACTTGAAAGGCTTGTAGGAGAGCTGGGCGCTTGCCATAAGGCGGTTCTTGGTGTTTTGCCACTTCTGGTGTTCTGTAATCCAGTAAGGGTTCTGCATGGAGTGTTCTGTCCAGCCGCCCGGCCACCACTGAGTCTTGATGTTACGGGAGGCGTTGTAACGCTCATAGATCTGGACTTTCTCCCAGTCTCCGCCTGCAGGGAACAGGTATACGGGAACAATGGGGTTGCCGTATTCACCCTGGGCGGTCATGTTCTGCTCAAACACGCGGCCATAGGAGGCGTTGATGTCCATGGTGAGGATGTCCTTCACAATGTCCGTGGTGTTGCGAACGGCAATGTTGAGACGGTTGACGTCATTGTTGTGGATGATGCCGTTTGCAAACGCGTATGAAGCAGAAACATAGGTCTGGCTGCGCTCAGTACCTGTGGACAGGCTGAGGGAGTTGACCTCGTTCAGGCCGGTGCGGAAGAAGTTGCGGGGGTTGTAGCTTGAAGGAGTGTCAAGCTTTTTGCCCCAGCTGTAGTAGGACATTTCTTCTGACTGACCATAGGTGTTCTGGAACTTGGGCATTATGTATGCCTGAGTGAAGGTGGTGTTGTTTGAGTAGTTGATCTCAAACGTGTCCTTCTGTCCCTTCTTGGTGGTGATGATGATAACGCCGTTTGCAGCAGCGGAACCATAAAGGGCGGCTGCTGAAGGGCCGGAGAGGACAGAGATGCTCTCAATGTCTTCCTGGTTCAGGGTTCCCAGGATGTCACCGGTCTGGCCTGCGCCTTCATAGCCGCCAGTGGGCTGTGTGCCGGCCTGGGACTGCATGGGAATACCGTCAATCACGTAGAGGGCGTTGTTGTTGTTGGAAATGGACTTGGAACCACGCATCACGATACGGGATGCACCGCCAACACCGGTAGATGACTGGGTAATTGAAACACCGGCCACTTTACCGTTAAGACCGTTCACGAAAGAGCCGACGGGGGACACATTGTCCAACTTGGCCTGCTGAACGTTGTAGGAGAGGGATTTCTCCTCTTTCTTGATACCCATGGCGGTGACCACCGTGGCGTTGAGCGCCAGTGAACCGGCCGTAAGGGTTACGTTGATGACAGAACGTCCGCCAATTTCTTCAACGGCGTCTTCCATGCCGATGAAGGAGAAACGGAGGGAGGTGGCAGATGCGGGGACGGAGAGGGAATAATTACCGTCCAGGTCTGTTATAGTACCTACCGTTGCGTTTCCTTCCACGGTAACGCTAGCGCCGATGAGCGGTTCGCCCTGGTCGTCCATGATGGTACCGGTCACAGTTTTGGACTGGGCCGATGCACCAACACAGACTAGCAGTCCTGCAAAAGCCGATATAGCCAGTGCAAAGACTCTTTTAAGCTGGTAACTCATAAGGTTTTTGGTTGGTTAATGGTTAATATTGTTTGGTTTTAGTATTCTGGTTGAAAACGAATTAGCCCACAAAGATACTCAAAAAAACTAAAAATAAAATGTTTTAGCAGATTTTTTCTCCAATTTATAGGGATGACGGTACCGCATGAATCATTATGGTTTCATCGGTGGGCTTCCCGTTTACAAGGGGCTGGATTGTAAAGCTAACGCTGTCTGCTCCAACCGGAAAAGTGAGTTTGACGTGTGTGGTGTCCCGTTGGTCAACCTTAAGCACGCCAGGCTGCTTGATACGGATGTAGGGCTGCCACTGCTCCGGAATGACAAACTCTACCTTTGCCTTGCGTTTGCCGCCGTTTCCGTAACGGAAGAACATGTCTTTAGTCTGGCCCTGCGTCATGCCGCCAAAGCCCAGCTTCTTGTGACTGGAGTAGAAGTCCAGTCCCATATTGTAGCGGCAGCTTTCCTCTATGGGGTGATTATAGCCGATAACAGTTCCCTTTATGCCTACCCGGCGAACCCTGACAGGGGAGTTCTCGTAGTGGATGATGATCTGCTCGTGCATTTCTCCCGGCCGATAAGCGGGATTGTAAGTCACTTCAATAACTTCATCTTCTCCAGGAGCAACCCCTTTTTGCTGAGGCTTTGCCGATGTACACCCGCACGGGGTGTAAATCATCTTGGGATAAAGCGTATCCTTATAATTATTGAAGACCAGCAGCTTGAATGATACAGGGCCGTCAATCTCCTTGATTGTTCCTAAATCTGCAGGAGCGGATTCACTTACATGATACTCCTTTGGACCCTTGGGGCCGCAGGCCACGGCGGCAACCGCCACCATTAAATATATATATAGTCTTTTCATACTACAGTCCGGAAACGGTGTCGTTATACAGGCCGAAGCCGTTTATTACAGGGCAGGCCTTAGAGGATGTAATTTTGATTTTCACTGCGTCAGTTGTTACGGTACTGCCAAGAAGAATCCTCTTGTAGCCAATGGTGGTGCCGGTCTTCCAGTTGGTCCAGCTGCCGTTTTTCTTATACTGCACGGTGAAGCCCTTTACCCTCTGGCCAAGCGGGATGTACTCCTGCAGCATAACGCGGTTGAAGGTCTTGCTGCCGTCAAGGGTGAATTCAATCTCGCAGGTCTTGTCTGCGTCGGTCGTGGCAAAGTACTTGTCGTAGTCCGGGTCCAGGATGTTTGAAGGCTCATAACCCGCACCGCGCACCTTGTCGGCCGTGACTGTGGCGCCATCGGCCAGGTTGTTGGCAAATATAGCCTCACGCATGGCGGTGAATGCTTCAATTATCTGCACTTCCTCCGTAGCTATCACGCCGGTGTTGGACGGGGGAACGTTCATCAGGAACACGCCGTTGCGTCCCACGCTCTTGTAGTAGAGGTCCATGAGTTGCTTTGCGGTCTTGCGGGAGTCGTTGGCACCGTAGAACCAGCCGTTGTGGTCTCCAATCTGCTGGATGGAGAAGTCGCACTCCGCCACGCACCAGGTGTCTCCGCCCTCGTCACCCTGGGAGAGGTAGCTCCCATAGTTTCCGGGAAGGTTGGAGGGAGACAGGCCGCGTCCTTTAATATTAATGGTACCCCAGTTGGTCTCTCCGGCCACGCCGTCCTCATTTCCAACCCAGCGGCATCCGGGGCCGCCGTTGGAGAAGATGACGCACTGAGGATTTACATCAAAGATAGTCTGGTTCACGCTGCTCCAGTTGAAGTTGCCGGCATGGTTTCCGTCCAGCCAGAACTCTGCAACCGGGGCGTATTTGGTCATAAGGTCATTTGCGGCGTTCTTGAAGCGAGTTTCATATACGCTGGTGCTGACGCCGCTAACCTCTATCATCCTGTCCCAAGGGCTCAGGTAGATACCCATTTCCACGCCGTACTTGGTGCAGGCTGCGCGAAGGCCCGCAAGCACGTCAGTGTGGTTGGAGCAACCCTCGTTTGCTACGTCTGTAGTGCTCTCCGGGTTGTCCCAGAGGCAGAAGCCGTCGTGGTGCTTTGCGGTAATGATGATTTCCTTGAAGCCGTTTTCTGCCGCAACCTTAACCCACTGGTCCGTGTCAATTGTGGTGGGCTGGTAGTTCTGAAGCAGAAGGTTCTCGCTCCAGGCCTTTCCGTTGCAATTCTGGTTTTCTCCGTCCCAGCCGCTGAAGGTGGCCTGGCCGTAGTGGTAGAACATTTCCATCTCTCTCTTCTGCCATGCAAGCTGGCCTGCCGTGGGAACGGCGCCGTAAGCGGCGGGGGCTTCAACAGCGGGAAGGTCGTTTACGGTAACCTCACAGGAGCCCACGGCTTTACCGCATGTGGCTGTGACTGAGGTGGTTCCGGGAGCTACAGCGGTTACAAGACCCTCGGTAACCGTAGCAACAGCGTCATTGCCGCTGGCCCATACAACAGTCTTGTCCGTTGCAGTTGGAGGATATACGGTAGCGGTAAGCTGCCCGTTCTTGCCCACGGTCAGGGTGAGGGTCTTGGGGCTCAACACTACGTCAGTAGCCTCAACCGTCTGGTCCTGCGGGTCTTCTCCCGGGGTGTCTTGATTCTGTTCCGTGTTGCCGGAAGGTTCTTCTCCAGGCTTGTTGCAGCCGCAGGAAACTATGGCCAGGGCCGCGAAGATCAGTAGTATGCGCTTCATATTAATAGATGTATTTTATTGCTTTTTTACGGGGGATCAGAGTGAAGCTGTAGGAATAGCTCTCATAAGGCCACAGGGTACGGGCCTCTTCAGGGCGGGAGCCCCAGCTGTCGTAGCCGCCAAGGCCGCTCTGCCTGTAGTCTACGCAAACCTCTGTGAAATCATGGTAAGGAACGTCCGTGACGTGGGTCTGGGCTTTCTCCCAGCCGCCGTCAAGGTCTTCTATGGTCTGCCGGAGTGCGTTGAACTCAAAGTTTCCAAGGACGGTGAGATTGCCGATGGCAAGCCATTCAACGTCCGTGTGGTGGCCGCTTTCCTGGGGTCTTACGTAAGGATAGTATTCCTTTGAAGCTGCGCTCTTGTATATGCTCTTGAAGGTAGAAGAGTTGCGGTCCCAGTAGTTCTCCAGCGGGCCGCGGCCATAGTAGGAGAACTGGTCATCGGCCACATGGAAGCGTATTCCAAGGCGGGGGATTTCAACGCGCCGGTAGAAGTTTTCCGGCTTGGGGCTTACGGGAGAGGTTTCAACCTCAATCTTGAGGGTGCCGTCCGGGAAGACGGTCCAAACCTCTGATCCCCTGACGCCTTCTCCGTGAACCTTGATGCGTACGGTGCCGCCGTCTTGTTCACAGGCTACGGCAAGAGGCTTCCATGCCTCCTTATAAGCAACAGCACGCCTTTGAGCTTTGCAGCCGTAGTCGTTATCGGTGGGAGCGCGCCAGAAGTTTGTCCTGATGCCGAAGTCCGGATCCACAACATCCTTGCCGCCAACCTTCCAGCTCCTGACGGTTCCTTCGGCCTTGTCAAATACAAGTTCAACTTTGGGACTGCGCACCACAATCTGGGTGTCTCCTTCCGTGGCGGTGACAATTTTCTTGACCAGTGCCTTCTTGGGGGCCGATGTGTCCTTGAGAAGGATTTCGTCGCAGGTGAGGGGAGTGGTGAAGAAGATGCGGTACTCCCCGGGCTTTTTCATCTTGGGAAGCTTCACTTTGAATTCCTGAGCCTGCTGAGGTCCAACGTTGAGCTTTACCTTGCTGCCGGCAAGCCAAATCTTTTTGCCATTGCGCTCCACCCACCATTTTACCTTCACGTTCTGGTCCTTGAAATAGTAGCGGTTGAAGGCCTGGAAAATGTTGTCTTCCTTATGGGTGATGCTCAGTTCCTGGTAGATGTGCTTTACCTCATAGAAGCCGGGGTGGGGGTTACGGTCCGGGTTCACTATTCCGTTGCAGCAGAAGTTGCCGTCCGACGGCGGATTCACTCCGTAGTCTCCGCCGTAGGTCCAGCCGCGGGTCTCGTCGGCAATGCCCTGGTCCATCCAGTCCCAGATGAAGCCCCCCTGCAGGTGCACGTGGGCGTAGAACTGCTCCCACATCCAGTCAAGGGAGCCGTTGGAATTACCCATGGCGTGGGTGTATTCGCAAAGGGCAATAGGCTTTTCACTATATGTCTCACCCTTCTTCCTTAGCCAGTCCGTTCCGGGATACATGGGGTTGAGGAAGTCCGTGTTCCACTCGTCTTCGGCCCTTTCATATACTACGGGGCGGTTCATTCCGTCCTTCTCAAGGGCCTTGAGCATATTGTAGGTGTGGTAGAAGATGACGCCGTTGCCGGACTCGTTGCCAAGTGAAAGGATGGTGACGCAGGGGTAGTTGGCGGTGCGGCGGTACATGTTCAATGTACGGTCCACTACTTTTGCCTGCCATTCCGGGCGGTTACCCATGGTGACGCTGGGCTCATATCCCAGGGCGTGAGCCTCTACGTTGGCCTCGTCATAAACGTAGAAACCAAGGGAATCGCAAAGTTCATAGAACTCACGGGGCTGGGGATAGTGGCAGGTGCGGATTGCGTTGATGTTGCATTCCTTCATCAGCAGAAGGTTTGCAAGGATGTCTTTCTTGTCTGTGTAATGGCCGGTCCATGCATTGTGCTCATGGTAGTTGACGCCCTTGAACTTAACGGGCTGACCATTTACAAGGAATGCGTGTACGGGGCGGCCGTCGGCGTCCGGAACCTCTTTTATTTCCAGCTTGCGGAATCCCACGTGGAACCTTGTGTACTCTCCGTTCACCTTGAGAAGGAGGGTGTAGAGCTCCGGAGTTTCTGCCGTCCATCTGCGAACGGAGGGAATGGTGTCCGTGACTGTTGCCATTGAGCCGCTGAACTCAAATACTGCATCGGCCACTGCTTGGCCGTCCTTGTCAAGGAGCTCATAGAAAACCTCCACGGGCTTCTCTGAGTGCATTTTGAGTTTGAAAACGCCTGTCTGGAGGTCATCGGCAAGGGTTGAAACCACGCTGAAGTCAAAGCCTGTGTCCGTTTTCTCGCTGCTCAGGTAAACGTCCCTCTCTATGCCGCTGATGCGCCAGAAGTCCTGGTCTTCCCAGAAGGAAGCGGTGGTATAGCGGAAGATGTGGAGCATAAGCTCGTTCTCTCCTTCTTTCAGGTACTTTGTGATGTTGTAACGGTGAAGGTCCTTGGAGTCCTCTCCGTAACCCACAAACTGTCCGTTCACATATACGTATGTTCCGCTTTTTGTGCCGCATAGGTTAAGGTAGACCTCCCTTGATGCCCAGCTTTCAGGAACCGTGAAGGTCCTGTGATAAAGTGCGGCGGGGAAGTGCTCCGGAAGCACCGGAGGCTGCGGGTTCACGGGGCAGAAATCGTACGGAATGTTGGTGTAATAAGCTTCACCCCAGCCCTGTACTTCCCAGTTGCCGGGGACCTTTATGCTGTCCCAGTTTATTCGCTCTGCAAGACCTGGCATCAGGCGGTCTTCCATGCCGGGGATGTCGTTGTGGTCTTCATAGTATTTGAAGTTCCACGTTCCGTTGAGGTTTTTATAATTCTCGCTTTCACGGAAGCCCTTTTTGAGGGCGTCCTCACGGTTGGCGTAATAAATCACTTCAGTGCGCCTTGTCTGCGCATTGATGGAAGTGGTCTGCATGTCCTGCCACACGGGAAGGACGGCTGCTGCAAGAAGTAGCGTTGCAATCATATAGTTAGAGTTTTATTATTTCAGTGCACTTTATGTCGGCCGATGAAGAGCCAACCAGGATTTCGAACTCTCCGGGTTCCGTTACGCGCTCCATGGCGGGGTTAATGAGTTCAAAAGCGCTTTTGTCAAGCGGAAGTTCCACAGTGATTGTCTCTCCGGCCTTTACATGGACTCTCTTGAAGGCCCTAAGCTGCTTGCGGGGCCTTGCCGTACTGGCCACCAGGTCACGGACGTATACCTGTACAACCTCATCTCCGTCTACGGCGCCGGTGTTGGTAACGTCTACGGTGACATGGAATTCTTTGTCATTCTGAGGCCGTATGGCCGAATGAATCTCAAAACCAGCGTACTCAAACGTGGTATAGCTTTTTCCGTATCCAAAGGGGTACAGAGGGTCTGCGCTCTCCTCTACATAGTCATGGCCGAAGGGAACTTTCCTGTTGTAGTACACGGGAAGCTGGCCCACGCTGCGGGGAACGCTCACGCTCAGGCGTCCGGCGGGGTTGTACTTGCCAAGGAGAACATCGGCAAGGGCGGTGCCGCCTTCCTGGCCGGGGTACCACAGGGTGAGAAGGGCGTCGGCATTTGCGGCTGCCCAGTTCTTATTGAGGGGACGGCCTTCAATGTACACTACCACAAGGGGTTTGCCGGTTGCCCTAAGGGCCTTGAGCAGGTCTGTCTGCAGGCCCAGGAGGTCCAGGGTGCTACGGTCGAAACCCTCTCCGGCCTCCATATCGGCCACTGAATCCTTGTCCACCACCGCCGCGGCTGTCTCCTGATATTTGGTCTTGAAGTCACGGGCCGATGATCCGCCCACAACCACTACCGTAACGTCTGCGCGCTTTGCGGCCTGCACCGCTGCGGCGATGTTATTGCTGCGGGTGTCCCTGATTGCGCAGCCCTTGACGTATTCAACCTTTGCTCCGGAGTTTTGCAGGCCTTCAAGCATGGTGACTATGTTTTCCTCTGCCTGAGGGGCGGTATAGTCTCCAAGCTGGTTGTACTGATTGTCGGCATTGGGGCCTATGAGAGCTATCTTTTTGCCGATGGCAATTGGCAGTACGCCGTTGTTTTCCAGCAGGGTCACGCTCTCTCTTGCCGCCTGTGCCGCAACTGCTATGTGCTCTGCGCTGCGGACATCCTTTGCCTCTTCACTTATGTACGGGTTATCAAAAAGTCCGGCCTTGAACTTGGCCAGAAGGACGTGGCTCACGGCTTTGTCTATGGTCTTCATGCTAATGCGGCCGGCCTCTACCGATTCCTTGAGCAGGGGATAGCATGCGGCGCCAAGGTCCACATCCACGCCGGCTTCAATAGCCATTTCGGCCGCTTCTGTCTTATTTGCCGCAACTCCGTGGCTCTCATAGATGCCGTCTATGCTCACGAGGTCACTCACCACAAATCCGCTAAAGTTCCACCTTTCCCTGAGGACGCCGGTGAGCAGTTCCTTGTTGCAGGTGGAGGGCACGCCGTCAATGGTATTGTAGCTTGTCATGACGCTGCCGGCGCCAGCATCTATTGCCGCCCGGAAAGGAGGCAGAGCATTTTCTTCAAGGTCTCTGCGGCCGATGTGGCTGGGGCTGCCGTTGTGTCCGCCTTCCGGAATGCCGTAAGCTACAAAGTGCTTGAGTGTGGAAATGACGCCCTGGCTTGAGGTTCCCCTCACCATGGCCGATGCCATCTGTGATGTGAGGTACACGTCTTCGCCGTAGGTTTCTTCCACGCGTGACCATCTTGGCTCACGGCTTAGGTCAATCACCGGTCCGTAACCAATTGTAGCGCCTTGAGCCTGAAGCTCCTTGCCTATAACTTCTCCTACTTTTTCAATGAGCTCTGTATCCCAGGTAGCGCTGAGGCCGATAGAAGTGGGGAACACGGTGGTTCCTATAGCCATGTGCCCATGAGGAGCCTCCTCCGCCAGAATGATTGGAATTCCAAGACGTGTGGAGTCTATGGCATAGTGCTGCAGTTTGTTGTACGCCTTTGCCGCCAGCTGCGGGTTCAGGCCTGTTTCCAGGGTCTTTTTGGTCCAGGGGTCCGCCCTGAACGTAGCCCACAGCATTCCGCCATGGCTTTCCTGTATGAATGTACGATACTCATCGCTTATGCGCACGTCCCAATGCTTGCCATTTTTGTCGCCTTTGCATATATGCTCTTCCGGAGACAAGGATGATTCATCGCATTCCGCCAGGTATTTTTCATACATGGGCCACCCAAGGGGACAGATGAGCTGCCCAATTTTTTCCTCCAACGTCATGCGCTTCAGGAGGTCTTTGGTACGGGCTTCCGGGCTTTTGCTTGAATCCTTGTATATGGGAGTTGTCTCTCCGCAGGCCGTTATCACCAGAGCGGTGAAACCAATAGTCAGAATTGTGTTAAAATGTTTTAGCGTCATATTTATAATTATAGCGTACAAATATATGTAATTTTTTTTACTTCTTAAAACCTTTTACCATTTCCACTTCTTCTCCCGCTTTCACTTCTTCCTCAGCCCCGTTCCATTCTTGACCTTGTTACGCCCCTGCCACAGTAACCCACAGCCCCACTCTGCCCCGTCTCCTTCACGGCACCCACAACTCCCGCCCTTCACTTTTCCCGATTGTGTGGAGCGTAAGTTGTTGATATACAGCTTAATGCAGATTGTTTTCCCATTACCGGTTTTGGGAAAACATTCTGGAAGTAGCTGATTTACAATCGGTTACACTCCACTGTGATTTAGGAAAGAGTTGACAGAGATGTGCTGGCGAGCCACTGGCTGGCCATGGGGACAGCTGCGGCAACAGAAATGGCGGTTTTTGTGTCCCCAGCGGTCTTTTGGGGCCGCCTCGTGAGTGAAAACATGCATTTTGTGGCAAAAATGACAGTTTTGAGTTGTGGCTGTGACTGAAAACCGACAAAAATAACCCAAAATGACTTATTTGAGTTGCAGGCGGAACATTAGCGCTGGGCCAGGTGCCTTTGCGTGGAGAGAAGTGTCTGATTATCAGGAGGTTGTCAAAAGTGGGTGCCTTTTTCGAGGTACCCACTTTTGCGTTTTCTGTTGATAGTCAATCATTTAGCTCCACGGGGACTGTGTGCCGGATGGGCTTGTGGCTGTCATTGTAACAACCCGTGCACGTTTTACCCCCTTTTTCGTGCACGGGGTTGCCATTTTGCAAGGGCCGTGCACGATTTGGGGGCGTTTTTGTGCACGGGTGGAGTCTTAATGGGATTTTTGGCCCAAGGGCCATGTTAGTCTTGGTGCTTCGCGGAACGGTAGTGCTTTGTGGTGCCTTGGTGCTTTATGGTAGCTTGAAGCAGGGGCACTTCGCCTGACGGCTCGTAGGTAGTGGCTCTGGATTTTTCCCGCCCGCCGCCCTGCGGGCTTTGTAGGGCTGTCAAAACCCTAGGAGCTCGTCTTGATGATCTTATGCCGAC
>Ga0310786_10001342_pt1 | contig 39446 bp, 54 predicted proteins | sample AusTroGonzalo_MG_FD_203881 | JGI IMG/M metagenome (GOLD analysis project Ga0310786, IMG submission 203881) | Bovine rumen microbial communities from tropical cattle in Woodstock, Queensland, Australia - Gonzalo_03 (v2) (version 2) | ecosystem: Host-associated > Mammals > Digestive system >... | reverse complement strand
AGAGGGTGCCGTAGTAGATAAGGTTTTCCCGCTAGATTTTACCTTACCAGTGGTCTAATCCGCCAAAATAATTTCATTATTTACAAATGCGTTCGCACCTTTAAAAACAGCACCATCAACATTATTCTATACAATAACCCAATTGCCTTTAACAGTATTATAATTACTAGAAGTGGCTTGAGCCGTTTCATCTGTGGTACAAATTAATAAATCACCAACTTCTACTGGTATACCATTAATTAAACCTTCAGCTTCTACCTTATATGTATCACCGCAATCCGCGGCTGGAGTATATGTAGTTGTAGGATCGCCGCCACTCAAAGTGCCTTTGAATGTTAGAGCATCCGCGGCCGCGACAACACCGATTGCTGTATCATAAGCAGTTTTTACTGCATTAGCAGTGGCCGCGAGAGAAGTACTATCACTATCTACACCATCGTATAATTTAGTTGCACCATATACACTAGTACTAGCTTTTGTTAATTCCTAAGCAGTACCACTAATGCCAAGCACGCTTAAATTAATTTTAGGAGCATTACTAGAAGTGCCTGCAGTAATAGAAATACTAGGAGATACAGATACATATGCAGGAGCGGTAGAAGATCCCTATCCCATTAGAGCAGTATTTGCGTCACCTTTAGCCATATTAGCTAAATTAAGTATTCCCGTAATGTTTGCGGCATTACCACTATATGCAGTAGCAGATAATGTCCCATCATTTATTGTTAGTATTTTAGTACTTGGATTATATGTTAAAGTGTTGGTTTTTCTAGCACCTTCTGTTAAAGGATTATTATTTGCGCTTTCAGAAAATAATAACTCATAATCGGCATTTGTGGTGGTTGGCGTTTGTTTTACATTTTCATCTACAGCTTCAATTGAGGCTATGTCGCCAACTAACTACCATGCAGATCCATCATATACTAAATTATACGTATGATCTTGATGTAAAAGATTTGCAGTAATATTAGCACCATCATATTTTATATTTTTTGCAGTAGCGCTATTAATACTTAATGTTGCGTTTGCAGCATTGTCTGTGTTAAATTGAAGCTAGACTGCTGCTCCTTCTACAGTTTCAAAACCTGTGATTGATGCGGTATAAGCACTTGAAGTCCCGCTAGTTGTAGCAAACAAAGTCGGCTCAATTAAATAATCAGTGCTTCCTATGTGTACTTTATTTACATAAGGCATTTAATTCAGCCTCCTTTATTATGAATTGCTGCCTGTTACTGTTGGAGTAATAGAAGTACCAACATTTGCAGTTGTGAATTTAATTCCTTCAGCTAATGTTAACACACCAAGGCTTACACTTGCAAGAATACTTGCGCCAGTATCTCCGGTCAATGTGTGAGAGGTATAAGCAGAACCATCAGTAAGTGCATAAGTTGTATCAGTAAATACCGCACCGCTTGGAACAGATTTTCCAATGGTAAAGCCGCTATCTTTAATAACCTTACCACTAGCATCATTAAAAGTAGCAACATGATCTGCAGTAGAGCCAGCAGGACCTGTTACAGCTCCATCAATATTACCTTGAGCAACAGTCCAGTGCGCGGGGTTCATTGCATTTTGACCTGTTGCCGGATCATCAATAGCAATTAATAAGTCACCAACTTCACATTGTAGTGGCGTGCCCGCGGTACCGTAATTACCAGCAGTAACTACTTTATAAGTATCACCAACTTTATAAGTAATAAGTGAACCATCAGGTAATGCGGTTACGGTTGGATTTTGCGCTGCTGCACCAATAGTTCCTTTAAACATCATTGCATCTACTGCGCCAGCAACAACGCTACTAATTTCATTATCAACATATTGTTTAGTAGCAGCAGTTAATGGATTAGAAGTGCTAGTTGGAGAAGCATCTAAAATAAGTGGACCAGTCATAGTTCCACCGCTCTTCTCCAAATATTCACTATGACTATGAGTCGCACCTGCATAAGCAGTAGAATCAGTATAAGCGGCACTCCCTAATCCGGCAACACTTACATTTTGCCCTGCAACTTTAACTTGACCATTGGCATCACCGGTAGCAACAACAATATTATGTACGTGATCTGCACGAGCATACTTATCAGAACTACCTACAGCGGCGGTGTCACTAACAGCGGTAGGTGTGTCTCCGCTACCCGCCTTTAATACAACAACGCCGTCTACACGCCAACGCCAATTAGTACTAACATCAGAATGTTCCCAGTTACCATTATTTAAAACTAAATCATCAAAAGTAAAGCTAATAACATCATTAGCATTACATACGCATGAACCTGCAACATCATAAGCAGAAGTTCCGCCGACCGCGAGTTTTACACCAGAAGAAACGCTATTACCATTTGTAAATTTTACAAATACAGTAACGCCATGAGTAATAGCATCGAAAGATGCTAAAGTTACACTTTTAGTGGCTCCATTCGCGGCAGTATCGCATATACCATACAAAGTTGAACCAATTAACGCACGGTCATTAGTATTGGAGCCTATCTATACTTTACCAATATAAGTACTCATTAATCATTACCCCCTATTAAGACATCTGATACAACAGAAGTATTTTGAGTTAAAAGCTATGGAGCAATTCCATTTTCTAACATTAATATATTATTTACTGCGGTCGCCGTCGCCGCGCGACCAGGACCCCAGTATGTTACTTCACGTATTGTAGTTTTTTGCGCTTCTATCGTGAAGTTATTTAAACGGCTATATCCATTCGCGCCAGTATAGTGATAAATCCTTCCATTAAGCATATCTACGTATAATTTATCAGGAGAGCCGGGCTGTGGAAAAGCATTATAAGTCTAGTATTTTACAATAAATTCAGATTGACCATTTAAAGTTCCGGAATCTATAAAGGGAAGGTCTACAACATTTGTAGCGCCATCTCCTATCTTTAAACGAGAAAAGGCGTGGGTCTCATCAGCTGAATAGATGATGAGTTCCCCACGCAAAGGTATAAAACCGAGGCTACCGTCTTTAGGGCCAGCCTTGTTCCAATTAGCCTCAGTATCACTTTTCAACTGAATTCTCGTTTTTATGGTGTTATTGGAAGTTGCCATAAAAACCCTCCTTGGCATCATTCCAGCCAAGTTAAATTACATCTGTACTGCTCCCGCAGTCAAATGTTATATAAGTGTCAGGAGTTTGTACTAGGTCACTGACATTACCTGAAGCTGCAATTCTTGCAAGCTATAATTTTTTATTTACTACATTTATATCTTCTGTTGTATTATTGCCATTTGGAACTTCCGCGCCTTCAAGAACATTTAGATCGAGCGCGGCGGCATCAATTGTAACATGAACTTCTTTTTCTTCATTAGGAGTAAATTGAGTATCATTGAAGAAGATTTTTTCAATAGTATTTTCCTGTGCATTTGCTTCAACCGAAGCAAGCTTTTCTTTTTCTGCATCTGTAAATTCATTTAGTTCAATATTAACCGATTTGGCTAAATTCTTTACAGTTCTTATATTTAATTCTTCTTCATTGAGGAAGATATGTTCAATGCGGTTTACTTGTGCCTATGGCTCAATTCCCGCAATTTTCTCTTCCTCTTCTGGAGTAAGAGCGCTCACGCGCAAACTTAAAGAATTTTCTTTACCATCAACAGTAGTTGGAATTGCTTCTGTACCATTTACATATATATGTTCAATTATATTTCGTTGTGCATTATCTTCAATTCCAGCTAGTTTATTTTTATCATCGTTAGTATAATCATTAGTAGATAAGCCTTTACCTTCTACTTTATCAACCTTATTGCTTAGATCTGTAACAAGGCCGGCGATTTTAGTTTGATCAATATCTGCATCTGGAGCTATATCTCTATTAGTAATAGAACCTTTAACTGCATAGCTACCTTCGTCACCAAGTAAACGCCAGGATGTTCCTGTCCAAACATATTCTGCTTGATTAAAGATAATAACATCGCCTGCTTCCGCACCTAAGAAATCATAGCCTTGAATTTGTGGATTAACACTAGATCCATTAGTAATCTCTACACTTGCTTCACCAATATAATGCATCGCGCCGGTAATGCCTGCGGTTGCAGTATTGATATAATTGATGATTGCATGGTTTGTTGCAAGATTATTATTATCTAATAGAAAGGTTTCAATTGGACGAGATTGTATTGTTCCACTACCATTACCAACTAATACAGAATCATAATCAAATTGTGATTGTCCAGTACCACCGTGTTCAACATCGACAACGCCACCAATATTGCTTGCGCTAAAGTCACTTCTAACGACACTAATTTTACCATTAGATTGATTTACTGCGGTAACAATTTTTGTTGGATCTGGAATATCAGTATAATTTAACGATGCTAAACGCTCATTAATTTTATCAATTAGATAGCCACCTAAATTCCAATATTCTGCGGCATCGCCCATCCAATTGAGGATCATCGCTAAATCGCTTAAATCAATAAAGTTTAATTCATCAGTTGTCCATTCATTCTCATCTACTGCTTTAGATTGGAGATAATATTTATTAATATTATCTCCCGTACCCTTAACTAAACGATAGAGACGAGCAACGGCGGGAGAACCACCTCCACCACCGCCTCCACCACCTCCAGCATCTTCAATACATTGCTGAATTAGTGTGAGTAAACCTTGAATTTCATTAGCATTATAAGTAGGTTTAGTTTGTTGTTTTGCCCAACTATATACATCTCCGGCAACTGCTTGTACCCAGGGTAATTCTGAAAAGTAATGATAGCCATCACCTATTTTAATACCAACAGCGGGAGGAGTATGATCTGGACGATGATTAGTTCCACCAATAGTATAATCAAAAGATGAAGAAGCAATCGCGGCTTCACCTTGTTTTAGAATGGTTGTACTGGTCATCCAGTTGCTTAAAGTATCATAGCGTAACAATATTCTAGTTTCAATCATATGCTCCGCCATTTAACCCACCTCCTTTAAGCACTGCCGCCATAGATAATAAATGTATCTCCTGTTGGAACGTATAATTTAGTAGTAGCCACTGTGTTAAGTGTCATAAAGCCTTCTTGAGTTACATTAATTTGATCTGCAAGTTGTGATGCACGCACACCACCTAGTCTTGCTTCAGTTGCAACTTCAAGTACAAATGTTCCGCCGCCAGAGCCACCGTCACCAGTGGATCCAACCATATCCCATCTACCATTGATAACCATATATTCTTCATAATGATCACCAGATGATGCAAGCACCATATATAAGGTATCAGGATCTGCATTTTCTGCAGCCGGAAGAAATTGAACAACTTGACGTTTTAAATGATGTGCGTTAATAATTGCTTCAGCAATTGCTTGCTCAAGATAACGTAAATTAACAGGGTCGGTGGGTTCTACCGGATCATCATTAATAACAAGATGAGCGTCCCCACCGGCACCTGCTATAATATTATTAATAGTTTCTGCAAAGCTATCACTAAAAGTGAGAGAGCCATCTGTCATGTATTTAAAATAAGTTGCATTTAACTTATTTAAATAACGTAGCTAGTTCCAAGGAGTAACTCCATCGCCTACTTTAATCAAGAAGGTATCGGTTTCGAGGCCATATTCGCCTTGCGCGAGAACGGGATTTCTTGTAGTCCAGTCAGCGGCCTCGTCATGACGAATCTACAATGTGACCTTAACCGAATTGCTAGCCATTAAGCCTCACCACCTTGTAAGATTGTATTTGTAATAAGCATTGCATTTACGGGAATATAAGATTCATCCCAATAGTATAAAATATTTTCACCTAAATCAAAATATAATTTGTCACGTGCGCCAACTTGTGGGAAGTTATCATATTGTTCAAATAGAATTTCCCACTTATTTCTATAAAGATAAGAACCAAAATATTGATGGAACTCTTCGCGTGTTCCTTCGTATCCTGTTTTTGCCGCGAGTAAGTATATCTAATCGCCTAAGATACTAAGTCCAACAGATTCCCAAGGATATACTACATGGAATTCTGGAGTATCTGGAATAGGAGGAATATTAACCCAGCCCTATTCTTCCTTATTACTATTTAACCAAGGATATACCATTGCCAAACCGGCCGCGCGCGGACGAGGAGGCATAATACGTAGATCATATTCTAATAATAGGTCTCGTGTACGTTCTCTATTACTCTTGTAGTACATCGCGCATCGCCCTCCTTATAATACATGGCGGAAGTTTAAATGCGGCATAGTAAGAGTCAACGCTATCATAATGAATTAAATTATCATTTTCATCATAAATAGGATTACGCTATATTGTAATATCCCAAGTATAACGATGACTATGAAATTCATTTGGTTCTATATTTAATGTGTCTTCCGTTGCGAAACTAAAGGTTAAAGTTTCTGAAGTAGCGTCTATTTTTTTCTCTAATACTGTTTTATGTGTTAAATTATCATAAATAGCTAACACAGCCTTATCCCCTTCAGAAACTGTCCCCTATGTAGGGATAGTGAAAGTTCCTGTGTCGCCTTGTGGGATTATTAATTTACGCCCAACAAGTCTAATCATGTAAATCACCATCCTAGTTTTTTATTATATTTCTCTTCCATTACCTCAGACATATTTATAATGGCGCCGATATCATATCCTAATGTTTCAAGTTTAAGAACTTTCTTTTCTGCATGACAAAGTTCTTTACTTACATCACAGATATAACAGTCTATTTGCATCGCGGCGTCAAGTTCATTTATTTTAGTAAGCTCTTGCCGCATTTCTTCATAAAATTTCTTTGTTGTTCTTTCCCATTCCATCCATTTAGTCATCATTTCTTTAACTGCGTTACGCTTTGTTCCAGTATCAACTTCACGCGTACTATATTTATACCATGAATCTGGTATAACCTCTGGTTGTGGAATACTACCAACATTTAGTAATTTAAAACAATGAGTAGCATAATAATGAGATAAACAACAATAATTCTTTTCTTCTTCAAATTGATGATGCATATGGCACTTAGCAAATCCCCATAAACCCAAGAAATCATAAGCTTTAGCAAATTCGCTATGATACATAACACCTTCAATCATATGAGAAGCAATTTTATTATAAATTTCTTCAATTGTCATAGCAATACCCCCTTAAAAAGAGGCGGGCGTTTGCCCGCCTAATCAATGAATCTTAGTAATAACAACATTAATATGCGCATCACTAATTGCGGTATCACCATTTATAAATTGAAGAGTAGTTGGACTAGTTAGACAATTGCATTGGCAATTGCTTTGTAATACACGAACAAAAGTTTTAAAACCAAATGTACGCGCGTCTGTAATAGCAGCGGGAACAAAGCTAGTAATGGCTTGTGGCTGTGCAACTCCATTTACCACTAATTGAACAGATACTTCTGTCGCGGCATCAGGAGTGGCAAATCCATCCATTTCTACTAAGTAAACGCCCTATTTATTTAATTGAATAGTTGCCGGTGCGCTTAACTACTCTGCGCATCCTTTATCCATTACAACATTATTAAATGGAAATACTGTATTCGCGGCAACTGCTAAATCACTAGAATAAACCTGTAACATATATTATTCCCCCTTATAAAAAAAAGAGGACGTACTAAGTACGTCCTTTATGTCTGGTGTACTTAATACACTCTTATTACATATTACATCCTCCACAGAAGGGAGCGGTGCCAGCATTATAAGTCCAACCATTTGGGTATCTTACTACGCCGGCGAGTTGATTCTGAAGTTCTAGCTGATTAATGCGATTCTGCATAGCTTCAATTCTATTGCCCATAATAGCATCAAGAACTTTCTGAGTCTGTGCAGTTGTATTTGCATTAATTTCAGCAGTTTGCATAGCAGTATTGTAATTTACACCATCAATTGCGCGTTGAATGCTGCAGCAGCACTGATTCTGATTTGCTAAAGTATTTGCCTGTCCTACCGCTAAGGCCGCGACATCGCGCTGAAGTTCAGTGTACTTATCGCCAACATAACCAGTTATATCGTGATATACTTGATTAGTAGTGGCTACTGACTATGCAGTGCCAGCGGTTACCGCCGCTAAAATGTCACGAGTTTGTGCCTGTAGATTCTGATTATCAAATCCACGATTTACATCTGCTTGAATAGCATTTCCATTACCATTATTGTTCCATCCGAATCCACCGCCCATCATAGCGAGAATTGCGAATAGCCAAATCATTCCACCCCAGCCATTGCCGAAGCCATCTCCGTCGCGACTCATTAAAGCGACATCAGATGCAGATAGTCCGTTTTCACCCATATTGATCACCTCATAATAATATTATTAAGAAGAAATAATAACTTATTATTTCTACACTATAAATATTATTTCACCGTGTTGGATTCCTTACACGCTCTTACTTGGGGCGCAGAACGTAATAAGTTTATTTAAATCCTCTCAACATAGATTATGTATGAAGTAATGAATGAAATCATATATATTTTTTTTAATGTATAAAAAAAATAGGTACGATTTGCATCGTACCTACCTTTTGTGAAACCGTTTTCACCCAACCGTTTTCACCTTTATATTAAAGATCCTACACTTGGGAAGTAGGATTACTTGGGGTTTATCTTTGAGAGTTCTTTTTCTTCCCTCTTTCTATATTTATTATACACTAAATTTCAGAAAATGTCAAATATTAAGTTATTAAAGTTAAATATTAAATTATTTAACATAAATCCAAATTCTGCCATTTACTTGAATATCATTTTTTCCATCTTGGCTACCGCCATGCCAAATTTCATAATCTGGAATTTCACTTACCGTTCCAACAATACGTTCTGGATACATCATTATTTCTTCACGAGTCATAATATCAATAGTTCCATTAGGAGCAGAACATACTGCTGCGCCAAGAGGATATTCTTCACGCGCGCGATATGGATAAGCAAGAACACGTCCAGAAACGGCGATTGGAGTCTTAGCATCACTTGTTTCACCCATTAATGCGCCGTAAGTATCAGAAACAAATTTACATCCTGGCATTAGACGTTGAGTGGTTCGTACCATACCTAATACAGTTGATGTTTCTCTAACACAACGTCCAGGTTCAAGTTCATTACTATGACGACATTCTGCATAGTCATTCCAAACTGCATTTTTAACTGAAGTACATACTAACGTACCGGTGCTAGCTGTAATATAACATCCTGCTACATATTTAGGAATACCATCCGCGCCAGTGCCACTGGAAACCCAAATATTATGTCCATTAGCGTCACTAACTGCGCCAAGATTACCATTAATACGAGTCGCCGTTGAAGCATTACCAGATAAACCGCCAGTAAAAGTAGCATTATTATTTGTATCTACTGTAACTATTCCTTTAGCAGAACCAGTCCCATGTGCTAATAAATAAATTCCTCTACTACCAGTAGCAGAAGCTTGAGCATACATGTATATTGCTCCGGCGCCAGAACGAACGCCAACTTGATTTTCACGAGTTGTATTACCTGCAATACCTGCCCATATACTACCATTTACCATTGATATATGAGAAGAAGCATCATAACTATTTTGTCCAGGGAAAAATTCAATACTACCATCAGAACTAATATAAGTTGTTTCAGTTCCACCAGCTGTAAGGCTTAAACTAGAAATTAAAGTATTTGCAGACTCACCACTGCCTAATATAGCTAATCCACCCGCACCAATACTCACACCAGTACCATATTGATCTCCACTATCAATAATACGAATAATGCGTTGATTTGCAGCGGTACCTTTATGATAAATACCATCACCTGCAAAATAAAAATTTCCAGGCACGGTAGTATTACCACTAGCATCTAATAAAGTTACTTCTCTATTAATTGTATTATCAGTTTTATATTGTCTAGCTGCAATAATTTCATTACCATCATCACCAACCGCGATTTCAAGTGTTCCAGAATTACCAGTTGTCTCTAAATGTCTAATCCAACCAGCATCACTATTACTATTACCATTATATGGGTCAGCAAATGCAATACCGTTAGCATAAATTTGAGTACCACGGCGACTTTGATTATATTGCATATTACCAGGCATACCACTTGTAGTTGTTAATCTGTTTGTATCACTGCCTGCTTCAGATCCGCCTTGAATCCATATTCTGCCAATAGTTTCCATAGCACCACTAGTATGTAATTTCCATTTACTAGAATCTTGTGATGCCATATCCTAAACATATACCCAACTTTGATTACCACTATTACCTAAATATAATGCTCCCTATTGAGGATAAATTCGTGTTCCAGAGGGCACCCCAAATTCTTTTGTAGACGGATTAAAATAAAAACTAGACACATAATTAGGAATACCATCGGCGCTCGCGCCAGAAGATACCCAAATATTTCTATTAACGCTTGTTGTTGCATTAGCTAAATTTCCATTTATTCGTGTGGCGGTTGCGGCATTACCTGTACAACTAGCACTACTACCTGTAACAGAAATTCCCCATGATCCTGATGCTCCGTCGCCTGTTTTTGTTACAGTATATGAAGTATAATTACTACTAGTTAAAGATGTTCCAGAAAATTCTGTTATTGTTATTGATGCTGCGGCAGTGACAGAATCAGAAAAAATAGCATTAGTTTCTTGTTTTTCACTAATTGAAACATTTCCCCATATTTCAACATATTGATCTGATACAGTTGCAGATACGGCAGGACAATACACATCTAACCAGAATATTCCGCCACTTACATTTACTAATCTTATCTGACTAATTTGACCAGAAGCTCCGCCTAATTGAGTTATCCAGGCAGCAGTATGACGAGTATTTACCATTACAGTTGCATTACCAGGAGCACCATTATTCCAACCACCATTTGTATTTATAAAAAACCATGCGTAATTGCCACGAGCAGCAACTTTACATACACGTCTCCATCCAGCAGTAAGGGAACTTGCTGTCTTACAAGCTAATACACGTTCATAATAAAAATTACTGCCTATCGTTGCAGCATTACCAGTAACACTAATTCCCCAAGTACCACTTGCTCCACTACCTGTTGTAGAAGGAGCGCTAATAGCGCTTCTAAAATTAGCAGCATCATCAACAGTCCAAGTTAATGCGCCAGTTTTATTCATAACCATTTTGATACCTTTTTGACCCTTCATAGTCCCTTCAGTATCATAATTTCTTACATACCAATAACTACCAATATTACCATCAGCTGAAACTACGCTTTCTAATCTGGTTATAATTCTATTAGCACTATCTGTAAGATTAAAAGTTGTAGGATAGGTAGTCGCACTAATATTATTATTTGTAGTTGCTGCATTAATTGTTGGATGTTTATAAGTAATATCACCAGAAATAGTTCCACCTGTTAAAGCTAAATCTAATGAAGCATGACCAGTTATATTACCTTGCCAAATGCCATTCGCATCTTTTCTCCAAGACCAAACTGTGGTTGAATCAGTATTATCCCATAAGAATAATCCGTCATCACAGTTCATCATAGTAAGTGCATGACTTGCATAACTAGCTACATTTTCATGTTTTGTTGCAGCAGTAGTAACCCCATAGCCCATAAGTTGATGTGAATTAGCTCCACCATCAGCAAAATGACTTGTACTTGTAACTAACTATCCGCTAGTATTTAAATATATAGGCTATAAATTTCCACCGACGCCGGTATTGCTCCCATTACCACCAACTGCAATCCAACCACTAACATTTGGAAATGTAACTGTTCTATTGGTTCCTCCACTAGCGCTTGTAACAACATCGGTATAATTAGTACTACCATATATTGTTACTCCGCCGGCTTTACTACTATTACCAATACATAAATAATCTTTAGTTCCACCTAAATAAGCACGAACTGTTCCTTTATTTAATATATCCTAATGTCCAGCTGTACTTGAACTTGTAAAAGTTAAATAATATGAAGTGCCGGAAGAAGGATCCGCCGCATTAATATATATTTTACCTAATATATTATTGAATGAAGCATCACCCGTATCTAACTAAATCCATGCGGTAGTGCTTCCTTTTCCAACAAATTCAATCTTATCCTCATCACCTTCAGCGGTGGCTCTTGTAGTATCATAATCATAATTATATTTAATACCATAATTGGAGGCACGTCCGGTTTTATGTAAAATCCAGGTATCTGTTGTAACTCCGCTTCCAATCTATAGTAGTGCGGTTGCTGCGGTATTTGCAGCATTATCACCAATAATTCTTTTGGCATAATAGGTAGTTAAATCAAATGCTTCACTCACGAATTAACCCACCTCCAATTACAATTTTGAAAAAAAATAAGGAGCGCGATTACCGCCACTCCTTACTGTTGTAGCACTAAATCGGCGTTGTGCAGCAACTCAGTACCACATTATTATTATATCACATTATTTAATAATTTGTCAAATATTAACTTCAATCCATCCAGCTGGATATGCGGACGGACTCCAAATATTATTAGCAATAACACTTTCATATACTTTACCTTCAAACATTACACGATCACCAATTTGATAGGCATTAGTGCTATCTGGCTGTTCCCACTCTGGAATAACATCTGGATCTGGAATTAATACTTTTGCCCATAAGCTTGGCGCGATGCCTGGTTCCCAACCAAGCTGAGAAGTATGTGCCATTAGACATTTATATAAGATACCTTCATATCTTACTCTATTATCAACCACATACTATTCATTTTCGCACCAATTAGGAAATAGATTAACTGCTTCAAGAGCATCTTCATCTGACAGGGAAATTGCCGCCTTTTCAATATAAGGACGAAGTTTTTGTGCTAATTCTAATAGTGTCATAATCAATCAACTCCTAATAGAATTTTTGCAGCCGCAAGTTCTTCTTCCAAGGAAGCAACTTTTCCCGCCTATAATTGTAAATATTCATCTTTGGAATATTCAGTACATTCATATTCAAAACCGGTTAGTGTACGTCCATCTACTACTTCATTATAAGGAGTGATATTTGACGCAACTAATACAGAATTTGGAGTGAATTCAACGTCGTTGGGACGTACAGAACTACGTATTTTCATTTCTTATCAACTCCCCATATAAGTATTCCATTTTGCAATATTCGCAGTGTATGTACTATTCTTAGTAGGAATATACATTAGTTTTGCACCATAGTTATTACGTGCGCTATTTGATAAGTTGCGGTCAACCGCGTAATAGAATGGCCCGCACTCTTCTTTATAACCCATACTACCGCCTGTAGCTACAACCATTGCACCATTTAAGTTCGGAACGGTCCACATGCCATCACCAACGGGCAATAAACTATTAGCACTTACAGAACATTCGACCGGTAAATATACCCAGTCATATGCGCTATCACCATAACCCATGGCATTGACCCAACCATAAGCAGACGGCACATTAAATCCAATATCATCATAATTATTTCCGGCTGTAGTTGGAGTGTAGTTATAGTCTTTACAAATGTATGGAACGCCGCCACCTTGCGCGCCGTTACCAATAACATTGAAGCCGCCGATCATAGACCAGAAATTGCCCCAAGGATTTTCCATACCACGATAACTAATTGCGCGTAAAGTATCGCTATTCATTGTGCTAATAGTGCCACCAATATCTACTTGAGTTTCAGTAGCGTGACCAGTACCATTACCTAATGCTGCGGTAGAGCCAGTAATGAAGTAGCAGGTATTATTACCAGCATTACTTGGTACATACGTAATACCTTGTTCGATTGCGCTCTGACCATTCATGGTGCCAAATTCAATCATCTCTAACATTTGGTTAGCAGATTCAGCTGCCATATTCATAATATGCCAACCGCTACCACGTGCTCTAGCATAAGATTCAGCCTGAGCAATTGTAATGTTGTTAAGAGGCTTTACACCCGCGATAGAGGTTAACTTACTATCGGCTAATCCGCCATCAAATGCAGGTAGTAGTACATACTCTAAATCTCCTTCAAAAATAGGAGCAAGTTTAAAGCCATTAATTGCAGTTGGAGAGATAAGTAGGGTTTCATGACGAACGGCCTTACCTTTACTTAAATCGTCAGCAGAACGAATAATTCGCTTATAATAGAACTTTGGTTGATAAATCATTACTTGTCCATTAGAACCATCTTCAGTATAATTATTATCACCATAGAAAGCATTAATGGTGCCATCATCGGCCACGTTACAACGGGTACGGCCGCCATACATTCTATAAGCATCAAAGTCAGAACCCATACTTAAATTAGCAGCATCTTGTACACGCTCAAAAGTACGATTTGCATAATCAATATCAAGGCCAAGTGAACCATGAATTGTGTATGCACCAGCACTAATTAAAGCATCAATAACAGATGGCTCAGTAATTTCACTCGCAGTTAAATTACCATTTTCATCTACTACTACAAGATGTCCACTATCACTAGAATCAACGTCAGTATTAGCATTTCCGCCGCTTCCTCCACCAGAGGGAATTGCTGCGATGGCTTCAGTAACATACTGCTGAGTTGCATAGCTACTTAAATCAGAACTATTAGCTTTCGCGCCAAGAGCATCTGTAATAGCTTTCTGAGTCATAGTACCATCTTCATTAGAACCGGTAGCTTTATACATTTTAGTTGCATTTTGAGTTCTTGGAGTATTATCAGGATAGGTAGTAATTACTTGATAAGTATTTACATTTTGTCCTTCTACCAAGTTGGTATCAATCTTTAATTTTGCAATTTCTTCATCTACATCTTCAGTGCTTAATGTATTAATTTGTGCGGCTTGAGCTGTTTCAAGAGCATCCTAAGCTTCTTCTAATAAATCATCTGCTGCATCTTTTGTCGCAGCAATATCTTCTGCCGCAGCGGTAACTGTTGCAATTGCGGCCGCAGCATCTTGTTCTGCTTTTGCGGCTTTAGCTGCTGCTTTATTAGCTTTATTTACATAAATTTCAGTCTGTCCCTACGGAGTTAGTGCTCGCGCGAGCATGATATCAATTATATCCATTCTCACTCACCGCCTTAATCGCCTTGAATACTGTTATTTGGTTCTTCTTCAACCAGCTCTTCTACATTTTCTTCTTCTTCTTCGTCATCATCAGAAGTGGCAGTTAAACTAATCCATTCTTTACTGCTATTGGCGATAAACATTTCAAATGGATCAACTACAACGGCAACAGAACCGAGATTAATATCAGCCTTTCTAATAGCTTCTAAATCTTCTGGCGCATCACAGAAAAAAGTATTTGTGATTTCATTATCCATGGAACCACGCTGTGTTAATTTATATGCCATTTTTATCACCTACTATTATTAATTTGGGATATTCCCTATTTTTAAGGTACGTATATTAAAGAGGAACAATTATATTTGTTTCAAAAGGCATAAAAAAATAAGGGCGCGAGGCGCCCTTAATTAAAATTCTAAGTATTTAGCCATCATGTAACCAGTTTGACCCTAATATTTTACCTTTACCCATTCTGTATCATCTAAAAGTTGTACACGTTCTCCCGTATTAACTCTTGTAATAATATCAGCAGAGGTAGATGGAGCCTTCCGTAATGCTAAACGAGTGCCAATTACTAATGCACTCTTAACATTAGAAGTATCTTCTGCGGGAGTTTTTTCAGCGGGAGTTTGCTCTTTTGCATCATAATTAACGCCCTTGAGTTCACCCCATTCAGCCCACTTCTTATCAGTAATAGGAGTAATGATTACACCCTTCTGAGTACCAGAAGCTTCAATTACATTACCATCACCAACATATAGACCAACATGTGACCTATTGCCGCCGCTCTTTAAGACAAATACTGCGGTACCTGGCTTTAATTCTTTACCATCACTATGTTTACCATTCTTTAATGTACCTTTAGAAGTACAATAAGATTTCCACATTGTATTAGAACCGTGATACATATATCCTCCAAGCTCTTTAAAGGCCCAATAGAATAAGCCAGAGCAATCAGTTACCCATTTTCCAATCCATTTAGAACCATAAGCCGCGGCCATATAGTAATTATCTTCTTTAGCTGCCGCAGAAGTTTTCCAATTGGTGCCATACTTATTTACCATATAATTGACTTTCTAATCTTGCAAAGCTTGAGTCCATTTAGTATGCCAAGCACCTAAAATATATCCCCACTTATTATCATAAGCATATCTGAACTTTGCAATCAAATCAGCCACATTCACCGTCACTGTCGTTGCCATCTCCCTCACCTCCATCTTGTAATTCTTCTTCGGCCTACTCCTCTTGCGTTTCGACCGCTTTGTTAATTATTCCAAACCGCGCAATCATATCTTTAAATCCGCCCTTATCAATCCAACGCAAGATGAACTTATCACTAAAGATATATTTTTCACCTAAGGAGTTGACTAAATAAGTTCCTTCATTTACTAACATAATCCAGTCTAGATTAATTAACGTAGATGCATAGGCATCAGCGGCTTCAGGACGTATCACTCCAGCTATTAACGCTGCGAAACGATATGCAATCCATGAATAACAAATAAAGCGGCTTAACCACTTACTGTATTGTAGTGCTGCCGCGGCCACTCTTGCTGCTGCCATAAGACATCACCTCGTTTAAGTGTAATGTGGTTTCTCTTCTCCAAACCACTTCCATCGTATTAAATCATCTAATATTATACATACGCCGGCGAGAAGAAACCAGGCACATGCAAACGGAACACTGCACTATCCATAAAAGAATGGTAACACATTATAGTGCCATATACCTAAGTTTAACCATTGATTTACAATAAGTCCAGTGATACCTTCTCCAAGTACAGCAATTATCATACCAATTCCGCACTATTGCCAAAAGGGCATCTCCCACGGGAGATATTCATTAATGCCACCAATCAGCGTACCAATTATTCCGGCAAGAACGAACATACTCCAATGTGAGAGATGCCCTTTCCAGATACACTCTATTCCAAAATAGATTGTACCAAATATTACAAATAGTATTAAATTTTTTAAGAATTTCATGCTTCTAATGCTCTTAGAACATCTGATTTATACTCGTCTGGAATTGCAGTACCATAGGTAATCGCGCCAATTTCTTCAATTGTTTCCAGACTATTGATGTATCCTTTTAGTGCATTATGGTATGTAGTATGATAAATTTTAAATGATGTTGCTGTCGCAACAATCTATTGAATTTCCTCGGCAGTATAGAAAATACAAGATTCGCCATCTGCATGATATGGGATTAATTCTTGAGTCTGAGCCATCGCGCTTAAACTTATCAAATTCAATTGATCTTGTGTATCAAGAGAGAAGTGATGAGTTTCGCCGCGAAGCTGAAGATCGAATCCCGCTTCAATAGTTGTACGGCAAGCGGTTGACATTTCTGCAATTTTAGAAGTTCTTACGAATTCTAGTGTAATTTCATCAGTAGGATTAGTAGGTTCTTCAATTGCATTTTCTGGCTCTTCAGTTTCTACCGGTACTGGAGCGGTCTCTACCGCGGGAACAAGAATGTTATATTCTTGTTCCCCGATAGCGATTATGTCCGCGATTTCATATAAATATGAATCAGTTTTAATCGGCTGCATCCATAAAGCATGATATAGACGACTATTACATTCAAGATATTCTGCTAATAATGCCGTTGTACGCTCTAACATATAGTGAGCGGGCTAATAGCAGAAACAATTGTTTGATGTAGCAACACCTATTATTTCTGAATTTACTATGATTTTATAATAAGTCATATTCGCTCACCTCTCTTATAGAGCAATAGAATATACTAAACCATTGTTAGTACGAACATTACCTTGAGCTAAACCGCCAACCTGACTTGCAACAATAAATCTACAAGAGTTATTTGTTGGAGAGATGGATTGTGGTACAGAACGAGTCCACCATCTAATAGATGGAATCCAGCCGCCCTGAGTATTAGCAAGATAAGATTCAGTACTATTGGTATAAGGTGCGCCCTTACCAATTTCATCCGCAGCTACATATACATATGCAACACTACTATTACTTGGAATCAAGATATCACCAGTCTTCAACTCAATAGAGTGTTGTCCTGCCCAAACATAGAAGCTTGAACCAGTAGACGGATAATCTGTATAGATTGTAATACTAGTATTGATAGGATTGTAACGATATGGGAATCTAAGGTTAGTATATTGTGCTTTATTGTAGTTAGCATTTTGTTCAAAGCTACCATTATTATAATGGAGAACTTTCATTTGATTGCTATTATACCAAGCAAATGCCGCAGTAGCTTCAACCGCGTGAGTTGTTAGGTTAGTACCGTCAGCCCCGAGTTCAACGCAAGAAGGCGCGAATACGTAATCTGTAGTATTAGTACTACTAGTACCAATAACGAACTGATTACTTTCGTAATTTGCCTTTCTGTGAGCAATTGTTACAGGAATGATAATACTTTGTAATGCAGTTGGTAGAGCTTGATATAGACGATTGTTATAGAAATCTCTTACTGTGGAAGGATCCCAACCAATGGTGCTTGCTGGCGGTACCATTGTTGCATCTGTAATGGTTCCCATTTCAGAAGCGTTTAATGTATGAAGTACTAAGTTTGCAGTTAAAGTACTATTTAATGCGCTATGTTGTCCATAACCGTTCCAGTCTTGTACTGCAAAGTTAATAGTTTCATGGCACCAGTTAGCTAGTTGCGTGCATTCACCATCACCAAGATCTTCTTCCCAATATTTGACACCATAAAGTGTACCAGTTGCATTAGTCCAAGAAGAGTTGGTTACGTTAAAGCCGCCAAGAACAATCTTAGCATTAGTTACTAAACCAGACCAAGTGATTGCTTTACGGAACTCACCAGGTAAATAGGTGGAATTTAATCCACTAGCAGTAGAGCCGGTATATACATAGAGAGTAGGTTCGCCCGCCCTATGTCTTAGAACTACAATACCACGATTATCAAGAGAAGGTCCAATTACTTGGACATTAGTACTACTTTGAGAATCTGTGCTACCAAAGCTAATCTGTGGTACAGGAGAATCGAGACTTGGATTATAGTATAACTTAAATCCTTGTACGCTATTATTTGTATCATCATAGCAAGATAGTAAGATTGCCTCTGTATGATTACTAGACATCTTTTCAAATCTGTAGTCAATCATTAGAGTGAAGCTCTTGTTCGCGCTGAAAGGCTCATAGGAAGTTACATCTGGAGTGCCAGAATAACGTTTTGGAGAAGAGCGTAAATTAATTGGCGCTTTTACTCCATCGTAACCTAAGGTTACTGGGAACACATCCGCCAGATGTAAGGAGTTACGCGCCGCTGCCATTTCTTTCAATACAAGCAATTTTTCTTCAACGCTGAAAGCATCACTAGAAAGCACGGTATTATAATTTACACTATAGCGTTCAAGCCATGTGGCATAAATATCGTATGTTACACCCGCTTGAGTAGGAGTAATATTGGTTGGTAGTTTTTCCCAACCAGTCATGATGCTATAAGTACAGGTATCGCCGCTAGAAGCAAAGGTATAAGTTGGGAATCCAGCTGCTTGAACTTCTTTAATTGTTGGCGCGGCGAGATCATAGCCACTACCGTAGTTTTGTGGACTTGGAGTAGAAGCTACAACTGCATTATCTCTTAATAGCCAACGTACTGTGTACTGTTGTGGTGTTGCAGAGAATACTGCAATAATTTCCATTGTTCCATTCACTGGAATTGTTGGATTATCACCGTAAGTAGCGGTAATGGAATTTTCATCGGTGGATAATCTCCAGCCGGAATACTTCTTGTAATTGGCCGCGAAGTCTAATTCACCAAAGATATAGCGGTTCTGTACGTCTGCTGCCTTAGTTGGTTCATTGATTAAATTGCTATAATATGGATCAACTAAGTTGCTACCATGATTTGTATATTCTCTGTATAGCTCAGTACCATCTTCATTCTTATAAACAACTAAATGCTGTTGTACAAATTGAGAAGCATGAGATACATCAATTACTAAATCAGGACTCCAAGCATCATTGTATCTATCGTAGTCACCTTCATATACTACGCCTGTTAATGAGACATTACCAGATAGATAAGATTGACTTACTGTACTACCAATCTCATCAATACCCATTAAGGTTACTAATCTATCTAATAGTGCATTACTTGCCAATGTCCAATCAATATTAGTTAAGCGTAATACATTAAGGTTAGTAAGTTCATTGATAAAGGAATAATTATCAAATAAACTGCAATTTTCTAAGCGTAAAGAAGTTACCGCGGTTGGATCGGTTAAATGGAAATTGGCTTTAGTTAAGCTATTTAGGTTACGCATTACTAAGCTAGCAGGCTGATTTACATAAGCCTCGTTTAATAATCCACCGTTTGCAAATACAAATCCTGTAAATCCAGAGCCACTTGCCTTTAAGAACTTAAGTTCTGGACAGTTGCTTAGATCTAAGTTGTAAGTTGCTTGTGGTAAATTCTGTACATATAAGTACTCTAACATCTTATTATTAAAGGTTAGAACACTATTATTATTCATATTTGGATTGTAATATCCTTCAACATCGGAACCAATCTGTAGAGAACGTAGTCTCTTAGCAGCACCGAACTGGCCACTACTTGGATAAATTAGTGATAAGTCACCAATTGCTTGTACCATAGAGCCAGAGTCAATATCAATAACAGAGTTTGCTAGTGACATATATCCCTTAGAAGGATCATTATCCTCATAGAAGTAGAGTGTAACAGGAACACCCTTCGCGCACTTAACAGTCTGATAGTTAGTACCAATCCAAATTGTTAAGTAGCACTTATTGAACATGGTAATTGTAAACTTACTTTCTTGCGCCGGTAAGTTCAAGGTCTGATAATCAATTGCTTCACCACGTAGAGTGATAGATTGGTTATGACTGAAGCTGCCGCGATACTTAGAAGAATCATAGATTTCTTCACAGGTTTCGTAGTGCTTACGTTGATGTGTCTTCTGGCCGCCATCAAGGAAGTTAATCCATGTTGTTTCAACATTATTTTCATAGGTACGTAGGTAATCATACCAGTAGCATTCGTTCCAAATGCGTTCTGGAACCTTACGTTGTTCACCTAATAGATAATTATGATAAGTTACACTATTCCATGCACCGATAGCTTCACGGTTAGTGAACATTGTACGGCAAGCTTCATATAGATTACTTACAAATACAAACCATACGGCATCGTATCCATTAAATACAGGAGTACCATCACGAGTATCGCTTGCTTCATTACCATAATCAAATACGAGTAAGCCATTATTATTGTTACCATCAGCAGTATCGTTATCATAGTTTTTACTTAAGTCCCAAATCCAATAGCCAGATTCATCGTTTGGTCCACCAACTTCTTTTACAGAAGACCAGAAAGTATTCTTTGCTACATTATCTACCATCGTATGACGCTCAATGAAGCAGAAGTGGTATACAACAGAGTCCATAGCCATATAATCTTCGCATTCAGATAGCATCTTTGCCATACGATATTCAAATGTATCGTGATCATAAGTGCCGGCATACTAAGATACCGTAGAACCACGAAGAACTTGTTCAAAGTGACGTCCTTCAGTTTCAGTAATAGTACGATTATGGCCGCGGAATGTATATGGAGCAAATGTAACAGGTTGTGCTAACGCCGCATTAGTTGCTGCGCCAGGATTGCTTGCAACCATCCAGTTAACGAATCTTGCCCAACCGGTTTTAATATCATTTGGTACTTGAGTAGGTTTAATATCTGGATAACGCATTTCATAGTTTTGAGTATTATCATTGGTATCGGTCCATGAGCTATCGAAGGACTTCATCTTCTGAGCATCAGAAGTGTTTTCCTTGATTTCAATACAGCATTCATTTTCAGAATGGAAGATATGAGTATTCTTCTTGGAAGTTCCCATATTAGCAATGGAGTACATATAGTACTTTTCAGAATTAAAGCTTGCGCCTTTCTCTGTGAATAATTCAATACCATCAGAAGGTTCATTTTCGTGACGGTCTTTAATGAACTGAACACCCATTGCAAATTCCATACAGTCACGAGCAGATAAGCTCGGGAATGGCTGATAACGCTGATACCATTCAGCATTACACATGTTATTAACTTGTTCACAAGAAGCAAAGTTAACTTTCGTATTAGAATATTCAATTGGTACGGAGTTATCATTAATTTTGAAGCCCTTTACCTCTAAGTTATCATCCAATAGGTTATTGCCATAACCATCAACTAGAGTCGCGTTAGGAGCTTTGCTCTTTCTAAAGTCAATATCAGTGTTAGCTGCACCATATCTGTAGTTAACAGAAGAAGTACCTTGAATCTTTAGCTTTGCGTTTGTACCAGTTAACTGGTAATATTGATCGCCGCCTTCCCAAATTTGCTGGAAGTTATAAACATCAATACTATCGTCTTTTGCCTTAGTCATTCTGGAAATATCATATAACCAGACGCGGCAATCTGGATTCTTTTGTGCCACTTTTTCATAATCAATATCTTCATCAGCGTCAAGAATATCATTACGATTGTAGCGCTGAATCATTTCAACTGCATTTGGGGCATCGGCAATAAAGTTAGAAATATGATCACTTCTGCTTAGTACAGTTGGATAATATTTTACTAAGTATACACAAACATCGCAATCAGTAGAACCAATTACAAAGCTTGCTGGGGTATTTTGTACGAAGTTGCCGCCATATGCACGCGCAGTAGCGATAACACCATCAACCCAAGCCATCATGTATTGGTTTGGAGCGTCCGTACCATTTGGTAATAAGGACTTGTAAACTTCAAATTCAAGTTCAGTATATTCTTCTTCACCATACTGAGTATTAATTGAAGTTGTAGTAGACTTGAATGTTGCACCATGAGCATTTAATTGAATACCAATATCATCAATAACATTGGTTGCAACGGTTGCATCGTAATCACGGCAATTATCAATCTTAAAGATAATCTTAAAGTTTGCACCGTTAGTACGAGGATCGGTAGCGAACATCTTATATGGAATAGTCATTGTGGTACCAGACTTAATACGAATATATTGACGGAGTTGATCGTTCTCATCATATTCAGTCTTAATACCACCGTTAACCCAGTCAAAATTATTTGAGAATTGTAACTTTGTATTGGTTGGGTTACTAGTATCATAATACCAATTCTTTAAAGCATTATTACTTGCGAGTTCACTTGCTTTTAGTTTGAAAGCATAACCACCAATTTCAGCATTATTAATATTAATATTATTAACTGTAAGGTTCAATGTCTTGGTAACAGAACCAGTTGTAATAGTAAGTACTTTCGCGCCGCTAGTGAATGGAGTATAATGCCAAGTTTGAGTAGTTCTTCCGACTTCACGAGTATCTACTACTGTACCATCAACTGCTAGTGATACACTAGAAGTATTAGCATTAGGAGTATATACTACGAATGGAATAGATACAGTATTATACTGATCTACCGTAGAAGATGGAAGAGTTGCCGCGATAATAGGGGTTGTGCTACCTGGTTCTACAACAAGGAAATCATGGAATAAATGATCTGTTGTTTCTGCCTCTCCATTAATTGTCGCGGTCATCCACATTTCAGCGGTATATGTTCCATGACTAAAATTATTAGTTAAAGTTACGGTTACAGGAATACCACTGGTGGTTACTGTTTGAGTTTGTTCAACATTACCTACTCTTAAATGTAATGTCTTAGTAATATCAATACCGTATGGGATACAAGAGAAATTGATGGTCGCGCCATCATTAATAGTACTCTCATCATATTCCCACGCTAATGAGAAATTAATAACAGTTACAGACCAAGTTTTAGTACGACTAATGATTTGATCGTCAACAGTTGTATTAACTGTTAATGTAATATTATTATCGCCATTACGTAAATATTGAGTAATGTCGAATGTATTATAATCGTTATCATCAGTTGGATCATTTACATATACAGTAGAAGTAGCTACTTGCGCACGGTTTACTGTCCATGTCGCAGAACTGGTAGTTGCTAAAGCGTCACCAGAAGCGTCAGTAGCATAAAACTTGAAGCTAATTTCGCAAGTTTCACCAGCAATCGTGGTTAAGTTACCATTGGTAACACGAGTAATAGTTGCGTTCGCGCCAGAACCGCTTCCGCCGCCACCGCCTCCGGTAATAGTTACATCTTCTACTTCACCATCAATATTGGTCCAAATTAATTTGGTTCCTTCTTCAGTGGTTTCATATGCAATAGACTTAATTGCCATAAAGTCAGCAAGTAAGTTAGTATTACTATTTAATTCTTTAATAATAGGTCTACTCTTAGTTGGAGGATTCTCACCTTCTCCCACAGTGCTAGTATCAACAGAAACGCTATTAACTAGATGATTAGGGAGAATCATTACCCATGCATTATTCTGCCAACGATAATGGATATAATTAGAACCGCTACCAATGAAATAATCAACGGTATCAGATGGCTCAGATACATCAGTTACTGCTGCGTAGAACTCAGCAGAAGAAGTGCCTTCTCCACCACTGCCGCCGCTAATAAGTTCCCAATCATTGTTGATATATTTCCAATAGTAGTATTGACCATCTTGTGCTAACAAGTAATCAACATCTGCTGATGGAGAACTAATTACTGGCTTACCGCTAGCATTATAGGTAACATTATCCATTACTACCGTAGCTGAAACCGGATTATTTTCTAAGCTAGTAACACGATCGCCTAATGCAGATACCGCGCTTGCCGCGCCATCAGCAATAGTTTTAGTCGCTGCTAATCCAGTTGTAGCATTATTGACAGTGCTTTCTAATGCATCAATATCATTTTCAGCAGTTGTTACACGTCCAGCTAGTGTTGCAACGCTACCAGTAGTAGCATTATCAATAGCTTCGATACGACTTAAAGCAGTATCAATACGGCTATTAGCAGAAGTCATATCAACTTCAGCCTCTAACGCGCTTACTCGATCCTTTAAACCAGTAGTGGTTGTATTTAAATCGCTTTCAATAGTGTCTAAGCGGCCATCTAATGCAGTATCAGCAGCCTGATAAGCAGTATCTAAATTATCTATCGTATCTTTTAATAATTTACCTTGAGTAGCATCTAATACTTTTCCGGTTGTAGTTGTAGTTAAGTTATTAGCAATGTCTGTTACATTGATCTTATTGTTAGCTAAACCATTAACGTTACCTTCAATAGTATCAATACGAGTACTCATATCAGTTGCGCCAACTAGCTCACTTTCAATAGCTTCAAAACGTGCGTCAATAGAGCCATAGGACTTATTAACACCATTACTTGCTAAAGCCGCAGAAGAATGTGCTGCACTGATTTCATCTTCAATTGTAGTAAAACGATTATCAAGTGTGCCATGTACATTATTCGCGCCATGAGCAGCCGCTAACTCAGAAATAACATCTGGCAAGGTTCTACTTGGGACAGTATTACCATCAATGTCATTTAAACGTTGTGCTAATGAACCATGCCCTGCACCAACACCATTAAGTGTGGTATCAAGGGTGTTCATTGCACCCGCGAGACTACTTACATTTCCCTCAACATCTTGGAAACGTTGTACCAATGAGTCACTACCATTACGCATTGCACCAGTGATCTGTGTGGTGTTTGCGGTTCTTAAGCCTTTTTCTGTATTAGCTTGTGTTTCTATGTTATAGAAACGGCTATCAAGGTTGGCATAAGATTCATCACGACCAGCAATATCGGTGGTTGCTCTCTGGATTTGAGTCCAAGCTTTAACACCAGGACTGTCATCACCAGATGCCTGCGATACTTGGGTAGCTAAGTCAATAACCTAACGTCTTAAACCCTCACTATCATTTTGACCAACAATAGATTGTAATGTAGATACATTACCTTCTACTGAGGTAAAACGGCTATCGGTTGGTTTAAGCGCACCATCTGCGGTGGACTACGCTGCGGCAATGCCGTCTTCGATTTTCATCATACGTGCTTGGGTAATTGGATCCCCAGTTTGCCACTAAGTTTGCGTATACGCCATAACCATTCCCTCCTTTTTCTCATTTATTAAGAAGCATAAACTTCTTTCTAACATTTTAGTATAAGCGAAGAAGAACAATAATAGTTTTAGTTTTTTAAGTAATAAAAAAAATGCGATCTTTCGATCGCAATTATTTGAATTTTTCTTCGACATATCCATCTTCAGTAGTATAGAAAATTTTTTTAACACCAATTTCTTTTAGCATCGCCATGCAGGACGGACACGGGCGCGACGGAGCGAGTCTTCCATCTTTATATTCTCTATACAGATAAATATGTACTTTATCCCAAGCAATACTATCCCCAAACTTCCATCTCAACTTTTGTACAAGCGCCATTTCGGCATGAACCTTGTCCAAAGTATCTGATTCACGAAAACGATATACATTATACTTTGCTTGAAGCGGCGAAGTTTTGTTAGAATTGAAAGCAGTAGCCACAATAGAACCTTTATAGATAGCAACGGCTCCGATTGCCGGAGCAAAGTTATGAGATCCCGTATAAGTCGCCTGTAAAGAAGCTTCCCGCGCAAATCTAAAATAACGTTTATTCACTATCTATTCTCCTTGTTACATTAATAAAATAATTCTGTGGTATAAAGTGCTTCCTTGATATTTTCAATAGAACTTTCTTCCTGTTTAGGAATCCTAGCTACTTGAAAAGAGGGAATATACCCATTATCATCAACTGAAGTCTCATCAGCATAGATAAAAAGATATTCTTTTCCATTCCAAACTGTATCATTAAAAGTGCGATAATTATATTTAGGCGCCATAGATTTTGCTATATCTATAATTTTTTCCGCAGCCTCTTGAATATCATTTGCTTCTACAAGAACCTGAAGAGCACGATGATCTGGCTCCTTATGCTCAATTGTTACATTAATCAGCATCTTTAATTCCTCTATTATCTACGATTCTCTTCAACCGCATCAATTTCGCGCCACAGATGATACAAAGCATAAGAAATCGGACGAATTGGATATTTATCTTCTTGTGCTTCTGCAACACGCTCACGCAGTTCTTTAATTACATCCTCCAAATCAATTGGATGACGTTCTACTCTTTCATATTCTTTCATATTTCTTCTCCTTCCTTTATAGGCGCCGGGTCTCCATACGCTTCAATATAAGATGGACATTTATGAAAAATCGGAATTTCATAATCCAATTCCCATTTCGTTCTAGTAATTAAACCTGCTTTATCACTAAATACTACTGTTGGACGTTTTCTAGCACATACGCCGCGCTTATACCATGTTGGATAATCATTAAAATTAATACCATGTTCTTGGAAAAGCATTTCTTGAATATCATTGCAAGACTTACAATTTAGCTGCTTGTGCGAGAAATAGGTCTGGCCAGCAGATTCAATAGCATTACGTGTACAGTCTTGCTGCCGCCACTCAAATACATTCAACACTTCTTCTTTAGGAAGCAAGAACGCCCGTGCATCAAAACAAGCAACTCTAGTTTTATATGCCTGATACAAAGGTTCAATGTCCCAAGTAAGTGTTGAACCTTCTTCTATAATTTCGCGCACATTCTTATTAAAGTAATATGTAGCCATTGAAGCTGCAACACTTACAATCTTTTGAATATTTTTACCAAACCATGGCTGTGTATCTAAGGTATCATCATCCATCAGAAGCAAAGTGATCTCATCGGACTGAGTATAACCTAACTTACAACCCATAATATTTTCACATAAGTTAAGCATTGTACGCTCCATTGCACGACGGAATGGACCGTAGAAAGGACGCTCAAACCCCTTAGTATAGGAGTGGAAGTGTACACCGTCCAACCTAATAATTAAAGGCTGCCGGCGCATAAGATAGCGCCGCTCGACATTCTCATACTCTTTCATTCTATCGCCAAGACTATCATTCAACATTTTAATATCCTCCACATTTCTATTTCTAATAAAATTATACCATAATTTTAGAATATGTCAAATACTTAAATTTTGAGGTGGTAGATGATGAAAATTAAAGTGCAAATTACAACTAATGAAAATATGAAATACTATAATTGTGCTAAAGACACAATTAAGGAAATTGATTTTGAAGAATATGTAGGCATTGTTACCGCGTCTGAAATGGGTAACGCTCACGAAGAAGCTTTGAAAGCATAGGCTATCGCCGCAAGAACATATGCTTGTGCGCAAGGAGTGCTTAATGGTAAAGTAATTAGCGATTCTGCTTCTAAAGCATAGGCTTTTCGCGCACCACGTATTTCCTATAAGAATGGATAGGCCGCCGCAAAAGCTACTGCCGGTATGGTATTAATGTATGGCGGGCGCTATGCTTCTACTTATTATTGTCATTCCAATGGCGGGCGCACTTATTCAAGTGAAGAAGTATGGGGTGGTAAACGCCCTTATCTAATCGCGCGCAAAGATGAATGGACACTTCAAGAAAAGAAAGGCCATGGAGTTGGATTATCTTAGGTCGGCGCGAGTACTGCTGCCGGAAGAGGTGTCAAGTATCGGGAAATACTTAGTTTCTACTATCCCTATACCACATTAAAACAAATTGAAATCAAATAGGAAGATTACAGAGAGGTTGCTGAGGCAGCAAAGAAAGCCGTTACATCCGCTCTTGAAAAAATAAAAGAGGTGCTATAAGCACCTCTTATTTTTTTACCTTACTGAGGAAGTTCCATGTTAATCTGCTCTTCTAGCGCAACACGATTAGCTTCAAGCTTCTCGCCGAAATCATTAAATGCAGTCATTGCCTGATTAATACGCCGATCGAGAGTATGAATAAACATATTAGCACGCTTGAAGAAACTCCGATAGCACTTACCCTTTGCACGAGAGAATGCAAGTTTGCGGCCTAGTTCCTCATTCCATTTATCTTCGGGCGCGCAAACTGCCTTACCAATAAAGCGTTTCGGCATCCGTAGCTTATTACGCAGACTTGACCACAGTAATGTATTACTTAGACTAACATCAGAAAATTCAAAGTTTTCTTCAATGAAATTTAGGAGCATATATTCTGTGTCTTCAATAACACAAACTACCGTTCGCTTTTCCTCATCTACATAAAATTCACAATCACTCATCTTAATACCGTTCATATTCTTTCTCCTTTTTCTTATCATATCTATAATTATCAATTAGGCACCAAATACCTAATATTAATCCAAGTATAATTCCAGCGGCGAATGGAATCCAAAGTGGCGCAAGCAGCCATAACCAAGATATAGTTATTACACCACAAATTTTGAGTACAATAACTGCAATTACGGCTATACCAAATCCTATTTCTACTATTCTATCAATTACTTTTTCTTCATTCATCGACCTAACCACCCATCATTATAGCCATCATCATAACCTTTTTCATATCCCTTTTGATATTCATACTCATTGCAATCATCATATCCAGCATTATAGCCTTCCTTATAGCCATTATCAAAAGCAGTAATAACTCGTTCTTGAAGTTCTACAACTCGTTTACGCAAAGTTTCAATTTCTCGTCCTTGCTCTTCAATAAATTCAATAGCAGCATTTCTTTTTTCCATATATCTCACCTTCTACTACAAGTATACAATAAATTATACAAAAAGTCAAATCTTAAACCAGCGCATCTTACCGCAGTACTGGCATCGGCGCAATACTTGTAGCTTTCCTCTATGTAAAGTTATCCAATGATGGCGGCATCGCCGCTTAAATAAACACATGATTATACCTCTTTAAAGTACTTCTCAAAAGCACCGCGACCCCAAATAAAGACTTCTTCGTTATCGTACTTTACAATATAGTCACCAACTTCAGCATATTCCTTGCCATAGGCATCACGAATATATACATCAATTGAGGAATTATAAACACTCTGACAAAATGACACTCGTTCCTGCCCAATAAAATCTACAATTTCATCTTCATTGTTACTAACCCACTGCACCGCATTAACGGGTTCGGGGACCTTAATAAAACGTCTAATCATCTGTTTTCCTTCCTTGTATCTACAACTGTACAGGTCATACGTACTTGACGCAAGCCTGTAAAATCAGGCTTGCTCATGGTAATATCTACTAAGCCATCTTTTATCATTTTTTCACCAAGCATTGGTGCGAGTTCATTCTTTTTAATATATTCCATATTATCATCATACCACGCTGCATCAACAACAGTATCTATCGCAAAAGTAATCGCGGGCGCATCTGTCTGTATCATATTAAGATTTATATATTTTGGATACTCATATGCACCCAATTTTTTAATCAACCATCGTCTTATTTTCTTCCACATATTACCCCTCATATGGGAAATAGTCAAGCGGTTCAAGCTTGAACTTATTCTTTTCGTGCATATTGTCAATCTTTTTCTTTACTACGAGGTCATCAATCTCGCCAGTTCTAATATACTTATTCAAAGTAGCATAGGTAAAACCAAGTTTATCTTCATCAGTCTGGCCGCAGAGTCCATCACTCGGAGTCTTATGAGTAAGATCATACGGCAGGCCGCAGGCATCGCCGATAGCCACAACTTCTTCAGAGGTGAGCTTAGCCAAAGGACTAAAGTCACCAGCACTATCGCCATGCCAAGTACTATATCCAACCCAGTCTTCACTAAGATTGCATGTATTCACTACAAAGCTATGTCCAAGCGTCTGTGCAACCATATAGAGCATTGTCATGCGGATTCGTGCGGGCATGTTAATTTTTGCATCCTTGCTCGCCGCCTGATCCATACCAATTACACATTCAAGTCTACACGCATTGGTGATGGATTGGATGTTAAAAGGAATATGATGGATTCCAAGATGGTTGATAAGGCGATAACTATCCTTAAGATCTGCCTGTGCGCCATCTGGCATAGTTACACCATATACACGATCTTTACCCAAGGCTTCTACACAAAGCGCTGCTACTACACTACTATCCTTGCCGCCACTAATACCAATAACGGCTTTAGTATTCGCGCCAAAACCGTTCATCTTATTACGAATCCATTCAACAAGCTGATTCTTAACGGCTACGGCATTAAAGCCTTCACCGCGATACAGCTTATGTTCTCTAATATATTCAATTACTTCCCAGGGCAGTTCTTTTTCTAGTTTCATATTTCCACTCTTAATCTTATTGCGGATTTCAGTAGAAGATGTATCCCCTACTTCATATGCCCAGTCAAAAGTATCTCTATGACCATAGAGTTCTTCAACATTTTCTTTATTTTCACGAGCAACCACAAAAATGCCTACAGTATCGAGAATATAGGTATAATCATGCCATTCTCCAAGCTGCTTATAAGCATCTTCGCCAAGAATAAGAAAATATTCATTTACCTTATCAATATTCTTGATTACCCGAATAGTTTCAGATGTATATGTGGGCTTGCCAGGAAGCTCCAACTGAGCTAAAGCCGCCCAGTTATAAGGCTTAATGGCAATTTCAACCATATTACATCTGTCTTCATAAGATGCTACTTCATTCGGGTCTTTCATATAAGGTTCGCCCGCAGGAATAAACCACACTTCATCCAGATGCAGTTCACATTTTGCCGCGATAGCAACATCAAGATGTCCTCTATGAATAGGATTAAATGTACCACCATACAAACCAATTCTTTTCATTAAATTTCCCTCTCTCTATCAAGTCGGAACTGAATAGCTTCACGCAGATACTTAGCATATCCAGGGTCAGGGCACATAGTCTTTCCGGCGGCGTCACTAATCTTAGCGACCGGGCGCCCATTCACATACTGCAACTTAATTACGATGTTAAGTGCATCAACATCGGTGTTGTTAGTGCAGTAGGTACCGATACCGAAAGATACATTGATACGATCTTTAAAGTAATCGTAAAGCGCCTGAGCCTTCTCAAAATTCAAGCTATCGCTGAACAGAAGCGTCTTAGTCTTAGGATCAATACCAAACTTCTTGTAATGAGCAATAATCTTTTCACCCCACTCATAGGGGTCACCGCTGTCATGGCGCACACCAGTGAAGTTGTTAGCCATGCTGCGATCAAAGTCCAGAAGGAACAAGTCGGTGGTCAGAGTATCAGACAGGGCGGTACCATTATCGCCGCGATACTCCTCATACCAGTCCTTCATGGCATAATAGTTGCCATAGGCAACCGGAATTTTATTAATGCCCTGGTACATTTCTACGTACTCATGTGCGTAGGTACCAACAGGGAGCAGATCATATTTCATGGCAAGATATACGTTAGAAGTACCAACCATATTGGGAACTTCCCGCTTCATGGTACGGACAACCTCTTCCTGCCACTCGCGGCTAAGCCGACGGCGGCAACCAAACTCCGCAAAACGGAAGGTATACTTACCGTTCTTGAAGCCTTCAATCTCTTCGTGCAGGCGCCGACGAGCCTGCTCCTTCAGCTCTTCATAGTTATACTGGAAGGCAAAGTAAACTTCATTTACAATTTCCAGCAGATAGATTTCAAAGGGCATGCAAGAGAAGATAGGGCCTTCAATTACAATGCTCAAAATACCATCATCATTGCGCCAGATCTTCACATAGTCGCGGAGCGGCCGCCACAGGCGCAGGAACTCTACGTAGTCATCCTTAATGAAGCGGATGGAGCGCAGATAATCCAGTTCGTCCTTTTTGAAGGTTAGGGTACACAGATGATCTACCTGTTCCTTAATTTCTTCAACCATTTCTTCCGTAAACTGTACACCACGATTACGGCACTTAAAGAGATAAGTGCCGTTGAGGTTGGTATGTTTATGGAAGATAACCTGATTCATATTGAATTTGTAAAGGTCGGTGTCCAGAAGGCTCTGAATAATAGGCTTAAGCTTCATTTTCATTCTCCCTCTCAATCAATTCATCATAGGTAAGTACAATAGCCTGACAGCTCTTCATTACTTTAAGTGCAGCCTCATGCAGTTCCGGAGTTACGCCCGCGCAAGCATCGCTGATAATTATAATCGGAATCTCAGGGAAGAGCGCCTTTAGAATCTGGAAGTTTGCAATTACGCAAATATCAGTACAGAAACCGATAATCCAGATTTCATCATATTTACAGTTGCCTTCGTCATCATACAGAATACCGTTCAGCCATTCCAGCGAGCCGAAGGCGTTTTTACAGATGCAAAATTCCATCTGCGGATCACCTTCAACCATCAGTTCTTTACAGAGCATCCAGCCCTTGGTACGATATACTGTATGCAGTACAGGAAGAAATTTACCCTCCTGTGTATCCATGTAAGTTTCATATTCATGCGTGTCCATTGTCGCACCACGATCATAGCCTTTTTCAATGGCATATACATTTACTTTACGGATAGTCGGAAGTGCGGCGGCAGCCTCAGGAGTTCCCAGAGCTCCAGTTGCAAAGTCATTCTGAACATCAATGTTGAGTAAGAGCACGCGTTTTTCCTTATCCATAAAATCAACTCCTTTTCTTTTTCTATAAAAATTATAATATAATTTTTAAAATTTGTCAAATAAAAAAAATAAGGCGGCATTTTTTAATGCCGCCTGAATAATTAATTTAATGTGTCCAATATTTTATAGATATAGTATCTGCATTACTCATGATACCATTGTATCCTTTTAATGTTTTAAGTTCTTGTGGACTTAACTAATAATATATTGGATCTTTTAATTTATATATAATAAATGGACGATTATTTTGAACCTATGTATTATATTCTTCAGCAGTTAAGCTAGAATAATCTTCATCTAAGAAACGAATAATTCCGTTTGCATAAAATGCAATTCCAGCATCAGTCTATGTATCAGTTACATTAGAAGTAAGAGGTAATCTATCACAAACTAAATCCGCGTTTAAACTATCAATATTACCCTTAGCTAAATCTGTTGCAGTGGTATAGAAATAATTATACTATTTACCACTTGCCCATAAATAAGCATACTGGTGTGTTACTTTTAGTTCACCTGTCTTTAAATTAAGTTCTCCGCCATACACCATATTTGACCAAGGTTCGTATTTAGCATAATAACTTTCTGCAATCATAAAATGAGCATTTGCTATTGAGTCCCAAGTAAGACCAGAACTATTACTCTATATTACAATAGCCGGTGCTTCAGACTATTCTTGTGTAAGAGTAAAGTTGGTAGCGCTCCCTCCATTTTCTCCAAAAGCCCAACTAGTTATTGCGTCTCCAACAATACCCGATCCATTAGTAAAAGTTGGAGAGAAACAAATACGACCACCCTACTAATCATTTCCGCCAAAGGAATTCTGACAGCTAATCCTATAAGTTCCTGGAGCCATTCCAAGCATTGGATTTGGAAAATATCGATACCATCCAGATTCTACCATATCTCCCTCTTTAATATTCCAAATATTATTACTTGTTCTAGGAAAAATAATTTGTTTGGATTGTTCGGTATAAGGCTCAAATGCGGTCGCAGTTGTACCTAATTCAACCTAGGGTCGCGCTATACCAGAAACTGGTTTATTATTACCATAACGTTTAATACATATACGTAAAAAAGTAGCATCTGGATATTGACTTAAATCAATTGTTTTATTATTATTTGTACTCATACTTACACTTGCAACTCTAGTTCGTGTATTATCATATAATAAGGTCTCTTCCCATACAATATTAGTAGTATCTGCTAATCCAGAAATTGTAATATATCCCATATCAGGATTAATTGGAACTGTTCCTACAATAAAACTGCAATAATCAGTAGGAGTTCCACTACAAGTAATAGTTCCATCTCCGTTATTTGTAAATAATATTCCATAAGTAGTTTGTGTTGTAGGAGTATCACAATATAATAAATTTTTACCAATCTGTGCCTAAAATGGTTCATATGTTTGATCTTCTTCATCTATCGCGGTAATCATAAATTTTGAAAGTGTACATGACATACCACATATATATATTTCAAACATATTACGAGTAGGATATAAATAGTATGGATAATGATTATAGGTAAATATAACTCTATTACCAACTACTGTTGGCGTGCCCTAAGTCCATCCACGAGCATTAGAAATTTTTATATCACCTAAAGATGCATTTAAAGGATTATTTGTAATATTTGAAACTTCAAAAGAAAGTTTATATTCTTTATCTACATCCATAGTAAAAAGGTGAAAGCGCACACCTATGTATCCATTGTGATAATCATAAAGATTGGTATATGAAGAAGAATAATTAGCCTATGTTATAGTTACTGAATCTCCATATATTTGATTTATTGTTGTGCCAACAGAATTAGTAAATGTAAATGCGCTGGTATTAACTAAACTATCAGTCTTCATTTCATTTACTGAAGTAGAATATCCAACTACTCGGCAAAGATTTTTTCCTGTTTGTTGTATGCGTAATTCAGGCATATCCTTCATTACTATTTGATGTACATTTGCAGATAAATAATTCATTGCCTGTGGTTTCCATGTAGCTATACATTCTTTAACTGGAAATGTAAGATTAGATTTAAAATGAGGAACATCTGTTTCTACAGATTCAAGATGGGGTTGCATAGTACGTTTTCGCGCCTCAATCATATCCATGTTATCTACCACTTCATATGTTACTTCTACTATATCATTTGCATTTGTCCAATATTTTGAATTACCAATTAAAGTTCGTAATTGCTAAGAAGCAATATTATAAGTAATTGGATTAGCTAATTTATAAGTAAATTCAACTGTTTCATTAGCTTCAAGTGTCTGATATACTGCCTCAGAAATACGAGCAATGGCAACATTGGGAGTAGCTTCTTGTGTATATACAACTCCCATATAATTTCCATATGTTTCTGCGCTTTCAGAATATGGATTAGCAATTACTGCTTTATTACACATCTATTGTTGTCGTGCAGTGTTCCAATTAACACCGCTTGCAGTTGGAGCATATAGCCCACTAGTGACTCGATATCCAATTCCATAATTTGATAAAGCTCCAAACTATTCTTTTGTCGGCGTAATTTTCACATATTCAGCCGTAATAGTACCATTAGCAGGATCAACATAACCACCATATATAGTTGAAGCAGTTTCTGAATATGGCTCAAACGTAGTAGCAGATTCACCTCGTTCAAGCTAAATTTGAAAAGTTCTATTAGAAGATGTATTTTTCAATATACCAATTTGTAGATATACCCATACATCAAAATCAAAAGTATATTTGATTCCATTTCCTGTATCAGTAGGTAATGATAAAACTGTTCCATCTTCTTTTATTGCAACAAGATATACATATTCATCCTTACTTATACCGCCAGAAAGAAAATATGTTCCGGCAGAAAGATGGGTATAATATGTTTTTGATGCTTTATTTTCTTTTGAAGTTAATCCTGGAGTAAGCCATGTCTATGCAGTAGAAGTTCCACTTGTAGTAATTGTCCAATCTGAATTTACTGTAAAAGTAATACCATTTGAAGTTCTTGATGGATATTTAGTATGTATGAGGTTTTTACCAGTAGTGGTAAAAGTTATTGGAATAGTATTTCTTTCTTTATATTCTTGATATCCTGTATATTTATCTCCATATTCAAGTACAGGATTGGAAGCAACAACTTCTTCTATTGATAGCGTTATATTATAATTATACCACATTATGCGAAGATAATAACTATCATTTGGTACCGTAAAAGTATTAGATAAATTTGTATTATACCATGTAATATTATAATCAGACTAATGATCTCCATTCTTGTCATAAAATCTTACATAGCGACCACTTGTTACAAGACTAGTTAATGTCATTGTCGCGCCAGGACATACTGAAATCATATCATTCATACGTACATTGGCGGTTGTTGTTGCATTATAGAAATCTTTTTGAACTAGATCATCAAAGTTTATAAGATTCTTTCCTTCTTGATAAATATTTAATTCTGTTTTTCCATTAATCGCGCGAATATTGGAAGGAGAAGGATCTCCTTCTCCTTCCTATGTCGGCTTAAAATATGCTTTTAAATGATGAATTGGAGCGGTGTGTGGACTATTAACACTAGCTATAGTTCCACTTGTTATGAATTCACGATCGGAACTGGCCATGTAGCTACACCTCCAAATCCATCTGTAATTACAATTTCATATACTGTATCTGTTTCTAAACTCGTGCTATCAAACCATTCTGGGAAAGTAATCCCTGTTGCAGTTAATGTTGTCGCGGTTGAACCTGATGTAAACCATATATCAATAGTACCGCTCTAAGGAGCATTAATTGTAAGAACAGTAGTTTCACCGCAAATATATTTAGTGTTTGGAACGCCATTAATAGTTACTGTAGAAGTTGAATATTCTTCTACAAAATTAACCGCGCCCTAAACTCCAATCATATTTTGAATAGCAGTTTTTGCCGCTTGAGTATAAGTTCCTACTGTATTTGAAGAAGAAGCCATATCTACGCCCGCGGCTTTGGTCAATCCATAAAAAACAGCTTTCTCCTATCTTGATGGAGTTAAATAAGAGGTTGTAGAGGTTCCTTCTTTAATACCATTATCAGAAGCATTATTTACCCATAATTTATGATCGCTACCAATCGTTACAGAACCACTTGCCATAACAACACCAAGAGTTGATGTAGTGGCTACTGGAATATTTGCAATCCCGTCCGTAACAATAGTACTATTATTTATTCTAACATCATGTGGCATTAAATTACCATATCTATTTATAAAATAACCAGTAGCTTTTACGTTATTTGGAAAAGTTGCATTTTTTTCATAATCAAATGAATACAAATGGTCTGCCGCGGCATAATTAGTACCACGAGTCCACCAAGTTGGACCATAGGCTCTTATTTCATATACAGTCTAAGAGCCTGTATTTGCAAAGGCATCAGCGCCGGAATTATAAGCAGACATAAATATAACTCTATAATTCCAGAAATTACTGGTTTGAGATGAATTACCTCCAAAAGTATAAGTCCCACCAAACTAAATATAATCATTTCCAGACCAACCAGCAAATAGTGCATTGTTATTATTAAAACAATCTTCCCATGTATTAGGCTCTCCACCTTTTGCGCGCTATACACGGATATTTATTTTATCACCATTACTCCCTAGCCAAAAGTACATTTCACGAAGACTACTATATCGTTCTGTGGAAGAATAATAGGTAGAATTCCAATAGTTATATTTCTCAGTTTCTGATGTATTTTCTGGCACGTTATATTTTATTGCACTAAAGGTAACACGTATACCACATAATGTGCTTCTTTCATCATTAATCCGCGGCAATGATATGGATGGTCTTTGTTCTGAAAATAATTTAGCTTTATTTTCATCTGATATTTCAGCATCAACCCATGTGACACCGCCATCGGTAGTTTTTTCAATAATAATCTAATCCGAAGGTAAAAAAGCTAAACGATTCGCACGTAAGTCATTTATTTGCGGCATTATGGTAGGATCTTTTACTTCCACAAGATAACTTGGTCTTGAAATATAATTAGTTGTTAATGACATTTTATTCCAACTACCATTTATAACACCTAACACCATGTTATTATTAGAGGAAGTTACCGCCGGTAAAGGGTTATTCATAGTTGTCCATGCACCATTTACAACTCCTAATACCTTGCCATTATCACTCGCTGTTACAGAGGGGAGAGCGCTGCCGCCACTTATAATGCTTGAAACACTTACCCCATTCAATTCATTAGCAAATATATTCCACTTATAATCACTACTACCTAATGTATATGTATTATTAGTTTTGGGGAGAATATTCATTCCAAAATTTATATTAGACATTCTTCTCACCCCCTTTTATTTAATTAACCTTCTGGTTCTTCTTCAGGATTTTCTGGTTCTTCTGGCTGAGCTGGCTCTGGATCTACTAGCGCGCCAAGACTCTTTCTATCAATCATCTGTCCGTTAGCCTAAGTTAAAATAACAGTCTGTAACTGACGATCATCGCGCTTACAGAACGCGCCAAAAACTTCAGAGAAATCACCCATTGCACGCTTTAGCGCCTTATCGGTATCTCCATCATAATTATTACTATCAAAGTTCTTTGGATAGCCGCTTAATGTATTAAAAGTACCATTAGAATCAACAATCCAAGCCTCTACTCTAAAAATATTCCTTGCCATAATAATTACCTCCATCATCCTTTAACGTAATTTGTATTTGTATCAAATACGTTACTCAAATTAGTTTGTAAAACCCATGAGCCATTTACTTTTTTATATACCGCTGTCGCGGTGACCCATGAACCATTATTTTTAAAATACATAGTTGCAACAGAAGCACCAGCGCTTACAACAAGTGTATGGTCTGCTGTTACATTACTAATAGTATATGTATAAACTTCTCCACTTACTGTATATGTTACAGTAAAAGAAACACCATAAACATAAATATGTCTAACAGTACTTGATGCGCCATTATACATTGTTATGTATAATTTAGCATCAGCAATTTCACTTGCAGTCCAACTTCCTGCAGTTATAGTATCAGTTGTTTTAGCAACATCTGTCGCACTTGATACAATAGTATAAGAGGTTCCTTTCGCATTTGTTCCGCTATATAACTAACATGATGCAGTCATGCTAGAACTTGAACCATTTCTACTTACCTAATAACAAAATTCACAACTTACACTTGTAATGGTCGCGCTTGAAGGTAATGTTAATGGTCCTAAATCTAAATATAATTCTCCTGTTGTACGACCAGCTA